>WNFZ01002914.1_pt1 | contig 17504 bp, 15 predicted proteins | sample 5400081 | NCBI WGS metagenome assembly WNFZ01 (sample SAMN13153365, study PRJNA577476) | soil metagenome | isolation source: 80 cm soil or saprolite under grassland replicate 1 | place: USA:California | collected 2016-06-15 | reverse complement strand
GAGTCGGTCGGCCATCCCACGGAGCTCGACCGCGTGTACGGGACCGAGGCCTCCTACGCGGGCACAAGTTTTCTGAAGGCGGACGACCTCGGCTCCCTCCGCTACGGCTCCGAGCAGATGAACATCACTGCCGACTCGACGACGCTCGGCGGGCTCGGAAGCTTCGGGTTCGACGACGAGGGCGTCCCCGCAGCGCGAACGCCGGTCGTGGAGGAGGGCCGGTTGACGGGCTTCCTGACGTCGCGCGAGACCGCAGCGAGGATCGGTTCCGGCGTGGGCGGATCGATGCGCGCGGACAGCTGGAACCGGATGCCGCTCGTGCGCATGACGAACCTCCACATCGAGCCGGGCGAGGGAACCCTCGAGGATTTGCTCGCCGACGTGGACGACGGCATCTACATGGAGACGAATCGCAGCTGGTCGATCGACGACAAGCGGCTCAACTTCCAGTTCGGCACGCAGATCGCCTGGGAGATCAAGAGCGGCAAGCTCGGACGCATGCTTCGCGACGCGACCTACACCGGAATCACGCCGGTGTTCTGGGGCTCGCTCGACGCTGTCGCGGGTCCCGAATCGTGGCGCCTGTACGGCCTCACCAACTGCGGCAAAGGACAGCCCGGGCAGAGCGCCCACGTCTCGCACGGGGCGGCGCCGGCCCGCTTCCGGAACGTTCAGGTGGGCCTGAAGGCATGAGCGTCGCTCGCCTGCGGCTCGCGCCCGTAGGGGAAACCATGTTTCCCCTACGCGACCCCTTCCTTAGGTCACGCCCCAGCTCGCGCGCCGCTGAGATCGCCGCGCGAGCCGAGGAGAAAGGAGGGGGAAACCCCCCGGTTTCCCCCTCCGCCCCATCCCCCGCTCATGGGCCAGAGGTTGGTCCATGAGCGCGCTCGAAGTCGCACGTGCTGCGCTGGAAGCGGCGGAGGGCGACGCGGAGGCGGTCGCGCACGCGGAGCGGTCCGGTCTCGCCCGCTTCGCCGGATCGGAGATCCACCAGCCGACGCTGATCGAGAACGTCGTGGTCACACTGCGTGTCGTTCGCGATTCGCGCGCAGGTGTCGCGACGACAAACAAGCTGGACGGCGACGGCCTGGCGGAGCTCGCCCGCCGCGCGTCCGAGGCGGCGGAGAGTGTTCCCCCCGACGAGACGTTCCCCGGGCTCGCACCGGCGTTGGAGCCGGCACGGGTCGAGGGCTACGACGAAGAAGCCGCTGACCTGGGGTCGGAGGAGCAGGCGCGGCTCGCGGCAGCCGCAATCGAGGCCGCCGACGTCCCTGTATACGGCTTCTTTACGAGCGCCGTCTCGGAGCTTGCAATCGCGACTTCGACCGGCGTCGCGGTCGAGCAGCGGATGACCGATGCGACGGCCCTCATCGTCGCGGCCGACGAAGGCCGCTCGGGGTACGCCGAGAAGACGGCGTGGCGGGCGGGCGATGTCGACCCGGCCGCGGTCGCGCGTGAGGCGTCCGAGAAGGCAGCTCGAACGAAGGGAGCGACGGAAATCGAGCCCGGCTCCTATCGCGCAGTGCTGGAGCCGTACGCCCTCGCCGAGCTGATGGAGTATTTCGCCCACGACTCCTTCGGCGGGCTCGGATTGATCGAGGAGCGCAGCTACCTCAGCGGACGCATGGGAGAGCGGATCTTCGACGAGAAGATCTCAATCGCTGACGACTCGCTCGATCCACGTGGTCTTCCGAAGGCCTTCGACTTCGAAGGGACGCCCAAGCAGCGGGTGCAGCTCGTCGAGAACGGCATTGCCCGCGGCGTCGTCTGGGATCGCGCGACCGCAGGGCGGTCTCCGAACGGTGCCGTGTCTACCGGTCATGCGCCCCCGATCGAATCTCGCGACTGGGGACCGCTTCCGTACGCGCTCTCGATCGCGCCGGGCGAGGCCGCATCGGCCGCGGAACTCGCCGAGCTCGTCGACGACGGGATCTACATGACGCGCCTTCACTATCTCGGCGTCGTGCACCCGCGCGAGGGAGTCGTCACAGGGATGACGCGTGATGGAACTTTCCGCATCCGGGGCGGAAAGATCGCCGAGCCGCTCGTGAATCTCCGCTGCACGGTCGCCGTTCCCGAGCTTCTGAGCGAGGTCTATGGCCTGACGAGCACTGTCGCGCTCGTGAACTCGCAGAACTTCTACGGAGGGCGATATCCATACGGCGTGCTGGCACCGGCGCTTGCTGCGGCTCGGTTCACGATTACGGGCGTCGGCTCGAAGCCGGGGATCTGACCGCCGAGTAATCGACGTTCCCGAGCAGGTCCTCGCGCCAGCCACGGAGACGCGGGGAGACGAGCCGCGCGTCGACGACCCAAGCCACCGGAACCACCGCAGCTGAGTCACGAAGCTCTTCGTCGAGCCGGTCGAGCTGGTCGTGCTGCCGGGTGGCGGCGAGCGCCCGCAAGAGCCCGGCGCGCCCACCGACACTCTCGCCCCACACGAGCTCGGCCGGGATCGCCTCCTCCTGCGGATACGCGGCCAGCATCCGGCGAAATGAGGCCTCGACAGGAGCCGCCGGGTCGGTGACGAGGCGCGGGCCGAGCCCAACGTCACGCCACTGCGCGTAGAGAAGGCCGGCCCCGAACCGCGACACGGGATCGGCCGGCACACCGACCCGCACCGCGACGCGCGGAAGCGAGGGAATCGCCTTCACGGCGCGACGGAACGCCGCTCTGTCCGCTTCTGCGTCCGCTCCGACCAGGCCGTGAGCCGCCGAGCCCTCGACCGCCGGCACGAGCTCCTCGTACTCGCCCCGGTTCACGGTCTGCCAGTACGCGCGGCGGACCTCGGCCGCCAGCCGGTGGAAGACGACGAGGTCGAGCCCGGCCAGGGTTCGAACGCGCACGGCGTCCTTCAGCGCGGGATCCGCCTTCGTCGCTGCGAGGTCGCCGAGAGGTACGGGCGCCTCGTCGAGCGCACCGCGACGAAACTCGTGCACCGCCGCGCGCGGCCCGAGGCGACGGAACACGACGGTCAGGCGGGAGCTCCGGACGACGACTCGATCCCGGGAGCCGCTCACGAGCTGGAACCGGCCGGAAACGGACCGCGGGGCGGCGCCGATGGACGTCAGCGCATAGGGGAAGCGACGCCACGCATGACTCAGGCGCACGAGCAGGGTCGAGCCCTCGGCGGAAATGCGTGTCGCGTCGGCAAAGAGCCAGCCCGCCGACGCGTCAGGCAGCCGCACGACGCGGCGAAGCGCGGCAGCGATCGAAGCGGCCGAGCGGCACGTGAAGCGCCACTCGCGGAAGTCACCGGTCGCTTTCCACTCGCTGCAGAGCCCGGGGACGACGGCGCCGGTCGCAGGATCCGTGCGCAGCGGCGTTGCGTACAGCGTCCGGGCGATCGTCGTCTCGTCGCGTCCCTCGGCAAACGCCGGATCGAGGGGCCAGCGAAAGCCGGCAAGGGCGACGCGGACGACGCCGAGCGGCCCGACAGCGCGTTCGGCCCGCGACGCTGTGCCCTGCGAGTGGCAGCCACCGGCGACGAGCACCGCGGCTGTCCAGAGCGCCGCTACGCCAGCGCGTGGAAGAGCGCGATGCAGTTGACCACGAAGATGATGGCGACGACGACGGTCAGGCGCGTCAGGTTGCGCTCGACGATGTGCGTGCCTCCCTGCGACGCGGGCGTGAAGCCCATTCCGCCGAGCCCTGCATCTCGCCCTGAGTGCATGAGGATCAGCCCGCAAAGGGCCATTGAGACGAGTACCTGGATGACGGCGAGCGCTTGAACCATGGGGTTACCAGGGTATCAACGCTCTACGACCTCGAGGCCCGCGTCCACCAGCTCTGCGGCGACGCGGTTTTTCTCGCATACCCGGACGAACCGGCGACTCGTGCGTCGAGATCAGGCTTGCGAACCACGAGCGGCTCGCTCCAGAATCGCCTCCACCCTCACGGCCTGACGCCTGACATCGTGCACCTCCGCCGCAGCTCGGGCGGCGGGATTCGGGCACGGGAGGGCCGCCGCTAGACCTAGGGCAGCGACGAGAGCATCCTCGTCGGTCGGGTCAACCAAGACGCCGGCCTCCGGCGAAACGAACTCCGGATGGCCCCCGACGCGGGTTCCGACGACCGAGCGTCCAGATGCCATCGCCTCGAGCGTGGCCTGGCCGAAGGGCTCGATCAAGCTTGGCTGGCAGACGACGTGCGAGGCGGTGATGAGTCCGGGGATCAGGTCATACGGAAGCGCACCGGAGAGCTCGATCCCTGCTCTTCCCGCGAGTTGCGGTCGGAGCGGACCCCCGCCGACGAAGGTCAATGTGCCCTCGCCGAGGCGTTCGAACGCGCGCGCAAGGCGGACGACGTTCTTTCGCTCGATCAACGAGCCGACGCAGAGGAAGCGCAGGTCCCCGTAGGGCGCGGGCTCGATCCTGAACCGCTCGAGGTCGACGCCGCAGTCGACGACCTCCGTCTTGCCACGCGCTTCGGGCACCTTCGCCTCCAGTTCGCGCCGGAGATAGTCCGAGACCGCGACGATCGTGGCAGCTCGCCGCGCGACGAGGCGCGTGGCCGCCCGAACGCCGGGGATCGCCCCCACATTCGCCACGTCCTGGCCGTGCGCGGTCACGACGAGCGGCGCGCGGCCAGCGAGGGCAGCGATCAAACCCGTCGGGACGAGGAAGTGCGCGTACGCGACGTCCGGGCGGAAGCGGCGTGCCGCCGCGACCGTGTCACGCGCGAGCTCGAGGTACCGCCGCTTACCGCCCGCACGCCGGTCGAGAACGGCCCGCTCCAGGTCGTGCCCGCGCGCGGCGAGCTGCTCCTCCAGACCGCGGACGAACACGCCGAGGTCGGGATCGGCCGGACCCGGGTACATCTGGGAGACAAGCAGGATTCTCATGGCATTTAGGTTGATCGACGTGTCCGACTCGACCTCGGTCATCCACGTTTCCGAGCTTACGAAGATATTCAAGGTGCCCGAACGGAAGCCGTTTGCGCGCGGCTGCCACGACTCGGGCGCATCGGCCCAGTAGCTGGAGGAGAGGAGCAGAAATGGTCCAGGAAGCACGTCTTGAACGGCTGGATGCAGGCCTCACGCCCGTAAGCGAAGGCTGGTTCGTCGTCAACGTCCGGGACGGGGCATGGGTGACGAACGAGGTTCTCGGAGCCGCCTTCATCATCGAGGGCGACGATGCGCCATTCCCCGACGTCGGCTTCACCTTGGCTGTGCTCCAGCCCGGACAGGCAGGTGGGAGGTATCACCGTGAGGCCAACCAGGAGGACTTCCTCGTCCTCGCCGGCGAGTGTCTGCTCCTGATCGAGGGCGAGGAGCGAGCACTCAAGGCGTGGGATTTCGTGCACTGCCCGCCGAACACCGAGCACGGCTTCGTCGGGGCAGGGGACGGTCCGTGCGTGATCTTCATGACCGGCGCGCGAAAGGGGTGGCCGGAGAGGGGCACCGTCTACGTGTACTCCGAGCTGGCGCTCCGCCACGGTGCGGGCGTCGAGGCGGAGACGACATCGTCCGCGGAGGCCTATGCGCCGTTCCCGAAGTGGCAGCCCGGCCCGCCTGACAACTGGAACGGATTGCCCTGGGCCTAGCCGGGATCGGGCGACCAGAACTCGAGCAGGTTCGCGTCTGGGTCGTAGAAGGAAGGCGAAGTGGGCACGGCCGAAGCGCTCGCCTTCAGAGGGAGAGGCGAGTGCTCTTCGAACAGGAGCGAGCCGCGATGCAGTCCGATGCGCTGGGGAGGGCCCACTTTGCCCGCCCAGAACCATGCCATTCGTCCCCGGTGATGTGGTGGACGGTCAGCCCGACGACGTCCTCGTAGAAGCGTGCCGCCTTCGGCACGTCCTCGACGATCAGGACGAGTTCGGAAAAGCCGCGTGAGCTCAACGCTGGGCGTCGTACATGCCGAACTCGTCACGCAGTTCGTTGCAGATCTCACCGATCGTGCAGCGTGCGCGCAGGGCCTCGCGCATCGGAACGAGGAGGTTCGCCTGACCGCGCGCGGTTTCGCGAACCGCAGCGAGCGCCGCCTCCGCCTCCTGCGTGTTCCGATCCGCGCGCACACGCGTCGTGCGCTCGAGCTGGCGCCTCTCCGCCTCTGGGTCGAGCCGATGAAGCTCGATTGACTCCTCGTCGCCCTCGGTGAACCGGTTGACGCCGACGATGACGCGCTCGCCTGCCTCGACCTCCTGCTGCCACCGAAACGCGGCCTGGTCGATCTCGTCCTGGACGAAGCCCTGCTCGACCGCCGCGACGGCACCGCCGAGCTCGTCGATCCGCTCAATCAGCTCCCAGGCTCGCGCTTCGAGCTCCTCCGTCAGTGCCTCGATGAAGTACGAGCCGCCGAGCGGGTCTGCCGTATCGGTCCCTCCAGCTTCGTGCACCAGCAGCTGCTGCGTGCGCAGGGCGATCTGCGCGCTGCGTTCCGTGGGAAGGGCTAGCGCTTCGTCGAAACCATTCGTGTGGATCGACTGCGCGCCGCCGCAGACCGCCGACAAGGCCTGCACGGCTACGCGCACGACGTTGTTCTCCGGCTGCTGCGCCGTCAACGTCGAACCGCCCGTCTGCGCGTGGAGGCGCAGCGCCTGCGCTTTTGGATTGGTGGCGGCGAAGCGCTCCTTCATGATCCGCGCCCACAGTCGCCGCGCGGCCCGGAACTTCGCCACCTCCTGGAAGAAGTGGTTGTGCGCGTTGAAGAAGAAGGAGAGGCGCTCGCCGAACTCGTCCGGCGAAAGCCCCGCCTCCACTGCAGCCTCGCAATAGGCGATCCCGTTGGCGAGGGTAAATGCGAGCTCCTGCACCGCCGTCGAGCCAGCCTCCCGGATGTGGTATCCCGAGATCGAGATCGTGTTCCACCTCGGGATCCGCTCGGCGCAGTACGTGAAGAGATCCGTAGTGATCCGCATCGAAGGACGGGGCGGAAAGATGTAGTTCCCGCGCGCGATGTACTCCTTGAGGATGTCGTTCTGCACGGTGCCGCGCAGCCGGTCGCCGCTCACACCTTGTTCTTCGCCGACAAGCTCGTAGAGCAGCAGCAGAAGCGCCGCCGGCGCGTTGATGGTCATCGACGTGGACACTTCGTCGAGCGGGATGCCGTCGAACAGCAGTTGCATGTCGAGGATCGAGTCGATTGCGACGCCGGTGCGGCCGACCTCGCCGAGAGCGCGCTCGTCGTCGGAGTCGTAGCCGAGCTGCGTCGGCAGGTCGAACGCCACCGAGAGCCCGGTCTGGCCCCTGTCGAGCAGGTAGCGGAAGCGCTGATTCGTCTCCTCGGCGGAGGCGAAGCCCGCGTACTGGCGGATCGTCCAGGGACGCCCGCGGTACATGTCCCTGTACGGCCCTCGCGTGAACGGAAACTCGCCCGGAAGCTCGAGCTCTTCCGGCGCATCTTCTGCCGTGTAGACGGGCTTGACCTCGATGCCGGACTCGGTCTCGCGCCCGCCCTCAGTCGTCGCCATCCGGCAATCGTACGTCGGCCGGACCGCGCAGGACGACTTCGCTCAGGCTCGGCTCCGGCCGGTAGCCCAGCTTGGCGTTCAAGTTGCGCATCGGCGTATTCCGCTTTTCGCTGCCGGTGACGAGCCGGCGAAAGCCGGCGTTCTTCGCCGCGGCGATCTGCGCCTGCTTCAGGGCGGTGGCCACGCCGCGCCGCCTCCACGTGCGCCTGACCGCCGTGAGACCGTGACACGCGTCACGGCCGAGGTCGTCCATTGTCGCGTAGCCGATCGGAGTTTCGCCGGCGAGCGCGATGAAGAACAGCTCGGGAACCCGGGTCGGCCGGTCGACGTCGATCGCGCGCCACTGCTCGAAGCTCGGGACACCGGACATGCCCGGTATGTCTTCAACCGCCTCGACGCCGATCGGATACAGATCTTCGAGGATGTCCAGGCGGTCAGCACGGCAAACGATGCGAACCCCGGGCGGTGGAGCCGGCGTGGGGGCGTCGATCTCGCTGAGGTCGAGCGCGACGGCTTTCTCCCCGCCGACGACGCGATAGCCCCGACGCTCGAAGAACCGGCGCGACGCCTGATCGTTCTCACGGACTTCACCCTGGAGCTCGTTCTTTACGGCCGCACGCGCGCGCGCACCGATGTCGGCCAGCACCGCCGATCCAATCCCGCGACCGCGAGCGTCCGGCACGACGATGAGATGCGCCTCCGCGTGATCCGCAGGCCAGGGATCGACGAAGCCGCACGCAACAGGCTCGCCATCGAGGCGGGCGACGACGTACACGAGTGTCTCGCTGCTGGCGAGGTTGTGGCGCAGGTTCTGAATTCGCGGCGCCGGCCGCTCTGGGTCAGCCGCCGAACGGACGGCGATCATCGCCTCGAGGTCGCGGTCGTCTTCCACAGGCGCGACCACGAGGCCTTGAAGGGCCTGTGATTGCATTGATGATGTCTCCTTTGGTGGTGTGCAGGCGTCAGCCGGGGTGGCCGCGCCTCAGGTACCGATCGCCTGTTCCATAAACACCACCTCCCGGCACGCGTGCGCACCGTTGGAGACCGTCGCTCGATCGTAGCGCTTCGGACGACTCAAGCTCAGCGGCAGGCGCACACGGCGTCCTCGCAGACGTAGCCTTCAATCCATGCGGGTGACCGTCCGCCTCTTCGCGGGTCTGCGGGAGCGTGCAGGCTGGGCGCAGCGCGAGCTCGACGACGTTGCGCGGGTCGGCGACGTCTGGGACAGGCTCGATCTCGGCAACGAGCCCGCCGGGCTCCTCTACGCGGTGAACAAAGAGTACGCCGACCGCAACCGCGAGCTAGCCGACGGCGACGAGATCGCACTCGTGCCGCCCGTGTCTGGCGGCTCCTTCAGGCTCAGCGACGCACCGCTTTCGCTCCAAGCAGTCGTCGACGAGGTCCGGTCAGACGAGGCGGGCGCAATCGCGACGTTTCTCGGGACGACGCGCATCGAGTCACGCGGCCGTACCGTCCTGCACCTCGACTACGAGGCCTACGAGGGCATGGCCGAACAGGTCATGGCCGAGATCGCGGAGGAGCTGAAAGGCCGCTACGACATCCGAGAGATCGCGATCCACCATCGAACAGGCCGCATCGAGATCGGAGAAGCGTCAGTCGTGATCGCCGTCTCCGCACCCCATCGTCAGGACGCGCTCGCCGCCTGCAAGGACGCCATCGACACGCTCAAGGAGAAGGTGCCGCTCTGGAAAAAGGAGGTCTACGAGGGCGGCGAGGAATGGATCGGACGCGGTTCGTAGAGCGCGACCACGGGTCATCTGCTCGGCAGGGCGACGAGTTTCTCTTCCGCAGGAAGACGTGTCCAACCTTCACTCTCAAAGAGATGGAGCATCGGAGCGTTTGCCGCTGCCGTGTCGCAATAAATTCGCCAGACACCATGATCAACAAGCGTCTGCGTTGCTTTCCGGAGCAGCAGCCGCGCGAGGCCGCGCCCGCGGTAGCTCGGGACGACACCCATGTGGTAGATCGTTCCCTCGTCGAGACCATCGCGCGCGCAACCGTCGAAGGTGACGGGCAAGACGAATCCAGCCGCTGCATCGCCATACCTGAGCAGTTGCCACCATTCGGTGAGGTGGCTGTAGCCCTCTGGTGGCGAGAGGATTCTCTCAGCGGCACCCCGCGGGCCAAGCACTTCGACAGCCTCAGCGTCCGACGCATCCACAGAGTCGGCCAGGATCGCCCCGACAAGCTGCGTCAGATCGGGAAAGTCGACTGCTCGCTGCCAGGTGACGAGGGGTGGGTCAGGGTCGCGGCGCATCGGCCGCTCGCCGGGCCACTTGAACGGAACCTTCAAGTACGTGCGCGGAGGGTCAGACGGTCGTTCAGTTCTCACGAAGCCACACGCTAACGCCACGGGGCTCCTGATCGGACGATGCACAACCGATAAGAGACGATCGCACCTTTCCTTCGCAACGGACCTGTAACCCAGAAGCGGGTTGAAACGGCTCCGCGAGCCAAGCTCGCGGAGACTCTGAAGCGGCGCCGCCGAGTCGGCGTCGAAACGGCTCCGCGAGCCAAGCTCGCGGAGCCTCTAAAGCGGCGCCGCCGAGTCGGCGCCTTGGATAGGCACAATGGCTGAGATGGAGCAGTACCCACAGGAGTGGCGCGACTACCAGCCGATCCAACCCCGCGGCGGCATCGACTGGCGCGGGCTGTTCCGGAAGCTTTGGGCGCCGATCGCGGCGGTCGCGGCATTTCTCGTCAAGTTCGGCGCCGTCCTACTCAAGGCCAAGTTCCTCTTCTCGATGTTCGTGTCGGCCGCCTTCTACGTCTGGCTCGGCGGGTGGTGGTTCGGAATCGGTCTTGTCGTGCTCCTGTTCGTGCACGAGATGGGACACGTGCTCGAGGCGAAGAATCAGGGCCTACCGGTGTCTGCACCCCTCTTCATCCCGTTCATGGGCGCGCTGATCACGCTCAAGCAGATGCCGCACAACGCCTGGCGCGAGGCGAGGCTCGCGATCGCGGGACCGCTGCTGGGCTCGGCCGGAGCGCTCGCGATCTACCTCGCGGGAGTCGCCTTCGACTCCCGGGCGCTGAAGGCGCTTGCCTTTCTCGGCTTCTTCATCAACCTCTTCAACTTGCTCCCCGTCGTTCCGCTGGACGGGGGCCGCGTCAGCGCCGCGCTGCATCCCGTTCTCTGGCTGGTGGGCTTCCTTGCCCTGCTGGGCCTCGTCTTCTACCGGCCGAACCCGATCCTGATCATCATCCTGATCTTCTCCGCCTCGGAGCTCTGGCGCCGGTGGCAGACTCGGCGCTTTCCCGAAATGCAGGAGTACTACAAGGTCAAGCCGCACCAGCGCGTGATCATCGGAGTGCTCTACTTCGGTCTCGCAGTGCTCCTCGTGCTCGGCATGCACGCGACGCACGTGCCCCGCGACTTCTAGTAGTGCCGCTTTGATGGAAGACAGGCGGATTCTCTCCGCCGACGAAAAGGCCGTCGATCTCGAGAAGCACGTCGCCTCGATCGCGGACGAGTTCCGGGAGGGCTTCGAGGCAGTTGACAGGATCGATCGGCCTGCGGTGACGATCTTCGGCTCTGCCCGCATTCGTGAGGACGACCCGGTCTACCAATCCGCGCGCGAGGTGGCGCGACGCTTCGCGGAGCAGGGCTGGGCGGTCGTCACCGGCGGCGGCCCGGGTGTGATGGAGGCTGCGAACCGGGGTGCGAAGGAAGGCGGCGGGCTGTCGGTCGGCTTCAACATCGAACTGCCGCACGAGCAGCAATCGAACGGCTACATCGATCTCTCGATCACCTTTCGCCATTTCTACGTGCGCAAGACGATGTTCGTGAAGGCGGCCGAGGGATTCGTCGTCTTCCCGGGTGGATTCGGGACCGCCGACGAGTTGTTCGAGGCGCTGACGCTGATCCAGACCGGGAAGGTCCTGCACTTCCCGGTCGTGCTCGTCGGCTCGGACTACTGGGCCGAGCTCCTCGAGTGGATGCGCGTCGAGTTGCTTGCGGACGGGATGATCTCGCCGAAGGACGTCGAGCTCCTGTTCGTCACCGACGACCCGGACGAGGCCGTCGCCCGCGTGCTCGAGTGCCACGAGCTGCGCTGCGCAGACATGCCGACGGAGCCCGCGAAAGCAGACGCTCAGTGATCGCGCGGATCTGGCACGGGTGGACCACGCCCGCGGCATAGCGGGGCTGGAAGCGGGGACGAGCGAGGCTTAGGATCGATGGCGTGTGGGGTCGTCTCGCCGCCGTCGTCGTGCTCTGCGTGGCCTTCAGCAGCGCGAGCGGAGCTGCACAGGTGTCCGCTGTGACCTGCTTCGGCACGCCGGCCACGATCGTCGGCACCGAGAGAGACGACACCATCACCGGGACTCCGGGTCCGGACGTCATCGTCAGCCTCGGCGGCGTCGACCTGATCGCCTCCGGGACAGGAGGCGACCTCGTCTGCACCGGGCCCGGCGACGACGTGGCGCTTACGGGGGAGGGCAACGACAGCTTCGACGGCGGCGAGGGCTTGGACGCCATCGACGGGGGTCCAGGCGACGACCTTCTGATCGGAGGGCCTGGAGCTGCGGACGGCGTCTCCTACTTGACCGCGACAGCGCCCGTGCACGTCGACTTGCAATCGGGCATTGCCACGGGAGCAGGCCGGGACATCCTGAGAGAGAACGAGAGTGCGACAGGCTCCGCTTTCGACGACACGCTCGTCGGCAACGGGGAAATCAATGTTCTGATTGGGGAGGACGGGCGAGACAGAATTGACGGCGCGGCGAATTCGGATGCGCTTGTCGGCGAGGCCGGAGATGACGAGCTGATCGGAAGCTCGGGCGACGGCGACGCCGCAGCGTTCCTCGACGCGCCGAATGGCGTTCAGGTCGACCTGCAGACCGGCGTGGCCACAGGTGAGGGCCGAGACACGATGACGAACGTCGAAACAGTGATCGGCTCGAACTTCGCCGACAGAATGGCCGGCACCTCCGGGCTCAACTTCCTGCTCGGGATCGGAGGGAACGACGTCCTCGACGGGCGCGGAGGGTTCGACCTCGCGTACTTCCTCAGCCCCGTGACTGCGAGCCTCGCTGCCGGGCAGGCCCAGGGCGAGGGGACCGACACGCTGAGCGCTCTCGAAGGCCTCGCCGGGTCGCCGGGCAACGATCGCCTGATCGGCGACGGGAAGCAGAACTACCTCGACGCCGGCGAGGGGAACGACACGGTCAACGCGGGCGGCGGGCCCGATGTCCTCTTCGGCAAGGACGGAGCCGACCGTCTGGACGGTGGCACCGGCGATGACAAGCTTTTCGGCGGCGCGGGCGCTGACCTCCTTCTTGGGGGCGCGGGCCCCGCCGACTCTGTCTCCTACATCGATTCCCCTGCGGGCGTCCATGCCGACCTCTCCGCGAAGACAGCGTCCGGTGGCGAAGGCTCGGACCGGTTCAGCGGTGTCGAAGGGCTCTCCGGATCGGTGTTCGCGGACGAGCTGATCGGCGATTCGAAGCCGAACGAGCTGTTCGGCGGCGACGGGAACGACACGATGTCCGCGCGCGGCGGCTCCGATTTCCTCGGAGGCGGCGAGGGGGCGGACACCATCCAGGCCGGCGCGGGCACTGACTACTGCCTCGACGACCAGGCGACACCAGGCTGCGAGATCTCCGGCGCACCCTCGATTCCGGGCTCGCCGGACACACCTCCGGTGCAGGCGACGCCGCGCCGGCGGACGACGGCCGCGCAAGAACGGCCCTCGCAACCGCGGGAACAGCGCTCCGACCTGCTGGCCTGGATGGTGCGCGCGGTGCAGCGGATGAACGCAGTCGCGCCGTCGATGTTGCTGGGTCACGCGGAACTGCTCGTGGCGCCGCGGATCCCGCGGTTGCCGGGCTCGAAGTTCCCGAGCGCGGTAAAGACCATCGCCGGCTATGAGTACAGCGCCGAGCCCGTGTGCATCTCGGCGAAGGGCGGTGGGCTCACCGAGATCGCACCTCCGAACGTCGTCCGGCCTGTCGGCGACGACGATCGGCGCGAGGAGGCCTGGTGGCAGGCGACGCTCTTCCGGCAGGATCCGAAGACCGGCCTGTTCAAGAAGCGACAGAAGAAGACGGCCTGGGCGCGAGCGCAGCTGGCCGGCGACGTCGTCGTCCCGGGAGTGGTCGTGTGGAAGGACGTCAGCGGAAGACGAGCGTTCCGCTCGCCGGTGTCATTGCGAGTGCCGCGCGGGCGCTACGTGTGGAAGGGTCAGATCTACTGGGTGCGGAGCGGCGGCCGTGTCTTCGCGCCGGTCGAGCCCCATCTCATCCGCGCCCAGACGATCCGGCACAACAAACACTGCGACTTTCGGTAGAGCAGGCCGACTAACCGCTCCGCTTGTGCACTCGGCCGCCGGCGCGGTACCACGCGACAAGTCCGTCGCCGTCGCGCAGGAACTCTGAGCGGGTGCCCTTGAACATCCCTTCGGGAATGACAGCGCGGTCTTGGTCGTAGAAGACAAGGGCGCTCGGGGGCGGGCTCGGCCGGGGCGGGGAGTCCTTCCGAGGGAAGCCGCCTCTCGGTGTGTCGTGCTCGACCAGTCCGCCGTTCTCGACGCGTATGTCTATGTCGACCATGGCCGAGCTGAAGCGACCTGCGTATTCCGCGAGCTCGTCGGCTGGGAAGTCCAGGGGTTGAAGGTCCGGCTCCCCCACGCCGACGTAGCTTCGGAACGCGAGGTTCCTCGTCTCGCGGATCAACTCGCCGCCTCCGGGAATAGCGTTCGCGCAGACGACGACGGCGAACTCTCGCGTGGGATAGATCCCCAGGATCGATACCTGACCGTTTGTCCCACCCCCGTGAGCGAGCGTTGTATCCCCGTCGAGTCGATAAAGGAACCAGGTGAGGCCGATCTCGTCTAGGCCGGTCGCAGCCACGTGTGGCGTCCGCATCAGCGCCATCGATGCCGGGCTCAGGACACGGACTCCGGCGGCGGTCTCACCGTCACCCATGTGGAAGCGTGCGTAGCGAAGGAGATCTCTCGCCGTGCAGACGAGTCCTCCGGCCGGATGTGCCGCGCGGCCGATCGGCCATGGGCGCGCGACCGTGACCTCCTCGTTCTCGAGGAAGTGTCCTACGGCGAAGCGATGCGTCATAACCTCGTCGGCGAAGAAGAAAGACATCGTCAGACCGAGCGGCTCGAGGACGAGCTCTCGCATTGCATCCTCGAAGCTCTTGCCCGTGACGACCTCAGCGATGCGGCCGGCGATGTAAAAGCCAGCGTTGTTGTACGACCAGATCTCGCCGAGCGGCGTGACCTGAGGCAGCTCCCCGACCGCGGCGACCATGCGTGCGAGCGCGTCGCCACCGGGGCCGAGGTCGTCGAAGTAATCCCCCTCCCAGCCGCCCGTGTGCGTCAGGAGGTGGCGAAGCGTGACCCTGCGCGCGACGTCCTCGTCCGCAAGCCTTAGGTCAGGGAGGTACCTGCGGACCGGCTCGTCGAGCTCGACCTTGCCGGACTCGACGAGTCGCATGAGCAGCGTGCCGGTGAAGGTCTTCGTGATCGAGCCGATCTGAAACAGCGTCTCGTCGTCGACCGGAAGCGGATGCTCCACATTCGTTACGCCGAGGCCGGCAACCTGCTCTTCGGCGCCACAGACGACGCCGACCACAGCGCCGGGAATGCGAAGCCGGTCCATCGTGGCACGAGCGGCCGCGCAGACGGCTTCGAACGGTTTCCGCCACAAGGCGGCCGAGCGTAGGGCCCTAGACTTCTGTACATGAGGCTGCGCGACCTTCCGTCGGTCGACCAGCTGGCGCGTGGAATAGACGATCCGCTCGCTGTCGACGTCGCGCGCTCACTTCTGGACCGCGCGCGTGAACAAGTACATGCGGGAATCGACCCGGGCGATCTGGCGGGGCGCCTGCGCGAGGAGCTGACCGCGGCGCGTGCGCCTCGCCTGCGGCGCGTCCTCAACGCGACTGGCGTGATCGCGCACACGAACCTCGGGCGCGCACCGCTTGCCGAGCATGCGCTCGAACGCGTCCGCGAGGTCGCGCGCGGCTATTCGAACCTCGAGTACGACCTTTCGGCCGGTGGGCGCGGCTCGCGCCAGGCACACGTGGGCGGGATCATTCCCAGGCTGACCGGTGCCGAGGGCGCGCTCGTCGTCAACAACAACGCCGCCGCAGTGATGCTTGCGCTCGCAGCTCTTGCCGAGGGTCGCGAGGTGCTCGTCTCGCGCGGCGAGCTGATCGAGATCGGCGACGGCTTCCGCATCCCGGACGTGTTGACGCGCTCGGGCGCGCGCCTGCGCGAGGTCGGCACGACGAACCGCACACGCGCGGCGGACTACGAGGCCGCAATCAGTCCCGAGACCGCCCTCATCTTGCGCGTCCATCAATCGAACTTCCGCATCGTCGGCTTCACCGAGCAGCCGTCCCTGGCGGAGCTCGCGCAAGTGGCTCAGAGCCACAAACTCCCGCTCGTGGACGCGCGAGCCGCCCGGCGCGGTTCGTGCACGCGCCGAGCGACTCGCCGAGCTGGTCGGCGGCGAGGTCGAAGAGACGATCGCGCGTGCCGGCGGCGGCGCTCTCCCGCTCGCCGAGCTGCCCAGCTACGCCTGCGCCGTCGAGGAAAGGCTGGCCGCGCCGCTGCGACTTGGCGATCCGCCGGTCGTCAGCATCCTGCGGGACGGACGGTTGCTGCTCGACTGCCGGACGCTGACGGACGCGGAGGTGGACGAGGCCGCCGTCGCGGTCGCGGCAGCACGCACACATGAGCGAAATTGATCCGAATGCACGGCTCTGGGATCTCCTACGCGGCGCGATGGCCACGAAAGCATTCGGCATCGCCGCGGACCTAGAGGTGGCAGATGCTCTCGCCGGGGGGCCGCGTTCGGTTGCAAAGCTCGCGAAGAAGACCGGCGCGGACGCAGGAACGCTCTACCGGATCCTGAGAGCCCTTGCCAGCGACGGTGTGTTCGCTGAGGAACAGCCCGGGGTCTTCAGCAACAGCGAAGCGTCCGAGCTACTTCGCAAGGACCAGCCGGGCAGCTGGCCCGAATTCGCGCACCTCTTCGGCGCAGTCTTCTACGACGCCGTCGCGACCATGGATGCGCGCTCCGGCGGCGAGACCTTTGCGGAAGCGTTCGGGACGGATTTCTGGGCGTGGCTCGAGCAGCATCCGGCCGAGCGCTCGTCCTTCGACGCGGCGATGGCCGGCGGCAAGGAGCGAAACGCGGCGCGCCTCGCCGAGCTCGAGTGGCGCGGCGACGAGACCGTCGTCGACGTCGGCGGCGGGAACGGCGCACTCCTGAAGGCCCTGCTCGAACTGCGACCCGAGCTTCGCGGCATCGTCTTCGACCTTCCCGAGACCGACCGTGACGAGACGAGCTTCGGTGACCGCGTCAGCTTCGCTGCCGGCAGCTTTTTCGAGGAAGTCCCGAGCGGCGATGTCTACGTCCTGTCCGCGATCCTGCACGACTGGGACGACGAGCGAGCAACGGCGATCCTGCAGACGATTCGCGCCGCGGCTCCCCCCGATGCACGTCTGCTCGCGACCGAATCGGTGATCCCTGCGGGCAACGAGCCGCACGGCGCGAAATGGCTCGATCTCCTGATGCTGGTGCTCGGTGGACGCGAGCGAAACGAAGCGGACTGGCGTGCGCTGCTCGAAAGTGCCGGGTTTCGCGTCGATCAGATCGAGGACGGCCTGATCCAAGCCACATGCCGCTGACCGTCGGAACTGCGGGGCACATCGACCACGGCAAGACGTGGCTCGTCCGCGCACTGACCGGGAAGGACACAGACCGGCTGCCGGAGGAGCAGGCGCGCGGCATCTCGATCGACCTCGGCTACGCGCCTCTGGATCTGCCTGACGGACGCCGTCTCTCGCTCGTCGACGTGCCCGGGCACGAGCGGTTCGTCCGCACGATGGTCGCCGGCGCGACCGGCATCGACCTCTTCCTGCTCGTGATCGACGCGTCCGAGGGCGCGCGGCCCCAGACACACGAGCACCTGGCGATCCTGCGTCTGCTCGGAGTCGAGCGCGGAGTCGTCGCCGTGACGAAGGCGGACGCCGTCGAACTGGACGCGCTCGAGCTGGCGGTCGAGGAGGCCCGCGAGCTCGTCCCCGGCGCCGAGGTCGTCGCGGTGA
>WNFZ01004990.1_pt1 | contig 17515 bp, 15 predicted proteins | sample 5400081 | NCBI WGS metagenome assembly WNFZ01 (sample SAMN13153365, study PRJNA577476) | soil metagenome | isolation source: 80 cm soil or saprolite under grassland replicate 1 | place: USA:California | collected 2016-06-15 | reverse complement strand
TTTCTTTCGTCTCGCGGAAAAGTTTCGTGCAGCCCAGGACACCGAGGAGATCAAGCGGCTCGGCGATGAAATGGGCCGTTTCGTCTTCGGTCAGTAGATGCCGAAGCTTGAAACCTGGCGCAATCTGCCCGAAGCAGTTCGTGCGCACCTCGTGCAGCGCATGCGCGAGCGCAGCATCAGCATTGGAGACCTGAATCGGCTTCGCGTCTGGATTGAATCCGAGCCCGAAGTTCCGCTGGGACGTTGGTTCAAGGATTTCGGCTCCTTCAAGCTCTGCGGCGAGGGCAGATACCCGAAGACATTTCTGTTGGCGGGGCAAGCCGCGGAAGGGGGCGAAGCTGTGAGCGCAATAACGGGAGCTCACCGGGGCTTCGGCGAGGCCCCAGCGATGTGACCAGCAGAGCTTCTCTCCACCAGCCTGCTCGTTTCGGGCGTGAGCAGAGCCACCTTGGCGCAATCCCATAGCGATATTAGTCACGTCCATGACACACAGCCACGCTGAACTTGGGGACGTCACCAGGCCCGGCAATGCAGCTTTCGCGGCTAAGATTGAGTGATGCAAACAAGCGATCGGACGCAATCGACCGTCACCATCACCCGTCGCGGTGCGGATCGCATTCGTGCCGGGCACGCCTGGGTGTATCGGTCGGATGTGAGTGAGGCTAAGGATATCCTGCCGGGCGCACTAGTCACTGTGAACGAAGCTGGCGGGCGAGGGCCCCATTCGACTGCGTTCAGGGCAGGTCCGCCCCACACACGGATGCTCGGCTCGGCTTTCTATAGCACAGCTTCCGAGATCGCCATCCGGATGATTTCGTCCAAGCCGATTGTCGATATCGAAAAGCTTGTGCGCGAGCGCATTCGCGCCGCGATTGCGTATCGGGAGCTGTACGTGCAAAACACGAACGCGGATCGCGTTATCTTCAGCGAAGGTGACTCTTTGCCGGGGTTGATCGTCGACCGCTACAACGACATCCTTTCTCTCCAGGTGCTCACACAGGCGATGGACGCAGAGCCTATTCGGCGAGTGTTTCTCTCGGAGTTGCAGGAGGCGTTGCATCCGACAACGATCTTCGAGCGGGTTGATCCGCGGGTGCGGAAGCTGGAGCAGTTGCCGGAAAAAGAGAGTGGAGTCATCTGGAACGCGTCGGAATTTCCCACCCTAGCCGCAAAAAACGCGGCTAGGATGGGGAACCCTCAGTCGGAGGTAAGAACCGAGTTTCAGATGAACGGTGTGCGGTTCGTTTACGACGCGTTTGGGGGGCAGAAGACGGGCGCGTTTCTCGATCAGCGTGAAAACTACGCAGCAGCTGCGCGTTACGCGAGAGGTGAGGCGCTTGATGTCTTCTGCTACCAGGGCGGATTTGCCCTGCACCTGGCGCCCACATGCGACAAGGTCACCGGTGTGGACAGCTCCCGTCCCGCACTCGAAGTCGCCGATCAGAACGCCGCGCTCAATGGGCGCGAAATCGAGTGGATCGAAGCCAACGCCTTCGACCTTCTGCGCGACTACTCGGACGCAGGGAAGCGCTACGACACCATGGAGCTCAACCTGCGCGCGCTGAAGATGCTGCGGCCCGGGGGAGTCCTGGTGACCTGCTCGTGCTCTTACCACGTGAGCGGGGCCGACTTGCTGGAAGTTCTTGCTTCCGCTGCGCTGGATTCGCACAGGATTGTTCGAATCCTGGAAAACCGTGGCCAAGCCAAGGACCATCCGAGCGTACTGGGAATCCCCGAGACGGCATATTTGAAGTGCTTTGTTGTAAGTGTAAGCTGAACAAAACACAGCTATAATACTTATAATACTCACTTGACAATAACGCACTCATATTTTATGCTTTTGTTACGCTAACAACATAGCTTGGTGGCCTCTGGCCACCGCATACCCCAAATTCCAAGATTCTGATTCAGGAGGATTTGTTATGACCGTACTAACTCGCTGGGACCCATTCCGTGAGTTTTCGACTTTGCAAGACCGCATGAACCGCCTTTTCCGCGACAGCTTCAGCGAAGGCCGCGGCGAAGAGGCGCTGACCAGTTCCGTTTTCGCGCCGCCCGTCGACGTCTATGAGGACGAGCACAACGTCACGCTGAAGATCGAAGTGCCTGGGATCGACGAGAAGGACATCGATGTTCGCGTCGAGAACAACACCCTCACCGTGCACGGCGAGCGTAAGTTCGAGAAAGAAGAGAAAGAGGAGAACTATCGCCGCGTGGAGCGTCAATACGGCAGCTTCACTCGCTCGTTCACCCTGCCGACCACGGTGGACTCGGAGAACATCCATGCCAACTACGACAAGGGCGTGCTGAAGGTCGAGCTCGCCAAGAAAGCGGAGGCCAAGCCGAAACAGATCAAGATCAACGTCAGCGGCGAAAGGTCACTCGAAGGCAAGGAAGCCAAGAGCACTGGCAAAGCGGCGTAATGCTCTATTGTGGCGCGGGCGCCCTCGCCCGCGAAGTCGATCATCTGAGGCTGGGGCTGTGCCTCGGCCTCTTTTCTTGGCTTTGAGCTTTGATGGTTGCGCAGTTTCGTTGACAATGGGTTCGTGAAAAGAACCGTGGAACTGATCAATCAGATGCAAGCTGATGGCGTGATCGGACAATATGCCATAGGTGGAGCGGTTGGGGCGACCTTCTATTTGGCGCCGGCCGCTACTGTTGACTTGGATCTATTTGTCACCTTGCCGTCAGCAACCGGGATGTTGGTCAGCTTGTCCCCGATTTACGAGTACCTGAAGTCCCGGGGTGGCACGCAGCAGGATGAGTACATCGTGGTAGGAGATTGGCCAGTGCAGTTTCTCCCGCTTCGTAATGCGCTGCACGAAGAAGCCGTTGAGCAGGCCATCTCAACAAACGTTGACGATGTCCCGACGCGAGTAGTCTCAGCGGAACACTTGGTTGCGATTGCTCTCGAAACAGGTCGCGCGAAGGATCACACTCGAATTCTGCAATTTGTCGAGCAAGGTGCTGTTGATCGAGCGAAGCTAAAAGACATTGTGAAACGACACGGACTGTCAACAGAGTGGAATCAGTTCGAACAGAGATTCCTGAAAGGACCGCAATGAAACCAAAACTACAAGCGCGTATGGCGGAGCTCAGTTTCTCGGAGAAGATCAGGATTCTTGAAAAGCTGCGCGACCGGGAGAAAGCGATTGCAGCGGCGGGACTAAGAAAGAAGAGCGCGAAAAGCACTTCGGAGGGTAAGTGAATCACGTAGTCGCGTGGTTGTCGTCGAACACCGCGACGCTCGGTATCTTCGGTGCCGCTGTAGCGTTCATGATCTCCACGTGGCAGCAAGTTAGCCAACGTAGAGCTGAAGCCAATGAACGACAATTTCAGGCGTTTCACAACGTCCTCGAAAAAGTCGTGACGCCTCAGCCAATGGACGGCCACTATTACTACGATCGGCAAGCTGCCGTCATTTTTGAGCTGCGTCATTTCATTACGACTTCACACAGCGTTTGTTAAAGAGATTGCGTGTGAAATGGGTTAACGATGCCACACCTGGAACGCCGCTTCTCGTCGAGGAGAGACCTCACGCTCCAACACATTCAGTCGCGCAGGTAGTGGCTTAAATTACGCGATTACACAATTAACGAACTACGAGACTGGAGTAGTCCATGCCCATTCGATGGGACAAATTCACAGTCAGAGCGCAGGAGGCGGTCCAGCGCGGAAACGAACTCGCGTCTGAGCACGGCAATCCTGAATTGCTGCCAGTGCACTTGCTCGCGGCGCTGCTCGAAGATCGCGAAGGCATCGTTCCGCCGGTGCTCGAAAAGATCGGCATCGGCCCGCAAGCGGTCCTGAATAACATTTACGAGACGATTGATCGTCTGCCGAAAGTCTCCGGCGCGGCGGCGCAGGCGGCCTTGTCGTCGGCCGCGAACCAACTGCTGGAGCGGGCGTTTAAGGAAGCGGATAACTTCAAAGACGAGTACGTTTCAACCGAGCACCTGCTGCTCGCCGCGACTGACTTGAAGCGCGACCCGGCGCAGGAGATTCTTTCGCGTCACGGCGCAACTCACGACGCGATTCTGAAGGCGTTGACCGCCGTTCGCGGATCGCAGCGCATTACCGATCAGAATCCCGAAGCGAAATATCAGGCGCTGGAGCGCTATGCTCGCGATCTCACGGAACAAGCGCGGCGGGGCAAGCTCGACCCGGTCATTGGTCGAGATGAAGAGATTCGGCGTGTCGTTCAGGTACTCTCCCGGCGGACCAAGAACAATCCTGTGTTGATCGGTGAGCCTGGCGTGGGTAAAACCGCCATCGTCGAAGGTTTGGCGCAGCGCATCATTTCCGGCGATGTGCCCGAGGTGCTGAAGAACAAGCGTGTGGTCGCGCTCGACCTGGGCGCAATGTTGGCTGGAGCAAAGTACCGCGGCGAATTTGAAGACCGGCTCAAAGCCGTTTTGAAAGAGATCGAAGACTCGCAGGGAAAGATCGTCCTGTTCATCGACGAACTGCACACGTTGGTTGGCGCGGGCGCGGCAGAGGGCGCGATTGACGCCTCCAACATGCTGAAACCGGCGCTGGCCCGCGGTGAACTGCGCGCGATTGGCGCGACCACGCTGAATGAATATCGCAAGCACATCGAAAAAGACGCCGCGCTGGAACGCCGATTCCAGATCGTGTTTGTTGGGGAGCCCAACGTCGAAGACACGATTGCGATCCTGCGCGGGCTCAAAGAGCGCTATGAAGTTCATCACGGCGTGCGGATCAAGGACTCGGCCATCGTGGCGGCGGCAACGCTGTCGCACCGTTACATCTCCGACCGTTTCCTGCCCGACAAGGCAATCGACCTGATTGACGAGGCTGCGGCGTCACTGCGCATTCAGATTGATTCGCTCCCTACAGATATTGATCAGCTGGAGCGCCGGGCCACACAACTGGAAATCGAGAAGCAGGCGCTGAGGAAAGAAGATGACGCGAACTCGCGGGAGCGGCTGGCGAATGTGGAGCGAGAGCTGGCGGAAGTTCGCGAAAAGTCCAATGCGCTCAAGGCCAAGTGGAAACAGGAAAAAGACGTAATTGCACGCTCGCGCCAGTTCAAGGAAAGAATCGAGCAGCTCAAGCTCGAAGAGCAAACCGAGGAGCGCAAGGGCAATCTTCAGCGGGTTGCGGAAATTCGCTATGGGCTGTTGCGGCAGGCGGAGGCGGAACTGGCGAAGGTCACAGAGCAGATGGATGGAAAGTCCGCGGGCGACGGCGCCCGCGCCACAAAGGGCCGCTCCACCCGGATGCTGAAAGAAGAAGTGGACGAAGAGGACATCGCCCGCATCGTCTCCAAGTGGACCGGCATTCCGGTTTCGAAGATGCTCGAAGGCGAGGTCAAGAAGCTGGTCAATATGGAAGACCGGTTGCGCCATCGCGTGATCGGGCAGGATGTTGCGCTGGAACGGGTGGCCAATGCCATACGCCGTTCCCGCGCCGGACTGAGCGATCCCAAGCGGCCGATCGGTTCGTTCATCTTTCTTGGACCGACTGGCGTTGGAAAAACTGAACTGGCCCGTGCTCTCGCCGAATTTCTTTTTGACGACGAGCACGCATTGATTCGTATTGATATGTCCGAGTACATGGAGAAGCACGCGGTATCGCGGCTGATTGGCGCGCCTCCGGGGTATGTCGGCTATGAAGAGGGCGGGCAGCTCACCGAGCAGGTGCGGCGGCGTCCGTATTCTGTGATTCTTTTTGACGAAATTGAAAAAGCGCATCCGGATGTGTTCAACGTCCTACTGCAAATCATGGACGATGGCCGCCTCACCGACGGCAAGGGCCGCGTCGTCGATTTCAAGAACACAATCATCATCATGACGTCGAACCTGGGGGCTTCATTCCTACAGGCTGAGGACTTGAGTTCCGAGCAGAAGTTTGGCGAGGCATCGAAGCAGGTGATGAATACCCTGCACGCGCATTTCAAGCCAGAATTCCTGAACCGCGTGGATGACATCATCATCTTCAGTCCGCTGGGGAAAGAACAGCTGGTGAAGATCGTCGAACTGCGGCTTGAAGACGTGCGCCGCCTGCTGGCCGACCGGAAGATCTCCCTCGAACTCACAGGTGCTGCGCGCGAGTTGCTGTTTGCGGAAGGTTTCGACCCGGCGTTCGGGGCGCGTCCGCTGAAGCGTGCAATCCAGAAGCTGATTCAGGACCCGCTCGCGCTGAAGATCCTCGATGGCGAAGTGCTCCACGGAGACCACATCGTCGTGAACTCGGGGAAGGACAAGATGCAGTTCCAGGTGAGCAAGAGAGTGGGCGAGAAGGAGCCTACTGCCGCGCGCTAGAGGGCGCCGGCACCGAGTTCGACGGCAACGCGAGTTGGAATTCCACCGGTGGTGGATAGAAAGGCTTGATCGAAAGGCCTATACCGGATCGCGTTCGGAGTTCCCTTGGGGGCCTGAGCCCTGCACCGATCCAGTTCCAGGTTTTTGCATCGCGAAGAATGACGCACAGCTCGCCCCTATGGTGTAGTGGCGATGTTTGCTCAGGGCTGAAGTCCACGATGGTGGCCTCGAAGTCGCCGTTCTCATTGACTGGTGCTCGCGCCAGCTCAATTTGCGGAACCATGCAGTCAAGAAACTCGAAGAATTTACATGCCCAATCGGCCAAATATCGAACTACCACTTCCAAATTCCTGTTGCGAAAATGCCGGAGGTGCGCGATATGTCCGACGAGGGTAACGGTCGGAAGGGCGATGCATTCGTAGGGTTCTTCGATCGCGGTGTCTCCAGAGATCTCGGCTTCAAAGGTGTCGAACTCGCAGCCGGAGGCGTAGATCACACCCTTGATGCTGGCTGCCAGCTTGCCATCATGAACTGGTTTGATCTGATATGAGTGAACGTCCGCTTGGGCAGTGACGCTGGTCCCCGCCGCGCCGAAAGCGCCATAAAGGACGTAGGAAATGTTCACGTCTTCAGAGTGAATTTCGGGGGCGAGCCTAATCGTAATAGTTGGCGCCTTCGCTGCCCTGCCGGGCACTGCTGACGAGATCACTACGCAAGCAGCGAGAAGCGCACTTTGTATTCGCATAATCGTTGGCGCTCATTGCACGACCTACGGTTGTTTCATGCAACTCCCGCCCGTACAGCTTTCGCCAATTGAGCACGAGTGGCCGCAGCTGCCGCAGTTGCTATTGTCCGAGATGAACGACGAGCTGCTGACGCACTGTCCCATGCACGACGTGTAGCCGCCCGCGCAACTGCAAGAGCCGCCGGTGCAGCTTTCGCCAATGGAGCATGAATTCCCGCAGCGGCCGCAGTTGTTATCGTCGCTGATGAAGTCGATGGAACTCTTGCACTGCCCCATGCACCATACTTGTCCGGCAGAGCAGCTTGATGGGCCGCCGCCGGACTGTCCTCCTGCAGACCCCGGGAATGTAGGTGGACTATTCCCGACTCCTGGCCAGGTCCTGGATCGCCGCACGATCGGGGCAGATGGCGTGGCGCTGTGCTCGGCTTCCGCAATTTGCGCGCGGGTTAGCGAAACGGGATTGGTGAGGGGCATCGTCAGCGGCGAGCCTTCTTCGAGATAGAACTGATGGTTATGTGCCATCAAGGCGATAGAAGTCACGAATCCCACCGCTCCGCCCACAGCGCCGCCCACCACAAGCCCTGTGTGGGATCTTGTGGTCACGGTTAGCCCGGGCACCGGCTGCAGAGGTCCGGGCACAGGGCCAAAGCCTCCACTGGGCATGAAGCCGCCACCCAGCGTTGTAGTTTGAGTTTTATCGGTGGCGTTGCCGATCAGCATTCCGAGCCCGCTGCCAACGAGGGGCGCGAGAATGATGCCCGCTCTGGCGCCGCCTTCCGGGTTGTCCCATGCTGTCCATTGCTCGCTTTCAATGTTGATCGGTCCGCCGAGCTCAACCACGGAGCCGCTGCCAAGCACCAGGGAAGCCGAACGCATCAGCAACTCACCTTGGGTCCCGCGGCGTGTGAGTTTTTCGACTTTGCCTCGCACAAACGTTCCCGCAGGGATTGCGACCTCGTCGCCCACCATCACCGGATTCGTTACCTGCGCAAACACCGCGTCGCCCGAATGAACAGCGTTGCTGTTAAGCGAACGCGTGAGAACCAGAGGAATCTGCGTTCCCACGGGAACCGTGATTCGTGCGTTGTCTGCCGAGCCAGCATTCTGGGGCGAGCCGGAAGACGGCGCCGAAGGCAAGGCATCGGGAGTTTTCGAAGGTTGTGAGGGAGCTTGTGCCGCAGCTGTCGCGATCAGGGCCGCAGATAACAGCAGCATAAGAAATCGGTTTTTCGAAGGGGACAACAATCGATAGGTAGAACCGCTAAAGCCTGTCATCGGAACCTCCTGCGGAAAGCCTGCTTACCCGGGGCTTTCGGGTGGCGCGACAGGGGAGATACGCGTCCTACTTAGGATTAGTAGCACCGTCTTGTGTAAATGGTTGGGTTGTTTGGTGAAGAAGTGTAAAGGGCTGAAGGCCGCTCCCCGTCAGTCGTACAACTTCCGACGCCGCCAAGCCTCTGAGGCTATTGGGGTACGTTGCCGATAGGACTTGTGATGAGGCTCACGAGTGCCGCCCGGCTGGTAACAGTCCTATTGGTGCTATTCTCCGCCGGTTGCGGAGGGAGGCCCGCGTCGCCGGTTGGATTTGTAAACCAGACCCGGCACAGCGATGCGCAACTATTGACGATGTGGAAGACGGCACAAGGGAACCTCAGCCAGCAAATCGACCTCAACCCGCTGCAGCAGGTATTCACTGGAGCCGCGCCCGACGTCCGGCCTGGAGATCCGCGGGTGTGGGGAGTCTCGCCACGGCAGCTCGTGGTCGCCTCGCAAACCGACGTTTCATCGGCGGAGTTCTACGCCGCCACTGGCGACCTGCGCCCGGATCCCACCGGAATGATTGCATGTCCGCAGCCCTGCAACGTGCACTATGCGGCTGCATATTCTCTATTTCGCCAACCGGTGACCCGCTACGCAGCATCGTGGGAACCTTCGCAGAGCAGCTTTGACTACCTTCTGACGTATGAGTTTGAAAATCAGATTCTGAATTCGCTGGGGTATGACATGAGGTGGAGGTAGGAGCGCAGGCTTTAGGCTTTAGGCTTTGGGCTTCAGGCTTCAGGCTTCAGGCTTTGGGCTTTGGGCTTCAGCTTCAGGCTTCAGGCTCGCGATCCATCATTCTCTAATAATCAACGGCGTCGAGAAGACTTGCGAGGGCGCCCGTCCCACACATTTCGAGCGCGGGTCACTCGTACGCCAGCGCGTCGATGGGATCTTTTTGTGCGGCCTTTAGAGCCGGATAGATTGCGCCCAGCAGGGAGCCCACAATCGCGATCAAAATCGCCCGCAATATCCAACCTGAGGTGATGTCCACCGGCAAGGTTGTGCGTTCCTGGATGGCGACTCGCGCCGCAAAACTGATCAAGAATCCCACAACAATGCCCCCGATTGACAACACGATCGTCTCGCGAAGGATCGCACTCACGATGTAGAACTTCGAGGCGCCGAGAGACTTGAGGATTCCAATCTCTCGCGTGCGCTCCATGACGGCTGCATACATCGCCTGAAAAATCACGATAAAACCAATGGTCACGGAAATTCCAATTACGATGCGGATGAAGGTCGAAAGCATCGGAATGTTGTCAGGAGTAAGCATCGAGAGGTACTCCTGCATCGAGTGCACTCCATAGGTGTCCATGTGCGGAATGCTCTTGATTCCCTGGACTACGGCTTCGGTCTCGCTCGGGTTGTCGGCCTTGACATAGAAAGCTGACGCGTTGTCTTTCCCGCCATTCAATTCCTGCAACTTCGAAAGCGGGAAGAAAACGCGCGCACCTTGTCCGTGGGCCACGATCCCTGCGATGCGGCAGTTCTGGTTGAGCAAGTCGACCGTGCTCCCGACTTTCACGTGATTCCCGCTGGCGTAAATGTCGTCCACCAGAATGTCATTCGGTTGCTCGAAAGGGCCACCAGCGAGGTAGTGAAAAGGATGAAGGCTTTCGTAGCTCTGCAGGTCAATCCCGTACAGATTTTGCAGGTGGCCTCCGCCCGTGGAAATCTGAATCAGCACCGGCGACACCACCGTTACATGCGGCACCCTGGCAATGACGTCGCCCATCTTTACCGGCATGGGTGAGCCAGTGACCCCCACCAGGTTGGATGAGCCCGGGGGCAACACGATCACATCGGCGCCAATCCCAGCTTGCCGCTCGCGCTGGCCGTTCAGCATGCCAAGCGAGAACCCCACGATCAAAAGGATCAGCGTCACTTCGATCGCAATAGCCACAATGCTGATGAACGACCGCACTGGACGGTGCGCGAGGTTGGCGACAATCATTTTGTTCATCATAAGAACAGCTGCTAGCTGCTAGCTCCTAGCTTTTAGCTCCTAGCTTCTGAGAGAAGCGGCTCAAATGCGCTGCTGCTTCTGGCCACCGCCCACTGGCAACCGACAACTGACAACTGGCCACTGCTTCTAGTTGCCGCCGCCACGTGAAGCCTGCGGACGATCAAGATTGATGACCTGGACTCCCTGCGGTTGTTCCAGGACGAACGTGTTCTCCCCGAGCGGCTTGTTGAGGTCGAGCTTCACCACGTTGAGGGTGATGTCGTACTCTTCCTCCGGCCGCTTGATTTCGATCTTCGAAGGAAACAGCACCGCATCGTAGTCCTTGTAGTCGGTGTAGGTTGCGTCCGTCACCAACAGTCCCGACTGGTCATAGATCAGTTGCCGGTCGGGCAGGAGACTCCCGCGGTTGAATACGATCTTGCGCGACAGCCAGCTTTCGGCGCCTTGACCGCGAATCACGTCGATGACGTAGGTCGGCTGCTCATATTTGTGGCCTTTGTCCCCTGGCAGTGTTTCCAAGCCGCTCTCGAGCACAGCGACTTCGCTCTGCGGATCAATTTCGCGCAGCAGAAGTGCGTCATAGATGACTTGCGGGCGCAGGTTTTCCAGCGGCTGTTGCGGGTTCGGTGTCATTACGTCATTGCGTCCGACGACAAAGCGGTTCTTTGGAGGAATCCAAACCTTGAACTGCTGGCCGTCGCTCACCATGTCAAACGCGCGGGTGCGAACGATCGGCAGTAGGCCTTCCATGCGCAGCATGGCCGGCTTGCGCGCCAGCACGTAGCCGCGGATTTCCTTGTACTCGGTGATCTTCCCTTTTCGCGCGCCGCCCACGGCCGTGTCAATGTCAACCGTGGCCTGCATGGTCTGGACCTGCGCCGCCTGCTTATTGATGTAGGCGACGAGTTCCTGCTTGGTGGCAGTTTTCAGATTGTAGGTGTTGAGCGTCTGGTCGACTTTACGCGTGCGGAAAAGACATCCCGTGCTGGGCAGGGTTGCCAGCACCATCAGGATTGCGGCACTGCGAGAATGAAAGGTGCGTCTTAAGTTTAAGGACATTCTGCTTCGTAAATGATGTTGAATGCTTCGCGAAGGATGCAATCAGTATAAAAGAACGAACGTGCTTTTCGCCGTGGCCGCGCAGATTTCCGGAGCAACTCAGCAATACCGAGTCAGAGCTCAGGAGATGGCTACCGATGAGCTACCGCTCGCCTCAGCGCCGCAACGTTCTTATTGTGTTCCTCAAGAGTAGTGGCGAAACGATGGTGGCCGTTTCCGTCGCCGACGAAATAAAAATAGTTGGTTTGTGCAGGATGGAGCGCCGCATCGAGCGAACTCCTGCCGGGATTCGCGATCGGTCCGGGCGGAAGTCCGGCATGGCGGTAGGTGTTGTAGGACGACTCGAATTGCATGTCGTTATGATGCAGGGCGCCACCATAAGTTCCAGACAATAATTCCGCGTAGATCACGCTGGGATCTGCTTGCAGCGGAATACGTTTGGCCAGCCGGTTTGTGTAGACGCTGGCTACCGCGGGGCGCTCCTCAGGGACTCCGGTCTCCTTTTCAATAATAGAGGCGAGGGTGACGGTCTGCTGCACGTCTTGGCCGAAATCGTGCGCCGTCGGATACGCGAGGCCGATTTGAGTTGCCACCTGCCGGAATTGTTTCACCATCTCTCCGGCAATCTCGCGCAAGGTTTGCGCGCGAGTGAAGTTGTAGGTGTTCGGGAAAAGGTAGCCCTCAAGCGAAGTAGCTTGAGGAGCCAGGTCCGATATAAGAGCGGTGTCCGTAGTGGCGACTTTCAGAAAATCGGTCGCGGAACCGAGCCCTGCCGCTTCAATCGCGCTCGCGATATCGAACATGTTGAAGCCTTCCGGGATCACGACGGTGTGAACGTAAACGTCGCCGCGCGCGAGACGGTTGTGGACTTCCATCACGTTCGCATCGTGCTCGAAGAGATACTCTCCAGCTTTGAGCGATGGCTTTTTGTGGAACGCGTACCAGAGCACGAATGCATCGCGGCTGCGGATTACCCCCGCATTCTTCAGTTCGCGGGCTATGCGGCGGGTTGAGTACCCGGGGCGCAGCATGACGAACGTCTGCCCAGGCGGTGTCGCCGGGACGAACAGGCCAAAGGCCAGCCATCCCGCGACGGCCAGCAGCAGCAGGAAAACGATGGCGAATGCCTTGCGCACTCTGATTAGTTTAGAGGAGGGATGAGCGGAGGTCGGTTTACCAAAGGGCTACGACGGTGGTGGCCGGAAATGCAGATATTGTCGAGCTTTGCTCGACCCGGACGGGCGAGGGCGCCCGTCCCCACACGATCTCGGGAAGGCCGACGACCGTCAGCCGACGACCGACGCCGATTTTCCTCTCGCCTCCATCCAGCTCTGAAGGATGAGCATGGCGGCCATGCGGTCGACGGCTTTGCCGCGCTTTTCGATGGAGATTTCAGCTTCTTTCAGAATGCGGTGTGCCTGGCTTGAGGTCAGCCGCTCGTCCCAGAGGTGTACTGGCAGCTTGAACTTCTTCCGAAGCTCTTCGGCGAAGAGCTGCATTTTCTCCGACTGCGTTCCTTCGGCGCCACTCAGGCGCAAAGGGTAGCCCACGACAATTTCGGACACTTCGAACTCGCGAATCACCTGCGCGAGCTGATCGAAGTCTTTGCGCTTGTTCTGGCGGCGGATGGTCTCCAGCCCTTGCGCGGTAATCCAGAGCGGGTCAGAAACTGCCACGCCGATCCTGCGCGAGCCGACATCCAGGCCTAAGACCCTGGGTCGAAGCTGCGGGGCGCCGGTGGAATCCATGCCGAGATTATATGGGCAGCTTGTTATCGACAAGGAAAAGCACGATCGAGATCTTCTGTGCCGTTCTTTGCGACCTTTGCGTACTTTGCGGTTGAAAGCTTTTGACCGCGAAAGCTTTTAACGGCGAAGATCGCAAAGAACAGTCGCAAAGGAACCAGTTCCGCTTCGCTGCCGATTTGTGACTTTCGGGAGGGCACGGCCTATGGCCGTGCGGGTGCGGGTTACAGCCGCACCGTACATCGCTAGCAAACGGCTTGCGGCACGTCTTAAGAGGTGCCCTGATACAACCCTCGTTTCTGGATCCAGCGGCACGATTGGAAGGCGTGCCCTCCAAGTCGCGTACTCAACCTTCCCGTCGTGTGCTCGAATTGTCAGTCTTGTCTTGTCTGCGTCACTCAGTCGAGACTCACGGGCCTGAGTTCCTGCCCTTTCCAGCAGCTCTGCTTTGTGCAAACGCAAAATTTTAAGCGGTGGTAGAATTTTTCGGGTCAGGAGCACGTCATGTCAGACGCCCACGCCGAACCCGAAGCACAGGCGCGCGCGCTTGGCCCGGGCAAAGTGCCGCTCAAGCTTCGCATCAATGGCGAGGTGCATGCCGTTAATGTCGAGCCCAGAGCCACTCTCGCCGAAGCCTTGCGCGATGAATTGCACATGACTGGCACCAAAGTCGTGTGTGACCGCGGTTCGTGTTCGGCATGCACGGTCATGCTCGACAAAACGCCAGTGTGCTCGTGCATGACGCTTGCCGTCGATGTCGGCGACCGCAAGATCACCACAATCGAAGGCCTTGCGCACGGCGAAGAGTTGCATCCGGTGCAGGCAGCCTTCATTGAGCACGATGCGCTGCAGTGTGGCTTCTGCACCTCTGGAATGGTAATGAGCTGCGCGGCGCTTCTGGAGCGGAACCCCAAGCCCAGCGCCGACGACGTGAAGACTGCCATCAGCGGCAACATTTGCCGGTGCGCAACCTATCCCAAAGTTTTGGACGCGGTGCTCGCCGCTTCACAGAAGGGGGCGTAGCCATGTTGCTTCAGGAAAAACAAACTCAAAGCCAGCCATCCAAAAGCGGCGGCACCAAGAGTGAAGCCAAGCCGGTGCAGAGCCGCGATAAAGATCAGGCCAAGACCGCGACGCCCGCCGCTGCGCAAAAGCACGATGTCAAGCTACGTGCCGGAATCGCATCTGCAGTGGTGGCACAAGATGCAATGGCCGATGTCACTCGCATTGTTCCGGAGGACGAGCCTGCTCAGTTGTCGCCTAATGACGAATTGAAGTTCATCGGCAAACGTATTACCCGCGTTGACGGACCAATGAAGACCACAGGCCGCGCGCGCTACACCGCTGACGTCTATCTGCCCGGGATGCTCTACGGAGCGATGATCACTTCGACGGTTCCTCACGGGCGCATTCGATCTATTGATCTCGCCAAAGCGAAGGCGTATCCCGGCGTGAAGGGCGTTTACATTCTGCAGCACCTCAGCGACATGGCCGAGGTCAAGGACAAGTCGAAAGAGATGCCGTCGAAGTATCCGATCGTGCGTTTCGCCGGACAGCCCATCGGCGGCGTTGCAGCTACTTCGCAAGCCGCAGCCTATGAAGCCGCGAAGCTGGTTGAAATCGAGTACGAGCAACTTCCGTTTGTGACCAGCGTCGAGGATGCCCGTCGCCCGGATGCGCCAACTGTTTATCCGGCTCCGGCGGCAATGGCCGCAACTGCGGGAGGTGGCGGCGGCGGCGAAGATGTTCCGCAGAAAGGCAATGTGCGCGGTCCGGCAAAGGGTCGCCGCGGCGGCCCGCGCGGCGATATGGAAAAAGGGTTTGCGGAAGCCGAGACAGTCATCGAAGGCGATTACAGGACACAGGTCCAGACGCATTGCTCGCTGGAGACGCACGGCGTGGTCGCTGACTGGAAGCCCGACATGCTCACGGTGTATGCCTCCACCCAGGGCACGCCTACAGTTCGCGACGAACTGGCCGAGGTGTTCAGCATTCCGAAGAGCCGCGTTCGAGTGATCACGGAATACATGGGCGGCGGCTTTGGCGCAAAGTTCGGAGCGGGCAATTTCGGCGTGGTCGCAACCGCGCTCTCGAAGCAGATCGGCGCGCCGGTGAAGATGATGCTCACGCGCAAGCAGGAGCAGCTGTCATCGGGAAACCGGCCTGACGCGCGAATGCACCTGAAAATCGGCGCTAAGAACGATGGCACACTGACCGCGATGCAACTGGTGAGTTACGGTACGGCGGGCGTTGGCACGGGCGCAGGATCGGCCGGGCCTACGCAGAACATGTACAAGTGCGCCAACGTGCACACCGAAGAGTACGACGTCTTTACGAATGCCGGACCCGCGGCCGCAATGCGCGCACCCGGGCATCCGCAAGGCTGCTTCGCGCTGGAGCAGGCAATTGACGAGCTCGCCGAAAAACTTAGCATCGATGCTCTCGAATTGCGCGATAAGAACGATGAACATCCTGCACGGCGCGAAGAGCGACGCATTGGCGCACAAATGGCCGGCTGGCCGCAACGGCACAAGGCTGGAGCTGATTCTGGTCCGATCAAGCGCGGCCTGGGAGTGGCGCAATCGGTGTGGTACCGCATTGGCGACACCAATTCGAATGCTGAAATTCGCATCACGCGCGATGGATCGGTGGAATTCATGTCGTCGGTTCAGGACATTGGCGGCGGCATCCGCACGGTGCTTGCGCAGGTCGTCGCGGAGGAACTCGGATTGCGTCCCGCCGACGTCACCATGAAGATTGGCGACACCACGTACCCGCAGGGCCCCTCGTCAGGCGGTAGCCAGACGACCAACTCGATTACTCCGGCCGCCCGCAACGCGGCATACAAGGCAAAGCATCTCTTTTTGGAAGACGTAGCCCCAGCCTTGAATGTCAGCGCAGAGGATCTGGTAATGCGTGATGGAAAAGTCTTCGCTAAAGACAATCCATCGAACTCCCTAACCTTCAAGCAGGCAGCTGGACGCATGAAGACCGAAGAAATCTCGGCGCGAGCCAAGCGCTCGGATGATTACAAGGAAGCTGGTGGCCGGGGGCGATTTATCACTTACGGCGGCGTGCAGTTCGCGCAGGTTGCGGTGGACACGGAAACGGGCGTCATCAAAGTCGAGAAAGTCTGGGCGATCCACGATTGCGGACGCCCGATGAATCCTTTGCTGCTGGAGAGCCAGATCAATGGCGGTGTACTGCAAGGCATCTCCCACGCGCTCTACGAAGATCGGGTGATCGACCGCAATTACGGGTTCGTGTTGAATCCGAATCTCGAGCAATACAAGATTCTCGGCTCGCGCGAGACGCCGGAGATCAAAGTCCACGTGATCGAAAACATTCTGGCTCTTTCGTCCACGGACGCCGGTGGAATCGGCGAGCCGGCGAAGGTTCCCACAGCCGCGGCGGTAGCCAACGCTGTTTACAACGCCATCGGCGTGCGAGTGCGCGAACTGCCAATGCGTCCGGCAGCTGTGCTGAGCGCTCTCGGCAAAGTGAAAGGGATGACAGCATGAACCGCTTTGAATGGGTAAATGCAACCAGTGTTGATCAGGCGCTTGGAGCGGCAACCGATGGCTCGAGCTTCAAGGCAGGCGGCGTCGATCTGCTCGATCTGATGAAAGACGGCATCGCCAGCCCAACTCGCCTGGTGAATATCCGCCAGATCAGCGGGTTCGACCAGATCAGCGAAGACGAAAAGGGACTGCGCATCGGCCCGTTGGCTACGCTCACGCAGATCGAAGAGCACCCGGCGATCCAGAAGAAGTACGCTGCCCTTTCGCAGGCTGCTTCCCGCATCGCGACGCCGCAGATTCGCAACATGGCGACGGTTGGCGGCAACCTGGCGCAGCGTCCCCGATGCTGGTACTTCCGCTCGGAAGATTTTCACCACTGGTCGCGCTGAATGGCCGCATCGAGATTGCGACTAAGAAAGGCAAGCGTGAGGTGGCGCTGGAAGAATTCTTCACCAGCCCGGTGCACAACGTCAGGGTCGAGAACATTCTCGAACCTGGCGAACTGATTACCGCAATCGTTGTGCCCGCGACCGAGGCGCGGACCGCCTATTACAAGCAGGGCGAAAAAGAGTCGTTTGACTGGCCGATCGCTGACGTCGCGGTCGCACTGAGCATGCAGGGTTCGCGTTGCAGTCAGGCCAGTATTGTTCTTGGCGGCGCCGCGCCGTATCCGTATCGCGCCAAGACCGCCGAAGTCAAACTCAACAACACTGAAATTACTGAAAACTCCGCCCGCGCCGCTGCCGAAGCCGCCATGGCCAATGCCATGCCGCTCGAGAGGAACGCTTACAAGATTCCGATCTTTGAAGCGATCATCCGGCGGACGATTCTGCGCGCAGCGGGCATGAGCGCCGAAGGAGTTGCAGCAT
>WNFZ01002466.1_pt1 | contig 17517 bp, 17 predicted proteins | sample 5400081 | NCBI WGS metagenome assembly WNFZ01 (sample SAMN13153365, study PRJNA577476) | soil metagenome | isolation source: 80 cm soil or saprolite under grassland replicate 1 | place: USA:California | collected 2016-06-15 | reverse complement strand
TGGGGCAAGGGCCGGAGACGCAGCTCCTCAATAACAAGCCGCGCGCCACGGTCGCGCCGACCGGGCGCTTTGCCGAGCCTGGACAGGACGAACGCCTTCGCTAGTCGGCGTCTTTCCGCTGCGGGTCAGGCCGCTGCCTGTCGCGCATATCGCCTTCTTTCTTGTCGCCGGCGCGAGCCATGCTCATGCCGACAGCCACTGCGGTGGCCCCCGCGGCGAATGCTATGCCCGTAGAGGCGAGCAGCGAACGGCGACTGACCTTCTTTGTCGTGTTGATTTCCGCATCCGACAGAGTGGCCGCGTCGTTGGGAGTCCCGGTAGGGATTCTTGACATGTATCGCACCTCCACTGGAACCTGAATTCTAGACAAGCCTCCGCGTCCAGGCAACGGGGCCTTTAGCGAAGGCGAGGGATCCGAGCCCGGCAGTCCGGGGCTCGATCAGCAACTCGGCTGGCATATTCCGCGCCCGGACCACGAAGCGCAGCAACGGCTGCAACTACAGTCGCTGTTGCTGGAGCAGGCGGTAGGAGGCTGCACGCATGCGAGCGTCAGCGTTCCCTTCCCGAAGATCGTCGCGTTGCGAGCAGGAGCCCCATGGCCGGAAACGTTCGACAAAGCGGAAGCCGCCAGGCCAACGGATTCGGCTCGGAGTGCGGATGACATGCTCAACAAGAGCGCCACTGCGACGAGCGCGAGCATCGGTCTCAGCATTTCTGAAACTCCCCAATTCCTGTGCGCTTGGCGGGCGTAGAACCCGGCGCTGCTGAATAGTAGGTCAGGAAACTTGCCCGCAAACCTGCGCGTCGTCAAGTCAATGACGATGGCAGCTTCGTTGGCGTCGCGGTGTATACTTCGAGTGAAGACAATCCCGTGGTCGATCTCGTGCTGTGCGTAACAACAGGAATTTCCTTGTGCGCAGAAATCCAACCCCTGCAGCAACTGACGCGCGGGGCAACAGCAATAGAGGAGAACGCGACAGCGATGACAGGTCATTGTTCCGCGACTGAGCCGTTCTTTCATGTCGAGACGAGTAGCGCCCCAGCTTCATTTCAACTAAACTCCAGATGCGAGGTGGACGAGGGAGAATGCCATGAGAAGAGCCTTGTCGATTGGGTTCTTTATGCTTTGTGTTCTTGGCGGGCTGACCTTAATTTCGCAAAGCGCTCAGGCGGGCCCGCGGCTCACCATCGGGTTCGTGTCGCTTCCGGCAGGTACGACCTCGGCAAGCTGCGCCAGCGCCGCAAAATCAGCGCTGGACCCGTTGTTTGCCAACGCCCGTATCCAAAACGGAAACGGTCATGCGTTCAACGGCACGTACACGGTGATTTTGTACTGTGATGTCGATGTCCACCAAGCTTACGTCATCATTGGCGGCAATGAAGCGGACTCCACGCTACGCAATGTTGAAGACCTGAAAAATCAAATCAAGGCAAGGCTTCTTCAAACGATACCAGGCGCACGACCCCTCTAGGACGCCATGGCTCCGGAGTAGACACCGCAAGCCCGCGGGAGCGGGCCTCTCCTTGAAAGCCTTTAACATTCGGTTCGACGCAGATGAGCATGCAGTCTCGCCCTGGCGGTGGTCGCGTGGTGCTGCTGACCGGTGCGGCCGGCGGCATCGGAACGGCCATTACCCAAGCGCTGCTGGGCGACGGGCACTTCGTCGCGGCGGTCGACAAGAGCGAATCCGCGCTGAGCCGGCTCTCCCTTGTTTGCGGCCGATCGGACGTGAGCGAGCGTCTCTGCCCGATCCTCGCCGATCTCGCCGACGCAGCCGCGTGTCTCGACGCCGTCGCGGCGGCAGCGGCGCGATTCGGCCGGGTTGATGCGGTCATCAACAATGCCGGCATCGGGGTGAGCTCGTTGCGTCCCGACGCGGAGCTTCGTCATCCGGCGATCGAGGAACTTACGGCGGAGATCTGGGACAGGTTCTTCGACGTCAACGTGCGCGCGCCCATGCTGGTCACCCGTGCCGCCTTGCCGGAAATGAAACAGCGCGGTTGGGGGAGGATCGTCAACAACACGACCAGCTTTCGCACGATGTTGCGCGTCTTGCCGTACGGCGCGACCAAGGCGGCGCTGGAATCGATGTCGGCCGTGTGGGCGCAGGAACTCGAGGGCAGCGGCATCACGGTGAACGTGCTGATCCCGGGCGGGCCGACCGATACGGCGTTCATCGCCGAAGGTTCCGGATGGCCCCGAGACCGCATGCTTCGGCCGCAGGTCATGGGCCCGCCGGCGCGTTGGCTCGTGGCGGACGAATCCGGTGCAACGACCGGTCAGCGCATCGTTGCGGGCCGATGGGACGCCTCGCTGCCGGGGCTGCAAGCGGCCGCTCGCGCCGCTCGCGCCATCGGCTGGCCGGAACTGGCCGCGGACGCTGTATGGCTGGCGGAGAAACCCGCCTGAACCGCGCGCGCGCAAGCTCGGGAAGATTCCCGAACCCAATCTGTTGATTCGGTTCCGAGCGTCGGAAGCCGCAATCACGATCGAATTTCGATCACCTCGACATCGGACGTTCCGGCGCGCGCGACATCGCCGAGCTTCTTGCCGGTCAACGCCCGCGCGACCGGGGACACGTAGGAGATCGTGCCGCGCGACGGATCGGCTTCGTCTTCGCCCACGATGCGATAGGTCTGCCGGCGGCCGTCCTCGCGCCGGATGGTAACGGTGCAGCCGAACTGCACTTCGCTGGAATTCGACGGCGGCGCGATCACTTGCGCGGTCGTCCTGCGGGATGTCCAGTACCGCAGGTCACGCGCGAGCTTGGCCAAGACGGCCCGATCGCTCGCGGCTTGCGCAGCTGCGTGCTCCCGCTGCAAACGAGCCAGCGTCGCCTCGATGAGGGCGAGACCTTCCGCCGTCACGAAATTCGGATGCGGTGAGATCGGGCGCTCCGGAAGCTCCTCGACGGTCGCGTCGGTTTCCTTGACGAAAGCTCTGCTCATGATGGCTGCATCTTCAGCATGTTCAACCCTCTTCCCACCGCAGGTCGGGCCGCCTTCTGGGATGCTGCCGAGCTCTGCCGCGACGAGCGGGAACTTGCATGCGCGCGCCCGCCCCGCAATGCGCTCCCGTGGCCGAATTCGACCGGCAGCTTGGCAACCGCGGATGCGTCGAGCGAGGGCATCGATGTGTTCCCAATGACTTGCGCCGCTCGGATAACGCCTTGCGCCCGCCGAAGTATCCATAACGAGCGCGACTTTGTGCCCCGAATACCGGCGCCATGAAAACTTTCTTATCCGGCCTCGTGAACCGGACAGGCGGGTGGCGCGACTGCCTGCAGCCGCAATTCGCGGCGGACGGGCCGACCGGCATCGCCGGTATGTGGGGGGAACCATGAGACACGCGATTATGGCTTTGAGTGCGGGAACCATCCTGTTCGCGACGATCGGGACCCATGAAGCGCGGGCAACCGACGTGCTGGGGATCGAGGCGGGTGTTGCCATCGGATCCGAGCCCCTGCCGGATCGGCCTACATTCTACGCAGGCCCGCGTTATTCCGAGCCTCCGCCCGCGTACGTCGCGCCCGGGCCGGCGCCAATGCCGCCGCGAGCTTGCTATTGGGTGCGCGGCGAGCCGGTCTGGGATGGGTACGGCTGGGTGCGTTCCCCGGTACAGGTTTTGCGATTAACGGCCTTCGCGGCCCGGCTGGATCAGCCCCGGGTTTCGTCAACCGCAGCGCACCGGACGGGAGATGCGAACATGCCAGCAGGATTCCCTACCGGACGTTGGATCGCGGTCGGCTTCGGGCTCGGCGGCATTCTCGCGGCCGCGATCGCTGCCCTAGTCTGGAACCAAGGCTTCGGCGAGGACTACGCAACGGCGTTCCTGCTCGATTCGATCGAGCAATGGAAAGGACGGGTTCTCGAGCCGGATTTGCATCGACTCGAGACGCCTTCGGACCCTTCCAATCTCGCTGCACCCCACGAAGCCTCAGCGACCGTGGAGAGCCAGTACGAAGCGCGTTTCTCGCAGGAATATTTCGAGGCTCGGTACTACTCCGCGACTTCCTCCGGTCAAGTTTCCTCGCCGGCTGCCCCGTTTGCGATGCCCAACCTCGGGCATCTCGACGATCTGCATAAGAGCGTGCCGCACGTGGCATTGACGCCGGTGGTCGTTTTTCCTCGTGCCGACAAGCTCTCGGTCTCCGTCGCGGGTTCGCTCGTCACGCCGCCAACTCCGGTCTGGCGTCTCGCCAACACGGGGCCATTCCATGTGTTCGTCACTTCGGAGAGCGTCTCCCCGACCTCCTCGATCGAAACGACGGTCCCTGCGTCGGCTTTCTCGGCTGCGCCCAGCGTTTCCTCGATCGGTGAAACGGCTGGCACGCTGCTTCGGAAGCGTTGAGGCGGTCCGAGACGGGATCGGGCCGGTACGCCGACCCGGGAGCCCCTCTATCGGGGTTCTGCGGCGGATTTGGCGGAAATATCGGGCGCCAGCGGACAGCTAGGGGCAAGAGCGTTGAACCGGTCCGCGGCCCGCGGCGACCAATTCCGTGAGGCGGACATCGACGGGATCGGGCCCATGCACCAGGAGAGCAAGGTCGTCGCATTGCGGCTGGCGCCGGATAAGCGTGAGCCGGCGAGAGACAAGCCGGCAACTGCGCGATCCGTTTTACCGCGCGAGTTCGCGGAAGACCTGCGGTGGGTTCTCCGTCAACTGCATGGCGTCGACACCGCCCGTCCCGAATGTGAAGAATCCGATCATTCAGGAACGAGGCGATGGATCTGGACATCGATGGCAACCGCCGCGCTGATCGCGGCAGGCGCCTCGCTCTGGATCGTCGCGGCGAACGAGCATCCGAGCGATTGGCGGCAATATCTCCGCCATCTCGGGTCGACGAGTCCGCTCCCGTCGGGCACGCCGACCCACGGAACGCAGGCATCGGGGGGCGACAGCCGCGAGGCTCGGGCAACGCTCGATCTCCTGCGAATCGAGGACGCCACAAGGGTGCAGCAGCGGCTGATCGAGCTCGGATTCTTGGTCGGGAAGCCGAACGGGATCTGGGGGCCGCGATCGCGACAGGCGCTCCGTGAATTCAAAGCGGCCCATGCGCTTGTCCCCGACGGCCATTGGAACGCGAACATTCAAGCGCGATTGTTCGACGTGAATGCGCAACGAAAAGCCGAGCGCGCTGCCGAAACGCAATCGCGCGAGCCGGCACATATGCAGCGAGCGGCTTCCGTTCCGCCGCCGGGGGCCGCTGTCGGCAAGCAGCAAGCGCTCACAGCAGCCGAAACGTTCATGGGGACCTGGGCATCCGATGCTGCCGAGTGTCGGCCGGCGCAAGGTGGGGGTATCCGCATCAGCCGCCGGCGGGCCGAGGGCCATGGTGCCGCTTGTTCGTTTGGGCCGATCGAGCGCGAAGGTTCCGGATGGCGTGTCAGCGCGGTCTGCGCCGGGAATGGAACGGCATGGAATGCGAACATCAACTTGGCGGTTTCCGGTGACCGTCTGCAGTGGTCGAGCGAGCGCGGCACGGCGGTTTACGTTCGCTGCAGCAGCGGTTGAGAGCAGTTCCAAACCGGACAAGAGTTGAAGGACGTTGGGGCCGCGTGGACGGATGCTCGAACATTGGAACCGGTGCCCCGGCTCCGGATTGGATTCCGTGGCGTTCACGAAACAACATGTGAGGCGGCCCATGTCCAGATGCGAAACTTGCGGAAACGACTATGACAAGGCGTTTCAGGTGGTCATGAACGGGGTGACCCACACGTTCGACAGTTTCGAATGCGCGATCCATGGCGTCGCGCCGACTTGCCCGAACTGCGGCACCCACATCGTCGGTCACGGCGTGGAAAAAGGCGGCACGATCTTTTGTTGCGTTCATTGTGCCCAGACGGAAGGCGTGCGCGAACTGCGCGACCGTGCCTGAGCGCTGCTCGCGCCCGCGTTGTGCGTAGTCACAGCTGAATGGCCGGGCCTGGTCCAATGAAGCGAGCATGACTGCCATCCCCAGGCCGGTCCGGTCTTGGGATGGAGCCGTCACGGCAATGCGCATCGCTCGGGCTTTAACGCAACATTAACCATGACCGGAGCAGCGTGGCCCCTGACGCGCACAGAAGGTCGGCAGCCGCCGCCGAAGGGGCCATGCAAAATCCGGAGATATGCCGCAGCCAGGCGATGAAATGCGTGCTCCTGGCCCGGGAAGCCAAGGACTTTCCGTACAAGCTGATGTTGCTCAGCATCGCTCAATTGTGGCGCGCCATCGCCGAGACGACCGAGGAGGTCGAGGCGCGCCGGAACCGCGAAGCTGCCGGGAGCGTCGCGCCGGCGTAGGGGGTCTCCTTCAGCCATTGAGCGCCGTGGTCGCGACCCACGTCACCTTCATCATCCGGCCGTGAGGCGATCCTCGATATTGTTGGCCACCTCCTCGCAGACGGCGGCCAACCCGAGTAGCTCTTCCCTGACGAAGCGATCTTCGGCTTTCTCTGCGAGCTGCCGATATTGCTCGGCTTGGCTGCGAAGGTAGTCGTCGTATTCCATGCCGACCTCCAAACGCTCGCTCCCGCGCCCTGGCTTGTCACTTCTCCTGCGGATTTCCCAATCGCAAATCGCACAAGCCCCAGTCCACCAGCTTGAAGGAGCCGCTCCTGATCCGCACGTCGATGCCGTGGTGGAAAAACAGCATGTGCTGCGCCTTCTCGATCTTCTTGGCATTCTCCAACGGGGAGAATGGCTTGCGAACCCGCCGCCAAGAAGTTCCCTGAGGGGTCCTGCCCAATTCCTGGAAGCCCGACGCGATGACATTGAGCTGAGTGAATCGCGGGGCAGCGTTGAATTCCTCGGTGAACTGCGCAGCATCGAATGCTTTCGGCCTGCGTGATTTGGCGCCGGCGAGCATGGCTTCGGCAAGAGTTTTTGCGTACGGGTTCTGCGGGGTCAGTTCGACGTAGGAGAGCAGATGCTCGGCCAGCAGCGCGTTGATGGCCGCATTGAGTTTTGTCGAAGGGAAAAACATGTTTGCGCTCGCCTGCCGAACCCTGCACCGCGTGGGCAGCTTAGCTCATCCGGAATTTCAGCGCATCGGGGGTCGGATCGCAATCGAGATTGCTGCGGCCCGATTTTCGTCCTCTGCCCGAGGGCTGTCGACGAGTGGGCCCATCGTTCCGGGCCGGGCTGGGCGGCGAACCAGCCGCCGTCGCCGCACTTTGCGGCAGATCCCGAGCAAATCATCCGAATTTTGTGCATCGATTTGTGCCGGTTCAGGGCTGTCGCTGTTGCCCAATATTGCGGCGCGGAGGATCAATTCCTTCTCGCGCTTATGAGATCCGGCCTGCCTTGCAGGCGCCGATCGTGATCGCTGCCAGGTTGCCGTTTGGCACGACGCTTGCTGGGAACGTTCTCCGGGTGCTGCTGCCAGCGCCTCGCTTGAGCCCGGTGCGGCAGGCGCTCGCATCGTACGAGCCTTCATGGAAACGAGGACGCGAATACCCCAGGACACTCGCGATCTGCTCGCCGGATCTGTGACGATCGCGATGATGCTGCTTGTAAGCGGATCGGCCAAGGTCGGCTATGGAGCCCGGGCGGTGGGTATAGCCGCGTTGACGTGCATACTTTGTCAGGCCGGCAAATATGCTGTCGCCGGCGTCAAGATGTTGTTCTTGCGATTTCCGTCGGTCGGGGTGCCATCTGCGGGCACGCGCGGAGAGGTTGAGGCGTTGCCGCCACGAGCGCGACCAAGGTGGTCCCGGAGCACGGCCCCTCCGGAACTTGGACGCGCGTTCCCGTATCGCCGTAAAACCGCGTTTTTGTCGCAGTGTGGCCCAGCTCACACGTTTGCAGCCGCACTTCCTCCTAATATCGACGTTAAGCGCTCTTTACGTGCCGGCTGTGAGTTGCCGGCGCCAGTCAGGAGGAGGCCATGCCGGATGCCAGGTATTATGTCGTGATGGATCACGACGGGTGGATGATCAAGTTCGAAGATGAACACTATGGCCCCTATTCCAGCCATGACGACGCGGTGCGCTTCGCGCTCGATGCCGCCCGCAAACTCGGGAATCAGGGTGAGAGTGCTCACGTCTGCATGATAGGCGACGACGGTCGGTTCCGAGCGAAATGGAGCTACGGCCGCGGCCATCCCGAACCGATGGGCGCCTAACGGCCCGCCGCGCGGACCAACGTCAATCCTGCGGAACCGGTGAAATCCGGCGTTTGCTGCCAGGCAACCGTCTCACGGGGGCGGGGCGATGCAAATCGGCGATCGGTGCGATGCTCGGGGGACCCGAAGCGAGATCGCCTGCTGCGCCGAAGACTTCCGACCTGACCCGCTCCCACGCCCGATCGACATGCTCGTGGGCCCTCTGCAGCAGCGCGCAAAACGCCAGATAGCGGCCTCGGGCGGCAATTTCCTCGAACACACTATCATCGTCCCAGCTCCGCTGCAGGCGGGCGAGCCGCCTTGCGGCGCTTTGCAACAGGCTGCGCGACCGTACCGAGGCAAGCAAAAAGTGCCGCTCGCACAGTCCCTCCGGGGTCTGCGGCGGGACAGCGTGCGCCCTGCCGCCGTCGCAGCCCGGAACGCAGCATTCCGTCGAGATGATCATCGATCTACTCCCGTCGGCTTGGTATCCGCGAACCGCGCCGGGCACGGTTACGGTGTGCGCATCGAGACAACGAGGACCATCGGTCACGGTTCAACGCTCATGCCTTTCAGGCGGCTCGCGAGTTCGCCGCGCGCATCGAGAGCAGCACCTGAGATCGAGCGACGTTGAGCTGCAGCGATCCGCGGATTTTTGCCAGGGCCGCCGCGGATTCATCGAGCGACCGCGTCGCCTCCTGGCATTCCTGGGCTCCCTGAGAGAATCCCAGGACCGCCGCCGCTTCGCGGAGCGACTCCAGCAGCCGAACCTGTTCGTCAGCCTGCTTGCGGTCGGCCGCTTGTTCCAACTGCTCCAGCAGCCGGCCGGTATCCTCCAGGAAACCGTCGATGATCGATGCCAATTCCTCGGGCCCCACGTGCTCGGCCAGCGCTTCGAACCGGGCCTGATTGAACTCGATGGTCGGCGGGCTGGATTGCAAGGCCTGGGGCCGCTTCGGTGCGTTTGCGCTCATCCGTGCGATTGCCGCCGCCAAATCCGGCACATTGATCGGCTTGCCGACGAAGTCGTTCATGCCGGCGGCGAGGCAGGTATCGCGATCGGTCTCGAAGACATTCGCGGTCATGGCAACGATGGGAATGGACTTGCCGCTCTCCAGGGCGCGAATGGCCGCCGTCGCCTCGAGCCCATTCATGCGCGGCATTTGCATGTCCATGAAGATCAAATCGTAAGCTCGGGATTTGACCTTGATGAGCGCGGCCTCGCCGTCTTCCGCGATATCGACCGCGTGACCGAGTGAACGCAGCATGCCCTTGGCCACTTTTTGGTTCACCGGCATGTCTTCCACCACCAAGATCCGCAGGGCCGCTTCCGGGCCCGGCGCGTCGGCTGCTTGGTCCGCCTCCGGCGGTGCTTCCGCGACGCGCAACGGGATCTCGAACCAGAAGGTGCTTCCGGTTGCTGGCGTGCTGATGACCCCGATCGTCCCGCCCATTGCTTCGATCAGCCGCTTGGAGATGGCCAGGCCGAGGCCGGTGCCGCCGAAGCGGCGGTTGATGCTGGCATCGGCCTGCGAAAACTCCTTGAACAGCCGATCTCTTGCCGAATCCGCTATGCCGATCCCGGTATCCGTCACTTCGAAGCGAATGCGAGGCTCGCCGGCGCCGTGGCTGCCTCGCACCTGCAGGCGCACCGAACCCTGAGGCGTGAACTTGACGGCATTGCTCAATAGATTGAGCAGGACCTGGCGCAGCCGCTTTTCGTCGCCCTGCACGAACGACGGAAGATTCGCGTCGAGTTCGAAGGTGAGCTCCAGGCCTTTGGCTTGCGCAGCCCCGAGGCTGACGCGGACGGCGGAATTTATCAGGCGAGCGAGTCCGAACGGCACTTGCTCGATTTCCACCATTCCGGTCTCGAGCTTCGAGAAGGTCAGGATGTCGTCGATGACGCTGAGCAGCGCATCGCCGCAATTGCGAATGGTCTCCACATGGTCCGCCTGCTCGGAGCTCAGTCCGCTCCGCCGCAGCAAGGTCGCCATGCCGAGCACGCCGTTGAGCGGCGTGCGGATCTCGTGGCTCATGGTGGCGAGGAACGCGGACTTGGCCCGCGCGCCGGCTTCCGCGGCTTCCTTGGCGGCGACCAGCTCGGTGATGTCGGTATAGGACTGCACCATGCCGCCGGAGTTCAGGAACTCGGTCCTGACTTCCAGCACGGTTCCGTTGGGCCGGCGTCTTACGTAGGATTTGGGCAAGGTTCCGGTGCGTTTGACGAAATATTCCCGCACATCTTCCGGCAGCAGCTCGCCGTTGGCGCCGAATTCGCCATTCGCCCATTGCGCGGCAAAGATTTCTTTGACGTCGGCCGGCAACACGAACTGTGTCTCATCGATGCCCGAGTACTCGACGCCGCGCTTGTTGAAGATCAATACCTTACCCTCGCGGTCGACCAGGGCGATCCCCTGATTCATGTGAGCGAGAGTAATCTCGAGTAGGTCGGATTTTTCGGCGTAGCGCGCTTCGCTGAGGTCGGCGCGCGCCTTATATCTCGCCTGCGCCTCGGCCAGTTGCCGCCGGTAATTTTCCGAAAGCTTTTGATAGCGCAGATACGCAAGCAATGCCGCAGTCAGCGCGATCACCAAGCCAGCACTCAGCAGAATCATGGTAAAATGCGCCGACGCTCGCGAGACCTGATCCATCACCCACATCCAGACAATCACGGATATGAAAGCGACGCTGCCCGTCACGACAATTGCTTCGGACAGCCCAATTCGCCAGCGTGACGCTTTTTGGATCTCTGACAACAAGGTTTCTTCCCAAATCCAAGATGATCGCGCGCAGTCGGCCGCAGCGAATATCCTCGCGCAACTTCTTTACGATTGTGCGAATGCGGAAGTAGAGGGAAGGATTCCTATACACAATCTTAAGTAAGTCATTACAATTTTAACCATTGGACATCGTCGACCTGGGCGGCGGGGTATTGCAACCAGTCTTTTCGGGGAGGGACGACCGGCAATACTTGAACCTGGAGAACCTCACCTGTGTGATCGATTATCTGGCAAGGACATGGATCCGTTTAGCTCGATGAAACTGCGCCCGGAGGCGCGATATACTTTGGCGCGACGTGACACGGCACACGAATGCGTTAACCATTTGTTAACGATCGACTCGTCCACAGGTTAATTTTGAGTTATTATTCGTACGAACTTGGGGCCGGAATTCTCCTCTGCACATTCATCGTGTCCAGAACTTGCGCGACGGGGTTCAAAATGTTCGCCGATATTCAATCCAGGGTGAAATCTCCGCAGACTTTCACCGAACGGGTCGAGCACTTGCTCGAACATGTTCAGTATCGACGCATGGAAAGGGAAGGCGAGCTCGAGGCTGTACTGCGGCTGCGCTACAATGCGTACTTGAAAGAAGGCGCGATTACGCCCAATGACTCGCAAAAATTGGAAGATGCTTTCGATGAAGGAGACAATGTTTACAACATCGGCATTTTCATCGACGGAGAGCTTGCGAGCGCGTTGCGGCTTCACACGATATTCCATGCCGAACAGGAGTCGCCGGCCATGGAATCCTTCAGCGAATTCCTGATTCCGGAACTGAAAGCGGGTAGACTGATCGTCGACCCCAACCGGTTCGTGGCGAACTACGCGCTCGCGCGCCTTTATCCGGAGCTGCCCTACGTTACGCTGCGGCCGACGCACCTGGCATGCGTGCATTTCGGCATCGACTTGGTGACCATGACGGTGAGGGGCGAGCACCACGCATTTTATCGGCGGGGATTCTTCGCAAACCCGGTGTGTCCGCCCAGGCCTTATCCGCTGCTCAGCAAACCGATCGGTCTGCTGTTCGTCGACTTCAGCAAGGATGCCGAACGCATTCTGCGCCGCCATCCCTACTGGGACTCTTCCGAAGCCGAGCGGCAAAGCCTATTCGGGAGAGGGCCTACTTGCGTCTGTTCCCGCGAGCGGTCGACGACGACCGCTTCGGGCGAACCGCTGGAGGGCGTAAGGACGTTGATATCCGAGGGCTTGCGTACATCGGTCACCCTCTCGCCGCCGATCGCTGCTGCCCGCTAGAAATATCGCCCGGCGGCGTCGGCGCGGGCCGGCTACTGATCCCTAGTTCAAGATTAGGTGCAGCCCAACAGGAGCTGCTGGCCCGTTCACGCCCGCAACGGCATTCCGCCCGACTGGGCTTGCGGCGCTGTGTGCCCGGACCGCTTCCGCGCTGCCCGATATTCGCGGTAATCGTGCAGTGCCGCCCGGACCCGCCCCAACTCCTGTTCGAGCTCCTCAGCCCGTTCTCTTCGGCTCGTGCCAGAAACTCGCCCGGACCGACGATGCCGCGTCCGGGCCGCCGCCAGCGCAGCAGCGCCTCGGCCCCGACGATGTGCCCGGTCTTCATGTTCACCTGCGGCTGATAATACAGCACGAACTGGTTGTCCTGAATCGCCTGCCGCAACTCGGAATCGAGATGCCTCGCCTCCTGCGCGCGGCTGTGCATGTCGGCCGCGTAGAACCGCACCACGTTGCCGCCATCGACTTTGGCGCGGTACATCGCGAGATCGGCGTGCTTCAGCAACTCTTCGGCGTCGGCTCCGTCCGCCGGGTGCAAGGTGGTTCCCACGCTGGCATTGGTCGTGATGCGCTCGCCGGCGAACTGATAGGGCTCGCAAACCGCAGCGACGATGCGTGCCGCCAATTCCCCCGCTTCCTCGCTGCGCGCGAGACGACTCTGCAGGATGGCGAATTCGTCGCCGCCTAGCCGCGCCACGGTGTCGCCTTCACGGGCCAGCGACTGCAGCCGTTGTGCCACCACCTTGAGGAACTTGTCGCCGAGCACGTGACCGAGCACGTCGTTGATGTTCTTGAAGCCGTCGAGGTCGACGAGGTGCAGCGCGAACGGACGGTCGCCGCGCCGCGCCCGAGCGATCTCGCGGCGCAGCCGGTCCGCCAGCAGGGCGCGGTTCGGCAACCCGGTCAGCGCGTCGTGGTGGGCGATATGCAGCAAATGCTCCTCGGCGCGTTTTCTGTCGGTGATGTCGATCGAGCTGGTCAGCACGGCGACGACCGCATTGGCGCGGTCCCGCAGCGGCGACTTCGTCGTCAGAAACACGCGTTTGACGCCGTCGGCATCGATGATCTCTTCCTCATAGGTCGGCAGAGCCGCGCCGCTGCTGAAGACCTTGCGGTCGAGCGCACGGCTGCGCGCGCCGTGCTCCTCGCCGAACAGCGTGCCGACGTCCTGGCCCAGCGCCGCGGCGTGATCGATCCCCGCCAGCGCGGTCTGGAAGGCGTTGACGAACAGGAATTTGCCGTCGCGATCCGCGGCGCTGATCATGGCCGGGACCGTGTCGATCACCTGGGCGAGGCGCTCGCTCGAGTCGCGCAGCGCCTCCTCACGCGACCGCTCGCTGTACTCGAGCTTCTGCTCGAGGTTGTTGGCGCGCTTGGCGAGCAGCAGTTGCTGCTTGCGCAGCTTGAGCAAATTGCGTGCGCGCGTCTGGAACTCGTGGTGATCGACCGGGCTGCTCAAGAAATCCGTGGCGCCGGCCTCCAGGGCGCGCAGACGGAACTCGCGTTCCTCGTAGACGGTGATGACGATGACGGGCACTTCCGAGAGATTGGGCTGTGCGCGGAACCGGCGGGTGAACTCTGCGCCGTCCATGTGCGGCATCTTGAAATCGGTGACGACGAGGTCGGGTGTGTTGGTCTCGAGCCACACCAGCGCCGCTTGCGGATCCGCGAAGGCGCGTACCGTGACGCCGTCCTCGATCGAGGCGGCAAGCCTCGAGAAGATCTGGCGATTGGTGGCGCGATCGTCGAGGATCACGATAAGCGACATAACGCTGCTTTCTTCAGGTTTCGATCGGCCGAGCTTGGCTCGGGCGCACCCTGGAGCGGCCGAGTGCATCCGACTTGCGGCTGCCGCTCGCGTCGGGAAATCTAGATGATGCGCCTTAAGAAATTGGATCGGCTATTGCCTAAAATTTTAGTTAGGGACCACGAGCGCCTCGCCCCCGCGGATCCTGGCGCCGAATCGGTCATGACCCAAGCCGCGGGCTTGACCGTTCGTTAAGGCTAAGCCCTCGCGCCCGAGCGGGGCGCAATCCTTGGGCCCGGCTGGCGCAGATCCGGCGCGCTTCCTGCAGGAGGCCAACTGAGCTCGAGCCCTCCCTGGATATTGCGCGCAAAACTCCCGTAAACTGCGGCGGACACCGCCGGAGGGTTCATGGATTTCGAGCTCAGCGAAGAGCATCGGATGCTCAAGGAGCTGGTGGCGCGCTTCACAGCCGATGCGCTCATCCCGCTCGAGCCGAAGGTGCTCGAGCGCGAAAGCCGCGGCGAGGCGGCGGGACTGACGGAAGCGGAACGCATGCCCATCGATGCCAAGGCCCGCGAGCTCGGGCTTTGGGGGCTCGATGCGCCGACCGAGTTCGGGGGCTCGGACCTGCCGGTGGAGGCCATGGTCGGGGTCCACGAGGAGCTGGGCAAGACCGTGACGCCCTATACGTTTCCACCGGACTCGCCCAATTTGCGCATGCTGATGGTCGCCGCCAACGAAGAGCAGCGCCAGACCTACCTTGGGCCTTATGCGCGCGGCGAGACCGTGTCGGCGATCGGCATTTCCGAGCCGGGTGCCGGCGCCGATCCGGCTTCGATGATCACCCGCGCGGTTCGCGACGGCGATGATTGGGTGATCAACGGCCGCAAGATCTGGATCAGCCGCGCCCACGACGCGGACTTCACCATACTGATGGCGGTGACCGACAAGGCCAAAGGCGCGCGCGGCGGGATCTCGGCGTTCCTGGTCGACAAGGGAACGCCGGGGTTCAACGTCCTTCGCCGGATTCCCATGATCGGCGGTCACGTCACCTACGAGATCGCGCTCGAGGACTGCCGCCTTCCCGCCGGCAAGCTTTTGGGAAAAGAAGGACAAGGGTTTGCACCGATGCAGGTCCGGCTCTCGACCCGCCGGGTGCAGATGGCATGTTGGTGCATCGGCATTGCCCAGCGCGCGGTCGACATGATCTGCGAGCATGCCCGCCAGCGCGTCACGTTCGGCGCGCCGCTCGCGGATCGACAGACCATCCAATGGTGGGTCGCCGACGCCGCCACGCAAATCCATGCCTGCCGTCTCATGGTCTATGATGCCGCGTGCAGGATCGATCGCGGCGGCGACGCCCGCTCCGAGGTGTCGATGATCAAGGTATTCGCCACCGAAATGGCCTGGGACATCCTCGACAAGGCGATGCAGACGTTCGGCGCCATGGGCATGACCAAGGAGATCCCGCTGCAATTGATGGCGAGCAAGGTGCGCCTGATGCGGATCTACGATGGCCCCTCTGAGGTGCACCGCTGGGTGATCGCCCGCAATCTGCTGGGACGGCGGTGATAATCTGCGCGCGTCGAGCCCGCGAAAGCGGGGACCCATAACCGCGGATCGTGCGAAATTCCGCCGCCGCTGGTCATGGATCCCGGCTCGCGCTCGCTTCGCTCCCTTGGCCGGGACGACGGCTCGAAAGGAAATGAATGATGTTGCCGTTGAGCGGGATCAAGGTGATCGAGATCGCCCAAAATCTGGCGGGCCCGTTCACGGGACAGATCCTCGCCAACTTGGGTGCCGACGTGGTCAAGCTCGAGCGCCCGGACGGCGGCGATGACGCGCGCTATTGGGGGACGCTGCTCACGCCGGACGCCTCCTATACGTTCCACGCCATGAACTACAACAAGCGCGGCTTCGCGCTGGATCTGCGCGATCCTGCGGCGATCGCCTGGCTCAAGCAATACATCGGTGGATGCGACGTGCTGGTGCAGAACATGCGGCCGGGCGTCATGGAGGATCTCGGCCTCGATGCGCAAAGCATGCGTGCCGCGCACCCCCGCCTCGTCTATTGCTCGCTATGGGCGTTCGGCAACAAAGGCCCGATGAAGATGAAGCCTGGATACGAGCCGGTCGTGCAGGCGTTCGCCGGCCTGTTCAGCGTCAACGGCGCGCCCGAGGCACCGCCGACCCGCATCGGGGTGCAGCTGCTCGATCTCGGCACCGGCATGTGGGCGGCGCTCGGCTGTGTCGCCGCGCTCTACCGCCGGCAGCTCACCGGCGAGGGCTGCGTCGTGGATACTTCGCTGTTCGAGACCGCGCTCGGCTGGCTCACGCTCGGCTTCGGCGCCTACAAGGCGACCGGCACGCTGCCGGTCCGGCATCGCACCGGATCCGGGCGCATCATCGTATTCCAGGCGTTCGAGACGAGCGATGGCGAGATCATGGTCGCGGCCGCGAACGATCGCCTGTTCATGAAGTTCGCGCGTGCCCTCGGCCACCCCGAGTGGGAAGCCGAGCCGCGGTTCAAGACCAACGCGCTTCGCCTCGCCAACAAGGGCGAGCTCATGCCGCACATCGAGACGGCCATGCGTTCGAGGAGCCGAGCCGAGTGGATGGAGCGGCTGGAAGCCGTCGGCGTTCCGTGTGCGCCGATCAATACCTTCGCGGAACTCGCCCAGGAACCGCAGACCGAGGCGGTGGAGATCCTGCAGGAAGCGCCGGGGCTCGCAAAGCAGTTCGTCGGGCTGCCGATCAAATTCGACGATGTCCGGCCGCCGATCCGGCGACCCGCACCGCGGATCGGACAGCACAACGATGAGATCTTCGACGGCGCGCTCGGTCCGCCTGCCGCCCCGCGAGCGGGCGCTTGATCTCGAGCGGCAGCCAAACGATGCTGGCCGTCGCCCAAACGGGGAGGTTGCCATGAACGTTGCTGCTCAAAACCGAGACGTCGGCGTGAGCCTCTCCGGCCACGTGGCTACCGTCGAGATCCGGCGCCCGCCGCACAATTATTTCGACAATGCGCTCATCCGCGCCATTGCCGAGGCATTCGATGCGCTCGACGCCGATCCGCAATGCCGGGCTGTCGTACTTGCGGCCGAAGGCAAGTCGTTCTGCGCCGGTGCGGATTTCTCCAAGCGTCTCGATACCGCGGCCGCGAGCGATGTCGGAAACGGCGAGGCCAAGCATCTCTACAAGGAAGGCACCCGGCTGTTCCGCAACAAGAAGCCGGTCGTTGCCGCCGTGCACGGTGCTGCGGTCGGCGGCGGGCTCGGCCTGGCGCTCGTCGCCGATTTTCGCGTGACCTGTCCGGAGGCGCGGTTTTCCGCCAATTTCAATCGCATGGCTTTCCACCCCGGTTTCGGGCTGACCGTGACCCTGCCGCGGGCGATCGGGCCGCAGCGCGCCGCGCTGCTGTTCTACACCGGCCGGCGCATTCCCGGGGACGAAGCGGTGAAGATCGGCCTTGCGGATCTCCTGGTCGCGCAGAGCGAGGTGCGCGCCGCCGCACAGGAGCTCGCGACCGAGATCGCCCAGTCCGGGCCGCAGGCAGTGGTGTCGACGCGCGAGACGCTGCGCCGCGGCTTGGCCGAGGCGGTCGAGGCCGCGACCGAGCGGGAGCTCGTCGAGCAGGAATGGCAGC
>WNFZ01008663.1_pt1 | contig 17519 bp, 20 predicted proteins | sample 5400081 | NCBI WGS metagenome assembly WNFZ01 (sample SAMN13153365, study PRJNA577476) | soil metagenome | isolation source: 80 cm soil or saprolite under grassland replicate 1 | place: USA:California | collected 2016-06-15 | reverse complement strand
AGGATCGCCGTATTTGATCGCCGGAGTCTACGCTGCATTGGGTGAGTGCGATCTCGCATTCGAGTGGCTGAACAAGGCATTTGAACAGCATGATCTTCAGTTGGTTAGTTTGAAAGTAGATCCAAGTCTCGACGGGTTGGGCGACGATGCTCGATTCAATGAACTTACGCGGCGTGTAGGACTGCCGGGGGCATTTTTCTGAAACTGCTTGTGGCGGCAGAGAATGCTCCCAGGGAGTATTTATTAATCCACAAACCCGAAATCTCTATTAAATCGTCGTCCTAGACGAGGGAGACTTACACCGCGGCAGACTAAGCTGATTGGCACGACCGTAATTGTTTGGTGTTGGCGCGAACAATGCGCGAACATCGAGCAGCCGAAAACAGCCCAAACTATCCTACTGAGTTCTAAATCATGTATGACGTAAGCCCCTGATCTTCAGTGATATCCGTCGATTTTCAAACCGTTTCCGCGATTCGGTAAGCGGCCCTGAAAAGGCCGGCGTCGCCGGTTCGATTCCGTCCCTGGCCACCAATAAATTCAACAACTTAGCGATAGCCAAAAAGCGTGTAAGAAAAATTTCACTTTTGGCGCCGCTCGTTCAAATAACTTCCACATTTCCCGCGTCGTTTTACTCATTCTGGCAATGTGTTGCCGCGCCAGCTTCGCATAGCGCTCCGTAATCTTGATGTTCAAGTGGTCCAAGATCTTTGCCAGTCCGTAAGGATCGCCGCTCTTCATCATTCGCGATTTCCGAAAAGCTGATCGAGAGTTTCGCTATCAGTCAGCATATGTCTCATCGCCGACGAACAATACCTTAACTTTCCTTCGGACTGCACAACTGGAAGTCGACTATTTGCCACAGTATCCTCAACAACTTAGCGCCAGCCAAAAAGCGTGTAAGAATTCCTCGCGCGTACATACACGTGCATCGGTTATCCAAATTAGCCTCGCAGGTTGATTCACATTCCCCGCCTGTACTGCGGGCTAGCCATGTGTTGCCGCGCCAGTTTTGCATAGCGCTCTGTCATCTTGATATTTGAGTGGCCTAAGATCTTTGCCACCTCATAGATCGCCACCGTTCATCATGCACCATAGATTCGCTCTGACGTGGAGATCTCTCCTTTCATGTTCGCTTGGGGTATGAAAACTTTGTTAAGCTATTCATGAAGGTCGTGTATTAACTCCCAGTCTCGGGCACCGTCATCACTTCGAGCAGATGGCCGTTCGGATCTTCGAAATAGAAGCCGCGCCCACCACGGCGGGTGTTAATTTGGCCGTCACTGTGGCTGAAGGGGCCGCTGCCGAAAGCGACTCCCTTGGACTTGACCCGACTGAAAACCGCATCGAACTCAGCCTCGCTGATATGGAAAGCATAATGATGACTCTGTCCTGCCTTAGGATCGAACCCGGGTCCGCCCCATAGCTCGGCTTGGTCCGCGAAGGCAAACGTCAGGCTTTCGTTGATTTGCACCTCCGCGAAATGACCGCGCTTAACCGTCAATCCGAAGATCTCTGCAAAGAATTCGGCCGCGGCGATTTTGTCTCTCGCTGGCACGATCGTGTGGTCTAAGCGAATTGTCATTGTTCACGTCTCCAATCTCGGCGCCCCAAAGAACATAAACGGCGCCCGCCCCGTACGTCGTCATTGCTCGTCGTGTCGACTCTGACGCCCTGGACGCCGCCATCCCCAGCTGTTGCAGTTTCTGTTTTGCTCATCGTTAATCTCCTTTGGGTTTATCGCCTCGGCGAGTGGTAACCATCACACCATCAAGGCGCTTGACCTCTTCGCTGGTCGATCGTCACGTGCGTAGGTCAGGCTGACCTTGCTCGATTTCAATTGCTTCACCCGTGCGAGTTTCAACGCGTGCCGCTCGTGCACATCTTTGAGCAGCGCCTTTCCTCCTCCCAAAACAATTGGGTTGACTAACAACTGGAGTTCGTCAATCAAACCTGAATTCATGAGGCTGGACACCAGCGTGGCGCCGCCGACAACGTGCATGTGCTTGCCCGGCTGTTGTTTCATTCTCCGGATTTCTTCTATGTCTCGAACAATTCGCGTTGTCTTCCACTCGACCTTGTCCAGAGTTGTAGAAAGAACGATGTGCGGCGTCTTGTCGACCAGACGGGCATATTTAATTTCGTTTTTCGTCGCCGCCGCGCCACTGAACGGCAGAGGACCATCGGGATTGGCCAACACTGAGAGCCAGTACTGTTCGTAAGCCGGATACATCACTCGGCCCAAAATAAAAATGTCCACGTCGGCGAGCGTCTCAAAGAGTTCTCGCCACGTTTCTTCATCATCAGCCATCGCCCAATCCAATTCGCCATTTTGTCCTTCAATGAAGCCATCCACGGACACCTGCAGCGCCGCAATTATTTTTCTCATATCATTACCTCTCCACCGCCCCGGATTCAGCTCGCAGGATCGAATGATGTAGAGAGTGGTTGGCCAGAATGCGATTGAGATTCTTGCTGCGAACTGCTCTGGCCCAATTCTCAACCAGGTCGCGGATCACCGTTTCATCTGTTGTTTTGGACTGGTTCGTGCTCATTTTGGCTCTCCAATTCTTGAACTTCTCAGCCGTGTCTGCCCCTACTATTGAGTCGAGCGGCGCATGCGAGAACTGACATCAAGGAACGGTCTTTTCATGGCGCTGTGGTTGTGGTTGCCTTGCAGCGCGTGCGTTTGAATTGATCTGCGGCACCTCCGTACCTTCGTGCTTCATCAATGATCTACCGCATAGTGCAGCTGAACGATCCCGTTACCGATATCCTTAAAATCCAGGAGTCGCACTTCCTTGTACTTGCCCTCTGGTAACAAAAGTTTCAGCCCTTTGCTCTCAAGCGCCGGGGTAACGTTAAAGACCAGTTCATCGACCAGGTCTTCAGCTAAGAAGGCATTGTGCAAGCTTTCGCCGCCGGCCAGCAGCGCAGTTTTATGCCCGTTCCGTTCGAGATAGCTCAAGGCTTCTTTAGGTGAGACGGCGCACGTTGCACCTGGAACCTCCGTGGCATTCCTTGAAAGCACAACGATGTCCGCTTCGCCGAAGGCCTTGTCGGCTCCGCTTACCTTGAAGCCTAGAAAGGTACGACGACCGACGATGAAGTTACCCGCCTTCTTAGCGTGTGCAGCAAAATCGCCGGGCGCTTTTTGTTTTGGCGGATGTTCGGGACTGGACTGCGCGTAGTTACCGTTGGCCGTCAAAGCTGCCCAGAGTATTGTTTTCATGTTTCCTCCTCAAGCGTTATGCGAAGAACGACAGCCGCCCCCATCAACAACAGCGGTGTGGTCATCTTCCAGTTATCTCCGTCCTTCAACTGCGCCGCGGACTGGTCCCGGTCGCGATTGAAGGCAAAGCTCGCCCGCAAGCCCCTCACTGCCGGGTAAGTACGGAAGTCAATATGCAATTCCAACAGTCTGCCTTATCGTTTCAGGTTTATTCAGCGACGTGAGCATGGCCTGCGCGACGTCGGCGCGCGAGATCGAAAAGCCACCCGGCAGGTTCTGTCCCAACGCCATCCTGTACTTGCCGCTGAGCAGCTTATTGTTCAGTCGTGGAGGCCGGAAGATCGTCCAGTCCAAATTGCTTTGACGCAGGAGGTCCTCCATCAGCGCGTGGTCCGCGTACACTTTGCGCAGAACGACCTTGATAATTGGACTCAGAAGGTAGCGCATTAAGAACCCGTCACCCGGATCGTGTTTGGGTGGATTTGGCCGGCCGGGCGACGCTACCGTAGAGACCGGCGCCGCGCTGACGACGATGATCCGTCGTGCACCGGTCGCTTGCATCGCATCGACGATTGCTCGTGTACCGCGCACCGCTATTCCAGCCTCGGCGTTCGAGCTCGCGCCGAGTCCGGAAAGGACCGCGTCCGCCTCCGCAACTGCGGCCTCAATCGCTTTCGGATCTGGATTCGCCATGTCCGCCGTGACGACGCGTAAGCCAGGCCGCTCTCTGGGTAGTTTCTTTGGATTTCGAACGACGGCGGTAACATAGTGATCCGCTCTCATGGCTTGCTCGAGGAGTTGGCTCCCGATACCTCCTGTCGCTGCGAAGATGGTCAGTTTCATACTTCCGCTTTTTGGGTCGCCATAGCGAGTGGTCACACCGCCCTTTGTTTTCCTTTGGCGGCTGGCTGATAAGTTCCCGGCGTAGTCCGGTAAGCGATATTCAGACGGTTCCAGCCGTTGATGGCCACCACGTTGAGCGTGAGATCGGCAAGCTCCTTGTCGCTGAACTGACGTTTCGCTTCGTCGAACACTTCGTCTGGCACATGAGTGTCGGCCACGCGTGTGACAGCTTCGGCCCATGCCAGGGCGGCGAGTTCTCGCTCGGTGTAGTACGGTGATTCGCGCCACGCATCCAAACCGTAAAGCCGCTGCTCAGTTTCGCCGGCGGCGCGCAGATCTTTCCAATGCATATCGAGACAGTAAGCGCAGCCATTGATCTGCGACACGCGCAGGTTGATCAAGTCGAGCAGTTTCTTATCAAGGCCACACTGGTAAAGATAGTTGCTCAGTCCGAGCATTGCCTGTAACGCGCCAGGGCTAACGGATGTAATGTTGATTCTTGGTTCCATGATTCCTTCCTTTCTTCTTCTTGAACTTGGATCACCACTTCGTTCATTTCATTGCTGATGACAACCGGTGCAGGAGAACTCTGAATTGATCATGATCTCGCTTTCGGTGTTTCGTTAGGAGCGTTAAATCGTCGCCTTCAACGCTCGATGTTTTGTCCGGAGACCTTTGCTTACTTCGTTCATCTCTTTTTTTTGCCTCACTCAATTGGTTCTTCATCCTGTACGCGCGCAAGACTACGCACAGGCAGTGAAGGCAAACGGTTGGCCGCGTGCTGCGACGGATCGTGCCTCATCTCGAGACGCAATCTCGAAGACAGAATCCAAGCGAGTTATCTCGAGGACTTGTCGCACGAGTCTCGTGACATTCGTCAAGCTGAACTCGATCCCCTTCGATTGGGTCCACGCGCGCAGCTCCAGCAACACGCCCAAAGCGCGCGCATCGATCCTGCTTACCCGCGCTAAATCGAGAACCACGGCGACACCATCTACAACTGAAAGCACGGCTTCACGCAGAGTCGCCGTTTCGCCGATTACTAGCTGGCCGTTAAGACACAGAACGATTGCGTCTCCCAATTTCTTCTTGTGAACCTTGAGCATAAAGTCTCCTTAAGCCTTGCAAAACCAAAACCTGGCTAATCAACCCGTGATTACGTGCGCCCTGCAGCGAATCAAAAGTTATGAAAACCCGTTCGCTTCATCTTGAGATTTTGTGTTTGAATTCGACACTAAGGCCTCCAAATAGTGGCGAAAATTTTCGGGGAAATTCTCTCTGGGGGATGTGAAACCGGTTCACCGGCTGTTTACTTTAGGCAGCGGCCCTCATCTCATTTCGCTGCGTCTGCAAAGCTGAAACCACGGCCTCGCTCGGCGCCTTCCAGTCACGCACTGGGTCGTACTTCTGGCGCCGCCATCGATACGGAAGATCGATGACAAGCCCAGGACGTGGCGCGCTGACGGCCATCGAAAGCATGTCATGGAGTACCGTTCGCTGCTGCACGACGTTGCCCGGTTCGCCGAGGGCATGACCGAAAGGCCAATGCAGATACAAGAAGCGGGGCGCACGCGCCGCAACCGCTACTTCTTTCACCAGACCTAAAGCCACTGTCGTCACACCCTTGCCCTCAATCTCTCTCGCGAGCAGTCCCACGGACCGCGTACAGATCGGTCAAGCTGGCACCAGCAGAGCCAGGTCCGCACCAGAGTCGCTGATGCGCCGCGCGACTTCCTTGATTGAGGGCATTAGTTTTTTCGCACTTCCCATCAAACCGAAGCCGTAGTTATCTTTTGCTAGTCGTCCGATGACGTGTTCGGTTTCAAGCTCGCGCAAGCGCTCGATCGGAAATACCAGGTTGATGTCTCGTAGTGCGTCACTGCGATCATAGGCCTGGTGTGAAATCGCGAGGTCGCCGGGCTGTGCATCTTTCGGAATCACGCGGAACGTTGAATCGCTATTGAGATTGAATGGGAGGTCACTGCGCAGATGAACACCCCCAGTCGTGAGCAGCACCACTGTGCAGTCGGCAAGTGGTTTTCGTAACGGCGTCCAAGGAATTTCTCCGGTCGCCAGCCGCCTGAGTTGCGGCAACGAGATGATCCTACTGGCCAGGTGGCCGACTGCCGCACCCAGGCGACTGCCACTGAGCCAGCGAGCCCAGAGTTCATTCAAGCGGCCCGCTCGGGTTCGCACTGGACCGCCATGCTCGCTAATGACTTCACCTCCGGTGCTCGGAAGCGTGATCCAACTACCGAGGAGTTTGTAAAACCATCTCATTTGATTCTTCCTTTCTCCGTTCGAGCGTCTGTGATTTAGGAGACAGACTTACCTGGCCCGAGCTTTGATAGCCAGGTTGTGATCCACAGGGATAACGATCACAGTAAACGGTGTTCCGGCGTCGTCCGACACTTGTGGAAGTGCTTTACCGAACTCATTGCCGCCGAGCATCGAGTTCTGGTAGTACGGCGCGAAGACCATCATGTGCGGATGCCAGTGGCCGACTCCCGGCCCCAACTCCTGGTCCGCAGACCACATGTAAGCGAAGCTCACCGCGTCCCTCTTCGGCAACTCACCTTTGGCGTAGGCTGCCTGAATCCCTCCCGCGATCTGATCAGGCGTTTTGCCTTCCATCCCCAGCTTGCTTCGCAGTTCGTAGTACGGCATCACAGTGCGCGATGCCACTGTGTCGAAACAGATTGGTGCGCGGACACTTGCATCGTAAACGAGGTTGCGGAACTGTGCCGGCGTATACGTTGGCGCTGCCCATCCCCGCATTACCATGCACACGAAGCCGTTGTCGCCTTTGTGAGCAACTTCATATCCAGACTTGGTTAATACCTTGATCGTGGCCCGATCCGAGATGTTCGCCGGAGCGGCGCTTCTCGCCAACGCAATCTCGGCATCGCGCGGCATCAGGTATTCGCTGGGCGGCGGATATTGCGCGGCAATCGGTCCAGCCAATACCGTCGTGATCAGGATCATCCCAGCCGACAATCCAGGCAACCTTTGTCTGGGCAATCGTTGTAATTTGCTTGTCTTCATTCTTAGTTCCTTCTAAGTCCCTTCGTTCATGAACACCTCTGTCGTTGAAGAGTTGACCGCCTCGATAACGCTTCTCTTGGTCTTCCCTAGGACAAAGTCGGGTTGCTAGCTCATCTATACTTAATCTTCTATTTGGCATTTTGTTTCTTGTTCGGGAATGTCGTGTGCAATACCCTTGCCACTGCAATTTGACCTTGGAAAGCCAACGCAATTGCGCGAACCGCTGGGATTTGAGTCTCTTGAACGCTTGTTCTACAAGCGCCAGCAGGTTTGGTGACAATATCTGGTCAAGTGATGGCTTATGGTCAGAGAGTTTGCCATCAAAGAAAATCGTATTTCACGGATCTAATTCTGAAGGTCTCCGAGGAATGGAGCCTGTAGGGTCGTCCTGTGCTTGCCTGATCAAGGATCAAGTTGCGGGCAGGCCGCTACGACAATTCCGCTAGACACGCTTCTTCTCGAGCCACGCAGTGACTCCGGCAAATAGCGCATACGAGCCAAGGGCGGTGAGAGCTGCAGCCTTGTCCGATGTTAGTGGAGGGCCAAAGAAATGAAACCTTGTACTAGCAGCATGACAACCGCAAATATCGGCATGCCGTAACCGCCTGCACGGCTGAGTGGTCTAGTTTCGTGCACGTAGAAATAGAGCCCTGCCGAAAGAATCACTACTTCAAGGGCAAAGGCCAGTCTCGGAAAATTCCAAAGTCCGAAACCTACCTTCATGGTGTTATCGTAAAGCGGAAGGTCGGGACGATGTACCAACAGATCAAGTATCCAGTGAGAGAAAACAGCTGCGCCAACCAACGCGGCGGCTGACCACCCATTAGGTTTGAATACTTTGTAGAGAATACTTGCAATCACTGACCAACCGATCGCCGCCACCAGGCTGTGGGTATAAGGCATGTAATAAAGATCAAGCGGGTTAGTAGCGGTAATCCGGGAACTATGCGCACCTTCTCGATTCCTAATAGAACGAGGATCGACCAAAGAACATCGACCCATTGCACAGCGATGAAGAGAATCCAAAAGGGAATTGCGTTCTTCATCGCTTTTGCACCAAGCTTGGCCCATAATGTCCAACAAATATGATGTCGATCTCTCCGGGGAGTAACCGTTTGTCATCCATTCTTCGGAGACAGTTTCCAGCGCATGACCCGCAACTCTTATCAAGCCGTCACCTTTACGCGGACCATACTGCTGTCGATGGGTCGTCCTTAGAACATGGAGGAATTGTCGAAGCCATGCAACGCGCGCAGTCCAAGCTGGACCTGTCACGAGATTGCCATCCGTCACAGCCTCTTCAAATCCACGGTTTACGAAAATGCCGCCGGCATTGCTCACCGAACGCGTACAATATGCGTACATCGAGGAGGCAAAAACGGCCCAAACCATCCTACGCCATTCCAAATCGCCTACACGCATAAGTTCTTTACCCTCCGTGACATCCGTTGATTTCAAACCGCCGCGCCAGCTTGGCATAGCGTTCTGTCATCTTGATATTCGAGTGGCCCAGGATCTTCGCCAGCTCGTAAAGATCGTCGCCGTTCATCATGTACCATGATGCAAAGGTGATGACGCAGATCATGGAAGCGGAAGTCTTAGATCCCGGCCCTATCGAGCAGGTCTTCGAAACTTCCTTCCACACGCTGCCCGTCCACTTTTAGCGCTCTGTTTTGGCGGAAAGATCCGATCATTGTCTTACGGGGCGATGAAGCGAACATTGTCACTCTTGGGCTTAGGCATGAACCGCCGCAACTCGCCGACAAGTTCGGGAGGCATCGGGACGTAACGTATCTTTCCACCCTTGAGCTTCGCCCTTACCGCCAATAGTCCCTCGTTGTACATCGCGTCAGACCACCTGAGGCCGAAGATTTCCGAAGCGCGCATGCAATTTGGGGCGAAAATACTTTCCTAGCAAAACGTGAGCTGTTTCCGCTATGCCCGCTTGACACAAAAACTCGTGGGCACGCGCGCAACTGAGCTGACTTGTTTTGAATAGATCAAGCCGGAGAAAAGATCATCTTGCCGAAAACCCTCGGAAGTTGTAGCTTTCGACGAATTAAAATAGATTTAAGCGCGCTCAAACCGGCGCTTGGGCATCCGGGAAATGTCGTGACTTTTCCTTTTATTCTGCCACGAATCTTTTCGCTGCTCGGAGGACAATCATGAAGAAATTGAGTTTTATTACTTGCTGCTTGCTTCTAGTCGTTCTCGCGAACTCGGCACTTGGACAGCGCATTCTCGGTGAGTTTACCGGGACCATAACTGACCCGAATGGTGGGAAAGTAGTTGGGGCCAAAGTGACCGCAGTTGATCCGGCCATAGGGCGCACCTGGACGGGGCAGACAAATGAAGATGGCGTCTACCGCCTGGTCAGTTTGCCTACGGGCACGAGGTATGACGTAAGCGTCGAGCATCAAGGTTTCAAGACAGCCAGGCAGGATCAGATTCCCCTCGATGTAGGCGAGGCAAGACGATTGGATTTTTCATTGGAGGTGGGCCAGGTCAGCGAAAGTGTGCTGGTTTCTACGGAAGCCAGTCAATTAAACCTCGAGCGCGGGGAAGTGTCGGCGGTCGTAACGGAACGAAAGATCGTGGATCTCCCTTTAAATGGACGCAACGTCTATCAGCTCGCGGAACTTCAGCCGGGCATCATACGCGTCGCGGGTAGCGGGCTTCAGGAATCAGAAACAACCGACGCCCAGATCGGCGCCGGCGGGACGCGCTTTCGTGACAATCAAATATTGCTCGATGGTGTTACCAACAACAACGATCGACAAGGCGGCCGCACGACGCTGGCGCTGAGCCCGGATGCAGTGGAGCAATTCCGAGTCGTCACCAACAATCTATCGGCAGAGTTCGGACGGTCAGCCGGCGGTCTCCTGAGCGTCGTGACTCGTGGCGGCACGAACACATTTCATGGCTCAGCTTTCTGGTTCCATCGCAACGACAATCTCGACGCAGCCACAACGTTTGAAGCCCGCAACAACAACAAGGGTGAATTCAAACGAAATCACTTCGGGTTTACTCTGGGTGGGCCAATCATCAAAGATCGGACCTTCTTTTTCTTTTCCTACCAGGGTTTGAGACAGATACGCCCGGCACTCACCAATTTCTTAGTCGAGACGCCGGAGTTTCGCGCTTTCGTGTTGCAAACGCGGCCCAATTCTCTCGCCGCACGGTTTCTAAGAGACTACCCGCCCCTGATGAATCCCACAACTAACATTCGCGATATCGGTAGCCCGGCTTCAGGCGTGAATGTGTTTGGGCCAAACGACGGCATTCCGGATGTAGGAGAGGCGTTCATACAGGTCCCCGGATTCACTTTCGACAATCAATATTCGATTCGCGTGGATCACACTTTTAATAGAGGCAACGACGCTCTGAACGGACGCTATAGTATTAACAATCGCCGGGAGCAACGCCCGGGTGATAATAGCGCTCGTCTGTTCACGGTGGACTTTCTTGAAAAGGACCAGAACGTGTCGCTGAGTCACACCCATATCTTCTCACCGGAAGCTACGAATGAACTGCGTCTGGGCTACAACTACGATCCACAGATCAACCCTTCTGAGTTTCCGGAGGTGCCGCATGTTCAGTTCAACGCCGGTCGGGCCGGGCGTTCTGTCTCTCAGTTTAGCCAGGCTTCCGGTTTCGTCTTTCCGCTGGATTTCCGGCTACACACTTATCAGCTTTATGACGCGTTTGCGCTCACGCGCGGAAATCACGGTCTGAAGATCGGCGGCGAGCTGCGCCGTTTCCAGGAGAACAGCGATTTCCCAACCTTCCTCAAACCCCTGGTGACCTTTGCTGATATTTTGGATTTTGCCGACGATGAGGTGCTGACGATTCAAGCTCGTGTGGATCCGCGTACGGGGCAGTCCACCGGCACCTACCGACATTTCCGTGCTACGGAATTCGGTCTCTTTGTTCAGGATGATTGGAAAGTGACTCCGCGCCTAACTCTCAATATCGGCCTGCGCTACGACAACTTCGGCACGCTTAAGGAGAGAGACGGGTTGCTCTCCACGATAGTATTTTCGACCTCGTCACTGGCCGACGCACGGATTGTTGAGGTTGATGAACTATACCAGAGAGACAACAATAATTTTGCTCCTCGCTTTGGGTTCGCGTGGGATCCACGGGGCGACGGACTCTGGGCTCTTCGCGGCGGCGCCGGTCTTTTTTACAGCCGCATCTGGACAAACTTTAGCGGCAACTCGCGATTTAATCCGCCACACTCGCTGGCAGTAACGCTCAACGCGACCACGCCCGGCCAGAATCCGCGCGCGGTCTATCAATTCGGGTTTACGGGCGACCCAGCCTTCGCGCGCCCGCTCGATGCTAGGGGCGGCAGCACGGCTCTTCGTCCGACGGCACAAACTATTGATCAAAACCTGCGTGCGCCGTATGTGACAGAGTGGTTCCTGGGTGTGCAACGACAATTGCCCGGCAACTGGATGGCCGAAGTGAACTATCTCGGTTCTGCTGGAAGAAAGTTACTGCTACGCCAGGAGATCAATCGCTTTTCCGGAGATCTGGCGGACGGCGCATTGAATCGCGTGAATCAGAGCTTTGCTTCCATTACTCACGGCTCCAATGGTGTGAGCTCAATCTACAATGGTCTCGCCACGCAACTTCAGAAACGCTTCTCGGGCGGCTACACGGCCCAGATTGCCTATACTTTCAGTCGCTCGATTGATACAGACTCGGAACCCTTTGGCGGGGGCGCCGGCGAGTTGCAAGGCACGATGGACGTGGGCAACATCAGACTCGACCGCGGTCTCTCGGCTTTCGACGCAACCCACCGGCTCGCTGCCAATTTCATCTATGAGGTGCCTTTCCTCCGCGACCGCAAAGACCTCGCCGGCAGTCTTCTTGGAGGCTGGCAAATTGGTGGCATTCTCTCGATGCAGTCGGGTTTTCCATTCACCGTGACGACATCGCAGGACTACAACTTGGACGGAGTCGCTTTGGATCGTCCAAATCTCGTAGGATCGCTTGATCGCGTCGTCGGACACAGCCCGCGTGATTTTCTCAACGGGGCTTTTGGCGATCCCAGCCAGTTAGCCTCGCTGTTTCGTCCGGCACCGGCAGGAACAAATGGCACCCTGGGCAGAAACACTTTTCGTGGTCCCGGTTACGTGACCTTCGATCTTTCACTGATGAAGTCATTTGGCTTGCCCTGGTTCACAGCTGAGAAGAGCCGGCTGGAGTTCCGCTCCGAGTTTTTCAACCTCTTCAATCGTGTGAATCTGCGGGCTCCCAGTAACTCGCTTGGTACGTTTTCAACAACTACTGGTCTCTGGAGCAACAGGGCCAACTTTGGGCGATCGCTGAGCTCATTTGACGCGCGCCAAATTCAGTTTGGGTTGAAGTTTATTTTCTGAAGAGGAATTCTCTAAGCCAAACTGACGATCATAGTTCCGCATTTCAAATAAAGGGAGAACTCCATGGATCGCCGAGAGATGCTGAAAACACTCGGTGTTTCAGTGGCCGGACTGCCACTGGGCAAATTGCCAGAGCTAACTAGCTGGGCTCAGAGCCGATCTGTGCCAACGGCCGCGCCGAACATCATCTTCATCATGACTGACGATCAGCAGCAGAGCGCGATGAGTGCCTACGGCAATTCCATTCTTAAAACGCCCAATTTGGATCGCATTGGCTCTGAGGGAATCCGGTTCACTGAGATGTTCGTAACCAACTCGCTGTGCGCTCCCAGTCGCGCTTCTTTTCTTACCGGTCTTTATTCACATACTCATGGCATCACCACGAATGGAGCGTCCACCTCTATCTTTCGCGATCAACCCGGGCTAAAAGAGGAGCAGGAAACTTTTGTTCACTTGTTGCGGCGCGCCGGGTATCACACTGCCCTGATTGGAAAATGGCACCTTCGTTCTTTGCCCACCGGATTCGATCAGTGGATTATCCTGCCGGGCGGTGGCGGCCCCTACAACGATCCCGAGATGATTACCAATGGCATGAGAGTGAAGTTTCGTGGTCATGCCGACGACGTGGTATCCGATCAGGCTCTGACATTTCTCCAGGAAAGGCCTAAGGATCGCCCGTTCTGTTTGCTTTTCAATTTCAAGTCACCGCACCGCAACTGGGTGCCGGCGGCGCGTTTTGAGAAAGCGTTTGAGAACATCGAGATTCCTGTTCCTCGCTCCTTTAGCGACACTTTTGAAGGACGGCCGCAGGCGCTCCGCAAGACTGAGATGGCGGTTGCCAGCATGCCCGATTTTCGTAACCGAGGAGTACCCGAGGATCTTTCGCCCTCAGAACGCAAGCAGAAAAACTTTCAGCAACTGGCGAAGAATTACTATCGCACTATGCTCAGTGTGGATGAGAACGTCGGACGAGTACTCGCCTTTCTAGACAAGAACAATCTCGCGCAGGATACTCTGGTTGTTTTTTCCTCCGACAACGGCTTTTTTCTGGGAGACCATGGTCTCTTCGACAAAAGGTTGATGTACGAACCGTCCATACGAGTGCCGCTGCTGGTTCGGCTGCCGTCTCGGATCAAATCCGGTCAGGTGAATTCAAAGCACATGATTCTTAATGTGGATGTTGCTCCCACACTTCTCGAAATTGCCGGGTTAACGGTGCCCGGGTGGATGCATGGTCGAAGCTTCCTGCCGCTGCTCGATGGGCGCGAGACTGCGTGGCGCGATGCCTTCCTCTATGAGTACTACGAGTATCCGGCGGAACATTGCGTGCAAAAGAATCGTGGCATCAGAACCGAGCGGTGGAAATTGATCCACTTCTGGGAGCAACCGGAAGAATGGGAACTCTATGATCTGCAAAACGATCCAGATGAAGTAAAGAACCTCTACGGGCAACGGGATCAGCAAAAGCGTATCCGCGACCTGCGCTCGCGACTGGATGCACTAAGGCGCGAGACTGGTGATGTAGACCTGCCAGGATCCACCGGTTCGGTTCAGCCGTGTGTGAACGTAACTCAGGACTTGTGATTGTAAGTAATTGAAGGTTGGAGTGTTATTGGTGGAGCAGACGAGGATCGAACCCCTGACCTCCGCATTGCGAATTAGACTACCGGCCAAAACCTAAGTGTTAGCCTTTTCGAAAGTTGCAGCCACCGAACAAAAATTCAAGTTTTCCCGTTCTTTCCTATGCCTTACCATCGCATATACGTCGCGTTCGAGAGGTAAGGCCATTCTGTGGGTTCTTACACGTTCAACTACATTGGCCTATAGTCGCGCCAAGCGGGACGGAACCGGACTCGTCCGGGCGCGTACAATACGCGTACATCGAAGACCCTAAAACAGCCCAAACCATCCTAGGCAATCCTAAATCCGCCACGGCATAAGCCTTTCACCTTCAGTGATATCGGTTGTTTTTTAAACCACTTCGGCGATTCGGTAAGCGGCCCTGAAGAGGCCGGCGTCGGCGGTTCGATTCCGTCCCTGGCCACCAGTCTTTTGGGGGAAAAGGGTAAAAGGGTTACGGGGAAAGTGGCGCGATCATCTTTCCCCGTTCCCGTTTTTCCCCTCTTACCCAATCTTCAATGTCGCCAGTAGTTTTTAATTCGTTCTTCCAACAGTGGAAAGGGAACGTAGTCGGCGGTTCGACCACAGCGGCGCAGCTCTTCAACCATTCGCATGGCCCCGTCAGCGTTTCTTGTGTGGACGAGAATTGTAGAAGCGGCCTGAAGTTCGGGATGAGCAGCTAGCCAGGAAGCGATAGCGTAACCGGTGCGCTCATCGTCCCGGCTGGAAGTGTTGTAGTGTTCCGGATGAAGATCGTGGTCAAGAAAGATAGCGTCGTAACAATTTGCACTCAAGAGTTGTTGGGCCTGCTCGACATTATCAGCTACGTCGACAAAATCACCTTTGAAACGCGCCGAAAACCACCGATGCCTTCTCCTGTCATCGTCGAGGAGAAAAACTCGAATTGGATGGCGCTCGGCCTTTACTCTGCTGAGACCGAGTTTACTTAGCAATGAATGTAACAGTTGCATATCCGTCTCGATAAATCCTCCGCTATAACAATAGTCCACTAACAATAGTCCACCCGCGCCAAATTTGAAAACTGCGGTTATGAGCTACGTAAAAAATATCGCGGTTGTTTAGCGAATTAACGGTGCGAAAGAGCTTGCGGAAGGGCAGCCGGGTCAAACTCTGGAATGCCTTTGCTGGTAAGGTCGCACCCAGAAGCTTGACTCCAAACTTCGCGCGTATTAACAGGCTGGAACATTGCATTTCATTGCGCTCACTTTTTGCAATGCTATAATCCAAAACGATTTGGCTCAGTAAGGGATTTTTCTGGCTTCGTCCGTTACCACTTCTGGTTCCACAATGTCATCCGATAACTCTGATAAAAAGGTTGTACGAATGGTGAATAGCCTCCACGATGTCTCCGCGTCGAAAGCAAGCGATGATGAGGCGACGAGTCCTGAAAATGCGGTCTGCCAGTTCTGCTTTGGCACCGGCACGAGGCTCGAGCCAGATGAGGAAGGCACAAAGGGAGGCATTAAAGGAGCTGCCGTTTGCGATTGTCGTCGCTCAAATAGTGGAACCAGATTCCTCGACGCAGCGCGTATTCCACCACGCTTCCGCGAATGCTCCTTTCATAACTATTACGCTAAAAATGATTCACAGTATTTCGCGCATAGTTTCGCGTCCAGATTGGTTGATGAATATCCGGCAGTTGAAACGGGGTTGCTTTTTATGGGCACCGTCGGCGTAGGCAAAACGCATCTGGCTATCGCCGTGCTCAAAGAATTGATCGATAAGAAGGGTGTCGCCTGCCTGTTCTATGAATCAGGCTCGCTGCTCAAAGCGATCCAGGATTCTTACAATCCGGTATCGCAAACTTCTGAGATGCGGGTGCTCGCTCCAGTATATCAAGCTGACGTGCTCGTCCTGGACGAACTGGGCGCCACCGTGCCCACGAACTGGGTGCGCGATACGATGTACCAAATCATCAACACACGATACAACAACAAGAAACTTACCATTTTCACCACCAACTATTTGGATGAGGCCCGTGCGGACGCCGCGGGAGAGTCTGACACTCCCGACACCAAACGCAGAAGCAGAACCTTTGCCTTAGACCGTATTCAGGAAATGACCACACTCGAAGAGCGCATTGGCACACCACTACGCAGTCGTCTATATGAGATGTGCAAGAAGGTGATGATCGAAGGAGAAGACTACCGCAAACGTCTCGACCAGCGCCGGTTTGACGCTACTTCGACTCCCGTTTAGATCACTCACCATCAATATCTATGGAGCCGTGGCATTCAGCCGCTTGTCGATGAAGTCCTTCAATGTCTAACGTAAACTCGGATCTAGCTTGAATGCTTTTTCAAAGTCTTCAACGGCCGCAGCCTTTTTACCTTGTAACGTTTCTATCACTGCCCGGCTGGTATAAGCCTGGGCCAAATTGGTCGAGGCTGATCGCCCTGGAATAGTCAGCCAGCGCTCCGTTCAAATCCTGTTTGACTTGCCGCACTGTTCCAAGTGCATAGTACACTCCGGCGTCGGGCTTCAATTCAATTGCTTTGCTGTAGTCGGCTATAGCACCGTCGAAGTCTTGATGCGACTGCCGCACCTGTCCCCGATTGATGTAAACATCCATGAAATTCGGATCGGTTGCCAGGGCTGAGGTGTAGTCTCTGATTGCGGCCACGTCATCTTCCTTTGCGTGGTACGCGGCGCCACGATTGTAATAGGCTATTTTTAGCTTTGGGTTGAACTCGATGGCTTTTGTGTAATCGTTGATTGCCCCTTCAACATCGCCCTTAGACTTCCTTGCGTTCCCACGATTGTTGTAAGCCATGGCGAACTCTGGTACGAGTTGTTTTTGTAGTCCACGGTTGTAGTAGTCACTGGCCTTCTCGGATTTTTGCCCGAACGCGGGCACCAGAAAAAGACTGAAGACGCCAAACGTCAGAAGAAACCGCCTGACCAGGAACTTGACGAATTCTTGAAATCGCTGCCTGTTGGTTCTCATAAAGTGACGAAGGCGACCGTAGCAGTTTTAAGTGTTTGAGACCGCTATGTATAATGCTTCGACTCCACCTCGGTCAATTGTCAAAGCAGATTTGTTGTCTTCATGCCCAAACGCACTGATATCCACAAAATCTTAATCATCGGGTCTGGCCCAATCGTTATTGGACAAGCGTGCGAATTTGATTACTCCGGCACGCAAGCTTGTAAGGCGCTGCGCCAGGAAGGCTATGACGTCGTGCTGGTGAATTCTAATCCAGCCACGATCATGACCGATCCCGAAACCGCCGACGTCACCTACATCGAACCGCTGACTGTCGAAGCCATCAGCGCAATCATTCGAAGGGAACGGCCCGATGCCTTGCTGCCAACTGTCGGCGGCCAGACAGCGCTCAATCTTGCGATTGCGCTCGACGACTCGGGAG
>WNFZ01005249.1_pt1 | contig 17545 bp, 14 predicted proteins | sample 5400081 | NCBI WGS metagenome assembly WNFZ01 (sample SAMN13153365, study PRJNA577476) | soil metagenome | isolation source: 80 cm soil or saprolite under grassland replicate 1 | place: USA:California | collected 2016-06-15 | reverse complement strand
CAATGCATTTTCAAACCTGGTCGGATGTGGCGGGCAATGCGCCTCCCCTGACTGCCATCGATCCGGTAACCGGTGTTTCGGTGACTTTTCCGGATCTGGAGGTGGAGGACGAGCTCTTCGACAAGGCCCTGATCATGCCAGAGCCGTGCCCGTTCCTGGATACGAGTCTTCCTATTGTTTCGATCATTCGACCAACGAACACAGAAGGCGTCGCCATGGGTGCTCTCACATTCCTCACCAACATGGGTCTCTTCATCGGCCAATCGCCAGCATTTTTTGCGTATATGGCACAGCTGGCGCGAGAAGCCGACCACGTAAGGCACGGTCGTGATTGAGAAGGGTAACTCTTGCCGTAGCGGTTGAACTGCAATCACCGACGAGCCGCACGAAGTTGGGTCGGTCGCGTCCGCGCCACGGGCACGGGTTCAATCCCCTTGCCTTCGAAATCGCAATAGGAAGATTGATCTCCGCCAGCGACAGGGTGTTCTTTGATGCTTGGCGGGATGATTTTTCTCTTTCATCAAAATGCTTTTCGACGAAGTATCCCCATGCACAAAGTGAACTCCATTGTCATGCACGCGCAGAAGATGGCGATCTTCGAAACAGCGGCAAACCTGGAACTGTGGCCGAAAATCCTTCCGCATTACCGCTACATTCGTTTTCTCGAGCGCGGTCCTAATCGGAACATCGTGGTGATGGCAGCGCAGCGTTCCGGCATTCCGATTAAATGGACTTCCGAAGAAATCATCGATCCCGAGCGTGTCGAGATCCATTTCCACCATCTCAAAGCGTTTACCCGGGGGATGCACGTCGTCTGGACCTTCGATGAAAGAGCGGATGGCGTGCTGGTAACAATCGCGCACGACTTGAATTTTCGTGTGAAGATTCTGGCGCCAATCGCCGAGAAAATCATTGGCGACTTTTTTATTGGGAACGTTGCCAACAAAACTTTGCGCTGTATGAAGCAATATGTCGAAGCACGCGCCAATCCGGTGACCGCATGAGCCGAAGACGCGTTGTCATTACCGGACTTGGCCCGATCACTTGCATCGGCAAGGGGGTGGACGGTTTTTGGAAGGGCATTCTCTCCGAAAAGACTGGGATTACTCAGATAACCAGTTTCGATGTGAGCGCGTTCGGTGTTCGCGTTGCCGGGCAAATCAATGATTGGAACGCGGAAGAATTTTTCCCACCGCACCGCTTAAAGCGACTCGATCGTTACGCGCAGTTTGCGGTCGCCTCGGCAAAGCTCGCACTCGATGACGCAGGCATTGAATATTCCAAGGACAAACCGCAACACCGTGTCGGCGTGAGCTTCGGTACGGCACTCGGCGGGGTGTGCAAAGCCGAAGAGCAATACATTCGCTTTTTGAAAAAAGGCGCACGCGGAGTTCAGCCGACATTGGCGGTTCAAGTATTCGGCGGCTCAGCCCATTCGAACATCGCCATCGACTTCGGATTTCGGGGAGTCGGGACTACGAACTCAAACAGTTGCGCAAGCGGAACGGTGTCGGTCGGGGAAGCACTGCGCTACATCCGCGACGATTTTGCCGATGTGGTTGTTACCGGCGGAGCGGAAGCGCCGCTCACGACGATCACGATCGGCGCGTTCGACATCATCAAAACGATGAGCCGGTGCGAAGATCCACAAGTCGCTTGCCGCCCGTTCGACAAGTGGCGCGACGGATTTGTCATGGGCGAAGGAGCGGCGTCCTTAATTCTGGAAGAACTCGAGCACGCCCGGGCACGCGGTGCGAAAATTTATGCCGAAGTGCTCGGTTACAGTTTGAACAATGATGCGTTTCACATGACGGCGCCGTTGCCAAGCGGCGAGTCGTGCATCCGCGCGATGCGCGACGCGCTGGCGGACGCGCACGTCGCGCCCGAGCAGATCGATTACGTGAATGCGCACGCGAGCTCGACCCAGCTCAACGACAGCGCAGAGACGATGTCGATCAAGGAAATTTTGGGTGAACGCGCCAAACAAATTCCCGTGAGCGGAACAAAGGGTTATTACGCGCACCCGTTGGGGGCAACGGGCGCGATTGAGGTGGCGCTTTGTGCACTCGCATTGGATCGGCAGTGGGTTCCGCCGACCATCAACTATCGAAATCTCGATCCAGCATGTGATCTCGACATTGTGCCGAATCATGGGCGCGCCGCGGATTTGAATTACGTCATGAGCAATTCATTCGGTTTCGGCGGAATCAACGCTTGCGTGGTACTGGGAGGAATTCGCGATTGATTCAGGGGATGCACCGAGAACGGCGCATTCTACAGCGCAGACCGGACTCTAGCGTCTGCTGTCCTTAGCGAAGCAAATCTGGGCGGTTCTGGCGTGTTCGCTCGATCGCTTGTTCTTTGCGCCACTTCGCGATCTCGGCGTGATTTCCGGAAAGCAAAACCTCCGGGACTTTCCAGCCGCGAAATTCGGCTGGCCGCGTGTACTGCGGAGCTTCGAGTCCCGATCCTTTGAGACTGAAGCTATCATCCGCGGCCGATTGCTTATGGCCAAGCGCGCCCGGCAGCAAACGCACCATAGCATCAACGAGAACGGCTGCGGCGATCGCGCCATTCGTGAGCACGTAATCGCCTATGGAAATCTCCAGATCGACAAGATGTTCGATCACCCGCTGATCGACTCCTTCGTAATGGCCACAGACGATGATCAGATGCGATTCCTGCGAAAGTTCTGTTGCCAGCTGTTGGTCCAAACGTCGGCCCGCTGGCGACATCAGAATGACTTTTGAGGTTTGAGCTTTCAGGTTTGATGTTTGCTGCAGGTCTTCTACTGCCGCAAAAATGGGCTCAGGTTTCATTACCATCCCCTGCCCTCCGCCAAATGGGACATCATCGACCACGTGGTGTTTATCAGTGGTCCAATCGCGCAGATTATGAATGTGGACATTAACAATTCCCTTTTCTTGTGCGCGTTTCATCATGCTCTCGTTCAGCGGCGCACGGCAGATTTCCGGAAACAAGGTGACGATGTCGATCCTCATCCAGAGGGAAACCTGGAACGCTCAACGCCCAACGTCCAACACTGAAAACTGTAGGGCGTTTCTGTGAAACGCCGCGGCGTCTGACACAGACGCCCTACAAATCATTCCACAATCTCGAGAATCGCACGCTGGCCATGGCGCGCGGCCGAACTGGCGAGCAACGCACGAATAGCCTGAATAGTCTGGCCTCCTCGACCAATCACACGCCCTACATCTCCTCTCCGAAGCTGGAGCTTAAAGATGGTGGTTCTGCTGCTGGGAATTTCCGTGAGCACCATGTCGTCAGGAAATTCAATTAGCTGGCGGATGACGAACTCGAGAAACTCCCTCATGCCTCCAGGAAGCTAACCACGAATGAACACGAATAAACACGAAATTTCAGCGGCGCTGATGCAAAGCTGCCATCTGCGCTGAGGACAGCGCACTCTATAGCAGATAAGTGAAAATGATTCCAGCCAACTAGCTGGAGGTCTCAACGGGAGGCAAAGACTCCTGCTGAATCGGTTCCGGCGCCCCGCCTTCCGTTGGGGCTGAAGCCTCGGGGACCGCAGCTTGCTTCTTGGTTTTCTTGATCAAGCTACGCACCGTGTCGGACGGTTGGGCTCCTTTGCTAATCCAGTACTCGGCCCGTTCAACGTTCAACGAGCTATTATGACCTGGAATTTTCGGATCGTACGTGCCGATGATCTCGATAAATTTCCCGTCGCGTGGGCTGCGGCTGTCGGCCACTACCACTTTGTAATACGGGCGATTTTTCGCGCCTTCTCTGCGTAATCTGATTGAAACTGCCATAGCCAAGGATGTTACAAGGTTTAAAGGGTTAAAAAAGTTAGAACGACATACCCTCTGCCGAGTTTAGCGATGTAACTGTTGTAGCCCTTTTAACATTTTTTTCATTTTGCCCGCGCTTTTCATCATCTTGCGCATCTGATCAAAGCGCCGCAGCAATTCGTTGACCTCCGTGACGGTGCAGCCGCTGCCGCGCGCGATGCGCTGACGCCGCCGCGCATTCAAAATGTCGGGGCGCGTTCGCTCTTCTTTCGTCATCGAAAGCACGATCGCTTCCGTGCGCTTAAGCTGCTTCTCATCAACCGAGAGGCCTTGCACATTACTCATGCCGGGCAACATGCCAAGAATATTCTCCAGCGGCCCCATCCGTCGCATCATCTTGAACTGCGCCAGGAAGTCATTGAAATCGAATGAGGCAGTGCGCAATTTGCGTTCGAGCCGGGCAGCGTCTTCGGCTTCCACCGCTTCGGCAGCTTTCTCGACGAGACCAATCACGTCGCCCATTCCAAGAATTCGTCCTGCCAGCCGCTCCGGAACAAAGACCTCGAACTGATCAAGTCTTTCCCCCGTGCCAGCGAATTTGATGGGCTGGCGCGTCACTTCGCGCATGGATAACGCCGCGCCGCCTCTCGCGTCGCCGTCGAGTTTGGTCAAAATGATGCCCGTAATCGCTAACGCATCATTGAAATGAGTTGCGACGCTGACCGCTTGCTGACCCGTGGCGGCATCAACCACCAACAGAGTTTCCTTCGGCGCCAAAAATTGTTTCAACTCTCTTAGTTCCTCAATCAACGGTTCATTGATTTCCTGCCGGCCTGCGGTGTCGAAAATGTAAACGTTTGGTCCGCCTCTTTCGACTCCACTCAGGGCAGGCTCCGTTCGTGTGCTAGCAAGTGTGGCCGCTATCGCGCGCTGAACATTTTTCTCGTTCAGATCAGGTGCATAGACTGGCACATCAATTTGTTTCCCGAGTGTTACAAGTTGCTCGATCGCCGCCGGACGTTGCAGGTCACACGGGACCAGCGCCGGGCGGTGACCCTGTGTCCGTAAAAAACGCGCCAGCTTTGCCGAGGAAGTCGTTTTGCCGGACCCGTTGAGACCGACGATTAAGATGCGATCGTCGTCGACCAGACGCAGCGGCGCGGCATCGCCCCCGAGCAAGACAGTCAATTCGTCGTGGAAAATTTTAACGATCTGCTGACCCGGCGTGATACTGCGAAGAACAGTTTATAACGCCGTGTCCACGCAGCTCTTTGAAAATTTCCTGAAGCTTATCGCTGAGTTGTGGAAACATGATCGTCTAAGCGCCGGGTCAGGAAGGGCGCTTTTCCAAGCGCCCGCGGGCGGCTCGAAAGCCACCGCTCCCTTGGAGGAACGCTTATTTTTTTGGCGTTACTGTTGGCTTTGCCGCCGGTGCCCCGCCGGTCGCACCTTCCTCAATCCCGAAGGTCCAATGCGTCTCGACCTTCTTTCCTTGAGACTTCGCGCTGACAATTACGGTACAGGATTTGTCGCGCAGCTTCTGCGTAACTTGATATGACACGGCACCCGTTTTGGGATCGTAGTTGGCCGGAACGACGCCGAGGCCGCTCACGCGCATTTGCACACTGCCAGGTTCGATCTGGCCGATGCCGCTGAGGTTGGCTTTAATAAGGGGAAGCGCAGTGCGCACCGTTTCGCCGTCTGCAGGCTGAGTCGCGAGATCTTTCGCACCGACTTCGGCGACCGCTGACGCACCACCCGTTGACGTGCCGATCATCTTCACAGCATCGGCGAAGACCTTAGGCTTGTTGGCTTCAATCGCGTAACGACCGATCGAATCGAGAGGCGAGGTAAAGGTGATGGGCTGACCGTAAACCGTAAACATCGCTAACCGGCATTTCGCGCTAATTCTTTAACGTGCTCGTTATAATTTCCAAATGGCACAGCGAAACAATTCACCTTGATGCCGAGTCGTTGCTCGAGCAGTTCCTTGGAGCCGACCACTTCGCTTCGCACCCATTGCTCGTATTGGGGCCCGGTCAGTTTCGTTCTGGTCCTCTTACCGCCTGGGCTCGCCAGCATTATGTTGTGCCCTTCGCGCAAGTCCTGATGCGTGGCGGTGTGCGCCTCAATATCGACGCCGTTGTCGCGCATGTCGGCGAGCTGTTCCCACGTAATTGCCTGTCCACCCCCCAAACTACCACCGGCAACGCCTTCCGTGTAGATGAACATGGTGAACGGATACCCGAACTTCTTCATGATCGGCCACGCGACTTCGTATTGCGATTTCCAGCCATCATCGAAGCTAATAACCGCGCATCGCGGCGGTATGTTCTTTTCGCCGCGCTTCCATGCGAGCAAATCCTGCATTGGAATAACTGTGATCCCGCGGTCCTTCAATTCCTTCATTTGCGCTTCGAACGCAGCGGGCGTGATCTCAGTCCCCGGATAGCGGACCTTGTCGACTAAACGATGATAACAAAAAATAATCGTCTGCGCTGTTTGATCGACGACCGGTTTCGTAATCTTGGGAGACGGCGCGACCGGTGGGGCAGCCGTGGCACCCGGCGCTGGCGATGAAGCGCCCCCCGGCTGATTCTGGGAAACACTTTCGTTCCTTTTGCACATCGAAAAGTTCAGTGCCAGGAGCAATGGAACAATTGCAAATCGGATCATCATAAAAGTGGTAAGGCTTTAAGCGCGCCGGCGCAAAACACAAGTGATTTTATATGCAATTGGGAGAAACAAATGAACGCTTAACGCAATGCCGCGGTCTCATCTTGAGCTTGGGAGAAACTCTTTTGTAGATCGCGTGTTTTTTGCTAAGAGATAGAATGCTGCGCCTGGTAAATCGCATCGTTACGGTTGTGCTTATCGCTTTGCTGCCTGCATGCGCAAGTATGCGGACTGCGAAAGTCAAAAATACCAGCAACACGTTTTCCACCGTGGTGGTGGATGCCGGCCACGGCGGCAAAGATAGCGGCGCATATCGCCGCTACGGCCCACCGGAGAAAATGATTGCTCTCGATGTAGCCCAGCGTCTCAATAGCAAGTTGCGCGAATCCCAATTGAAAACCGTGATGACACGCAACTCGGATGTCTTTATTGAATTGAACGATCGTGTGGCTATCGAGAATGCGCAGAAAAATGCAATCTTCGTCAGCATACACTTCAACGATTCGCGCAGGCGCAAGATTCGCGGATTCGAAACGTACTATCATTCCGGCGCATCGTTCGATCTGGCGAACCAGATCCAGGCAAAACTGATGACCATCCCAAATTCCGCAAATGGCGGCGTGCACACAGCAAATTTTCGCGTGCTACGCAATGCAGCGTGTCCCGCGGTGCTGGTGGAATGCGGATATTTGAGCAATCGCTCCGAGGGTAACAAGACGCGCGATTGGGAATATCGCGAGTTACTCGCGGACCGAATTGCGGAAGCGATTGTCGAGCAACGCTTCGGCTCCGGTGTTTATCGCGCGTCGACTCAGGTAGCCGCGCAACCGCAACCCCAGGCGGAATCTTCCAGCGGAGGAACCGGGTCGGCGCCGGCTACTGAGCATCGATAGGGTGTAGAGGCGGCTGTCTCCAGCCGCAAGTGTTTTTGGATCTGCGCGTGACGACACGCGCCACTACACGCTTTCCGTCTGCGCGTGAGGACACGCACCCCGACAGTGGTTCATGCGCGATCGATGTAAACGATCTCGCCTTGGTACGGCCAATCTTCTGCCGATTCAACTAATCCGGCGCGTATGGGATTCTGTCGAACGTATTCCCACTTTTGAGCGTAGCTCCCATCATTGCGCAACAAAGGATCGAAGAAACCCGGTTGCCAATGCGACGGCACGGCGACAATTCGTGTCGACAAGGCGCGCCTCAGCATCCGAACCCATTGCCTTAAGCAAAAATCCAACGTGCCCCGAACGAAGAGGTGGACGTGATCTGGCATAATCACGTAGCGACGCACCCCAATTCCACGCACCTGACCTTCTTGGGCGAAGTGAACTAATTCGTTTTGCACTGATGCATTGGCGAGCAGTCTGCGACGACGATTGGTGTTGAACGTGACAAAGTATAATGGCGGATCATACCGTTGAAACACGTGATGCAATCGCGGTGGTCTTTCGGGCATGCGGATAGAATAGCGTTGTAGCGGTGCTTGTGCCAAGCACCGAACCTTATAGACAGGCGCTTGACACAAACGCCTCTACAACTTCATCCGTGCGATTCGCGTCATCCGTGGTTAACCCAATGTATTTTTTCGTGTTTAAGCCGATTTCAAAATTCTTTCCCGCGTTTTTCGGGCCCGATTGCAGCGATCACGATCAGAGCTAAAAAAATCACGAACGCAAAAAGGGCGAGCGCTTTTGCGTAATCCGGATGCCCACTCGCGTCACGAAAATGATTGGCCAGCTGAGCTTCGACAACGGCGGTGTTGGCGGCGAATAAATTTCCAAGTTGGTAGGCAAATCCAGGGAAAGTTCCGCGCACTGCGCCTGGTGAAAGCTCATTGAGGTGCACCGGTACGATGCCCCACGCGCCTTGCACCATGAATTGCATGGCGAAGCCGCCGATCAATAGGAGGGTGAAACCGGGCGAAAAAACCCACAGAGGAATCAGCACGATTCCAAACGCAGCGCACAAAATAATCGAGCGACGACGGCCCCACTTTTGCGAGAGGTGGCCGACCACTGTTCCACCGCAGATTGCGCCGAAAGCGTAAATGATCCCGGTCGCTGCCTTTTGCGTGACTCCGTAGTGGCGTTGTTCGCCGAGAAAAGTTTGATACATGTCCTGCGTTCCATGCGACATCGCGTTGAAGGCTGTCATTAGCAAAATGACATAAATAAAAAGCGCCCAGTGGCGTTTGAGCACAATTAGCGCCTGCCTCCAAAAATCCACCATCGCGTGCTGGTCGCGCAGCCACACCGGCGATTCAGGCACGCGTGCCCTTATGTAGAGGACCAGCAGCGCTGGCAACGCTCCTGCGACAAACAGACCGCGCCAGCCGAAGAACGGAAACACGACCCAATAGACAACTGCCGCCAACAGATAACCGAACGCGTAGCCCTGCTGCAAAATTCCCGAGAACAATCCACGCGCTGCGGTCGGCAAGGTTTCCATTGCCAGCGACGCCCCCAGTCCCCATTCGCCGCCCATGCCGATCCCGTACAGCGCGCGAAAAATCAGTAACCAGGTGTAATTCGGTGAAAACGCTGTGAGCAATTCCATGAGCGAATAAAAAACGATGTCGATCATGAGCGGGATGCGCCGCCCGAAGCGATCGCCGAGCAAACCGAAGATAAATGCGCCTACCGGGCGCATCGCCAGAGTGATCGTAATGGCGTAACTGAGATCGGCGATACTCGTTCCGAAATCGTGCGCCATCGGCACGATCACGAACGTAAGCAGAAAAAAATCAAACGCGTCCAGCGCCCAGCCGAGGAAACAGGCGAGGAACGTGTTGCGCTGATTGTGGTCGAGCAGTTTGAAGAGCCGGATCGCTTCCACGGCGTGATTCAACTAATTCGAGTAACCATGAATCAACACTAATCCCGCTGTGGCGGGACGAATCAGTCGGATTGGGTAAACCGCGGATGAAACCGATAAGGTAGGGGCGGTTCAGGTGAACCGCCCCTACCAAATTCTTCTCACTATAAAAGAGAAAGCGCCGGGAGGACTTTCACCTGCTCGGCGCTAACTCGTTTCTTACCGTTCGGGGGAAAACTTGTTGGGGGGGAAATTTTGGGGGGCTGGAGTGACGTTTCCATCTCTCGCAGTCCTTATCCCGAAATTCGGGGCCGGAGTTTTGCACAAAGTGAAAAAACTTTGTTCGGGGGGGAAACCAAAAAGCTGGAAGCTCTGGAGGTGGCACAAAGAAAATACGTCGGGCGCCGGTGGCGTTGGCATAGTGTTTCCATTTCTGAGTTGCTTCTCCGAAAATGGCGGGGCGAACTTCTCGAAGAAGAGTCGGTCTCGGTCAGAAATTCGACCGAATTACGTATGTGGTTCGAGTGCCGCGTTTTCAAATGAAGCGCGGAGTCTCACTGACCTATAACCGCTTGTAAAGAAGAACTGCATCAGGGAGAACCCCTGATTTTAAAGAGCATATTCCCCTAGCAAAAGTCTGTTGCGCCCCTAGGGGTCTAAGGGAATTTCGCCTGATTCCGTGGAGCGCTCGCAGGAAGCGAGCGGCAAATCTTTTTAGACAGAATTGACAAAATCAAACAAGATTCTGATTCTGAAAATTCTGTTCATCCTATCTAAGTCCGTCGTCGCGAGACACGGCGACGTGCACCCGAGACGGGCGCGCTCCCAGTCAGGAGGCTGCGGGGAAGCGCACCAGTTTCTTTTTGCCTAATACAGAGATTGTCTCCCCGGGGCGGGGTTCAAGAGTTTCTTCCACATATTTAGCGGCGCGCTCGATCAATGCCTGGCCAGAATTCAAGCCGAGCTTGTGTTTGATGTTTTCGCGGTGGGTCTCGATCGTTTTCACACTCAGATTCAGGGCGTGCGCGATCTTACTTGTGCCAAGTCCCGAGCCGAGCAGGTGGAAAACGTGCATCTCGCGATCGGACAAATTTTCAACGCGTGCCGCTCTTCCCGGGAGGCGGAATTGTGGCTGTGTTTCGAGTGCTTCTTTGAATACGCGCATTGCGAGCTCTCGACTGACGTAGATCTCCCCGCGTAGAATATCCGATATCGCGGCTAGCATCTCGTCCCTGGCTGCCCTTTTCATCAGGTAACCACTTGCGCCCGCGCGCAGCGATCGCATGGCGAAAATGCTTTCTTCAAACCCGGAATAGACAAGGATCAGCAACCCGGGGCTTTGCACCTTGAGCGCCTTGACAAATTCGATGCAGTCGGCGGCACCCAGCCGCAATCCAATCACGAGCAAGTGCGGCTTGCATTCCGCGATCTTGATCAAGGCGCTCGGGATGCTGTCCGCCTCGCCGCAGACAATCAAGTCCGGCTGGGCGTTGAGGTAAGTGACCAGGCCGTGACGAAGCATGGGGTACGCGTCCACGACGAGGATTCGTTTTTTTTCGACGGGCGGTTGCCGAACTATCCTGGCCATTGCTTTACGACCGCATATCAAAAACGAAATCTGCAGATAAAGTCAATGCTTTAGATAGTCCGCGTCGCGCGGTGGATGACATAGCATTGAGGAATTTCGGGTGGCGCGCGTTTGGCGCGTGCAATCTTCAACCTCGAAATATTTTCCATGAGGGAAGTTCGGCACGATGATTCGCCGGACCTTTTTCAAGATGAGTGCCGGTTACGCTGTGTATAAGACCTAAGTCCTACGCCAATAAGGTTGACATCAGAAACGGCTACACGCATAAGGCTCGACAAAACAAACAAATAACGAAGCACCCGCGCTCTAATGCGGCTCGCCGAAGCTGGCTGCACGGATCTCGAACGAGCTCTCGTTCAACCCAGAGTCAGAAAGAAAAGTTATTATGAAATCGATCATTACCATTATCGCCGTCGCATTATTTGCCCTGTCGCCTGTCACATTCGTTCAGGCTCAAGGTACACCAAAGGCCGCTGCCGGTGAAAAGAGTGGCGCACCAGCCGGGGCCGGAAAACGGACTGACGTTTATCACGTGCACTTCACCAAGGCCGCTCTCGGCAAAGCCGTTCAGTTGGGCGATTGGCTCAAAACACCAGATCGAAGCAACCCGATGCCCGACCACTTTATTGTGCTTCGCCATCAAGACGGCGACGCCTGGGATTACGTGGTCATTACGCATCTCGGGACCAAAGCGACTGTGGAAGCCGCCGGGACAACCGTGCCGCCAGACAAGCGCGACTTGAGCCAGTGGCACACCGATACTTTTGTGAATGGTCCTTCATGGGAAGAATTCACGCAGGCCATGGGCATTGACGCCGACTCGAAATCGAAAACGGCGGGATCGGTTTATTCCGTCTCCTACTATCGCCCTGCTCCCGGCCACCGCGAGCAATTGGAAAAGATGCTGGGTGAACTACCGACCGGACCGGGCGACACGACTACCGGTAACGTGTTGATGCAGCACTTGGAGGGCGCCGCGTGGACATTCTTAGCCATCGCCCGGTACAATTCCTGGGACGACTTTGCGACGGGCGAAAAGAACAGCATCCCGCAGACGACCAAGAAGGACAGTCCTTGGGCTCGTTTGCGTGATCACACAGATTTTCATACCGACACGCTGACCGACCGCATCGCGCCGTAAACGGAATAGCTGAAACGGCTAACCACGAATCAACACGAATAGGTGTCGGGTTCGCTGGGGAGCGCACGCGCCCTCGCGTGCTCATTTGGCGCCCTCGCCGAAATTCCCATTTTCCCCGAAAAGTTCGCGATCGCGAGGACGCAATCGCCAACACGTGGGGCGCGTGTGCCCCCCAATCCAAAATCCGTGCCATCCGCGGTTTGTCGCTAATCCGATTTAACGATTCAACGACGGCGGAGCCATTCGTGTCTATTCGTGTGCATTCGTGGTTAAAGCTTCGTCATTCGACATTCGGATTTCGTCATTGTCGCGCAACGACCGAACATCTTGATTAGGCCGATTATGATCACGAGCAGGAGCACGAGCTCCGAACACATCTACGCATCATGATACGTCAATTTGTTTCTTGATAACCGGATCAAACGCCCTTTAGTTCCCGGACAAATCATGGCAACAAACGGTCTTCATCCTCTGGGAGCGCTGCTGCGCGAACGCATCGTCGTGCTCGACGGCGCCATGGGCACAATGATCCAGCAATACAAGTTGTCTGAAGCGGATTATCGAGGAAGGCGATTCGCTGATTGGAAGGGCAAAGATCTCAAGGGGAGCCTCGAACTACTCAATTTAACACGGCCGCAAGTCGTCGAAGAAATTCACGCGGCTTATCTGAATGCAGGCGCTGACGTCATCGAAACGAACACCTTCAGCGGAACGACCATTGGCTTGCACGACTTTCTGTTTCAAGGCGAGCCCAAGCGTGGTCGCAAAGATCAGGAATTCTTTCAGCGCGTGGTCGATGATGTCGATCTTCGCGCGCTCGTTTACGAAATTAATTTTAAAGCGGCCAGAATCGCACGTCAGGCGGCGGATCGCGTCGCGAATGAAACCGGGCAGCAGCGATTTGTTGGCGGATCGATGGGACCGCTTCCAGTTGCTGGTTCCATTTCACCTGACGTAAACGATCCGGCGTTTCGCGCGGTCTCGTTCGATCAACTTCGCCAAACTTATTTCGATGAAGCGAAAGCGCTACTCGAAGGCGGTGTCGATCTTCTCATTGTCGAAACCATTTTCGACACACTCAACGGAAAGGCCGCGTTGTTCGCTATCGCTGACGCATTGGAAAAAGCAGGACGCGGCGTGCCGTTGATGATTTCATGCACGGTGATCGACAAGTCCGGGCGGAACTTAAGCGGGCAAACAGTTGAAGCGTCGCTCATATCACTCGCGCATGCTCAGCCGCTAATCCTCGGTTTGAATTGTTCGCTGGGTCCAGATGAAATGGAGGCGTTTATTGAAGAGCTGGCGCGCATCTCGCCGCATTACATAAGCGCGTATCCGAATGCGGGTCTGCCGGATGCGCTTTCGCCGACCGGTTTTCCAGAAACAGCTGAAACATTTGCACCCAAGGTCGCGAAGTGGGCAGAGAACGGCTGGCTCAACGTGGTGGGCGGCTGTTGCGGCACAACGCCGGATCACATCCGTGCGCTGGCAAAACTGGCGCGTCAATTCTCACCCCGTGTCGTAGAAGCGACAGTCAGGTATACATGATTCTGCGACTTTCCGGCCTCGAGCCGTTGAACATCACGCCGGAATTCGGCTTTGCAGTTATTGGCGAGCGTACTAACATTACGGGCTCGCCCAGGTTTTCGAAACTGATTTTGGCAGGCGATTTCGACGGGGCGCTGGCAGTAGCGCGTCAGCAGGTGCAGGGCGGCGCAAACATGCTCGACGTGAACATGGATGAAGGGATGATCGATTCGGAAGCGGTCATGATCCGCTTCCTGAACTTGATCGGCAGCGAGCCGGAGATCGCGCGAATTCCCATCGTAATCGACAGCTCAAAGTGGAGCGTCATCGAAGCGGGACTCAAGTGCGTGCAGGGAAAGGCAGTGGTGAACTCCATCAGCCTGAAGAACGGCGAAGAGGAATTTCTGCAGCACGCGCGATTGGTCAGGCGCTATGGCGCTGCAGCTATTGTGATGGCGTTCGATGAGCAAGGGCAGGCCGACAGTCTGCGGCGAAAAATCGAGATTTGTTCGCGGGCTTACAATTCGTTGACGAAACAGGTCGACTTCCCCGCGAACGATATCATTTTTGATCCCAACATTCTGACAATTGCGACCGGCCTGGAAGAACATCGCAATTACGCAGTCGATTTCATCGAAGCGACCCGCTGGATCAAAAAGAATCTTCCGGGTGCGCGTGTCAGCGGCGGGGTGAGTAACATTTCATTTTCGTTTCGCGGAAACAACACTGTCCGCGAAGCAATGCACGCGGCGTTCCTCTTTCACGCCATTCGCGCCGGCTTGGACATGGGAATCGTGAATGCGGGACAGCTCGCGGTCTACGAAGAAATCGAACCCGAGCTACGAGAACGCGTCGAGGACGCGCTATTGAATCGGCGAGAGGACGCAACCGAACGGCTGGTCGATTTTGCGGAAAACGTAAAAGCAAAAGGCCGAACGCCTGTCACCGATGAAGCGTGGCGCAAAGAGACTGTCGAAGAACGTCTGAAACACGCGTTGGTCAAAGGCATTGTCGATTACATCGATACCGACACGGAGGAGGCGCGCCAAAAATGCAAGCGGCCGCTCGACGTTATTGAGGGTCCGCTTATGGCCGGGATGAGCGTGGTGGGCGACTTATTTGGTTCGGGCAAAATGTTTCTGCCGCAGGTGGTGAAGAGTGCACGCGTGATGAAAAAAGCTGTCGCTTACCTGATGCCGTTTATGGAAGCAGAGAAATCTGAAGGCGCGAAGCCGCAGGGCCGGATCGTCATGGCGACCGTCAAAGGCGACGTGCACGACATCGGCAAAAATATCGTGGCGGTCGTTCTGCAATGTAACAACTACGACGTGGTCGATCTGGGCGTAATGGTTCCGGCCGCGAAGATTCTGGAAACAGCGCGAGAAAAACAAGCAGACGCGATCGGCCTGAGCGGTCTGATCACGCCATCACTGGACGAGATGGTGCATGTGGCCCAGGAAATGGAGCGCGAAGGATTTCGTTTGCCGCTCTTGATCGGCGGCGCCACTACCAGCCGGGCGCATACCGCAGTGAAAATCGCGCCGCACTATCAGGCCAGCACCGTGCATGTGCTCGACGCGTCGCGTGCTGTGGGCGTGGTCAATTCCCTGCTCAACGAGGAACTCAAAACGAAGTTCGATAAAAAATTACGTGAAGATTACGAACGGTTGCGTCAGGAACATGCCGCAAAGACAAGGAAAAAAAAACTGTTAACTCTTGAGGAAGCGCGTGCGCTTCGGACTCCAATCGATTGGAGCATCTATCTCTCGCCGAAACCGGAGTTCCTCGGCGTGCGCATTTACGCTCCCGAGGAAACCACAATCACGCTCGCCGACCTAGTTCCTTTCATTGATTGGTCGCCGTTTTTTCATGCCTGGGAATTGCGTGGCCGTTATCCTGCGATTTTTGATGACCCCAAGATCGGCAAACAGGCGCGCGAACTTTTTGACGATGCACAGGAACTTCTTGATCGGATCGTTAGGAAGAACCTGCTGGTCCCGTGCGGCGTTCATGCTCTTTGGCCGGCAAACTCCGTTGGAGATGATGTTGACGTTTACGCTGATGAAGCGCGCTCTGAAAAGGTCGCCACGTTTTATTTCTTGCGTCAGCAAATGCAGAAACCTCCGGGACAGGCGAACCACTGCCTGGCGGATTTTGTCTGTCCGCAATCCGCAATGGGCAATTCGCAACTAGCTGATTATCTCGGTGGATTTGCTGTCTCCATTCACGGCGCGGATGAGCTGTCGGAGGAATTCAAATATCAGCACGATGATTACAACGCGATCATCACAAAGGCGCTGGCAGATCGATTAGCGGAAGCGTTTGCCGAATATTTGCACAAGCAGACGCGGATAGCCTGGGGATTCGGACGCGATGAACAATTATCACATGCCGACCTGATCCGAGAAAAATATCGCGGCATCCGGCCGGCCGCCGGTTATCCGGCCTGTCCTGATCATGCAGAGAAACGAACATTGTTCGATCTACTCGATGCTGAGAAGAACACAGGCATCAAACTGACCGAATCGTTTGCGATGCATCCCGGGGCAAGCGTGAGTGGCCTTTATTTTTCGCATCCCGATGCAAAATATTTTGGGGTTGGCCAGATCGGGCGTGACCAGGTGGTGGATTATGCGACCCGGCGTCGCGAACCGATTGCTGCAGTGGAGAAACGACTGGCGCCGAATTTGGATTACAGCGTCTGATGCGACGCAACGTCGGGGCGAGAGGATTTGAACCTCCGACCTCGTGGTCCCAAACCACGCGCTCTACCAAGCTAAGCTACGCCCCGAACTCCGTGATTCCTTATCACGGGTAGCGACTTCCCGCATCCCGAAATTCGGTTACATTCGCAGACAAATGGGAATCAAGTTCTACGGCTTGCTCATCTCAGGGACGCTAATCGGCGCCGTACTGATCATCCACGGACAGGAAGCCGCCCCGCCTTCTGTAGACCTCTATGAAGGGCAAGAGGTGCCGGAAGCGACGGTCACGCCGCTACCCAACGGTCCCGAGCTACCGGAGCTAAAACAGTTAGAGGAAACTTTTAAGCCGAAGTCCCTGGGCAAGGACGCTGATGCGCTCAAGGTGCATGTCGAATGGCGGCAACTCAAAAACCGGGCGGTGAACGACCCGGCGGTACAGGCGGCAAAGGCGTTTGCTCAGACTGCCCGAACGGACTTGGAAAAACGCAACCGGCTCCGTAATTATTATGACATCTATTATCAACGGATGTATGACCTGGCTACGGTCCCGGAAATCAAATTGGCGTTGCAAGCACTTAAGACTTCTCACCAGAGTTTATTGGCTCAGCCACGGGTGCGACCTTCACCCACACCGGAGGGCGCTACGCCCACGCCCGCTGTTGCGCCTGCGAAAAAAAAGCAGGCACAAAAACATAAGAAGAAAGTTCACAAGTAGTTTTGGCCAGCATCTTGCCAGCCCACACTCGCTGCAGTATTCCTACAAGCATCCCGTTTGCGGCGCGTTCGTCTAGTGGTTAGGACACAGCCCTCTCAAGGCTGGTGCACGGGTTCGACTCCCGTACGCGCTGCCAAGGCAAGAATGTGATTTCCGCTATTTCCTAACGGTTTCCTAACACAATCTCAGAGATGCACCTTTACGAAGTCCGCCCCTGAAAAGGACTTGCCCTCTTGCAGTGTTTTAACGCAAACTGCCTGTATGCGGCATGAAATAGATTGCAAAATGCCGTCTAATTATAGTTAGGCGGCATTGCACCCTTTGGCTCTCACGACGAAAGGCAAGAAAGAAAAAAACAAAAACAAGGAGAAAGTTATGAACCATCTAAAAACCAACCATTCCTGTTCATCCCACTGCCTGCCCGTCCGGATGACGCTGGCCGCGCTCGCTCTGCTTGCGCTTGCGTCCATTCCGGTTGCACTGGCGGGCGAGGACAGACGTGCGCCGGACTTGCCATCCCCTCTCTGCGACCGTTTGCGGTTATCGACAGGAGATAAAGTGGCCTTCCATGTGTACGCGCTGGGCGTGCAGATCTACAGATGGGAC
>WNFZ01002458.1_pt1 | contig 17546 bp, 10 predicted proteins | sample 5400081 | NCBI WGS metagenome assembly WNFZ01 (sample SAMN13153365, study PRJNA577476) | soil metagenome | isolation source: 80 cm soil or saprolite under grassland replicate 1 | place: USA:California | collected 2016-06-15 | reverse complement strand
CCGCGGCAATGGAGCCAGATAGCGACCGATATTATTGCACAAAAATATTTTCGCAAAGCAAGTGTTCCCCAGCCTGATGGTTCAATGGGTCGCGAAACTTCCGTTAAACAGGTGGCACATCGTATGGCTAATTGCTGGCGTGTTTGGGGTGAGCGATATGGATATTTTGCTTCGGAAAAAGATGCACAGGTTTTCTATAATGAACTTGTATACAGCATCCTTAACCAGGCATGTGTGCCCAACAGTCCGCAATGGTTCAATACAGGGTTGCATGAAAGCTACGGGATAGTTGGCAAACCACAGGGACATTATTATGTTGATCCCGCAGATGGTCAGTTGAAGAAATCACAAAACGCATATGAGCGTCCGCAACCTCATGCATGCTTTATTTTAAGTGTAAGTGATGATTTGGTAAATGAGGGTGGCATTATGGATTTATGGACAAGAGAAGCACGCATTTTCAAATATGGTTCCGGTGTAGGAACAAACTTTTCACAGATTCGCGCTGAAGGTGAAAAGCTTAGTGGTGGCGGCACTTCCAGCGGGTTGATGAGTTTCTTAAAAATTGGAGACCGTGCTGCAGGAGCCATTAAAAGCGGTGGCACTACACGTCGCGCTGCCAAGATGGTATGTTTGGATCTTGATCATCCTGAAGTGATGAAATTCATTAACTGGAAAGTAGAAGAAGAGAAAAAAGTGGGTGCATTGATTGCTGCAGGTTATGATAACCATTATGAAGGTGAAGCTTATCTTACAGTATCCGGGCAGAACTCTAATAACTCACTTCGCATACCCAATAAGTTTTTTAGAGTGCTTGAAGAAAATGGCGAATGGGAATTAAAGGCGAGGACAGATGGCCGTGTAATGAAAAAAATTCCTGCACGCGAAGTTTGGGATCAGATAGCATATGCAGCGTGGCGTTGTGCAGACCCAGGTACGCAATATGATACTACCATTAATGAATGGCATACCTGTCCGAAGGGTGGACGTATTAATGCATCTAATCCATGTAGCGAGTATATGTTCCTCGATAACACTGCATGTAATTTAGCAAGTGCCAACCTGATGAAGTTTTTTGATCCGGAAAAAAATGTATTGGATATAGAGGGTTTTGAATACACTTGCCGTTTATGGACGGTGGTGCTTGAAATTTCTGTATTAATGGCACAATTTCCTTCAAAAGAAGTGGCGCAATTATCTTATGATTACAGAACACTTGGATTAGGTTTTGCAAATCTCGGTACCGTGTTAATGGTAAGTAGCATTCCTTATGATAGTGAGCAGGCACGCGCTATTGCAGGAGCTGTTACTGCGATCATGACCGGCATTGCTTATAAAACATCTGCAGAGATGGCCGAAATTCTTGGGCCATTCTCAAAATTTAACGAGAACAGGGAAGATATGCTTCGCGTTATGCGCAATCATCGCGCAGCTGCTTATGATGCGAGTGAAGCATATGAAGGATTAAGTGTGAAGCCTGTTGGTATTCACGCAAAATATTGTCCTGATTATTTATTAAAAGCTGCTACCAAAGCGTGGGATGATGCTGTGCAACTGGGTGAAAAACATGGGTACCGAAATGCACAAACTACTGTTATTGCACCTACGGGTACTATTGGTTTGGTGATGGACTGCGATACAACCGGTGTTGAACCTGACTTTGCATTGGTAAAATTTAAAAAACTTGCAGGCGGAGGTTACTTTAAAATTATTAATCAATCAGTTCCCGCTGCATTAAAAAATCTTGGTTACAGCAAAAAAGAAATAGATGCAATTATCAAGTATGCTGTTGGTACAGGAAATTTTGAAGGAGCTCCTTTTATTAATCCGCAAACTTTAAGTGAAAAAGGATTTATAGCAACGGAAATAACAAAATTGAATAATGCAGCAAAATCGGCATTTGAAATTGGTTTTGTATTTAACAAATTCACATTGGGTGAAGCATGTCTTGAAAGATTAGGTTTTACTCCTGCCCAGTATAATGACTGGAATTTTAATTTACTGGAAGCATTAGGTTTTACAGAAGAGCAAATAGATGCAGCCAATGATTATGTATGCGGTACTATGACTGTTGAAGGTGCTCCATTTTTAAAAGAAGAACATTTGCCTGTATTTGATTGTGCAAATAAATGTGGTAAAAAAGGTGAGCGATATATTCATGCACATGGACATATTAAAATGATGGCTGCCTGTCAACCATTCCTTAGTGGTGCTATTTCAAAAACTATTAATCTGCCACATGAAGCGACAATAGAAGAAATTGAGGATTGCTACATGCTTAGCTGGAAACTTGGATTAAAAGCCACGGCTTTATATCGTGATGGTTCTAAATTATCTCAGCCATTAAGCAATAAGAGCGATAAAAAGAAGAAAACTGAAGGAGCAAAAGAAGATACAAGATACAAGATACAAGAAACAAGTATTTTACAAACCGAACCAAATATTGTTGATCTAAGTAAACTTACTGTAGAAGAGCTTTTGGAAGAAGTGCAAAAGCGCATGCAGGAAAGCCATGACACCTCTTTAAAACGCCAGTTATCTAAAATAGTAGAAAGAAAATCATTGCCTGCTAAACGCAGAGGTTTTACGCAGAAAGCAAAAGTGGGCGGTCAGGTAATTTTCTTGCGTACCGGTGAATATACCGATGGCACTTTGGGCGAAATATTTATTGATCTTGCCAAAGAAGGTTCCACATTGCGTAGTCTTATGAATTGTTTTGCTATCGCTGTTTCAGTAGGGATGCAGTATGGTGTTCCGCTGGAAGAATTTGTAGAAAAATTTGTATTCACAAAGTTTGAGCCTGCAGGCATGGTGGATCATCCAAATATTAAAACAACCACTTCGCTTGTTGATTTTGTATTCCGTGCATTGGCTTATGAATATCTTGGCAGAACCGACCTTGTGCATGTAATTGACCGGCCGGAAATAAATAACCTCGGAGAAGATCACAACGAAGTATCTATGCTTGGTAAACCGGCTTTGAGTAATGTAAGAGTTACTGCCCCTTCACCTAATGCAAATACTTCTTATAAAACACAAAAAGCAACAGGACAGAGTTCGACAAAATCAGAAGTGATTTTAGATCCATTGGATGCAGCTGCTAAAAATATGCAGAGTGATGCCCCTGCCTGCAATGTTTGTGGTCATATTACCATTCGCAGTGGCACTTGTTATAAATGCCTGAATTGTGGCAACAGTATGGGTTGCAGTTAACAATATAAGTTTTGTAAACAATAATTTGGGTTTTGGATATGAAGGCCGTCTCACCATGGGGCGGCTTTTTTTTGGGGATTCATTTTTTATAAAATTTTTTATTTGTAAAATGCTGAGCATGGAAAGAAAAACAATCGGCATATATAAGAGCGTAGAAAAAATAACAGTAAAAATTTTCTTTTAGGAATAAGAATTAAAATTTTATTAAGCAGCGCTCTTGTAAATTAATTGAAAAGAATTTAGTCAGGCATAAATTAAAACTACTTTGTTATTCAGGGCTATACATACTATAAAAATGAAATATATAAATTAGATGTTAAATCAATGTTCTAACCTTTTGTGTATTGTAATCCATTAAAAAACAAGGCTCTTTAAAATATCATTAATTTTTTTTTTAAAATAAAGTCCTATTAGGACATAAAAATGTACCTTTTACTATCCCAGCTTATAAAAACAAATTTATTTTGCTTTACTAATTGTCAGTTAAAATCCAATATCTTAAAACCAAAAAACCATCTTATGAATCAGGGCAACCCTTTTTCCGCCAGGTTTTTCTTATTGAAGAACAATCTTAATATCCTGAATCTTTGTTTAACTGCAGCCTATTTAAGTTTTAATGCTCAGCATTCAGGAAAGGGGTTAATTCCTTTTTTGTTTCTGTTAAACACAAGTTGGTTTCTTATTTCATTGATGGGGTATTATTTTAAAACACAACCCGGTGAAAGAATGTTTGTAAACAAAAGAAGGAAATGGTTGATAACGCAGGGAACTATTTTTTTTACCATTTACTTACTGGTTTCATTAAAGATTATTACATCAGATTTATTTGTGTTTAGTAACGCAATGCTTAATGTACTGATATGTATAGCCGGTTTGATTAACGATTTACTTTCAGATTTTCAAAATAAAAAGTTGAGAGGAGTTAAGATATCAAATGATATTTCAGGACAAACATCCCAATACTTTAACAACAGCTTTTCATTTTTAGACGAAGGTTTTTCAGAAGATAATGTAAGAAAAGAAAATGTAATTGGCAGAAAGCGTGCAAAAATGTCTCTGGATGTTTCTGCTCAAACTGAAAGAAGTAGTAAACCTACTTTAGAAGAAGCAGAATATAATTTTCTCAAAATAAATATTGGTGATACCCTGGCATATTCTTCCTCTTCATTTTCTTATGGATTTAATTATCTTGATACTTTATTTGTACGAGAATTAAAGAATAGAATTATTAAAAGGGGATTGGATATTTTCATAAGCTTATTTGTTATTATATTCATTCTGTCCTGGCTTATTCTTCTTATAGGGATTCTGATTAAACTGGAAAGTAAGGGACCAATATTCTTCAAACAGTTAAGATCAGGAATTAACAACAAAGCATTTTGGTGTATCAAGTTCCGTAGCATGAACGTAAACAGTGAATGTGATGAAGTACAGGCAACGCGCGGTGACAGCAGGATTACAAGGGTTGGCGCTTTTTTAAGAAAAACGAGTCTCGATGAATTTCCTCAATTTCTCAATGTACTGATTGGTGATATGAGCATTGTTAGCCCACACCCACATAGGCTGATGCATACAGAAATATATGGCGTGAAATAATTGTCACGGATGTAAAGGTTGCAGAGATTATGAAGTATGTGAACAACACATACCATGCTTTGAAAATTTCTTTTGCAAATGAAATTGGAAGTATCTGCAGTGCGCTTTATATTGATTCTGATAGGGTGACGGATATTTTTTGTAAAGAAAAACAACTAAATATTTCTCCTTACTATTTCAAACCAGGTTTTTGCTTATAGTGGTTCCTGTTTGCCAAAAGATTTAAAAGGACTGTAAACCCTTGCACATGATCTATATGTTAAGACTCCTGTTATTGACAGTATTGATGAAACAAATTCAATACAGATTCAAAGAGCGGTAAGTATTTTAAGTAATATTTTGGAAAGAAAATTGCAATTCTGGGGCTTAGTTTTAAAGCAGGCACCGATGATTTACGTAACAGCCCTTTTGTGGAACTGGTTGAAACAATGATAGGAAAAGGGTTTGATATATGCATCTATGACAATAACATTCACATTGCACGTCTTACGGGTAAGAACAAAGAATATATTGAAAGGCATATACCGCATCTTGCGCGTTTATTAGCACATGATCTTGGTAAGCTTGCGCATGAAAGTGATGTTATGGTTGTATGCAACAAAGAAAAGCAGTTCCATGAAGTGCTGAAAGATGTTAACGGTAAAGTAATCCTTGATATGATACGCGTTCCGCAACATTTGCGGGAAAGCAATTCATATATTGGAATAAACTGGTGATAATTACAGATTGAAATAAATTCCTAATAAACATTCGCGGTAATTTTTTTAAAATCCACATAGAATATGAATAACCAAAAAGCATTTGCCACCCAATGAAAACTCAATTTCTTTGCATGGCCACATAGATGTGCAACATCCTGCGGATAAAAAAGTTAATGCTACCATCTACTTTAAAAGGAATCAGTTGCACGGTAACATGTTTTGATAGTTGTTGAAATTTGCCTGTTCCTTTTGACCGAAGGGTTTGGCAGGAGGCAACGACTTTAAAAGAAAATGGAGCTGATGTTTCTATCATCTGCCCGATAAACCGAAGTATTTAATGTAGCATTACAGCAACATCATTTACATAAAAAGATAATTATAACATCCTTTGCCCGTGAAGACGTTGTTAACCAAAGTCTCTCTTCTTGTTAAATAAAACACCGTTTATGGGTTGGCATTACTCTTTTTTTAAGAATAATTCATTTCATAGTTTACGTGCTCGTGATTAATCACTAAACCAAAAAGACAAATAATAATTTTAAAAACAAAAACTGTAGTATCACAAAAATCATTTAGAACCATTTAAGCTCATTTGATTATTATTCTGCTGCCTATAAACGAATTTTTATTTTCAATTACATTATTTACTTTCATAAATCCAATATTTATTATAATTGTTTTCTATTCCAATTCATGAAAAAAAACTGCCGCATGCATATTGCTTCATTGCCGGGCTTCTTTTATAAAAAATTTCCGGGTAATTATTTTTTGTTGTTAATAATTTTTCTTGTTGCACAATTGGTTACACATGCGCAAACTGTAACGGCACTTTATTCTACGAACATTTATAACGAACAGCAAATAATTTATAATAATGATTCTGTACAGCATACAGCATGGAAGCCATTAATATATGCTGATGCTCCAACTCCTAGGGGAACAGGTTCATGGCTACACCGCAAATTTTTTCAGGAGCATTTGATTCAGGTGGAGCATTCAAATTTTAATTTAAACGCTGATATTATTGTTGATGAATACATTGGCTATTCTAAACGCACTATACCCACTTTCATTCCCACTAATGATATTGATGTAACTACTTCTCATGTGCCAATGGTGAACACAAGAGGCTATGAAATATCCGGTAACTTTTCTGATAAGTTATATTTTGAATCTGCATTTTATGAGAATCAGGGACGCTTTGGTGGTTATATAGATAGTTTTATAAGGCAGAACCGTGTTATTCCGGGGCAAGGAGGATTTAAAAATGTAGGTAATGGCAAGGGCTTTGATTTTAGTTCATCCAGTACCAGGCTTGTATACATGCCCAATAAACATTTTGCATTTGACCTTGGTTATGGAAAAAATTTTATCGGTGATGGTCGTCGTTCTTTACTGCTTTCAGACTGGAGTTTCAATTATCCTTATTTCAAAACATCTGTTACACTGGGTAAGTTTCAATATAATGTAATGTGGTCGCAATATATAAGCAGTCGTGTCCGCGGGTATAATAACAAGGGAGGTTATTTCAGAAAATGGGCACAAACTTTTCTTGTAGATTGGCAAGCTACCAATCGTTTATCTGTAAGTGTTTTTGAGACAGTGATGTGGCCTGATCAGGATTCTATGCGTAACAAAGACATGAGCGCATGGATCGCAAGCCCCATTATCTTTTTACATGGCAGTGAGTCTCCATCAGGAGTGAAGAATAATGTTATTGCAGGAACAAATCTTAAATACCGTTTGTTTAATCACACGCATTTGTATGGACAATTTGCTTTGGATAATACAGGCACTTCAGGTTCATGGGAAAGCCGTTACGCAGCACAACTTGGCATTCGTTCCGGCAATATATTTGGCGTAAATAATCTTAATACTATACTTGAAGGAAATCTTGCGCGTCCTTATATGTATGCATCACATTCACTCAACACAAATTATGCACACAACAACCAATCGTTGGCGCATCCGCTTGGAGCCAACTTCAAAGAAGGTTTGTTATTGGCGGAATATACATTCAAAAGCTGGCGTTTTCGTTTTGAAAGCTTTGTTGCAAAATATGGCGCTGATTCATCAGACAGTGTAAATTATGGACATAATATTTTTAAACCCCTGAACACACATTCTGTTACTGATAATGCAACAATCGGACAAGGGCTTTCAACAAAAATTTTTTATGCTGATTTCAAAATAGCTTATGTACTAAATCCTGCTACAAATATGCGTATTGAAACAGGTTTTACATTTCGAAATGAGAAGAACAGTGTTGTTTCTTATAAGGACAGAATTTTTTACATTGGCATACGCATGTCGTTTAGAAGAATTGATTATGACTTTTAATTTTTACGAATGAAGCAAATTATTTTTTTCTATAGAATGATGAGCAGTATACAGTTGGCAGTTCTGCGAGTAGTTTTCACATCGGAATGCGCAACATCCGCGGGATTTTTCAAACAAGACATAAAACATAGAACTCAGAACTTACCACTCACTACTCACATCTCACGTTTCTTTTTATTATTACTTTTTATCACTTTCGTTTCAAAAACATTTGGCCAGCAAATACCACTTGATATAGCTGTTCAAAACAGGTATAATGAAATTACCCTCGATGCTGACACTTCAATATTTACAGGATTTCGCTCTGTTAACTGGATAGAGGTTGAGCCATACCTCAACAATATTCGCAACAATATTATTGACAGCATTTTTGGTTTATCAAAGACACCGGGCAATTATTCTTTTAAAAATATCGGCAGCAATAACTGGATACAATCTGCAAATGGGAAACATAGTTTTGCAATTGATCCTTATGTTGTAGCTGTAGCCGGAACACAAAATGCTGATTCAGGCTCAAAGGCACTGGCACAAGTAATTGGCGGCTTGCAATTACGGGGAGTTTATAAAGACAAGCTTTCCTACTCTATTGGTTTCGCAACAGGCTATGGCCGTTTCCCCGCATATGTTAATAGTTTTATTGATTCAAATCAAAATTATATTCCGGGTGCAGGCAAAGGATCACGTAAAAGCAATGGATACACATCTACACAGGTAAATGCAAATATTACTTACCAGCCAAGTAAACATTTTTTGTTTGCAGCAGGTTATGATAAAAATTTTATAGGCGATGGTTATCGCAGTTTAATCTTATCAGACAATGTTTCCAATTATCCTTACCTGCGTTTTCAAACGAGATTATGGAGGCTGACTTATAATGTTATATACAACAAGTTTACCAGTCCGCGGTACAAGGTATATGGAGAAAAACAAAGGAAGTATAGTGTGATGCATTATCTCGGCATCAACTTTTCCAGCAAATTTCAACTGGGTTTATATGATAATATTATTTGGTTTGCGAAAGATTCTTTGTCAGGTGAAACAGGATTCGATGTGCAATATATTAACCCCGTCATTTTCATGCGGCCGATTGATTTCACAATAGGTTCTCCTGATAATGCATTTTTGGGCATTACAATGAAATATAAAATTTATAAGGATGGATTTTTATATTCCCAAATCGCCATTGATGATCTTAACTTAACAGCATCCTTTAAAAATCATGCACAGAGTTATGGCAATAAATATGCACTACAGCTTGGTATCTATAATAAGGATTTCCTGCATGTAAAAGATCTGTCGTGGCGCTTTGAATGGAATGGTGTTCGTCCTTATATGTATGGTCATGGATTTGGGAAGACGGGATTAAATTATACGCACAATAATCAGGCACTTGCTGATCCTTTTAATGCAAACTTTCATGAATTCATTTCAATGTTTCAATATCATAATGAACGCTGGTATGGCATGCTTGAAAATTTGTTTACTATTCGCGGAGAAAATCCCGGTAATCTTCCTTATGAAAATGGTGAAAACCTATGGGGTGGTGAATTAAATGTTGCGCAATACCTTCCCTACGGCAGTAAAACTTTACAGGGCATTAAACATAAATATTTTTACAACCAGTTAACAGCAGGATATCTTCTCAATCCAAAAAACAGGCTTAGTCTTCAAGCAGATGTTGTTTATCGTCATCACTCTGCACCTGGTATTTCAGGCAATAATGTTTTTTTTATGTTCGGTATACAAACAAGATTATTCAATTATTATCATGATTTCTAAAATCTTTTACAGGTTTGATTATATATCTTCCTGGCTGGCTTTTTTGAGAAAATCTTTTTCTTCCTGGGAGAGAGAGTTATAACCTTCCAGATTTATTTTATCGAGGATTTCATCTAACTTTTGCTGTGTTACCCGCGGAGTTTTTTCAAATGGTTTTCGGGAGGATGTTTTATAATGTTTCTGTTGTGAAATTGGTTTCTTCCCGTATTTTTTTTCAGGATTGAAAAGATCATTTAACCAGTTCATAAAATTGATCATCCACAAGCTCCAGTCATTTCCCCTCTGCATTTGTGTTACAAAAAGAAAGCCCATTGCTGCGCCGCCAAGATGTGCTAATGCATAACTTGTGCTTTGAGTAGCGATGGTTGCATAATCAATGGCTACAAATAAAAGTGTGAGTGCCCATAGTGGAATACCTCCGTTAATCATAGGAAATATTCTGTACTTCGGCGCAAATGTTGTTGCCGCAATTGCTATCGCCATAACAGCGGCTCCGCCTCCAAGTAAAGGTGCTGCTGCTGTAACTGCTTCGTTATTCTGAGGAATTAAATTAGATGCTAAAACAAAGAACAATGCACCTGCAACTCCTCCGTACAGGTATACCGGAATAAGTTTTGTATTACCCGTTAAATCCTGTAAAATATACCCAAATGCCCAAAGCCACAACAAGGTGCCTATCAATTGCCACACGGTGTCATGTGAAAACATATAAGATAAAATTGTCCATGGCCTGTTTATAAGTTTATCCGTATTTGCAGGAAGTGAAAACCAGTCTAATATCTGCAGGTGAAAATTCTGCAACGCCTCCATAGGAGTATCATAAGAAAGAAAATAAATAATCTTAATAAAACTGATGCCTACAAAAACAACCGCGTTAATAATGATCAGCCATGTGAGTGCATTATTATCCTGGCCAAGTAATATCGGGTTCCTTCTATTTTGATGCATTACTGACATGAGCTTCGTTTACTTAAATTAACAGGAAAGAAGGGTAAGATGTTGCAAATTAATAAAACCTTTTTTTGTTTTTGTTCCAGAAATATACCATTAAAAATCCGGCAAGCGCACCACCAAGATGTGCAACATGCGCTACATTATCACCAGCAGTGTTTTGAACAGCCATATACAATTCAAAACCTGCATATAAAATAACAAACCATTTTGCTTTTATGGGAAAAAAGAAATACAGGTAGATATAAGTATTGGGGAATAAATAACCAAATGCAGCAAGACAACCAAATACTGCCCCTGACGCGCCCAGTGTTGCTTCATTTAACTGGTGATAAAACCTTTCTTCGTAAACTTGCCGCTCTGTAAGACTTAATGAATTATAAATATCGATTAGATTCTGTGTATTAAAATAAAGTACAATCATGTGGCATAATGCAGCACCCAAACCACTTATAAGATAAAAAGTAAGAAAACGTTTTGGCCCCCAAACATTTTCCAGGATTGACCCAAACATCCACAACGCAAACATGTTAAAAAACAGGTGATCCCAGCCACCATGCATAAACATGTGCGTTAAAAATTGCCATGGTTTAAATAACGGGCTTTGCCAGGTATGCAAAGCAAACATATCTTCTAAGCGTACGGCGTTGCCTATTGTAACCTGTGCTAAAAAGACCAGTACATTAATGATTAAAAGATTTTTAATTATTGTTGGCAGTATCTGGAAACGGCTTGGTCTAAACTCTGTCATAGTAAACTCCTAACCTGGTTTAAACTTTTTGTAATTAATATTCTTTCCTGGATTTATCTAAACGTCCTTTTATTCCTTTTCACAGGTTAGGAGCGTCTTAATTTTAGTTGCACCACGTTTTCAATATGATGTGTGTGCGGAAACATGTCTACCGGCTGTATTTTTTCTACACTATATTTTTCATTCAGTAAAGATAAGTCTCTGGCCTGGGTTGCAGGGTTACAACTTACATACACAATTAAAGGTGCGGCCATTTGTAAAAGCTTCTCTACCAATTCTTCATGCATGCCTGCACGCGGTGGATCCGTAATAATTACATCCGGTATTCCATGCATAGCAAAAAAAATATCATCACAAATTTTTATCACATCGCCGCAAAAAAAAGATGCATGCCGAATGTTATTGAGTACCGCATTTTCTCTCGCATCCTTAATGGCATCTTCCGCCATTTCCACGCCTATTACTTTTTTGGCAAGACTACTCACAAAAATCCCGATGCTGCCGGTGCCGCAATACAAATCATATACTGTTTGACTGCCGTCCAGTTCAGCAAAATCTCTTGCAACACGATACAAATTTTCTGCCTGCTTTGTATTGGTTTGAAAAAAAGATTTGGGGCTTATTTTGAATTGAAAATTTTCACCATCAAATCCTGTGGATAATTTTTCTATTATAAATCCTTTGCCATAATAAATAACCGGTTCCACTCCATTCAATGTATCATTCCATTTGGAATTAATCGTATACAGCAATGTTGTAATGTTGGGAAATTGTTTCAGCACATAATCCAATAATTTTTTGCGTGCAGATTCATCTTCATAAGCAAAAACAATGTTCAGCATTATTTCACCTGTTGTTGCCATGCGTAATTGCATGCTGCGCAAAAAGCCTTCATGTTCTTCTATGTTATAAAAGGACAATTGGTTCTCTTTTGCAAAAGCGGCGATTGCTTTTCGCAACTCATTTGTAGGCTCAGCCTGCAGATGACATTCACCTATCTCAACCACCTTGTCAAAAACACCTTTTGCATGAAAGCCCGCAACATCCTGCAAACCTGCTGCATCAATATCTGCATTTTCTGCTTTTAATTTTCGGAATTCTTTATCCGGAATAAATTTTTTTGCGGAGAAAGTATATTCAAGCTTATTGCGGTAATATCTTGTATCGGCGCAACCAATAATAGGAGATATTTCAGGCAATGCAACTTTGCCGATGCGTTTCAGATTATCAGCCACCTGTTTCTGTTTATACAAAAGCTGCTGCTCATAAGGAAGCATTTGCCACTGGCAACCACCACATACACCAAAATGCAGGCAAAATGGTTGTACACGGTTTGCAGAATATTGTTTAAAATGCATTGGCCATCCTTCGGCCCAGTCTTTTTTGTTTTTAAAAAGATATACATCCACCACATCGCCGGGCACAGTATTCTCAATAAAAATCACTTTTCCATTTGTTCGCGCCAGCGATTTACCTTCAGCAGCATAATCTTCTATAAGAACGTTTTCAAGTATAACAGGATTTTTCTTTTTCACCGCGCAAATGTAACTATGATTGTATTCATTTTAATACCGTTAATAATCTATAGGAAATTTTTATGGGACAAACTATAGTACAAATGGCATCGCCTCTTGTGTCACTCACTTTAGGGTTCGGAACATTTATGCCCTTTTATGGGTGATGCGTTATTAATTCAGCGTGATTAAAACTACTCACTACTCACTATTGACCATTCGCCAATTCATACTTGCACATTAAAATTTCCTTTATTCTCCCTTAGAAATAAAATTCTTTTACACAGGATTAACAACCACAATATCCAATTTGAATATATTTACGGCTCAATAAACCTGAGAATGAGAATATTTTTTTCGCTACTGTTTTTTACTGCCATTTATGTAGCTGCTATTGGTCAAAACAATACAACAAAAACTGTAAAAAATACCGGGGTTTCTAAAACCACCGATAGTGGTTACAATGTTCATATAACAATTAAGCCTTTTAAAAATTGCTGGATTTACCTCGGCACTTATTATGGCAAGAATAAAACTCTTGCAGACAGTGCATGGTTCAATGAAAAAAGTGAAGCGATATTTAAAGGCGATAAAAAACTGACAGGTGGTATTTATTTTTTTGTATCACCAAGCCATACCCTTCTTTTTGAAATACTGATGGATGAGACGCAGCAGTTTACCGTAAAGGCAGACAGTGCCCATCTTGAAAATATTTCTATTACCGGTTCAAAAGAAAATGAATTATTTGCTGCATATACAAGATATCTTTCAACAGTTGGGCCACAATTAAATGCATTACAAACCAAGTTAAAAAATGCTAAGACAAAAGCTGATTCTGCTGCAATTCAACAGCAGCAAATAAAATTGAATAAAGAATTAAATGATTACAGGCAAAAATTAATTGATGAACATCCTGAGTCAATGGTGGCTGCATTTTTCCAATCAGTAAAAATTCCTGAAATAAAAGAATGGCCAAAAAAACCGGATGGCTCCATAGATTCTGTTGCAGCATGGCGCTATATGAAAGAACATTTTTGGGATAATGTAAATTTTTATGACAACAGGCTCGTGCATACACCTTTCTTCGACCCAAAACTGGATGATTATTTTAAATATTATGTGTCGGCAGAACCCGATTCAATAATTCAGGAAGTAAATTATATGTTGCTCTCTGCACGTTCAGGAAAAGATATTTATCATTACCTGCTGGGCAAGTTTACCGATAAATACATCAATCCTGAAATCATGGGTCAGGATAAAGTATTTCTTTTCCTCTTTAATAATTATTTTTCAAAAGGAGATACAGCATGGCTTACTGAAAAGCAACGCAAATATATTTTCGACAGGGCATATAGTTTAATTGCAAACCAGATAAATGAGCCGGCACCACAACTCGTGCTAAAAGATACTTTAGGTAAACCTGTTTCTTTATACAATGTAAAAGCGCCTTTTACGTTTGTTGTTTTTTGGGATCCTACATGTGGTCATTGCAAGGAACAGGTGCCGGAACTAGATTCTATTTATGAGGCCAAATGGAAAGCACTCGGTGTGGCGGTATTTGCAGTAAATACAAATGAAAACACTTTTGAGGACTGGAAACAATTTATAAAGGAGTATCATCTGCAGGGATGGCTTCATGTGTGGCAGACAAAAGATGAACGACAGACGGAAGAAAATACAGGACAACCCAACTACAGACAGTTGTATGATATTTTTCAAACACCAACAATGTATTTGCTGGATGCAGATAAACGAATTATTGCAAAAAAACTTAGCTTGCAACAATACGATGCAATAATAGATACCAAATTAAAATCAAAAACAAAAGCTTCTTCAACTAAATAAATATGTTCACTAAAAAGTTTTTTGCTGTAATTATTGCAGCATCCCTGTTCAACACAGCAGCCCGTACCCAAACCTTATTCACTTACGGAACAAATACGGTGAGTAAAGATGAATTTCTGAAGGCCTTTAATAAAAATCCCGACACAACCGGTGATAACAAGTCACAAAAAATGAAAGAGTACCTGGATATGTATATCAATTTTAAATTGAAGATACAGGCTGCCAGGGACGAAAAATTAAACCAGGGTGAAACGTATAAATCTGAAGCTGAAAATTTCAGGAATCAGCTTGCAGAAAATTATATAAATGAGCAGGCAAATATTAACGGACTGATACAGGAAGCATTTAAGCGCAGCCAGAAAGATATTCTGCTTGCACATGTATTTGCAGAAGTAAAACCCGGCACGGATACAACAGAAGCATATAAGCAAATAAAGCAGGCTTATGATGCATTACAGAGTGGAAAGGATTTTGGAGAAGTGGCGGCAACTTATTCAACCGATGAAGGAGTAAAACAAGCAAAGGGCGTTATCGGTTATATTACTGTTTTCACTTTGCCTTATGAAATAGAAAATAAAGTGTATGCATTGCAGCCCGGTGGTTATTCAAATATTTACAGGAGTAATATCGGCTACCATATTTTTAAAAACGTAAGCGAAAGACCCGCGGTAGGAAAAAGAAAAATTCAGCAGATATTATTACCAACTCCTCAGGGCTTTACAGAAGATGAACGAAAAGCCGCAGCACGATTGGCGGATTCAATTTATCAGCAATTATTAAATGGTGCTTCTTTTGAAAAAATGCTGCAACAATACAGCACTCCTTCTGTAAATAATGAAGGGCAAAATATTTTGGAAGTAGGGGTTGGTCAGTACGACAATGATTTTGAGAGCCAGATATTTTCTCTGCAAAAGCCCGGTGATGTAAGTAAGCCTTTTGTTACGGCTTATGGATACAATATTATAAAACTCGTGGAAGCAAAACCTGCTATTACCGATGAAAATGATGTAATAAATCGTGCTCATATACAGGAAATGATAGAGCGCGATGCAAGACTTGCAGCAGCAAAAGATGCACTAAGACAGAAATGGATGAAAGAAACAAAATTTACACAGATACCATATAACGCCCAAAACCTTTGGAGTTATACTGATTCATCTTTAAAGAAAGGAAAGGCAGTTATTGCATATAAAAATATTACACCACAAACAACTTTATTTTCATTTGCCAAACAAAAAGTAAACGTAGCTGATTGGATACAGTTTGCTATGCAGACAAAACAGGCAAATCCATCTTCAGGGAATAAGGATTATGACGCAATTATGAAGGAATTTATAAAAACGGAAAATGATAATTATTATCGTTCACATATAGAAGATTTTTATCCGCCGGTAGCTGCACAAGTGAGGGAATTTAATGAGGCTAACCTCTTGTTTGCAGTGATGGATAAACATGTATGGAGCAAGGCTGCACAGGATTCTGCCGGTTTAAAAAATTATTATTTACAGCACAAACAACAATATACATGGCAACCTGGTGTAAGTGCATTGGTTGTTTCTTCTGCATCAAAAGAAGCGATTGATTCTATTGCCATGGAATTAAAAAACAATAGTGCAGATTGGCGTAGTATAATAAGCAAATACAACAATACTGTAACAGCAGACAGCAGTCGTTTCGAAAATGGACAGTTGCCATTAAAACAGGAAGTACCGATGCAGAAAGATTTTATTTCTAAACCGGAACAAAATGATGCAGGGGATGCTTACACCTTGGTATATGTTTTTGATGTATATCCGCAGGAAGCACCAAGAAGTTTCGATGATGCACGCGGGTTGGTAATAAATGATTACCAGCAGGTGCTTGAACAAAAATGGATTGCAGAATTAAAGAAAAAATATCCTGTAAAGGTGAATGATGTGGTGGCAAAAAATTTTTGATAAGCTTTTACAAAAAGATGCTGATAATAAACAGCATCTTTTTTTAATAAGATAAACCAAATCGTAATTCGTAAATCCCCGCCTGACCGAATCACTCGGGCAGGAAAAAATCGTAAATCGGTTTTCATACCAATTCCTTTACCACATTCCATATCACTCTTGGTTTACCCAAAGTGTAATAATGCAAAACGGGAACACCGAATGCTTTTAGTTCTTTGCTTTGATGTATCAACCATTCTGTGCCAACCTTTTCACAATCCGCATCTGTTTTGCATCTCAGGATCTCAGTGGAAAGTTCTGCAGGAATATCCACATGAAATGTACGCGGCAACATTGAAAGCTGCTTCTTCGTGGTAATTGGCTTCAGACCTGGTATTATGGGCACATTGATTCCGGTTTCCCGGCAAGCCTTTACAAAATCACAAAACTTTTTGTTATCAAAAAACATTTGTGTCATTACATAATCAGCACCCGCATCTACCTTTTCTTTTAATCGTTGCAAATCAATTTCGAGGTTAGGTGCTTCAAAATGTTTTTCGGGATAACCCGCTACGCCAATACAAAAGTTTGTTTTACCACCATCCCGTATATCTTCATCAAGATAAATGCCGTGATTAAGATTTACCACCTGCTTCATCAAATCAATTGCATAAGTGTTGCCGCCCGGCTCCGGTTCAAATGATGCTTCATTTTTAGCGGCATCACCACGAATCACAAGCACATTATCTATATCCAAAAAATTTAAATCAATCAGGGCATCTTCTGTTTCCCGTTTTGTAAAACCACCGCAGATGATATGCGGCACCGCATCAATATGATAGTAGTTCATAATGGCTGCGCAAATACCAACAGTGCCGGGTCTTTTACGCACTTCCACCTTTTCAAAACTGCCATCAGCTCTTTTCTTAAAAGCTGTTTC
>WNFZ01002453.1_pt1 | contig 17556 bp, 14 predicted proteins | sample 5400081 | NCBI WGS metagenome assembly WNFZ01 (sample SAMN13153365, study PRJNA577476) | soil metagenome | isolation source: 80 cm soil or saprolite under grassland replicate 1 | place: USA:California | collected 2016-06-15 | reverse complement strand
CCTCAACAATCAACTAATGCGAGAATTGATGGACGCGCTGGAGGCCTTTGACAAAAACGATGATGTTGGCGCGATGGTTATCACCGGGAATGAAAAAGCGTTTGCCGCGGGCGCAGATATCAAGGAGATGGCAGGGAAATCCATTCAACAGATGATGGATACGGATCATATCTCTGCTTTTGGAAGAATCCGCACGATTCGGAAACCGGTCATTGCCGCGGTATCAGGCTGGACATTGGGTGGCGGATGCGAGGTCGCTTTGTCATGCGATATGATCGTCGCATCCGAGTCAGCGAAGTTTGGTCAGCCGGAAATCAATATTGGCGTCATCCCCGGTGCCGGTGGGACGCAACGTCTCACCCACGCGGTTGGCAAAGCCATCGCGATGGAAATGATCCTCAATGACCGCAGATTGACCGCGCAGGAAGCTTATCAATTTGGAATGATCAATCGTGTCGTGCCAGTGGAGAGATATTTAGATGAAGCGCTCAAACTTGCGGAAGAGATCGCTGCGCGCGCCCCAATGGCTGCACGCGCTGCAAAAAAGATGATCAATCAAACTTTTGAACGGACTCTTTCTGATGGTCTCGTTGCAGAGAAGCAGGAATTCTATAACCTATTTGCCACGGAAGATCAAAAGGAAGGCATGCAAGCTTTCGTTGAAAAACGCAAGCCTACCTGGACCGGGAAATAAAATGCTAGATGTCGAAGAACTAAAATCTGCTTTTGGAAAACTTGAGCTTGCTGACAAGCCAATCATTGCGCATGCGTCCCTGAGACCGTTTGGCTATATTCAAGGGGGTGCGGAGGCGGTCTTGGAAGCGATGTTGGCTTCATTTCTCAGTGTGATTATGCCAACATTCACCTATAAAACTGAAATTATTCCGGATGTAGGTCCACCAAATAATGGCATCACCTATGGCAGTGGGCAGGACAAAAATAAAATGGCACAGCCGTTTCAGCCTGATATGCGTGCAGATACGATGATGGGCATCCTGCCTGAAACATTGCGCAATCATCCCTCCGCCACGCGGACGGCGCATCCGATTCTCTCGTTCGCGGGCATCAATGCGGATTTCACCCTATTTACACAAACCCTTTACGAACCGCTCGCTCCCATCGGCGCGCTGGCGGAACAGGATGGTTGGGTTGTGCTGATCAACGTTGACCATACAGCCAACACCGGCATCCATTACGCAGAAAAACTCGCGGGGCGAAAACAGTTTACCCGCTGGGCGTTCGCCGGTGACCGCGTGATCGAGTGCCCAAACTACTCAGGAGATTCCACGGGCTTTCAAGCCATCGAGCCATACCTCACCTTTGAGGCCCGCCGCGTAAATATGGGCGAAGCCTTCATTCAGGCTTTTCCATTGAAAAGATTGTTTGATGTGGTACAGGAATTGATTAAAAATGATCCGCTGGCGTTACTATGCCAGCGGGTGGATTGTGAGCGATGTAATGCGGTGAGAGGTTACTGAAACGTAATCTCTTCCACGCGCCAACTTTCTTCCCCCATCAACTTCTTCAAGCGTTCGAGGACTTCGGTGCAGACGCGCGTTGTGTCATTGGGGAAATCAATGAGATGTCTTTTCCCATCCTCAAAAATTTGAAAATTGAATCGGTCGCGTCCGTGGAAAGAAATCAGTGTGCCAAAGATTGTCTTGATGCGGCGCCTATCACGTTCCTTGTCACCTGTTGAGCGCAACACTACCGTGATCTGTTGCGGTGGATGTTCCTTATCCTTTTCCTCTTGTGCCAGCGGAATATACAACGAGGGCAGGCTGTCATAGGATTGTGTTGGAGCAGACTCAATTTGTTGGACTACTATCGTTTCATGCGCGGCCTCAGCCTGCTCAGGTTCGCTGTCTTTAATCTCAACTTCAATAGTCTTCATTTGCAAACGCGACTCACTGGCAACTGGCTTGTAGTCAACTTTCATTGCTGTCCCAATTGACGCAGCCGTATCGAAGCGTTCAGCGCGCGCAGCTATAGACGATTCTTCAAATGATGGCTGCCATTGAGTATCCCAATCATCGGGGAAGTTATCAGGTGGAGGCGGCATGTCATCCCACCCCCCCTCTATCCCCCCCATTTTCCCCGAAAATGGGGGGGATGAAAAGGGGGGCACATAAGCGGCAGGCTTCTCTGCGACTTGTCGTGCTGGTGATGGGGCACTTGGCTTTGCAGGAATGTTCCTCTGTTGAGGAACTTCCTGCTTAGGCTGTGGAGTCACTCGATTGACAGAATCAGGATTCGGCTTCGCCGGAGCGGGAAGCGGATTGCTTGCGCTGAGTGGCTCAAGGATTTTTATCTCCGTCCGAATATCATCCACTAAGACTTTTGGCGGTGTACTCCCTGTATCCACTTTCCCTTCGACGATAATGATCCGACCCACTGCGAGTTGCTCATGCATCTTTTGCCAGGTCCTTGGGAAAAGCACGAGTTCGATATTTCCTTGAATATCCTCGAGCGTGACAAACCCCATCGGCTTGTTGGTCTTGGTCATGTAAGGACGTACGGCTGTGATAAGACCCGCCACCCGCACTTTCTCTTCATGCTGTGCCTCATGAAGCTGCCCTGAGAAATAGCTGACAATCTGTGCGAATGTCTGCTGATAGGGAGTCAGTGGATGATCGGAGACATACAGGCCAATGAGTTCACGCTCCCAATTCAGCATCTCACGTTTATCCACATTGCTGACATCAGGAAGTTGGATCTCTTCGAGAACACCAGTGACTTCGCCAAAGAGGGACATCTGCCCCGCCTCTGCTGCGCGAAAATGATGACTGCTGATCGATATGATGCGGTCAAGCGACGCGAGCAGCGCAGCGCGATTCCCAAAACCATCCATCGCGCCGACCTTGATGAGACATTCAAGTGCGCGCTTGCCTACTGCGCGTAAATCCACGCGACGAGCGAAGTCGTTCAAGTTTTTGAACTTGCCATTCTTGTCACGTTCTTCGATGATCAATTCCACTGCAGCTTGACCAACATTCTTGACCGCGCCCAAACCAAAACGAATGTTGGGCTTACCATCCGCTTGTTCGGCGTCTTCAATTTCAAAATCCCAACCGGAAGCATTGATTTCTGGAGCAAGGACACGCACGCCCATGTTGCGCGCTTCGGCAACATACCAAGCCACTTTTGCAGTTTCTCCTGCATTCGCCGAGAGCAGCGCCGCCATATATTCAGCGGGATATTGAGCCTTGAGATATGCCGTTTGAACCGCGATTACACCATAATCGGCCGCATGAGACTTGTTGAATCCATAGCGTGCAAACTCTTCCCAATCGCTATAAATGGCTTCAGCAATCTCCTTGTCCATTCCATTTTTCACTGCACCAGCAACGAACTTATTTCGATGCTTTTCAATCTCTTCTTTTTTCTTCTTCGAAATGGCTTTACGCAATTCATCCGATTCAGAAGGTGTATAACCCGCCAGTTCCACCGCTGCGCGCATCAGCTGTTCCTGATAGACAGGAATACCATACGTATCTTGAAAGATCGGCGCCAAAGCAGGATGTCGATATTCCACTTCTGCTTCGCCATGCATGCGTGCGATGTAATCAGGAATGAACGCCATCGGACCTGGTCGGTATAACGCCACCATCGCAATGATATTATCCAGTGTCTTAGGCTTCATCTGCACAAGGTAACGGGTCATACCTGTGCCTTCCACCTGAAAGATACCGGCTGTATGCCCACTACCCATCAGCTCAAATGACCTGGGATCATCGAGCGGGATGTTATCCAAATCGAATTTGATGCCATGCCGCTTCTCGATCATGTCGCAGGCTTTTGCCATCACGCTTAGCGTAATAAGTCCAAGGAAATCCACCTTGAGCATGCCCAGGGTGTCGAGAATACCCATTTCGAACTGCGTGACTGTCTTGATGGGCGTTTCCTCTGAATTCGACGTAGGACGATGCAGCGGCAGATATTCTATGATGGGTTTATCAGAGATCACAACGCCCGCAGCATGAGTCCCAGCATTACGAACGGTGCCTTCCATCTTTGCCGCGGTATCAATCAACTCTCGCAAATAATCCTGCGAGTCATAAATCTCTTTAAACTCAGGGATCGCCATCGCGTCTTGCATGGTCGTCTGTCTACCCGAAACGAACGGGACAAGTTTTGCAACGCGATCCACTTCAGGCAGCGGAATATCCATCACGCGCGCCACATCGCGCAATGCAGCTTTCGTTCCCATTGTGCCAAACGTGATGATCTGCGCCACCTTGTCACTTCCATATTTGCGCGTGCAATATTCGAGCATCTCGGCGCGGCGATCATCGCGGAAGTCAAGGTCAATATCAGGCATCGAGATGCGGCCGGGATTCAGGAAGCGCTCGAACAAAAGATTATGTTGGAGCGGATCAACAAGCGCAATCCCTAACACATACGCGACGATCGACCCCGCCGCAGAACCGCGCGCGTTATACCAAATATTGTTTTCGCGCGCGTAGCGACATAGATCCCACACGATCAGGAAGTACGCGTCGAATCCCATCTTGTGGATGACGCCAAGCTCATAATCCATTCTTTCCCGGACCTGTGGGCTGGCAGCGCCACTCGCATAGCGTTTTTTCGCCCCTTCTTCGCACAAATGACGAAGGTACGTTTCAGCCGTGAACCCTTCTGGGACAGGGAAATCAGGCAGATGGTAACCCTTGAAGCTCAAATCCACGTTGCAACGTTCAGCGATGAGCAAAGTGTTGCTCAATGCTTCAGGCACTTCCGCAAAAAGTTGACTCATCTCCTGCGGCGTGCGCAGATAGTATGAATTATCAGTCATGCGCATGCGCTCAGGATCAGTGAGCAGCGATTGAGTCTGTATGGCAAGCAGAATATCTTGCAGGCGCGCATCATCTGAATTGATGTAATGAACATCGTTCGTCGCCACATATTTCGCTGAGTAGCGAGCGCCCATCTCAACCAGCTTGCGGTTCAAGTCAGTAATCTCTTTGATATTGTGTTGTTGTAGTTCAACAAAGAAATGATCAGGCCCGAAGACATCGTAGTACCAGTTCATACGACGGACCGCTTCTTCCGGATTGCCATCCAACAACGCACGCGGAATTTCGGCAGACATACACCCAGAAGTACAAATAATCCCTTCGGAGTGAGCCGCTAAAAAGTCCCGATCGATACGAGGATAGTAATAAAAACCCTCCAACTGTGCGGCAGACGAAATCTTGAGCAGGTTCTTGTAACCTGTCTCGTTTTCAGCAAGCAGAAGCAGATGATAGGAGGAACGGTCCAGCTTGGAGTCGCGGTCGGTCATGCCGCGCGCTGCCATATAGGCTTCCACCCCAATGATCGGTTTGACTCCTGCATCCTTGGCCGCTTTGTAAAAATCAATTACTCCAAACATGGTGCCGTGGTCAGTAATCGCCACGGCAGGCATATCCAGTTCCTTCACGCGCTTGACCAGCTTCTTAATATTCGAGAAGCCATCGAGCATGGAGTATTCAGTGTGAACGTGAAGATGTGCGAAACTCATAGTTAGGTAGTTCAGTAGTTGGATAGTTCAGTAGTCAACTCCGAAACTACCAAACTACGCAACTACTGAACTAATTGCGATTATAGCACGCATGTTCAATGACAAATCTGGCGATTGGCTTAAAAAATCACGTCAATCAAAATATAGACAATTCATCTGTTTTTATGAAGCAGTTCAAAACAAAAACGCCGTAATAGGCGTTAAGTTTGTGAGCGCGGAGAGATTCGAACTCTCAACCAACGGCTTAAAAGGCCGCTGCTCTGCCGTTGAGCTACGCGCCCGTCACAAAAGCGGACTGCATTCTAACATGGGAAATATTCATCGTCAACGTAAGACCTTATCATGCTGGAACATCCATTAGCATGGAGGCTCAAATGGCTGAAATGCTACATATTAATGAAGATACATTTAAAACAGAAGTCTTAGATTCATCCCAACCTGTGCTTGTGGATTTCAGCGCAGTCTGGTGTCAACCCTGCAAGATGCTCGATCCGATTGTCAAGCAGTTGGCGGGCGAATGGGATGGGAAAGTCAAAGTCGTAAAAATCGACGCGGATGAGAATCCCAACCTTGTAATGCAATTTGGTGTGATGGGAATTCCAACCCTACTTTTCTTCAAGAGCGGCGAAATCAAGGAACGCATTACAGGCTATCTGCCCAAGGAAAAGCTTGTCGCAAGGTTCAGTCCACATTTCAATTGAAATTCGTTCTAAACTCTAAGGACATTGAGCGCGCGAAGAAAAACTTTGTGCACTGAGTGTCCTTTGTGTTTACCGCTTGTCTCATTAAATAAGTAAACTTTTCGAATGCTTTGTAGGCTAAAATTCAAATACTAAGTTTAGCTAGTTATGCGGCACTCTGTAATTAGCCCCTCATTAATTTATCAAGTTCAGTAAAATCCACGCGTGAAGTCAAGTCCAAACTGAGGGGTGAGACAGAAACCATCCGCTTCTTTCGCAGAACGTACACATCTGTGTCTTCTGCTTCATGGTCAAATTCCCCGGCTTCGCGATAATCTACAATGCCGCGCTCACTCCAAGCCGCGCGGACAGGAGCAACAGGCTCATAATATCTTTGCCGTGAAACACGTGTCAATTGCCACGGTGTGTCAACCGTTGCATCTGAAGGCACATCTACTTTTAAAAGATCTACATCCACAGGAAGTCGCTTTTTCAAAAGCAAGCGGGCAATCCGAAATGTAAATTCGGCAGCAACCAAAAAACTCACCTCTTCAGAATAAGACAAGTGATATTTCGGTGCAGCCTCCAAAGAAACAGCCATAGATCGGATCCCTAAAGAGGCGCCTTCCATCGCCGCGCCAACTGTTCCTGAGATCGTGACGCCTGTGGCAACATTTTCTCCATAATTTATCCCCGACACCACTAGATCAGGCTTTTTCTTCATCACTTCAAGAACGGCGTGGAGGATAGTCTGAGCAGGAGTTCCACCAACGGAAAAGACGGTCCACTCCTGACCATTGACTTGAACCCGTTGCTCCTGAATGATCCCATCTGATGTGCTAGGCAAACTACGACCAGCACCTGAAGATTGTTCGCGGGGTGCTGTAACAGTAACAAATCCAAGCTTTGAAAGAGAGGCAGCCGCAGCCCACAATCCGGGAGAAAGAATCCCATCATCATTCGTCAACAAAATTTGTGGTTTTGATTTTGGCATACACTTTCCAGAAGTTTCAAACAAACAAAAAGGAGCGGTGATCCGCTCCCAGAAAAGGCGCCCTCGGCGCGACTCGAACACGCGACCTATTGCTCCGCAAGCAAGCGCTCTAATCCACTGAGCTACGAGGGCACTGGCAGGCAAGGATTTTAATTCAGATTCAAAGGAAGGTCAAGAGAAACCGATTATATAGAACCAATCAACGCTTTAAAATCCATTTCCCTTTACTAAATCCAAAAAATCAGGGACGATTTTTGGATCGAAGTGTTTTCCCGCCTCATTTGCAATATATCGAATAGCGTCTTGTTTTGGCCAGGCTGAACGATAGGGACGGTTAGATGTCAGAGCATCATAAACATCCACTAGTGCAAATAACCTTGCTGAAAATGGGATATTTTCATGTTGAAGACCATCAGGATAACCTGTGCCATTCCATTTTTCGTGATGCCAGTGTGGAATTTCTAAAGCCGGCTCAAGATAACTAACTGTGGAGAGCAATTCGACTGCAATATTAGGGTGACGGCGCATGATCTGCCACTCCTCCTCAACAAGAGGACCGGGCTTGAAGAGGATTTGATCAGGAATAGCGACTTTTCCGATATCGTGCAACATTGCTCCACGGCGGATATGGATCAGGTCAGATTGTCCCACACCTAAACGAGCCGCCAATTTCACAGTTATATTGGTGACACGAGAAGTATGCTCTTTGGTTTCTTTGTCGCGCAAGTCTAATGCGCGTGATAAGCCCTCTATGGTGGCATCATACGCCAGGCTTAGTTCAACATTCGATTTTTGCAATTCACTAAACATTTTAGCACTGTCAATTGCGATTGCTGCCTGCCCCCCTACCATAGCAAGAAAATTCCGCAAATCTGTATCCCACTTCAGAGGCGAACGGTGAAACATTTCGAGCACGCCAAGGACACGACCCTTTGCTATTAATGGCACGCCCCAATACGTCACAAAGTTCTCCTGTAAAAATAGAGGAGATCGGTTAAATTCTATTCCCTCTACTCGGAGGTCAGAAATATTGACCATTTTTCGTTCAAGAGCCACACGCCCGGCGTATCCTTCCCCTAGCCTCAAACGTGTGTATTGCAAAGTATTCAAACGAAAACCTTTGCCTGCAGCAAACTCAAGCATATTTGTGTTGGGGTTTAGCAAAAGTACGGTAGCCGCATCGACGTGCATTAACGCGGTTACTCGGTCAAGCAGCATGGAGAGCAGCAGATTCAAATCCAAACCGGAAGCGATTGCCAGATCAATCGATCGTAGAATGGACAATTGCTGCATCTGCCGCTTCATTTTGATTTCGATTTCCCGGCATTCTGTAATGTCGCGGGCTATCAACATAATTTGTGAATCCGAAACAGGAATTAAACGGGCGTCAAACCAATAATCGCGATTCGATATGGGCAGTACATATTCCAACGGGACTACATTGCCTGTTTGTTCAACTGTGCGCAAAGCCTGTTCCAGTTTATCCGCCAGGTTTGAGGGAAAAATGTCCCTTATCCTTTTATTGTGTATCGGGTCTTCAAATGCATAGCGAAAAGATGTGTTACTTGATCTATAATCCAAGATGACCCCATCTGGGGTCAAAACAAAATTTATATCTGTAAATGTTTGAAGGATCGCTTCAAGCGTCTGTTCAGAGCTCGATAAATTCACCAATGATTTCTCCGTTGTCGCTACTTAAAGCGGACGCGGGGCACAGCGATTCCCTTCATCACTGCGTCCCCAGTTCCGCCGCGTCACCCAGTGTGACATCAGTGCGACCCAATAAATGAAATATGCCTGATGCTTTATTGCAATATTCAAACACTCTTGAGAGCCTGATTGACCTTCTGGGCAAAATCAGTCAGGTTTTCAGCGCGAATCGTCTTGATGATCTTCTTTTCCTGATCGGTCAATGGGAAGGTTTGACCAAGATAGCCGTTCGCCAACGCCTCTTCCGGTGCGCGGAGCAAAGTCTTGCGAAATTGATCGCTGACAATTGCCGCCGCAAAGAGACGATGTAAAGCAGTGCGTGCCACAGGAGGCTTCTGAAAGCCCCGGGATGAATTAGAATAGACGTCTAAAGTAAGCATGGTCATGGATTTCTCCTTTTGTAAGAGGCTCTACCGCCCACCGGTACCACCATCAGAAGGTGAGCGACGGCGACCACCCGTACCACCGTCAGAAGGCGAACGGCGACGACCACCCGTACCACCATCACTGGGTGTGCGATCATCGACATTGTTCAGAAGTTGATCGGAGTTAGTGTTCATAGGGTAGATCCTCTTTCTTGATTGATTTGTCCTATAATACTCACCCCCAGGCTGCAAAACAGGATGCAAAAATAGAATATTTGCTTGGTAAAAATCCTGAAATGAAGACCTACACTCTAAAACATTTTTTCGATTAAGCGCAGATTGTTTTACATAGTTGGCCCTTTTATAATATTTAGCTATGAATATAGGATAATGAGGCGCCCAATAGGATGGAACGCCTCATTAGCTGCTGAGTTACGAAGGAAAGGTATAGTCTTTTACACTATCAAGCAGTTAGATCACGATAAAGTTCTTCAGTTTCCTGGGAGGGTGGTATTCCAAGACCTTCCTCCAAGGCCACTTTCGAGGCTTGATACCTGCGCACGATTGAGGAACGATCTCCAAGGGCAGCATAGGCGCGCATTTCCAACTGATAGATCGCTTCATTGTAACGATCTTGAGCCAGCGCGAGATGACAGATGGAAAGACACTGGTCAAGCTGATTGGCATCCAAATATAGATGAGCCAGTTCTTCAAGCGCCGAAACATAAATCTGTCTCAATCTTTCACGCTCCTCAACAGCCCAAAACGCATCCACTTCGCTTAGATAGGGACCGTGAACCAGATCCACTGCTTTTTGAAACCATTCGATGCGCTTGGTGAGGTCTTTGGTTTTGCGGGCGCGCGCTAAATATGATTCGAAGGCTTCCACATCATACTCATAATCCACTGTGCGATTAAAGCGATAATAGATTTCATCGAACACGATCGCATTTTTTCCAACGGCACGACGCAGACGATAAATTTCATCTTTGAAGCGCTTCTTTAATACTTGTGGGTTAGTAATTTCGGGCCAAAGAACTTCAGCGATTTGTTCTTTTGTCACCGCATCCTGCTTGAAAAGAAAATAGAAGAACAGGTCTCTGACCGATTTCGTCCGCCAGTCAGACATCGCAAGCGTACGCCCATTGACGCTGACTTCGGCGCGCCCAAATGCTCGGATCGTGAGGCCGGCTGCCGGCAATTGGATGAACTGTGCGTGACGGCGTAATGTCCTTCGAACAGAAAGTGTTCTTTCGCCCAACCGCCTGGATATATCCAGCAGACCACCCAGGCTTTTGCCGATCTGCGGATCATTCTGCAAAGCTTTGAGGTAGGGGGATGCTTGATGCAAAGTGATCAGTACAGCATGGGTCGGCTTATTTCTCATCGCCAGCAGTTCGCGAAATTCAATCCTGGCATTTTCGGACTGCCCAGCTTGATCATAGGCGACTATCAACCAGACCATGCACCATTGACTTTCCTGTTCTCTTCCATCCTGGATGAAACATTCTTTACCATCCTTCAAGAGAGAAATTGCCTTTTTGGTTTCATGTTTTAGAAGATGATTTCGACCTTGAAGCAAAGCCCATAGACCTCGCTCGTATACAGATGGGTTCGTATCCAATTTTTTTCTGAATGATCTAAGGACTTGGGATACTATTTGAGTATCTTCTTGCAACAGTGCCAAATTTGCGCGTGCCAATATCAAATAATTGGAAATAAAGGTTTCAGACAGCCCGTCAGCAATGGCTTCTGCCTGTTCATAGGCCTGCGCGGCGGCTTCGAAATCTTCTATCTCAGAGTAAAGATCACCAAGACCAGTAAGCAGCAAGGATTCGGCGCGCTGATTGTAACTGTTCCGTGCACATGCCAACCCATCTTCATAGGCTTCGGAGGCAAATTCATATTCGCCGAGTTGATGGTATAGGACTGCCAGATTGTTCAGTGTCTCTGCCTGGGAATGTAGATTCTTCTCTGCCCGCCAAAGCTTTAATGCCTCCTGATATAAAGCTTTAGCTGATTCAACATTCCCAACCGCTGCATGAACCATGGCTGTCTCTCCCAGCAACATAGGGATGCTGCCCGTCTCTTTCAGCTCAGTGTAGAGAGATAACGAATGCTGAAGCTCTTCAGCTGCACGCCGAGACTGCCCTAAGCGGTATAGATTCAAACCCCTAATACGCAATGCTTCCGCATAAAGAGGTTGAAGCTCAGGATCAGATTCTGCCAACCCCAAGGCTTCTTCTACATCTTTTAAAGAAGAATCATATTTTCCTAAAATACGAAGGGTATGAGCCCGTCGTGTTAGAGCAAGGGTAAGTCCAGCCACATTACAATTCTTGCGATAAATAGATACAGCCGTTTCCAGCATTTGATTAGCATCCTCTAAATTGCCTTTCATGGCTGCCATCATGCCACGCAACGAGATTAAGCCGGGACGCGTTCGGCTATAAGCTGGAGGCAAACTATTGATCCAGCCTTCTAACGTGACAAAGGCAGTTTGCAACATCGAAGTACCAGAACGCTCAATGACACCTGTCAAAGCCTCAGGGTTATTTAGCTGCTTGCAGGCGAAATAAGCCTTTTCCCATTCGCCGGCCTTTTCATAGGCAATAACCATCCTCTCCAGGATAGGCCGCACTTCGTGCGGACATTCCTCTTTTAAGCGTGTCTGAAGAAAGTCACGAAAGAGATGATGATAACGAAGCCAGCGTCCATCTTCGCCGAGGGGCAACACGAAGAGGTTCTTCTCGAAGATCAAGCTCATGAGAACGAACCAATTCTGCGGCTCAGAGTAAAGTGGGCCTAAGACAATTTCACAGAATTCTGAGTTGAATTCTTCCAATAGGGAGGTGCGCATGAGGAATTCACGTACATAATCAGGCTGCTGATCAAGGACTTGATGACCCAAATAGGCAAAAGTATCTACGCCAGAGACACGCGTCATCCCAGGCGAGTTGGAAAGCACCATGCCGGTAATCCATCCACTCGTTTGATCGATTAACTCCTTGGCGGCTTCCTCTGATAAGTGCTGGTGATGGTTTTGCGCATACAACGCCTGTGCCTCGCGAGGGATAAATGCCAGTTCAACATGGTTAAGACCAGCGACTTGCTCACGTGCCACCATAAGGGTCACATCATCCAGATTAGGCAATGTGCGCGAGGAAAGAAGGACATGGCAATTTTCCATCACCAGCTCGAGAAAACGATTCACTAATGCAGAAATAACAGGAAAATCATCCAGAAGATGAAAATCATCAATAATCAAAAGGAAATCATCTTCAATCTGATCGTATATTTCATTGGTAAGAGTGACAAGCAGGGATTCAGCATCCTGCTCAATTGACTTCAAGCGGTTTAATTGAGGACGAGAAGCTTCACCGATGCGGGGGAATCGTTCAGCCAGCGACGCGATCAAGTACGCGAGAAATCTCTGAGGATCACGGTCCAGCAGATCGAGCGAGAGCCAACTGACAGGCATCTCAATATGATGTGCCAGGTCAATCAGGAGAGAAGTTTTGCCATACCCCGCGGGAGCAGAAAGCAGGAGGAGTTTGTTATCCAGCAACGACTTCAAACTCTCCAGCAAACGAGAACGGGAGAGTAAATCAGGCCGACGATTCGGCACGATGATCTTGGTCTTACTAATCGGAATAGACTTGCCTGGCATTGCTAATCAGACGATATTGCTCTTATTCTACTGCTTTATCAGGAGATTTCATCTGACTTTCGTCATGTTTTGCAACGAAAACAAGAGTAATTTTAATCCTTCGTCCAAATTGATTCTTTATTCAACTCATCCAACATACGTTCATAGATGCCGGGTGTGCAAGCGATCACAGATTGAGGCGGAGAAATGAAATCGTCTCCCCCATTCACATTGGTCACGCGCGCCCCGGCTTCCTCGCAGATTAATCCACCCGCTGCCACATCCCAGGGATTGAGTGACATCTCCCAGAACCCATCAAAGCGACCGGCCGCTACATAACAGAGGTCGAGCGCCGCAGAGCCAAGCCTGCGCACACCTTGTGAGAGTTTTCCAAACTTCACGAAATTGGCAAAATTATCCTGCGGAGTATTCCATGCGTTGTATGGAAAGCCTGTCACGAGCAGGCTTTTTTGCAATTCGGTTGCGGAAGAAACACGCAGAGGTCGTCCATTAAGGTGAGCTCCTTTGCCACGTTCAGCCAGAAACATTTCGTCGCGCATCGGATCGTAAACAGCGCCCAGGCTGAGAATCCCGCGCGAGGCATAGGCAATCGAGACGCAAAAGATAGGAATGTTATGTGCGTAATTTACCGTTCCATCCAATGGATCAATGTACCAAACGTGTCCATCATTCCCTTGAATGATTCCGATCTCTTCTGAAAAAATATGATGGTCAGAGAAGTCTTTTTGCACCTCGCCGAGCAGGAACTTTTCAGATTGATGATCCACTTCAGTAACGAGATCGATCACGCCTTTATAGCCTATCTGATGTTCCTTGTCATAGCCAGAACGCAAAATCGCGCCCGCCTGGTGCGCAAGATTTTCCAGATAGGATAATGTCGGTTGCATAAAACCATCCTATAAATATTCAGCGATGGGAGATCCAGCGCTAAAAAGATTATTGTTTTTTTAGTTCTTCGAGGGTTTTGTAGATATCGTACAACTCGGTTTGGATCTCATCACGATCGCGCACGGATTGTTGAAGCAAAGCTTCGAATGCAGGTTTTTGGTCCAAAGGCAATGTGGAAAGTAAGCGTTCAGCGCGCGCGATCTGCGTATTCTTATGCCGCAATTTATTTTCAAGACGAGTACGATATCCAGCGTAAAATCTTTCCATATCGAGCGGGTGTGGTGTCGTGAACGGCTGCTGCGTGACTAGCTCGGCAACCGTTAGCAAAAAGTCTTCGGTATCAATTGGCTTTTCCATAAAACGCGCCGCACCCAGACTCAATGCAAAGTCTTTGTCTTCCGGAGTGACATACGTCGCCGAAAGAAAAACGACGGGGATGGCGCGTGTCTCATTGTTCAACCGCAGTTTCTGTACAAACGCATATCCATCCATTTTGGGCATCAGGATATCCGTGATGATCAATACGGGCCTCTGGCGCGCAATGATCTCGAGCGCCTCTTCACCATTGCGTGCAGTGAGAACCGCATAGCCCTTGAAGCGTAGTGTGACTTCAAGTAACTCCAGGACATTGGGGACATCTTCAACGATCAGGATGGGGCCGTAGAGAGTATTCATATTGACATTGTAGCCGCGTTCACACGGATGGACAAGTCCGCGGCTTTCTTTGACACGAAATTGCCACCGTTAAAAGGTAGAGCAAGATGGAATCTTGTGCTACCCACTCCAAACGCGCGAGCCCAACGCCGAGCGGATGAATTCTACAGCAATGACAGCTGTCTGATTTTGTACATCAAGAATGGGATTCACCTCAACGAGGTCCATACCAATGAGCTTACCCGTTTCTGCGACAACTTCACAGGCAAGATGCGCTTCACGATAGGTCAACCCGCCGGGGACAGCCGTACCCACACCCGGCGCATGGCGCGGGTCGAGCGCGTCCATGTCAAGTGATAAATAGATTCCATCCACCTCGCGGCTGACACGGTCAATCGCTTTCTCCAACGCGGCGACCATGCCTATCCGGTCGATCTGCTCCATGCTTTGCACCATCACGCCCGCTTCGCGCAGATTGCGTTTTTCGCCCGGGTCTAGATCACGCGCGCCGATAACAGCCACCCGCTTCGGGTCGAGAACAGGAGGCGTTTCATCCCATAAACAGACGAGACGCGGATCACCAAGTCCACACAGTGCCGCGAGAGGCATCCCATGAATGTTTCCAGAAGGAGTCGTTTCGGTGGTGTTGAAATCCGCGTGAGCATCCACCCAGATAAGGCCGAGCCTTCGGTGTTTTGCCGCGCCGCGAATAGAACCAATAGACAAGCTGTGATCTCCACCAAGCACAAGCGGGAAGTGACCACCTTGAATGGATGTGGCAACCGCGCCGGCCACGCGTCGCCCCATTGGAATAATGCAATCGATATATTTGAGCTTGGGATCAGTGATGTTACATGTTTCCTGAATAGGCACCTCGATGTTGCCTTTATCTTCAAGGATGTATCCCAACTCTTTCAGTTTCTGATGCAAATGGGCATAACGGATCGCGCTCGGACCCATGTCCACACCGCGGCGATCCGCGCCCAGATCAATAGGTACACCAATAATATCTATTTGCATTAAATTCCTCCAAGGAATGTCAGTAAGTATAGATTGTTTCCCGTTCGAGAAGCCCTCGTAACGAAGTGATTTTACTATGCCAATCAGGGAGTTCTACATAATTTCAACACATTTGTTCCGCAAAATTTCACCAAACACTCATCTTGAAAACATATAGTGTCCCCAAAAGGAGCAATAATATTCTATGTCCACTCATTCTGTTACTGTTGATTCTGGTTTGGCGGCCGATGCGTCATCCGCCTCTGTTAAACCAAGGCGTTATCACCCCGCGTTGGTAGCTCTGCACTGGCTGATTGCAATCTTGATCTTTGGGACTGCTCTTCTTGCCCAGGAAAATGAAAGTGATGGGGAAAGATTTCGACCGGGACAAGGAAACTTTCCTCAACAGGGATTCCAACAAGGCAATCCTCCCCAAGGTTTTCAGCAAGGGAATCCGCCAGGACAAGGATTTCCCCAGGCAGGCAGCCAAGGCATCTTTTCGACAATTGGCATTCACATGATCTTGGGAATCACAATCCTTGTTTTATTAGTGATCCGTTTGATCCTACGTTGGAGAACCAAACGTCCTGACTGGGCAAGTGCAGGAAATAAATTTTTCGACTGGGTCGGCGAATTAACTCATTTCGGTTTGTATATCCTTAGCTTTGCAGCGACGATCACAGGCATTATTCTTGCATCCCAAAGAGGCTTACTGGCGCGCGTATTGGGGATTGGAACATTTACGCCGGGCAGCTTCCGCAGAGGCGGATTTAGTTTAGGTTTCTTCCATGGAGGGATTTGGACTTTATTGCTCTTGCTCGTTATATTGCATATCGGGGCGGCCCTATATCATCAGTTCATCCTCAAAGATAATTTGATGGGCCGGATGTGGTTCGGCAAACAAGCGGAGTAATTAAGAAGAGGCGAGACCATAGTCTCGCCTTTCTTTTTGTTTTCTCTCAAAGAACATGGAAGGCACGTAGGACGAAGTAAAGTACCAGAAGTACAACTGCCATTGAATAGCCATGCCAAAAGAAGCGCGTAAGAAAGTGGAAGACACCCACAACAATATGGAAGAAAAATCGCAGGATCACAAATACGATCACTAAACCAACAATGATCCAAATCCATGAACTGATAGCTGAGAGATCAATAGTCATTTTTAGATTTTCCTAATTTTGCACCGCGAAGAAAGGAAGAACGCGAAGAGGGAATAATTTTCGCGAAGAAGATGAATTGTCTTATCTTCGCGGATAAGGTGTCTGTCCTTCAAGGTTATAGACGACGCGTCGAATGCCGTTTTTCATAAGTTTCACATTCCAGTTGAGAAGAAAGCCAATTTTACATCCGCTTAGTTTTAAATAGGTTAGCAACTATGCCTGATGAATTGGGAAAAGAGATTCAACTGCTTTGTTCTCGACAATAACCAGGTTGTTAACAAGTGTATCGATGCGATATCCCGCAGCGATTTTTTGGTCTTCATAAAGGATCGGAAGTTTTACTTCAGTTTGCGCATCCCAACCACGTTTGCGAAGTTCATACGCGTGGCAATGTTGGTAAGATGATTCAAGTAAGCCTAGTCCCAGTATCCTATGTACCTTGATGGCGCAATCAACAATGTCTTTGGCAATTGCCTCAATGTCTGTCATCTCTTCTTCCTCTCTTTAAAAATTCTTCGCGCTTCTTCGCGCCCTTCGCGATGAAAAGAAATTATGCCGTTCGGTAATACCCGACATCCACCGAGTAGACCTGTCCGCGCTTGATGACTTGCTTCACCAAATTCGTCCCATAACGATAACCGAGATGGCGATAATCTGGCACGGATAGGATGAGCATGTCTGCCTGTTTGCCAATTTCAATAGAGCCGATCACGTCAGACCTGCGAATTGCGTGCGCGGCATTGACCGTTGAGGCAGCGATGGCTTGTGCGGGGGTTAATCCCATATAGCGGCACGAGAGCGCAATCGCCATCTGCATAGACTCGTTCCATGAGGTGCCGGGGTTGCAATCTGTTGCAAGAGCGAGGATGGCATCGGCTTTGATTAATTTGTGTGCGGGGGTGTATTCTTTTTCAGCAAGCCCAAAGGGAGTGC
>WNFZ01002451.1_pt1 | contig 17557 bp, 18 predicted proteins | sample 5400081 | NCBI WGS metagenome assembly WNFZ01 (sample SAMN13153365, study PRJNA577476) | soil metagenome | isolation source: 80 cm soil or saprolite under grassland replicate 1 | place: USA:California | collected 2016-06-15 | reverse complement strand
CGGACAGAATCAAACCGACCACGGTCGCGCCGCGACGCGCCGCCCGCTCGGCGAACCGTCCGCCCTTGATGTCGGAGAGCCCTTTCCGCACCTCGTTCACGTCCCGAATCCCCAGGCCACTGCGTAGGAGTACGGCGTACGCGTCGCGAAGCTCGGCCAGGGGCACGCCGGAGGCCTCGAACATGGCGCTCGCCCCGCCCGACAGGAGGACGAGGAGCACGTCTCCTGGGCGAAGCCCGTCGGCGAGCTGCAGGGCGGCTTCGCCGGCCTTCAGGCTCCCTTCGTCGGGCAACGGATGCGATGCAGGGACGATCTGGAAGCCTTCTATAGGGGGAGAGGGGGCTCCCGGCGCGACGAGGAGACCGGACGCAGGTCGGAAGACGCGGAGGACGCCCGTCGCCATCCGCGCGGACGCTTTTCCGATCGCCAGGACATGGATTGGATGTCCTGCGGCGATGGCAATTCGGTTTCCAAGCACGTAAAGGAATTCGCCGCGCCGCTCGACCGCGGTCGCGACGGCCCGCTCCGGATCGACGTCATCGAGGGCGTTCCGGAGGATCTCAAGCGCATCGCGTCGCAAAGAGCGGAGTTCGGCGTTCGTCGCGTTCGCCGCGAGCAAGTCGGTGTCGAGGCCCCACCCTCGACTCCGACCGCTGGAGGTGTCTTCGCTCATCCGCTCCCTTTCGTGCGTTCCGAAGGAGCGGACTCGGCCTACTTGGAACCTCCGGGTCGGCCGGGGCTCCGTCTGCCCCCCCGGGTCGCCCGACGGATCCGCGCGGACCCCTTCCCGTCGGCAATCAGGATCTTCAGAACTTTACGAGCGGCTCCCCGATGAGGTCCGCCACGAAGTTGATGAAGAAGAAGCCGAAGAAGACCACGTTCAGGAGGAGGACTATGTAGGACCACCATTTCATCCTCGCGGGCGCCGGCAGCTGACGATTCAGGTAAATCACTGCGAACGGGATGATCAGGGAGGCGAGGTTCGAGAAGTTCGCCGAGATGCTGACCAAATCGAGCGGATTGAACCCGAAGATCACGATGAGCGAGATGACGGCTGCGAGTGCGAACATGAAGGGATAGTAGAACCGCCGTGGGTCCTCCCGCGTTAGCTTCCGGAAGCGTGTGCTCATCGCGTGCGCGCCATCGACGAACTGCCTGACGAGGGCCTCGAAGACGACCATCTGCGTGCTGAAGAGGATCAGGAAACCGGCAATCAAGGCCCAGGTCACCAGGAAAGACCCGGGGAAGAGGATGCCGATCTGGGTGGCAGCGTAAACTGGCATCCCAGCACGGGTCGGTGGAACGCCTGTTGCCTGGGCGAGGTATCCCACGAGGATGACGGGCATCATCATGCCGAGGATCGCACCGGTGAAGAACACACCCCACTGGTCGATCAGCAGGTAGCGGAACCAGCGTTTCCAGAGTCTCGTATTCTTCTCGTCGGCCGGGAAGGTCATCCCTGACGCAAGCAGCTTCTCCTGCTTTCCGCCGACGAGAGCGGCGATGTATCCGACGCGGTGCCCCATCCCGTACCCTTTGTCTCGGTAGTAGCTGATGATGAAATAATTCACTCCACTCGCCGTCGCCGTGAATCCTGCCAGCGCCCCGAGGTCTGTTGCCGTCGAGCCGGCCGGCGGTACCGCGGGTGTGACCAGCGCAACCCAAGCACTCGCCGAGAAGGATGCGGGAACGATGAGGACGACGAGAGAGACCACCGAGAAGAGAATGAACGCGACCATGACCCAATTGGCGATCTCCATCGTCCGCGAGATCTTTCGGCCGAAAAGGACGATTCCCATGACAAGGAACAGCAGCCCCGCGCCGAGCCCACGAGAAACGGTCACCTCTCCGCCGGTCGGGTTGTGGCCCTGCCAGAGGACGAACAGGCTTTGGCCTGCGCCGGACGCCCAACCGCCCCAGATGAACGCCAGCCAGTACATGAATACCGCCAGTGGGATCCACAGCCAGAAGCCGGGGGGGACCCGGCCGAAGCCGATGGCGGGCGATTCGCCCGTGGCGATCGTGAAGCGCGCGAGTTCCACATTGTAGAACACCTGCAACACGGCGGAGACCAGGACGACCCAGAGAATCCCGACGAACCCCTTCGTCCCGACGTTGAACGGTCCGATCAGCCATTCCCCGCTCCCGATCGACACGCCGAGGGCGATCATGCTCGGGCCGAGGACATACCGGACGACCTTTCCCGGGGTCATCTTCCCTTTGATGTTGAAGACCTCTTCCGGCGTCGGGAGATCCGTCACCGGGAGCGGCGGTCGACTCACGCCGATCTGCACAGTTCCCGTGCCGGGTATCGTCTCCTGCCCCTCCTCGACGACTTCCGTCTCGACCACAAACCCAACCCCAATTCACGGTGCGGAGGCGCAGCCCGGCGACACTCGAAGTTCACAAGCCGGGCGACAAACGGCTTTCGAGGCCATCCAACCTCCTCCCCGTGTGCCCGCATAACATGGTCATTTTTCAACCTATCGGTCCAGCGCGATGCCGCCAGGGCCCCCGACGGGGATCGACGCAAGGCGACGTGCCCGGTCCGGACCGTACGAGGTCCAAGCCCGCACCAAGGCTTTTCCTGATGCCAAGGCCATTCGCGTTCGATGCCCGCGCGAACCGCCCGGAGAGGGTTGTCCGAAGAATTGTCGACAATCGTCGGTTCGGAACACCTCGTGACCGATGAGGTAGCCTTCGATGCGTACCGAAAGGACATGGCCGACTTTGAAGCCCTTCCGGTGGCCGTCGTCCGTCCCGGGACGGAAGACGAAATCGTTCGGATCGTCAAAGTGGCGTCACGCCGACGGATCCCCGTCGTCGCCCGCGGCGCCGGGACGAGCCTCACGGGGGCCGTTGTCCTGAAAGGCGGAATCGTGCTCGACATGACCCGGTTGAACCGCATCCTCAAGGTCGACCCGGTGAACTGGTACGTCCAGGTCCAAGCAGGAGTCGTCCTCGACGACCTCAATGACGCGCTCCGGAAGGACGGGTTCTTCTTCCCGCCCGATCCCGCGAGCAGCTTCGTGTGCACGGCCGGCGGGGCCATCGCCGAGGGGTCCGGAGGAATGCGGTGCGTCCGCTACGGGACGATGCGGGACTGGGTGCTCGCCCTCCGCGTCGTGCTGGCGAATGGCCGTACGGCCTCGTTCGGCGAGCCGCTCGCGAAGAACCGGGCCGGATACGACCTCGTCCACCTGATGATCGGCAGCGAGGGGACGTTGGGAATCGTGACCGAGGCCCACCTGAAGATCCTGCCCCTGCCGGCCGTCCCGATCGTCCGGTTGCTGGTGACGTTCGGCGACTGGCCGTCCGCAGGACGGGCGATTCAGGAGCTCCGTCGGCGGCAGATCGGAGCGAACCTCATGGAGTTCATGGACCTGGAGACGGTGAGGGCCGTGAACGCCGCGTTCCAGATGGACTTCGAGGAGGCCGAAGCCACCCTCCTGGTGGATCTGGACGAGCCGCTCGTCCCGTCGGCCGAGGAGATCTTCCGGACGCACGGGGCACGGAGTTTCACTCGAGCCGCAGACGAAGAAGAAGCGGCGCGGTTCTATTCCATGCGGAGCCGTGCATATCTGGCGATCAAGGAACTCGCCTCCGGCGTGCAGATTGAGGACGTCACGGTCCCGATCGAGTGCTTGGCGGAATACCTTGGCCTCGTGAAGGAAATCGCTGGTCGACTGAGCCTTCGAATCCCGACGCTCGGCCACGCGGGCGACGGGAACGTCCATCCGACCATCTTGTTCGACCGTGCTGATCCCGCCAGCCAACGCGCGGCAACGGCGGCGCTCGAGGAGCTCTGTCGATACGCGATTCGAGTCGGAGGCACGGTGACCGGAGAACACGGAATCGGAGTCCAGAAAGCCTCGCTCATGCGAGAGCAGATGGAGGCCCACGGCGGGCGGGAAGCCCTCCGCCTCATGAAAGGGGTCAAGCGGCTCTTCGATCCGAAAGGAGTCATGAATCCCGGGAAGTATGTGGAGTTGGCCTGAGACGCCCAGCGGATCACCGACGCGCCTATGGGCGCGGAGGTATCTCGCGCCTCGATCCGGCTCTGGAAGAGGCGGGCCATTCTTCGGGGAAAGCCCTCCTTGGGATAGAAAGGATTCATGATTTCGAGGCCTCTTCGAGGGGCGGGGGTCGCCCATCGTCGAGCGTGGGGACGGATTCCTGGTCTGCGGGCCTGGTTGGGTTCATGGCCCTTTTCGTCGGCGGCTTCTACACGGTGAGCCGTCTTCTTAGAGGCGACAGCCCTGGTCTCGTCGCTCCAATTTTGCTCGCTCTCGGAATCGTGGCCCTCATAGTCGCGATCGTCCTCTACGTCATCGCCGATCCGCCGTCGCGGGCCCCGTCCGAACGACCTCCATGGGTCTCTTTCGTCTATCCGGGCTGCGGAGGCCCCTCCGCTGGGTCGACGAACTCGGGCAGTGGTACTGTACCGAATGCTAGGTGTACCGCGGCGTCGTCCCGGCTTGACGTGGCTCGGACAGTGGCGACGGCCTACCGATTGGGCTCCACCGCAACCATGTCGAGCGGATGAAGGATGTCGACTCCCAGCCCATCGTGCAACTGAAGGGAGCACACGCTGCTCTCCGTCGCGATGAGATCGCAGCCGCTGCCCCGAAACTGCTCGAAAAGTTTCGCTCCGACGGCCATGGACAGTTCGTAGCCGAGCCACCCGTGTTTCATGCCGAACGTCCCCGCGATTCCGCAGCACGTGCCGGTTTCCACGAGCCGCACACGGTACGACGCACGTTCGAGGAACCGCACCGCAGGCGTGCCCGAGGACAGCGCGCGGTCGTGGCACGGGATGTGGAATCCGACGAGCCCTTTGGCATCCTGGGTCGGCCGCAGCGGCAAATCTCCGAGACGTCCTTGGATGAATTCGAAGAACCCACGGGACCGCGCCGCGACGTTCCCCGCCACGTCCCCTTCGACGAGCTTCGGATATAACTTTTGGAGCATGTAGATCGCGGTGGGCTCCGTCGAAACGACGACGTAGCCTTCGTCCACCAGCGGCCCGAGGACTCGGAGGTTTTCCGCGGCGACCTTCGAGGCCTTCCCGAGCCGGCCGTACGAGACATAGGGCATCCCGCCCCACCGCACGTTCGGGATGAGGACCGCGTACCCGAGCCGTTCGAGGACCTCGATCGCCCGCAGGCCCAAGTCCGGGTTGTTGAACTCCGCGTAGAGGTCGGGGAAGAATGCGACCTTGCCAAGCGATTCCGAGCGAACGGGCCGCTCTCGGAAGCGAGCCCGCAACGGTCGACGCGCGAAGGACGGCAGGGTGCGCCGCCGATCGACGCCTAGGGTCCACTCCATGAGAGTCCGCACAGCACCTCGCTGGAGGAAGCCGTTCGCAAGCGGCGCCACGAGGGACGCGACCTTCGCGAACGTCTCCGAGGCCATGAAGAACCGTTCCGCGGTCGGCTGGCCGTGGGCTTGGACGTCCTGTTCTTTCACCTTCGCGATCATCCAGGGGATGTCGATGTCGACCGGACAGATTTCGTGGCACAGTCCGCACGAAACGCAGAGATGCGCGAACCCGGCCTGCTCGAGGCCGTGGACGTTCGCGGTCCACGGGATTCCGATCGGCCCCGGATAGATGTGACCGAACACATGGCCTCCCGTGACGCCGTACGTCGGGCATACGTTCATGCACGCGCCGCATCGGATGCAGTTGAGCGCCTCTTGGAACGCGGGATCGGATCGCATCTTGGTGCGACCGTTGTCGAGGATGATGACGTGGAGCTCCCGCCCCATCGGGTCGCCGGCGACGGCCTGCCGTTGCGAGATGAGCGATACATACACGGTCATGCGCTGCCCCGTCGCACTGATCGCGTGGCCGCGGACGAGGTCGGCGGCATCCGCCCACCGACGGACGATCTTCTCGAGGCCGATGAGGGCGATGTGCACACGGGGCACGCTCGTCACGAGACGGCCGTTGCCTTCGTTTGTCTCGACGACGATCGAGCCCGTTTCCGCGACGCCGATGTTCGCGCCGGTCACGCCGACCTTCGCCGCGAGGAACTGAGGCCGGAGCCGGGCCCGGACCGCGGAGAGGATGCTCGACGGCTCAGGAGCGATCGTCTCCCCGTACGCCTGGGTGAGCATCCGGGCGATTCGGTCCGAAGTCATGTGGATCGCCGGGAAGACGAGATGGGACGGTTTCTCCCCGGCCACCTGGCAGAGGAGTTCCCCGAGGTCCGTCTCGATTGCGCGAATCCCCTCCGCCGCGAGGCCTTGGTTCATTTCGATCTCCTCCGACGTGAGGGACTTCGACTTCACGAGGAACTCCGCCCCGTTCGCCCGGCAGACGTCGAGCACGTACTGGACCGCCGCGCGGCCCGTCGCGGCGAAGAACACGCGGCCTCCGTTCGCGCGGACCGATTCGGCGAAAGCCCCCGCGATCGTAGGATCCTGGGCCGCCGTCTCCTTGATCGACCGCACCCGGTCCCGAAACGTCGGGAGGTCGAGTCCGGCTTGCTGGATCGTCGCGGCCCGGTTCGCTCGACCTCGTTCCATCGCCTCCCAGAGCTTCCCGATCCGTTCCGGCTCCACAATCGACCGACGGACCTCCGCCGCGAGCCGCTGACGTGCCTTGCTCACGCTCCCCACCTCCCCTCGTACCAGTCGAGCAGCATCACGTGGAGGGAGTGAGGCCCGTGGACTCCGTAAAGGAGGCGGAGCTCGATGTCCCCGGTCCGGCTCGGGCCCGAGATGAACGTGATCGTCGGCCGGCGGCCCGGCACGCTCGATCGGAGGATCTCTCCCGCGGCCGCCATCCCTTCCGCGACGCCTTGGACCAGACGCTTGGTGGGGAGGAGGACAACGTGCACGATCGGCAGCGAGGCGGCGAGCCGCGCGGAATCGTCGGGAGCCACTTCGGCGACGGCCCCGTCGTCCGCGACCGCGAATTCCGCCCACGTGACGCCGACGTCGGCGTCCGCGCACGCCTTCACGACATCTTCGGAGGGGACGTCTTCCAGGAAGGAAACGGACAGGCCACGGAGGCCTTCGGCCACGAGCGAACGAAGCGCCGATGGAACATTCGCAACGACAATCCGACTGGCCTGGTGCCCGTGGACGATGGATCGGAGCACCTCCGACGTCAAGGGCTCCGTGGCCACCGCGTGAGGCTCTGCCCGGAGTTCGCGAAGGGCTTCCAGGAATCGGCCTGAGAGCTCTGGCCTCGAGAGGATGACTCCCACCTCCGACGCGGAGGATAACGCGGGTGGCCTTATGGGCTTCACGTACGCGACCCCACGCGGAAGCCGGACCCGGGCCGACTGAGGCCGTGAGGCGATAGCCTGCGCGGGAAGCTGTGCGAACGCTAACCGTGGCGGGGCGGGGTCCCCGAGGCCGATGGGGCGGTCCCAACGCCCTCGAGGCGTTCCGCCACGACCCCCTTGAGGGCGCGCTTGAACACTGGCGTCGGCAGGATCGAGACGAGGATCAGGACGAGGACGATGATCGAATAGAGGGCGTCCCCGATCACCCCGGCCGACAGGGCCGTGACGGCGACGATGAGCCCGACCTCACCCCGGGGAGTCATCCCCCACCCGACGGCGAGGGCCTCATGCAGGGTCATCTTCGCTAGACGGGCGGGGATGCCGCATCCGACGACCTTCGTGACGATCGCGACCGCGCTCAGGACGATCGCGAAGGGGATCAATCCCGGATTGGCGGCGACGGCGGGGACGTCGACTTGGAGGCCCAGGGACACGAAGAAAATGGGCGTGAACACAGCTCCGAGGTATCTCGCTCCCTCGGTGAAGTCATCCTGGAGAGGCGTGTTGGCGAACAGGCTTCCCGCGAGGAACGCGCCGACGATCGCCGACAGGCCAATCGACTCGGCGGTGGAAGCGAACAGGAACGTGATCGCCATCGCGATGATGAACCCACCGTGGCGGAGGCCCCGCTTCTTTCCCTCGACCTGGATTCGCACGACGATCCTCCGAAACAGGTAGACGCCCAGCGCAATCCCAATGACGAGAAATCCAATCGCTTCCGCCAGCAGGATCGCGATGTCGGCGGCGCTCACCCGTCCCGCCGTCGTGCCGACGACGACGGAGAGGACGATGAGGCCAAGGACGTCATCGACGACCGCGGCACCCAAAATCGTCTGGGCCACGCGTTCTTTCAAAAGGTCGAATTCGAGGAGCACGGCCGCCGTGATTGCGACGCTCGTTGCGGTGAGGGTCGCGCCGACGAACAAGGCCACCGTAAAGGCGCTCCCGGCGATCCCGATCGAACTTGCAGGCACGAGGTACATCGCGGTCACGAAACCGACGAGGAGAGGCAGGACGACGCCTCCGGCCGCCACCGCCACGTTCCTCAGCGTGTAAATCGCCCGAAAGTCGCTTTCCAAGCCGATGAGGAAGAGGAGGAAGATCGCGCCCAGGACCGCCAGGGTGGCGACGACCGTCTCGTTGAACACATATCGGTAGGGGCCCAATGCGGGATTCCCCAAGATGCTGGGCCCGAGGACGATGCCGATGGCAATCTCCGCGATGATCGTCGGCTGGTGGAATCGTCGAAAGAAGAAGTGGCTCACAGTGGCAAGCGCCAAGAGGATCGTGAGTTGCTGGAACAGCACCTGCGTTTCCGCGACCGCCACGGCCCGGCAATCGTCGCTTGCTTATAATGGCTCAGCGGCGCTCGCAACATGAGCCTCCTTGAACCCAGTACTTTCGGCGACCCCGGCCGAACATCGTTATATACGGAGGCGGCTTCGCCGGGCCAAAGGGGAATCGAAATGGCGGACCAACCGAAACCGGGAAGCATTGTACACGTCGAAATCCACGTGAAGGAACCGAAGAAAGCCGAGAAGTTCTACGCGACCTTGTTCGGATGGAAATTCCAGGCGGTCCCCGGCATCGACTACTCTCTGTTCGAAGCGCCGAGCGGCCCCGGCGGGGGCATCGGGGGACTGCAGCCAGGCAACTGGCAGCCGGGCGTGATCAACTACATCTCCGTGAACTCGGTCGACGAGTACATCGAGAAGGTCAAGAAGGCGGGCGGGAAGATCATCTCGCCCAAAGCGGACGTCATGGGACAAGGATGGTTCGCCGTGTTCGAGGACCCCACGGGCACCCGGATGGCCCTCTGGCAGCAGAATCCAAACGCGCAGCGGATGTAGTCAACGCGACGTCTCCGACCCGCCTCGGATCCGCCGTCGGGTGGTCCGGCGCAGCCGAAACCTTAAGGCCTCCGGCGAGGCTCCATCCGCATGGAGAAGCTGGACAAGGCGGCACTCCGCGCACGGCTCTCGCCTCAGCAGTACGAGGTCTGCATCAACAAGGGAACCGAGCGACCGTTCACGGGTGAATACTGGGACAACCACGAGCCGGGCGTCTACGCCTGCGTCGTCTGCGGACAAGGGCTCTTTGCCTCGAAGACCAAGTTCGACTCCGGGACCGGTTGGCCGAGTTTCTGGGAGCCGGTCAAGGAGGGAAGCGTTCGGGAGAAGGAGGACCGCAGCTTGTTCATGCGACGGATCGAGGTCGAGTGCTCCAACTGCGGTTCCCATCTCGGTCACGTATTCGACGATGGGCCCAAGCCCACCGGGCTGCGATACTGCATCAACTCCGCGTCCCTGAAGTTTCAACGAGGATAGGCTGGCCCAACACAAGTCCTCGTCGGGCGTACGCCGCCGTTCACGCGCCCTTCGTATCGACGACACAGAAGAGGTTGCCCTCCGGGTCCGCGAGGACGACGAAGTCATCCCCGGGCTCGGCGGGCCGGAAGACCGTGGCGCCGAGGCCCGTCAACCGTTTGACCTCTCCTTCTTGATCGTCGGTGTACAGGTCGAGATGCAACCGATTCCGGTAGGGTTCCATCCCGTCGATGGACACGTTGGGCCCTTTCCCTGCCGGGTCCCTCAAGATCACAAACGGATCATCCGGCGTGGGCGGCCGCCGCGCCGCGTAGCCAAGCGCCTCTTGCCAGAACCTCATCATCCGGTCGAAGTCATTGACATCGATCACGATGGACCCGATGCGTACGTTGGCCTTCTCCATGGGCGGGATGAGTCAGCCCTCAGGCAATAAAATTTCCCCTCGGAGCAGCCTCGACGGATCGATTGATCTCCGTGCGAGGCAACACCAGGTGATGTGCCCCCGGAAGGCTTTATGGCGGAACCTCGGTTCCGGTCGGCGATGCCTGCGCAACCGAGCCGTCAACTTGTCGTCACGATGTTCGTGTCCCTCGACGGGGTCGTCGAGTCGCCGGAGAAGTGGTCCTTTCCCTTCTGGAACGATGAGATCGGGAAGTTCAAGCAGAACGAGACGTTCGCCTCCGACGCGCTCCTGCTGGGACGCGTGACGTACGAAGGCTTCGCCGCCGCTTGGCCCGGGAGAAAGGACCCCGAGGGCTTTGCGGATCGGTTCAACAGCATGCCAAAGTACGTCGCCTCGACGACCCTCAAGAAGCTGGGGTGGAACAACTCACATCTGATTCGCGGCGACGTTCCGCGCGAGGTCGCGAAACTCAAGCGGGAGCCGGGCCAGGACATCGTGATCCACGGTTCGCCGGGCCTCGTCCGATCGTTGATGCCTCATAGCCTCATCGACGAGTACCGACTGCTCGTCTACCCAATCGTCTTGGGGAAAGGGAGGCGCCTGTTCGACGAAGGAAGCGCCGCGAACCTCCGGCTCTCCGAATCCCAGGTCTTCGACACGGGCGTCGTGAAGCTGATTTATCGGCCGGCCGACAAGTCGCCCGACGCCGCCCGTGCGAAGCCGGGCCCGGCGAAGCGCGCGCGCGGCGAGACGCCGCGGCACGCCATCGATCCCCGCGACTACGCGGACGTCGGCCGCTGACGCGGGCTGCGGAAGTGACGGCAGCCCCTCGGAGGACTGCCCGGTTGGCGGGCCGTCATCCCCCGCTCACGCCTTCGCGAGGAGTTCCTCGAGGCGGTCCCAGGTCTCCCGCGCCCCGTCCTCCATTCCGGACCCGACCATGCCCTCGAGGGCCTCGAGGGAGTCGAACTGGGACGCGACGGTCAGCCGGGTCTTCCGGCCGAGATCCTCGAACGTCACGGTGTCCAGGACGATGTGGCCCGGCGCCCCTTCGAACTCGAACGTGGAGACGAGCCGCTCCGGCGGGACAATTTCGCGGTACACGCCGTTAAACGCGAACTCGGTGCCGTCCGAATCGCGACTGATGTACCGCCAGAGGCCGCCCGGTCGCACGTCCATCCTCTCCACGGTCGTGGAGTACCTCCGCGGCCCCCACCACAACGGGATGAGTTTCGGGTCCGTGTACGCCCGGAAGAGGCGCTCCCGCGGCACGTCGAAGACGCGGGACATCGTGACCCGCCGCCTCGCCCGGTCCGTGACGAACTCCGTCCCGGAGGACGCCTCCGACAAGGAGGCCGCGAGCTTCTCAAAGGACTCCGTCCAGCCCTGCATCGCCCCATCGCGGTCCGGCCCCGCCGGGAACCCTGCGTGGCGCAGCGTCATGTTCGTCTTCCCGCCGAGGTCCTCGAACGTCACGGTGAGGAGCAGCTCGCGCGGGAAGTCCTCTCGGAAACCGTAGTGAGTTGCCGGGACGACCTTGCCCTCCGCGTCCGCGAAGCTGTCCGTCGCGACGATCTTCTCCAGACGGACGATCTCCCGATAGACGCCTGTGCCCCAGTAGTCCTTCCCGTCGGGCGAGCGCATACAGTAGAGATATTTGCCCCCCACGCGGAAGTCGGTCCTCCAGACCGGAGCCGTGAAGCCTTTCGGGCCCCACCAGCGTTTGGCCTGCTCCGGCTCCGTCCACGCCTTCCACACGCGCTCGCGGGGCGCATCGAACACCCGCTCAATCACGAGCTCATTCGCCTTCGCCTTGCCCTTCACCTGTTTCTGTGTTCCAGTCTTAGTCGGCATCGTACTACCCCCGGGTCTTTCGAGACTTGGATTTCTTGGGTCTGTCTTCGACGAATTCGGCCAACCGGTCGAAGCGGTCTTCCCAGAGCACGCGGTATCGCGTCAGCCAGCCGAACGCCGCGCTCAGCGGAGCCGCATCGATCTGGATGCGGTGTACCCGCCCCTCGGGTTCGATCTGGAGCAGCCCCGCCTCCTCGAGGACGCGCAGGTGCCTCGAGATCGCAGGCAGGCTCACCTTGTGCGGTTCCGCGAGCTCGCCCACGCTGGCTTCGCCGCCGGAGATCTGCTCGAGCATGGCCCGCCGGATCGGATGGGCCAGAGCCGCGAAGATCGCGTCCAGGTCCGTTTCGACCGCCAGTCGGTTAACCATCTGGTTAAGTGATAGGCGAGCCGGATATTTAACGGTTTGGTTAACCGTTTTCTTCCACACGCCGATGTGCGGGCCTCACCGGATCGGCGTCGGACTCGATCCCTTCTGGAACACCAGGAGGTCGACGTAGTGTCGTTCGCGCGCGATTTGACCGTCCCCGACCCGCAGGACCACGCATTCCGGGTACTGCAACGGCGCTCCTCGGAATGTACTCGTGATGTCGGATTCCACACAGACCCATCCGCGATCGCCAAACATGTTGGCGATCTCAACATGGAGGTCCGGGAAGTCCCCGATCAGTTTCTTCAGATATTCGAGGACCTGCCGGGATCCGACGACCGGTTCCGGGTACGCGGGATGCTCCATGATGACGTCCGCCCGATACCTGTCACGAACGCGATCCCAGTCACGATCGTTAAGCGCGTTGATCAATCCGCGGACGGTGCGGCTCTCACCTTCGGTATTCATCCCTCAACCACTACCGCTCCCACATCGGCAAGCCTCCATATCTGGGTTCCGGGCGTGAAGCGATTTGTGGAGATCGGGCGGTTCTATCCCGCCGGTTGGAGGCAGTCCACCGGGCGCGTCGGGGGTTCGCGCGCGAAACATTTTCCGGGTAGAATCGGTTCGGGGGCTTACCGTCTCGTCCTCGGGGTGAGAACGACATGTGCCGGAACATCAAGACCTTGTTCAACTTCGACCCTGCCGCGACTGACGAGGAGATCCAGGAAGCCTCGCTCCAGTTTGTCCGGAAGCTCTCGGGATTCAGCAAGCCTTCGCGGGCCAACGAAGCCGCGTTCAACCGCGCAGTCGAGGAAGTGGCGGCGTCCGTCCAGAACCTGCTCGACTCCCTGGTTACCGGTTCAGAACCGCGGAATCGGGAGGTCGAGGCCGCACGCGCTCACGCGAGGGCCGCGAAACGATTTGGCATCGCCTGACAGCCGCCGAAATCAGGCCGCTGCTTGGGGACACGATCTAGGCGCCGCGGAAGAGGTCCGTGCTGAGATACCGGAGTCCCGAATCGACCATAATCGTCGCGACCGTCGCCTCCGGTCCGAGCCGCTGAGCCACCTGAAGCGCCGCGACGACGTTCGCACCCGACGACGTCCCGACGAACAAGGCTTCCTCTTTGGCAAGCCTCCGGGTCATCGCCTTTGCCTCGGCCGTCGTGACGGTCAGGATTTCGTTGACCAATGCCGGATTCCAGAGCGGGGGGATGAATCCGATTCCAATCCCCTCGATCCGGTGGGAGCCCGTCGGACCTCCGGATAGGACGGCGGACTCGGCGGGCTCCACCGCGGCGACGTGCAGGTTCGGCTTGTGCTTGCGCAGCGCCATCGTGACGCCGTGGATCGAATGGGCCGTGCCCACCGACTGCACGAAGGCGTCGACGTCGCCACCGGTCTGCTCCCAGATCTCGTCCCCCATGGGGTAGTATCCTTGGATCGCATCGTGGTTCGAGAGTTGATCAGACCACCAGTGGTTCGGACGCTCGCTGATCTTGCGGGACGTCTCAATCATCTCCTTGATCAAGCGCTCCGTGATCTGGCGGTGATCGCTCGGCACGTCCGTCACCTCGGCCCCGAAGGCCTTCATCGTCCACCGCTTCTCTTCGCTGAAGGCGTCGGAGAAGACCGCGTGGAATCTGTAACCCTTCGCCGCGCAGAGGAGGGCCAGGGAAATGCCCGTCGTGCCCGCGGTGTATTCGACGACCGTGCCACCGGTCCGGAGACGCCCGTCGGCCGCAGCGGCCTCGATGACCGCCTTCGCCATGCGGTCCTTCATGCTCCCGGTCGGATTGCCCCATTCGAGTTTCGCCACGATCCGGGCCGCCCCGTGCGGGACGACTTTGTGCAGCTCGACCAAATCCGTATTGCCGATGGATTCCACGACGTCGGTCGCGATTTTCATGCAGGGCCTCCCGCGCTTGTCAGCATTCTTGGAGTACTTTAATCGCGCGGCGACGGAACGTCTTCAGCCCGGGAGGGCGGATGTCATGAAGCACGTCTCCGCTTTCTCAATCAGCGGCGCAGGGTCGGGGTCCAGCGCCCTTCGCTCGGGCGACTCGTAGTAGTCGGCGTCTCGGGCCTCGAAGCCGCGCGCGTCGTCGTACGTCAGAATCCAAACGAATCGGTTCTCGCCCGCGACGAGCCATGCGCCATCGATTCGGAAGCCGAATTTGCGGCGCAGCGGGAGCACGCCGCGGGTCCAGCCATCGAGCCACTCCTGCGTCTTGCCTTCTTTGATCGTGTAGATCCGGAGTTGCGAAATCGCCGCCACGGTCTCCTCCGGCGCGGGGAGGGTTTGCCGTCGGATGTGGGTCCCGGTCCAGGTCGCACGTCAGGCCCGGACTTTAGTCCCGCAGTTCATGCAGAACATAGCCGCGGCGGGCACGGCGACCCCGCAGGACGGACAGTTCCCTCCAGCGACCGCCGACGGAGGCCCCGGCGGCGGGGGATTCGACGGACTGGATGCAGGGCCCTGCGGCCACGCCCACGCCGACGGCGCGGGGACGGCCCGGTACAGCTGGGCGAGGCCGGCATCGAGCCGTTGTCGCGTCTTCGCGTAGACGGAGAGGAATATCACGTATCCAATCAGGGCGAGGCCCGGCGGAAGGAACACGCCACCGATCAGGAGCGAGAACAGGCGTGCGGCCTCCTCCGACGTGACGGAGGACGGGTTCGCCGCGACGTCGAGGAAGCGGATCGTCACATATCCGACCGCGGCGATGCCGATGACGCCGAGAGCCGGGATGAGGAAACTCGCGATGTCGGCCCACCGCCGCGTCTCCGGAGGCTGGAGGGATCGTACCATGAAACGATACATCTGGGCTTTCGAGCCCACCCCGGCCGTCCAGAAGATCGTGACGAGCAACGGCACGAAGACGGTCGACTGCACGCTTCCCGCTCCGAAGAAGACCGACGTGCCCCCGATGAGCAGGTACACGACGAGGATCGCCGCGAGCGTGGAGAGCGTCGTGCCGATCCACTTGAAGACGACGCCGCGGCCCGCGTTTCGCGCGTGCTCCGAGCCGTATTCGTTCGCCCCGTGGTGCATCCGGATGACGGACATCAACGCGACGATGAAGTTGATCACGAAGACGATCACGAGCCCGCATGCCGCAGAGCCGATGACCGCGGCCGCCGCGATCGCGCTAGCGGGATTCGACGTCGTCAGGAGGATCGACGCGATCCCGACGGTCAGCGCAAACGCACCAAAGATGATGTCGAGGATCAGGTTGACGTAGTACGTCTGCACGCCGCGGAGCGTGTCCGGCTTCACGACGACGGACGGCCAGTACGGCACGGGGGGTCCGGCGGGTGACGGGAGCGGTGAGGCCACGGCGGCGCACCGGGTCGACGCGCAATAAACGTATCGACGGAGTTCCGAGAATCCTATCCACGGGCGATCGGATCGAGCGGGAAGACGAATCGGATCCGGGAGCGCGGCCCGTCGACCGTGATTCGCACGCGTCCGCGGTCCAAGGTCTCGGCGGCCGGGTGGAGGTCGTCCCGCTCCAGTAGACCGAGGAAGCGATCGAGTCGGGCGCCGGTCCGCTCGTGGCATTCGCGCTCGAACGCGCGCCACGGCTTCGTCAAGGAAACGCGGGGTACGGCGTCCTGATCGAACCGGACGGCGCCGATTGCGTCGAGCCGCCGGAGCCGCACCGTGAGGGCCGGAAGCGCGAGGCGGGCCGCTTCGGCAATCGGGTCGGCTCTGGTCGTCCGCCGTGGGGCGAGCGCGAGGAGAATCGCGCGGTCGATCGGGTCCTCCCACGCGACCAGGAACCGTTCGAAGGTCCGAGGATACATGCCCGATGCAAAGAGGGCGGTGCGCCCGCCGTATCGGCGGCGTTCGATGAATCCCTGGTCCACCAGCTGCTCCACATGGTAGCGGAGCGACGGAAGCGGTTGAAGGAGGAGCCGCGACGCGGACCGCAGGTGCAAGCCCGGGTACGCGGCGGCGGCGAGCAGGACCTCGAGCCGGCGGGGATGCAGGAGCCAGCTGCGACCACCGCGGCGAGCGGGCGGCGTCATCGGGACGTCTTGCACGTCGAGGATCTTCCGAATCTTGCGGGCGATGCCGGATGGAACGGCCACGAGATGCGAATGGGACGGATCCCAAATGAGGTTTCGCCGCTCAGCGCATGCCCGACGGCGACCCGCCCCCGCGTTCCTTCGCGGCGGCCTGGACGACCACGAGGGCGGCAGGGGCCAGCTCGTACTCCCCGAGCTCCCGTAGTGGGATGAAGCGGGCGTTCTCGGCGTCCGTCGCAGGGAACGGCTCTCCGCTGACGTAATCGCACAGGACGTCAATCAGAACGTAGTGCCAGCGCACGGCGGACCGGTCCCTCTCGATGTAATCGCTCACGCCGAACACCTTCCGTGGTCGCACGAGGACGTTCGTCTCCTCGCGCGTCTCGCGGACCGCCGCCTCCCCGACCGTCTCGCCGACCTCAACGACGCCGCCCTGGATGCTCCACAGCCCCTTGTTCGGTTCGGTGCCGCGCTTCACCAGGAGGACCTCTTCCCCGCGCAAGACGAGGGTGCCGACGGCGGGGACGGGTTCCTTCGGGAATTCCGTCGATGCGGGCACGGCGTCCCGGAATCGCTCTGACGGCCTTAAGCCTGCGAGGCCGGCATCGCGAGGCGCCCCGAACCCAACGGGACGAAGTCGTCGAACGTCCGCTGATAGAGGACGTGCTTGAGGACCTCGCTCACTCGGACGTACCGCTCCATCGGGATGTCCAGCCTCGTCCGCAGATGGGACAGGGTCGCGGCCATCGTGTCGAAGACGGCGGGCCGCCGGCGAAGGGCCTCCCGCACGTGCTCGCGGACGTTCCAGACGCCGATTGGCATGATGTATCCGGGATGAGTCTCGCGGAGGATGACCGTCGCGGCCTGCCGACGCTCCCGGATCAACGCCTCCCCGACGGCGAGGCGCGCGGCGTAGTAGCAGCCCCCGATGCTCGCGTACGTCGTTCGGCCTTCGAAACCTTCGTGGTCCCCGAACATCACGACCTCGCGCCCGAGCGGGTTCCACAGCGTGTTCGGATACCACGCCTCGATCAGCTCGTATCGCCACGGCCGCGGGATCATCACAACGAGGAACCGGTCGTCGTATCCGACCGCCTCGTACACGCGGATTTCGTTGATCAGCGGCGACGCTTTGACATGTTCGCGGAGCGTCTTCCCGATTGTATCGTCGACGGCCGTGATCGACCACCGCGTCGGCACGAAGCGGCGGTTCTTCTCGATGCCGAACGCGCCGACGCTGAACGCCCGCTGGATCTTGGAGACCGGGA
>WNFZ01006863.1_pt1 | contig 17563 bp, 11 predicted proteins | sample 5400081 | NCBI WGS metagenome assembly WNFZ01 (sample SAMN13153365, study PRJNA577476) | soil metagenome | isolation source: 80 cm soil or saprolite under grassland replicate 1 | place: USA:California | collected 2016-06-15 | reverse complement strand
TGCCCGACACCGAGGTGAAGGAAGCACGCGAGCGCGTGCGCGCCGCGCTCGCCAATGCGCAGTTTGAATTCCCGGCCCGCAAGATCACGGTCAATCTCGCGCCGGCCGACCTGCGCAAGGAATCGGGGCGCTTCGATCTTCCGATCGCGCTCGGCGTCCTCGCGGCAACCGGCCAGATCCCGACGGGCACGCTCGCGCGCACCGAGTTCGCGGGCGAGCTCGCGCTCACCGGCGAGCTGCGGCCGATTCGCGGTGCGCTGCCGATGGCGCTATCGGCGCGGCGCGACGGCCGTGCCTTCGTGCTGCCCGTGGCGAGTGCAGCCGAAGCAGCGTTCGTCCGCGATCTCGTCGTTCTTCCCGCACCGAACCTGCTCGCCGTCTGTGCCCATCTCACCGGGCGCGCGCCGTTGCAGCCGCTCGCAGCGCGCACGGTCGCGCACGCGAACGGCAGCGCGATCGACCTCGCCGACGTGCGCGGGCAGGCGCCGGCCAAGCGCGCGCTCGAAATCGCCGCCGCCGGCGCACACAGCGTGCTGCTCGTCGGGCCACCGGGAACCGGCAAATCGATGCTCGCGCAGCGGCTACCCGGTCTGCTGCCGCCGTTGAGCGAAGACGAGGCGCTCGCTACGGCGGCGATCGCGTCCCTCGTCGGCCGCTTCGATGCCGCGCGCTGGGGCGTGCCGCCATATCGCGCGCCGCATCACACGGCGAGCGGTGTCGCGCTCGTGGGCGGCGGCAGCGATCCGCGACCGGGCGAGATTTCGCTCGCGCACCACGGCGTGTTGTTCCTCGACGAGCTGCCCGAATGGGACCGGCGCGTGCTCGAGGTGCTGCGCGAGCCGCTCGAATCGGGCGCGATCCATATTTCGCGCGCCGCCCGCCAGAGCACGTTCCCGGCGCGCTTCCAGTTCATCGCTGCGATGAATCCCTGTCCGTGCGGCTGGCTCGGTCACGCAAGCGGACGTTGCAGTTACACGCCGGACCAGGTGTCGCGTTATCGCGCCCGCATGTCGGGTCCACTGCTCGATCGCATCGACATCGGCATCGACGTTCCGGCAGTCCCGGCCGACGCGCTCGCCGCCGGCGCGCCACGAGATGACGAGGAGACGACCGCACGCGTACGCGAGCGCGTGGCCGCGGCACGCGAAATCGCGCTGTCACGTCAAGGGCGGACGAATGCGACGCTCGCCGCGCGCGACATCGACCTGTATTGCGTGCCCGATGCCGCCGGCGCTGCGCTCGCCGCGCAGGCGTTGGCGCGGCTGTCGCTATCGGCGCGCGGCTATCACCGCATCCTCAAGGTCGCGCGCACGATCGCCGACCTCGCGCGCTGCACGACGATCGGCGTGCCGCATGTCGCCGAAGCGATCGCGTATCGGCGGTTCGATCGCGGATGAAGCGCGACGATCATTCCCCGCGCATGGACGGAGTCGACCCGATTAAACCGGAGAGCGAAAGTGTGCGCTCAGACGAGTTTCGCCGGTTCGGGGCAGCAGCGCGATATCGTACGACGGCGTGGGGAATATCACCGGACAAACCGGCAACCAGGTGACGTACGGCTATCTCGGGAACAACACGCTCGGATCGGCGACAGTGGCGGCAGTGACGCGCAACTACAGCTACGACGTCTATGGCGACGTCGCCGGCGACGGCACGCACACGTACGCGTACGACGACGCCCAGACGCTGCGCTGCGTCGATTGTGCGGCAGGGAGCGCGATTCACTTCGATTACGACGCGAAGAACATGCGCGTGAAGCGGACGCAAGGTCCGGCGATCTCGTACTCGATCTATTCCGCCAAAGGGGACCTGCTGACCGAGTACGACCCAACGTCGGACACGTATGTCGAGTACGCCTACGTCAACGGCAAGCAAATCGCGCGGCGGCTGCAGGCGCCGAAGGCTCCCTCGACGACGCAATTGAGCGCAACGCCCAATCCGGCGCGCGTCGGACAAACGGTCACTCTCAACGCGACGGTCACCGGCGCGAATCCGACCGGAACGGTGACCTTCTACGATGGCACGACGGCGCTGACGCCAACCGGAACGGTCTCGTCCGGGCACGCAACGTGGAGTGGCTCATTCGCGGCGGCGGGAACGCATTCGCTCACCGCGAAGTACAACGGCGACGCGAACAATGCGATCAGCCAGTCCGCCGCCTACTCCGAGACCGTGAACGTCGAGCTCAACACGACGACCACGATTTCGTCTTCGCGCAATCCGGCTCCCTATTCCGCGCAGGTAACGTTTACGAGCACGGTGAGCAACGGCACGAGCAACAAACCGACCGGGACGGTGGACTTCAAGTCCGGAACCACGGTACTCGGTTCCGGTGTGGTCAATGCGGCCGGTCAGGCCACCTGGTCGACCAGCGGTCTAGCCGTCGGAAGCTATCAGATGACGGCGAGCTACCAGGGAGACGCCAACAACAAACCCAGCGTTTCGAGCACTCTGACGCAAACGATCACGCAGGCTCTCACCAACACGTACATCAGTTCGTCACCGAACCCATCCACCCGGGGAGGAAGCGTTACGTTCCAGGCAACGATCACCGGCGGTTCCGGGATGACCGGAACGGTAACGTTCTACGATGGAGCCTCTCCCATGGGGACCGCCAATGTCGTGGGCGGATCGGCCAGTTTCGCCACCAATGCCCTCACAGTCGGGTATCACTCGATCACGGCGCAGTACAGTGGCGAGACGAATTTCGCGGCCAGTCAATCGGCCGCCATGCAGCAGAGCGTCGAGGCGGTTGCGTCCTCCACCGTGTTGAGCTCGGGCGGCGTGTTTGCCATCTACGCCGGTGCCAGCGTTACGCTCACTGCGACCGTATCGGGATTCACGCCGACCGGTCAAGTCACGTTCTACGACGGGGCATCGCAGTTGGCGTCCGTGCCGCTTTCGAACAGCGTCGCGGTTCTAACCACGACCGCCCTGAGAACCGGAACGCGCGGAATACTGGCGGTTTACTCTGGCGACGCCAATAACACAGCGTCGTCGAGCGCCATTTCCATCGGCGTGACCGCGAACGTCGGCGTGTATCGCAACAACGCGAGCACAAGCGCGTTCTACATCGATTACGCCCGCGACGGGACTGCGGAGTTCGGCTTGGGGTTCGGCGCGCCGGGCGATGCGGGACTCGTAGGCGACGTGCTCGGAACGGGCAAGGACGCTTTCGTGGTGTATCGCAACGGCTCATGGTTCGTGGATACGGACTGGAATGGAAGCGGAGACTACGCGTACGGCTTCGGGGGTGTCCCTGGCGACATCCCGCTCCTCGCGGACATGGACGGCGACGGCAAAGCCGACCTCGTGATCTTCCGTGGCGGCAACTGGTACGTCAGCACCAACCGCGACGGCATAGGGACCCAGGCCTATGGCTTCGGTGCGCCCGGAGACAGGCCGCTTATCGCCGACATGAACGGCGACGGACGGAACGACCTCGTTGTCTTTCGTAACGGCGCTTGGTACGTTTGCTACTCGCCGTGCAGCGGGGTCGGCGGTGCGGCGTATTCGTATGGCACCACAGGGGACGTTCCTCTACTCGCGCGATGGAAGCCGAGCGATTCCCAGGTTTCGCTCATCCTGTTTCGCAATGGCGCGTGGTACATCAGCACGCAGCGCGACGGCACGACACAGTACACGTACGGACTTGGCGCCGCCGGTGATGTACCCCTGATCGGTGCGTTCCACTAGAGCGTCGCGACCACTCGGAGCCAGCGAAATGAGTTCATCCAAGTTTGGAACGATCGTCCGCTCGCTCGCGACGCTGGTGCTCGCGCTCATCGCCTCGACCAGCGCGCTGGGCTACGAGCAGATCGTCTACTACCACAACGATCTCGCCGGCTCGCCGATCGGAGCCACTGATCAGAGCGGCAACGTCGTGTGGAAGGAGAGCTACGCTCCATACGGTCAGCGACTGCGCAACCAGGACAACACCAACAAGGTCTGGTTTCACGGCAAGCCGGCGGACATCGAGACGGGACTGAGCTACTTCGGCGCCCGCTACTACGACCCGGTGATCGGGCGCTTCATGGGGTCGGACCCGGCCGGCTACGACGAGAAGAACATCCACAGCGTCAATCGCTACGCATACGGGAGTAACAACCCGTATAAATTTAGGGACGCGGATGGACAGGTAGTCGAAACGATCATCGACGTTGTTAGTCTTGGTCTCAGCATTGCGGCATTCAAAGAAGATCCGACCATCGTAAATGGGTTGGGGCTTGCCTACGACGCAATCGCCACGGCTACGCCATTCTTGCCGGCTGGTTTTGGCATCCTCAAGAATGCGGGCAGGGCGGCGGACGCGCTCGGAGATGCCGCAAGAGTAGCCGACAAAGCAGGAGATGCCGCGAGGAGAGCAGTCGGAATTGGAGAGCACGCAGGAGAATCAATAGCGGCACGGTCGGTTGGCCGGGATTTTAATGCCGCGGAACGAGCAGAGATCAATCGAATCGGCTCCGAGACTGGCTGCCACACTTGCGGTGCCAAGAACCCAAGCACCAAATCAGGCAACTTTGTTCCTGATCATCAGCCTCCGTCAGCATTGAACCCAACAGGAACGCCGCAGCGGCTCTATCCACAGTGCATCAATTGCAGTCGTGAGCAGGGGCTGGAGATAGCCCGCCAACTGCAAGTAGGAGGACCGTGATGGCCACTTCGGCGAAAGTCGCACCACCCAATTCTGTGGTGCTTGTTACAGACCCGAGTAACGGTGAAATACCGCGGACGTTGGGCGGATCTCTCATAGCGGCTACAAGCTCATGTGTTGCTATCGGATGTCGATCAGAGGTCGATGGCGAAACGGAGTTTACATTGGGTACGACGCGCGAAGTCGATCCTGGCAACAGACCGGCGTTTGAGGGAGAGTTGAAGACGCCTAGTCGCAAGATTGCAGTACGGTCGGTGCTGGGACAGACGATACTCGAGGCGCCCGTACAGCAGGAGCAGACAACAATCCGAGTTTGGCTCAACGACCCGAAAGAGCCCGATAGAGTCATCGTTGGTATTGGGTAGACTACTCGGAATCAAGCACTGTTTCCGCCGTACGAGCAATCACGCATCGTGCGCGTTCCGGCCTCCAGCCGCGTAATCGGCGACTCGATTCGTTTCTACAACGACGTTTCATGGTGCCCCACCTCGCTGGTCATCTATCGAGGCGGAACGTGGTACGTGAGCACCGCGCGGGACGGTGTAGCGAACTACATCTATAACTTTGGGGGCGTACCGGGCGATAAGAGCTGGCCTCGCTTTTTTAGACACGAAATCGGACCGAGATAAGTGGATGAACTGCTCGGTTAACACCATCCAAATGCGCCCGCCGAGTCTGGCTCGTTCCGCCTAGTTCACGATCCCACCGCCGATGCTTACCATTCCAGACGGCTCGCATTTCGTCGACAAAGCTTCGCTCGTCGACGCCCAGGAACTCCGCGATCCTGGTGCGATGTTTTCGGAAAAGGACTAGTCCGCCATGCTCCCAGTTTTCCCAGGTCGCACGGTCCACGCCGAGGTGACGCGCGGCGGTGGAAGTCGACCACCCATTCCGGCGACGTGTTTCGAGTAACCGGGCGCCAAGGGTCGTGGGCGCAGGAAACGGATCGTAGCCGAGGAAGCCAAGGATCGCCGGCATTGACCGGATCGGCGGCTGGTATCGGCCGGTTTCCCAGTTCAAGACGGTCCAGGAATTCACCTTTAGCCGGTCGGCGGCCTGCCTCTGGGTCAGCGCCAGTTCCGTCCTGCGCTTCTGAATGTGTGCGCCGACCGTCCTTGGCTCTTGGGGGTAGTGTTTTGGTTTCCGGCACTTAAGCCGAATATGGACCAGTGGCAAAAAGGCAACGCGGGGGTGAGGATCGGCTTACGCAAGGAAGTGGAGGTTCAACCGGAACGTGCCGCGAAACGCTTGCCGTAACCGACGCGACATGCGATCGCGTTAAGCGCTCACGTCGAGCCGTAGTTCGTCGCGTAACCTGCGCGATGAACCCGAGATCCGTCCGGCATGCCGCAGTGGGCGCACGGTGTTTCAGCTTCTCGCGCCGTCAGACGCGTCATTGCGCTGGCGTCGAAGCACTTGCTCGGTGGAAATGCGACAAATCGTCACGCCGGCATTGCGGCTCAGAACGAATGAACAGCGACGAACGACGTCGTTTGATGCAAGTCAACACGTCATAAAGCGGCCGTAAGACCATACACAAAATCGCGAGCGGGTATCTAGCGGATAGTTTGCATTGACGCCTCTTTCTTCCGCCCTGACCGTCAGTAATCTTTCGATCGGAGCGACCACCCGCAACACCAACGGCTCGTTCAACGTCGCCGTGACGTTCCAGGTCAACAATGTCGGCAGGGAGGTCGCGGTCGCCACCTGGTATGACCGTGGCTACCTGTCTTCGAACGCGCTGCTGCACGATGCCGACCAAGCGCTCCGGCGGATACTACACGCGTAGCGCCCGCACCGAGCGACCCTGAAAAAGCCATGGACCGCGAGTCGGCGACACCGTTCGCATCGAACGCGGTGGCAAGACGACGTTCCAGTCATCACAAGAGCGCGAGCGTTTGCGCGTGCGTCATAACGTCGCGCAACCAATGCATTACGCGATCCTTTGCGTGAGATCAAAGCAGTCAAGTGCCCGAGCGCGCACATTCGCTCGCGCGTCATCTAATCAACGACGCGTCATCGGCGCTTCGCTCGGGGAGGAGCGAACGTGAACGTTGTCGCAAACCCGCTCACTCGGATGCGTGTTGGAATCAAGCGCAGGCCGTCCATTTCGATGGTTTCGTCGCCTAGCACTTTGGCTCGAAACCGGCGCTCTTTGCTCTGCGGCGTCGCATGTCTGGTTTCGACGTATCGATTGCGAGTGCGGACCGGCTGCTGCTTCGCTGCAGAGCGCTTTTCGATGCACGGAATCGCTATAGCGACACTTTTCCGCCGTATTGGGGGTGGGATCTGGCGAACTTTGTTCAGTGTAACTAAACACTAAGAGGTCGGTATGAAGAATCGGCTTTGCCGTCGTGCAATAAGTGTCGTCGGGGGTATTTTTCTTTACGTGGTCGGTTCACTTTCCGTCGCGATTGCCTCGGACTGGACGATCGACGCGAAGGTGATAAGGATTCAGCCGTGCTGCCTATACGTCGCAGTGGGCTATGAAACCTCACAGGTCGCTGCGACGAACGCCGTGCAGTTTTGGGTGGATCAAGACGTCGGGGGCTGCGTTTCCAATGTGAACCAGGTCTTCTTTAGTCCAGTGTGGATGGGCGGCAATCCAGGCACCGACACTAACGAATCCGTGCGACAGCAATCCAACACGCAAGCCGTGCTATCCACGCTGCAGCTCTCTCTTGTCACGGGGATGAAGGTTCGAATCTCTGGTCTGAATAAGTTTACAAGCGGGGCCTTTCAGAACATGTGCCAACTTCTAGACATCCAGTCGCTCAACTTCTGACATGAAACGGCGCATATCGACTGCTTTCTTCGTACTTGCGATCGTAGCGGCTGATGGCAACGTTGGGGTCGCCGCTCAGAATACCGCGGTCACAAGTCCGGCGTCCACGCTCAATTGCCCTGTGATCATTGCTGCACCTAAGCCGGAAGTCTCGGCTCCGAACGGGCCAAGAATCATTGCGGCGGCTGATGCGCCTAGCAGTGCAAATGCAAGAATCCTAACGGCACCGCTGCCATCTAATTCCGGTCGGGTTATTGCCGCGCCGAACCCCCAGCCCGGCAGCGCAGCGGTGCTCGGGCCCCAAGTGCGTCCAAACGGCTGCTAGCCGAGGTGCAACGGGGACACGGACATGAATCGTTGCAGGCGTCAGTTGAGGCATTCGGTGCGTTGCAACGACTCGGCGGTCACTGAGTCTTGAGCGATGCGCGGTGCTGATGATTCAGTTCCGCATGCCCTCGTCAGCCGCTTGGAAGCGTAACGCTTATCAGGTGCGTTCTATCGGCGCGGACGCTGTGATGTGTTGGTCTTAGGAAAACAGTTAGCGGTTGCTAAGGGACAACAACATGAGACGGCTCGACATAGCGGTGGTCATCACCGCATTAACGCCTGTCATTGCGATCGCTCAATTCGATGGGAACAACGTCGTTCCGCTGCTCGCGGCGGCCGCCCCTCGCTGCACCGTCGTTGCCACCCCTAACTCGCCCGCCGTGGTAAGCACCGTAACCTTGGCGGCAACGTGCACGCGTAATCCTACGACGTACGTCTGGAACGGACCCAACATTGCACCAGGCACCGTCACGACGAGCAACACCCTGTCGTTGCTGACGCCATCGACATCCGGTCCCTATACGTACGGCGTCAGTGGAAAGAAGGGCAACCTCCCTGGCCCAGTCGCGAGCGCTGTGGTTAACGTCGCTCCGAATCAATCTCCGCACGTCAGCTTTTCGTTGGCGCCGACAGGAGTGTCGACGGTCGGCGCTCCGGCGACGTTCTCCGTGCAGGCCGATTCAGGCGACGGCGCGAATCAAGCCATCAGCGTAGCCTGGTACTTGGGCTTGGATGGGCCCGTGGCTACGGGGAATACGTTCAACTGGCTTCCCGGCCGCGAAGGGGTGTACAACGTTCGCGCCGTCGTTACGGATGCCGCCAACGCGACCGCTTCGGTGTCGCAGTTGCGGGCGGTCGCCGTCGCACCGAACGCGGCAGTCTTGCCCCCTCCTTCGGCGACCGCCGCGGTCGGGACGATCGCGGGCTCGTTTGGTGTTTCCGACAGCGGGGCGGCTGGCTACAGCGTGCCCATTCGGATTCCACCGGGCAGTGCGGGGCTCGAACCCAATCTTGCGCTTTCCTACTCGAGCCAAGCTGGCAATGGATTGTTGGGCGTCGGATGGAACCTCTCGGGACTATCGGTCGTCACGCGGTGCGCCAAGACCTACGCAACGGACAATGTAAAGATACCGATCAACTACGACGGCAACCCGAGCGATACCGCCTATTGTCTCGACGGCGATCGGCTCATCGAAGTGGGGCAAACGCCGCTTGCGCCCACTTGCGGCAAATCTCCCCACATTGTGCGCGAATATCGCACCGAGCGCGAAACCTATGCTCGAATCCGCTCCGTTGAAGACGGCTGCGCGGTCGCCGGACCGAGTCGTTTCGAGGTCTACACGAAGGCCGGCCAAATCATGCATTTTGGCCTTCGTTGGCTCGTGCTCAACGATGGTCCGGTCTTTACCCCGAGTCGAGCCGCCAAAGTCTGGCCGCTCGACAAGGTGATGGACCGAGCGGGCAACTATTTCGTCGTCGAGTACGGCGGCAATCAGAACGTGATGCGTAACTGCGCTCCCGCGGGACTGAATGCGCCCGCCGGAGCCTATCCGCCGACTGAGTTCTACCCGACCTGGATCTTCTATACGCGAAACGATGCCCAGGATCCGCCCCTCAATTCGCAAATTCAGGTTACCAAGCGCGCGATTCAGTTCCTCTACGCCGCGCGCCCTGTTGAAGACACACACGTCTTCTACGATAGCGCGGCCAGTCAATCGCAGCTGACACAAGCGCTGTCGGGAATCGTTACGTACGCAGACGCTACCGTCACGATTACGCCGCCTGGCGTTTGCACGACCGAAGCGGGATACGCATTCAACAGTGGAACTTCGACCAAGACGTATACGCTCAGCTATACACCGAGTGCCGCCACCAAGCGCACGCTCCTGTGGCAACTGACCGAAACTGGCTCGGACGGCGTCTCGCTTGCGCCCACCACCTTTTCGTACAAGGTCGCCGCCAGTACACAGCTCACACCAAGCACGGCGAGCGGCTTCCCTTCCTCGAATACACTATGGCAGGCCGCCGACGTCGACGGCGATGGAAAGACCGACTTGGTGCAAGGTCTCGGCGTGGCCGGTGCGATCCAAACCTGTTTGTCGACGAGTAATTGGAATTGCGCTTTCTACTGGCCTATCGTGGACGAAAACAATCAGCCGCCGTCCACTGCCTCTGGCTTTCAGCTCGCCGACATCAACGGAGATGGGCTGGCCGACGTGGTCTATTACACGCAGGATCCGCAAAATCAAACCCAACTTGTTGCCTGGGTCTGCTATGCACAGCCGTCCACTCCGGTATTTCGAAATTGCATCACCAAAACGTCATCAGCATTGCCGTTGGTTGGCAACGCCCACAACTGGGCAGATCCTCACTTCGCGATCGACCTTGACGGCGACGGCCACAACGATTTGCTTTTCTATGACGGAGCCGCAAGCGACGTCGCGCATTGGTGGCAGCTCGTTCGGAAATCGAATCGACTTCGCGTTCAGCATATTGGGCACCTCCGGCACCCTTGCGCAGCGCCAAGTCCTTGCCGGCGACTTCGACGGCGACGGCAAGACCGACCTACTGATTCGCAAGGACGACGGAGAGATCTCGCCAACGCCGCAGTGGAAAGTCTGCTTTTCCCGCATTGCAAGTGACGGGTCGGGCCAGTTCGATTGCAAGGACTGGGCTGACGGTCCGGAGAAGCGGATCAGCAATGTGGTCGTTGCCGATTTCAACGGCGACGGTCTCGCCGACATCACGTCCACGACTCAAAATGACCCGGGCGCAAGCGCTTTGACGCGCGAGTGGAGAGTGTGTCTCTCCGTAGGAAACGGGTCGTTCGCCTGCAATCTGATGCAAAGCGTGAATGCCGATGTCAACAGCGCCGGGTTCGCGCATTTCGCACTCGGCGATTTCAACGGCGACGGCCAGACGGACATGATCCGACACGTCGAGCCAGTCAATTTCGGCGATCCGCTGGATCGTTGGCAGGTCTGCTATTCGATGGGCGGTAGCGTGACTGCGTCTCCGAATCTCGTTGGGAACACCGCTCTGAGCTTTCGCTGCGAGACCCTCTCGCTCGGACCCAACAAGGACGCCGGCGAGGTGTTCTACGGCGACTTCATGGGCAGCGGCCGTACCGATTTCTCTTGGGGAACGGCGATCTACTCGAACTTGCCTGTCGGCGATCGAGTACAGCGCGATTTGATGTGGGATATCCACAACGGCTTGGGCGCTGACACGCAGATCACATATCTGCCACTTACAGACAATGCTGCCTACAGCAAGACGGCGACGTTCGACCAGCCTCCGGCTACGATTTCTCCTGCGACAAATGAGTTGTTGATCCAGTCCCCGCTGTGGGTCGTTAGCCGGCAGGACGCGAGTACCTCGGTCGCCTCAAGTCCGTTCTATTCGACGGCGTACCGATACGCCGGCCTTAAGGCGATGACCAACGGGCGCGGTGTGATGGGGTTCGCGCAACGCGAGGTCGTTGAGGGCACAACGAACGCTGGTGTGTGCACCGCGAACACAACCGGGGTCAATTGTATCCGGACGCTCACAACGTACACGACCTTCACTCAGAGCTATCCGCTCAGCGGCCGCGTCAGCCACGTTCAAAAGTATGTAGCGCCGACGACGGGAACGCCGAATCAACTGGTGAATGATGTCACCAATATTTGGCAATCGCGTGACTCGCTGCAGTTCCCGTATCACCCGCCGCCCGCCACCCAGCCCCGGATCTATGAAGTGTTTCTTACGGCGAAGACGGAGGCGAGCTGGGAGCCTAGCAGCGGCGCTTCGTTGCCCAATGTGACGACGACCAATCCGATCGGCCAGTGGGATGCATACGGGAATGCATTACAAGTGATCGTCAGCACGACCGACGGTTTCTCGAAGAATACGATCAACACGTTTTGGGAGGACTCCGACCCATCCTACGCGACTAACTGGATTCTAGGGCGCCTGAACACCACGACCGTGTCGAGCACGCTACCCGATGGATCGAGCACCCTACCAAACGGAGCATCGGCCACACGAAAGGTCGCGTTCACGTATAACGCACCGACGGGCCCGCAGCCCGGGCTGCTCGCTTCGGAAACGATCGAGCCCGACAAGCCCAACACTGGCATCGCTGCAGACAAGGTGTTGTGGCAGAAGACAAGCTATACGTACGATGGATGGGCGAACCGCCAGCAGACCACGGTTCAGTTCTACGACGATCCGAATGCGGGTACCCCTCGCACGCGGTCGTCCACCGTTGTGTTTGCTTCAAGCGGACGGTTTCCGCAAACGCTGACGAACGCCGCCGGTCACATCGAAACGCGCTCGTACGATTCGAGATTCGGATTGATATCGGAATCGATTTCGCCGAACGGAATCATCACGGACACCAACTACGATGGATTCGGGCGCAAGATTTTCGAGGCCATCAAGGGACCGGGTGGTTCACCGGTACTGGCACAGCGCAGTTGGACTTGGGCGCTTGCATCAGCTCCCAACGCATATCGAATAACTGGAACGTCGAGTGACGGCGCGGTGGATACGGTCGAATACGACCAGCTCGAGCGGCACGTCAAGAACACCACCCGGATATTCGACACGCTATTCACTGGTGGAATCGACGTCAGCACGACGACCGCTTATGACGCGCTGGGGCGCAAGCAATCCGTAACCCGCCCAGTAGCTCAGGCCAACGGCGCAAGCGCAACTCGTCAAACGGTATGGACTTACGACAACTTGAGCCGGCCTACAGGCGAGATCGATTATCGTCCCGACGGCACGATGTACCGGACGAGCGGAATCGCTTATGGCGTCGATACCTTCGTCGACACGTTCGCCGGAGCGCCAGCGTACCCGCGGGCAAAGGTTACGACGACGCGAGATCCAAACACCCCAGATAACAACATCAACTCGGCAACGAGGGAAGTCGAAACGAAGTGGTCCAATAGTCAAGGTCAGGTCATTCGAGTACAGGATGCATTGAATAGCCAGACTAATTACGCATTCGACGCGATCGGCAACTTGCAGTGCGTCTCGCCGGCCGGGGTTCTCGGCGGCCAACGGTGCACGATCAGCGGTCGATCGGGGCTTCAGGTCGCAACGCTAAACGATCTTCGTGGCCGCAAGATCGAGATGAGTGACCCAGACAGCGGTCACTGGCAGTACACGTATAGCGGCGTGGGCGAGTTGATGTCGCAACTGGACGGCAGGTCGTTGCTTACGACGTTTTCCTATGATGCGCTCGGCAGGCCTTCGACGCGCAACGAGTCGGGATTCTCGACGTCGTGGACCTATGACTTGCCGTCCTGTCCGAACGGAAAGTTGTGCAGCCAAAATGCAAGCGACGGCGTGTCGCAGGCAAACCGCGCGTATTTCTACGACGCGTACGTGCGCCCGTACAGGACGCGGACGACGATTATCAGCTCCGGCGTGGCTACTGAGGTGCATGACGCGCACACGCTCTACGACAGTCTGGGTCATGTGCGGATCGTCGCGTATCCAATCAGCGGACCCAATAGACATCCGGCGCAATTGCGGCACAGCTACATAGGGTCGTCGTCGTTCACGTCGGCCATCGATGAATGGGATCCCCGCGACGGCATCATCGCGCCCTCGATCACGACGCACTGGAGCTCGCCTTACCGCTATCAGGACGGTCAACTATGGCAGCAAACGCTCGGGGTCGGCAGCCTCGCGGGCGCGGCGGTTAGCTCCCGCGACTACGACGAAATGGGCCGCATAAAGGCGATCAGAGCTGGCACGACCAACAATGTCGAAAACGCGAGCTACACCTTCGACAGGTTAGGCAATCTCATGTCGCGGTCGGACGCGGCCGTGCCGGGCCTCGTTCCCGAGTCGTTCGGGTACGACCTATTGAATCGCCTAAGCACTGTAAGCGGCGCGGCGAGCAAGAACTTTCGCTACGACCCGGTGGGCAATCTAGTCTGCCGATCGGATCTTCCGCCGTTTCCAGCCTGCCCGAATACACCGAATACCAACCTGACCTACGTCGCGAACACCCATCAGCTCGCGAACGTCGGCAGCTCACCGTCCTGGACGTGGCAGTGGACCAATTACGACCTGAACGGCAACGTTCGAACGGTCACGTCAGCCCCGAATTCGCTCACGAAGTCGCTCAACTACAACGCGTTCAATTTGCCGATCTCGATGAGTGTCACGGGAGCCGCGCCGGCGACTCTCGCATACATCTACGACGGAGATCACGCACGGGTGCGCGAGACGGTTACAGGCACGTCGACATCACCGACGACGACGATGATCGGCAACACGTTCTTCGAGAAGGTCACCGATACCGCCGGAACCCGTAACAAACACTATCTCGCCGGCCCCGACGGTATCTTCGGCGTGCTGACGCGTGACACCGGTGTGACCACGGTTACGTACTGGCACAAAGATCATCTGGGCTCAGTAATGGCCGAAGTAAACGGCACGACCGGCTCCATTCAGCGATTGAGTTACGACGCGTGGGGGCAGAGGCGCCAAACGAACGGTCAAAACGGCGTGCCAACTCAGACGCAACTGGCGGCGTTCTCAAGCCAGCGCGGCTTCACCGGGCACGAGATGCTGGACGAGATTGGCCTCGTGCACATGAATGGTCGCGTCTACGATCCGAATATCGGCCGCTTCCTGCAGGCCGATCCGATAGTGCAGGATCCATTCGGTCTGCAGAGCTACAACCGCTACGCCTACGTTCTCAACAATCCGCTGTCATTGACGGACCCGACCGGGTATTTATGGAAGGGATTCCTAGGCAAGTTTGTCTTTCCAAGCGAGTACTGGGGATGGAGACTTCGTGGCAACGAATATGCTCGTGCCGTCGGTGCAATCGTCGCCGCCTACTATACGATGGGCGCGGCGTCCGGTCTCGCGCTGTCTGAAGGAGCTTCGGCAGCCCAAGCGAGCGCGATCGGGGCCGCCGCGGGCGGATTCGCCGCCGGTGGAATCCAAGGTGGCAATATCCAGAGTGCCCTGTATGGCGCGCTGGGAGGACTTGCATTCTACGGTGCGGGCAGTTTGGCTGGGGAATTCGGGGAGGCTCAATTCGCGGCAGGAGTAGGCTTTCACGCCGCGGTGGGATGCGGCACAAGTGCGCTCCAAGGAGGATCCTGTCGGAGCGGAGCCATGGCGGCAGGGTTTGCTGAGTTCGCAGGGCCTATTGGTGCCGATCAAGGCTATGTATTCGGAACTACAAAGGCAATGATCGTAGGCGGTGTTGGTTCAGTGCTGGGCGGAGGCAAGTTCGCGAACGGCGCTGTTACCGGAGCGTTTGGATACCTCTTTAACGAGTGCGCACATGACGCATGCAAACGGTTCCTGAAGCAAAGAGGGTTTGAGACGGTTTCTAGCGAAAGCGGCGGGGTGCAGACGACTGTCGATTATTCCGACCGCGCAGTGCTCCGACCAACAACAAGCAGTCCTAGGGAAGTGTGGTCTGGAACCGTCGATAACTGGCTTGACGTGGACGTGAGCCCATTGGTTCAGCGAATCACACAGATGCCCATTGACCTGAAGTTCGGCATGGGCACCGAATTCGGAACGAGGCTTTACCAGTATGAACAGGGCTTGAGCATTTATCAGCAGAATTTTGTTGGCGGCCAGCTCGTTTCAGAACGTCCGGTGGGAAGCGTTTGGGGTCTGGGCTACGCATGGCGCGCGAATCCAATGGATGCCGGCCCCATTAGCCGGACGAGGTTCCATACGTGCACGTTTGCGGACGTCTGCGTCGGGGGGCCCTAACAAATGTCGTTTAGCTGGAAGCGAGTCATCACGGTGGTCGCGCTGAGCGTCGTCGCTTGGGTCGCCGCGTTGGTAATCAGCGTCGTCTTTTCGCAGTTCGTCGCTCAGGAGCATCCGCTTCCGCCGGACGCAGCGTTAGCCGAGCTGCAGCAGCAGCTCGGGGACAAGGGGCAGATTACCGAAGAGGAACTTGCTCGTGCAGAGCGGAGAATCGAAGAGTTGCATCGTGAGATACGCAAGAAGGTTGCGGCCGAAACACTGTCCGAACGACTCAACCGAATCCAGGTGCATGCAAGTATCGTTAGCTGGATACCTTGGGCGTTCATCGTGCTAGTCGCGGTCAGACAACTCCAGGACGTTCTGGCCATGGGGGCCGTGCTTGCTGCTCTGCTGGTCTTGGGCTTAGTGCCGTTGCCGGCTGCTATTGTTCTTTTTGCAGCTGTTGTTTCCACGTCGTTACTCAAGTACGCCATGCTTAGGATGCGGAAGCAACCTGCGGGGTAGCTTGCGCGGCAGCGGGGTCGCTACACGGGTGAAGGCTCCATCTTTGCCCATGCACGCGCAACCCGCCCCCTCTTGGTATCTGTACAACGCAGACTCGAAGCTTGTTCGCCTGCTCGCTGACGACGGCCACGCGAATCCCGCGCTGTATGCGCATGCCGACCTAGCCGCGCTCGCGGCAGCGATTCACGCGCTCGCGTGGCGCTTGAGCGAGCACGAGCTGCGCCACGTCGAGCAGTTCCTCGCGATGCAGCGCTGGGGTCGCTGATGGGGCGCCGCAGGATGACGGCGGGCAGGACCGGCAGGTGCCGGTCCTGACGCGAGCGGCACATCCGCCCCGAGCGGATTGCCGCGCGCGTTCCGGAGGAGCCGGGTTCATCGAGGCCCGGGTCACGGGCCGATGCGCGCCCACGCGCACGATGAAGCTGGAACCGCAGCCCGCCGTGCGGGCGTGAGGTTCGCCGCTGACGAAGCGAAGCGCAGGAAGCCACCTCGCGCGCGACGCGGCGTCCAGCCGCGAAGTGTCGAACGCGGAACCGTGCAACGGTCGCGTTCGACGCTGCTCGAAGCGCGGGGTGGCTTCCTGCGCGACACGCCGACGAGAGTGGCGTGCGGCCCTAGCCGACCGCGCGAAGGCGCGAGCCGCTGTTCGACCGCCGCCTTGATGCTTCGATGCTTCGGCAGCGTCTGCGGCGAGCGTGCACCGCGAGCAGACGCATCGACAGAGGCAGCGCGGCGTCGCTACATGTCGCATCGAACCGATGCGAGGTAATGAAGCGATGCGAGTGTCTGCCGACGTACTGCAAGGCTTGCGCCTGCGGCCGCCGCAGCGGGCTCGATTTGACCGTGAGCTCGGCCAACTCCAGGCACATGAGCCTCACTAGCTAAGCTAGCTGGCCTGCATAGATGTCGCACGCAGGTCATCCACGTTCTACGATTCGCGGTACTCCCACTGCCGGTGCTTCCCATTCCAGCGAGCCCGCATTTCGTCGTCCAAGGCCCGCTGATCGAGACCTAAGAGCCTTGCCACGGTGTTTCGGTGCTTGCGGAAGAGAATCATCTCGCCCTGCTCCCACCGCTGCCAGGTCGTCCGGTCAACCCCGAGCTGGCAAGCCGCCTCGCTGATCGACCAACCGTACCGGCGACGCACCTGGAGTAGTCGTTCGCCGACGGCAATCGGCGGAGGGAACGGATCGTAACCGAGGAAGCTGAGGATCGGCGGCATCGACCGCATGGGCGGGTCGAACCGGCCGATTTCCCAGTTCAACACTGTCGAGGAATTGACCTTAAGCCGCTTCGCGGCCTGGGTTTGCGTCAGCCCAAGTTTCAGCCGGCGCTTCCGGATGTGCTCGCCGAGGGTCCTAGGTTCAGCAAGATAGCCATTCGGTTTCCGGCACTTAAGGCGGATATGGGTCAGTGGCAAAAAGGCAACGCGGCCATGTCCGTGCGGCTGGCTCGGTCACGCAAGCGGACGTTGCAGTTGCACGTCGGACCAGGTGTCGCGTTATCGCGCCCGCATGTCGGGTCCACTGCTCGATCGCATCGAC
>WNFZ01003710.1_pt1 | contig 17568 bp, 16 predicted proteins | sample 5400081 | NCBI WGS metagenome assembly WNFZ01 (sample SAMN13153365, study PRJNA577476) | soil metagenome | isolation source: 80 cm soil or saprolite under grassland replicate 1 | place: USA:California | collected 2016-06-15 | reverse complement strand
TCAGGTTGATCGTGGCGCCGCCGTTGACGCTCGCGGTCGCATAATTATTTCCGGTGCTGGATGTAAATACCAGCGTAACCCCGGTCCCGCTTAATGTAGCGCCGCCGTTGACGCTCAGGCTGCCTTGGTCGAGGTAATACACTCCCGGATTCAACGTGACATGTGCACCGGCGTTCAGGCTCATGCCTCCACAATATACGCCCGGATTGATGGTCTCCGTCTTCTTTGAGGAAAAGTTGTGCTTGTCGCATCCCGAAAACGACGGATATGACGAATCCGCGTACGGATCGGAAGCGGGCGTTGCTCCGGTGTTGATTCCCAGTGTCGTAGTGATATTCGACGTCTCCGATACGTTACCCACTACGTTTACGGAGAGCGCGGAGAGCGTGCCACCGCCGTTTAGCGTGAGCGCGGACGAATTGCTGGAATTGTCCATCAGGCTGCAGCCGCTAAGATTGACGGCAGACGTACCTTTTATGACCGTGGCTCCACTCGCTGTCGTATTCAGGCTGAGCACGCAACCGAGACCTCCATTGCCAACAGCGACAGCGCGTGCGGAAATCGTGAGTTGACTTGAGCTAAACAGGCTCGAGAAGAGTCGAGTCTGCGGCTGACTGACAATCACTTCAACGGCATTCGTCGTCGATGTATAGGATCCGGACAGCGGAGGCTGATGCAGCGTCACAACGACATTGTTGGCTCCGGCAACAAAGCCGTACGTCGCAGTTGCGGCCTGAGCCTGAGTTGTCAAGCCGGTAGAGTTGCCCTGGATAGAATAAGTCGTTGCGGCACTGATTGCCCCTGAATCAGCCGCGCTCTGCAGGTGTTGATGGTTGTAATACCACAGCCCCACCTCGGATCCCAGGCCGACCAATCCCAAGAGCGCGGGCATTGTCAGAGCTGTGATGATCGCGTAACTCCCGGTCTGGTCGCGCCTAAAGCGGCGCAGCAGGTCCAAGACCTCTGGAAACGCATGTCGTGCCGCGGGATAGAAAGTCGGAGACATTCTGATTTCCTCACACCGCACATTCAATTTGGATATAATCTTACTTTTAATCCCTCTTTTTTTGTTGAACGACACCTTCGAAATCGAGCGACGTCAATTCAGAAATTGGTAATCATGTCGGGGGCATACGGGAAAATCAGTCTTTTTCCGCCTCCAGCGCCTTGCGGAGGCGCTGCATTTCTTTCAGCTGCACCCGGCTGACCTTGGGGAACCGCAAGTCGAGTCGGTCCAGCGCCTCGACCATGGCGCCCGCGACCACGAGGCGCGCGAACCACTTGTGGTCCGCGGGCACGACGTACCATGGCGCCTCGGGCGTGCTGGTGTTGAGGACCATGTCCTCGTAGGCATCCATATAGCGGTCCCAGAGCTTGCGGTCGGCAACATCGTCCATCGAGAATTTCCAGCGTTTGGCCGGGGTGTCGAGCCGCTGCAGGAACCGGCGCTTCTGCTCCTGTTTCGAGATGCGGAGGTGGAATTTGAGGACGAGCGTGCCGTTGCGCACCAGGTGACGCTCGAAGGCGACGATGTCCTCGAACCGCTGCTTCCAGATCTTGTCCGGCTTCGCCTGAGGCGGCAGCTTCTGGCGCCCGAGCAGCTCGGGTCGCACGCGCACCACCAGCACCTCCTCGTAATAGGAGCGGTTGAAGATGCCGATGCGGCCGCGCGGCGGCAGCCGCACCGCGGCGCGCCGCAAAAAATCGTGTTCGAGCTCCTCGGGGCTCGGCGCTTTGAACGCATGCACCTCGCAGCCCTGCGGGTTGACGCCGGTCATGACGTGCTTGATCGCGCTGTCCTTGCCGCCGGCATCCATGGCCTGGAAGATCGCGAGCACCGCCCAATGCGCCTGGGCGTAGAGCATCTCCTGCAGGTCGGCGAGCCGCTCGATGTCTCCCGCGAGCATCGATTTCGCCTGCTGCTTGTCGATCTCGAGCCCCCGTGTGTCCGCCGGATCGTGATCGGCGAGCCGAAAGTTTTTCGGCTCGTCGATGCGGAACGACTTGATGAGCTTCGCGCTCTTCATCGGTTCTCGTTCGTCCGTTCTCGATCGTCCGCCGTCTGCCACACGTGGTCGAAGAACTTGGGAACGAAAGCCGGCATCATCGGATCGAGATCGGCGGGACTGCGCACGATGTGCACGCCGGCGAGCTCCGGTGTTCGCTCGCGCGCGAGAAAGGCGAGTATCTTTTGGCGCAAGGCGGCTGCCGGCTCGGCTGCGCGCAGCACCTTCACCATGGCGATGCGGCCGCTGTCGAAAATCGCCCGCCAGCCGGGTTCGGGATCGACCGAATCCGGCGACAGTCCCGTCTCTTCCGCAAGCTCGCGCAGCACGCTGCGCTCGAGGTCGACCTGTTCACCGACGACGTCGTCGAGATCGGGCGTACCGCCGATGAAATATACTTTTCCGGCATTGGCGGTGTGGCCGCCCATGACGCCGAGCACGAAGGCACCGTCGGCCGCGTGCAGCGCGCCCATCGCGAAGCAATTGCGCACGCTCTTGTCGGGAAAGCCCCAGTCGCGCCAAGCCAGGAAGCTGGCGAAATCGGTCTCCAGATACGCGCCGCGGAACACGCCATCCGCAACGGCAAAGTCGTGAAGCACCAGGACCCGGCCGTTCCACAATTCGGGCTTGCCGCGCCGCATTTGCGCAAAATAGCGATCGATCTCGTCCCGGCGCTCGGTCGCGAACGGCCATTGTTTTCGGACGAACCGTAGCTCGAGCCGCTCGACCGGAAGGAGCGTGATATCAGCCATGAGATGAAAGAACGCGGTTTTGCAAGGAAAGTTCAAGCCTCGATCGTGCCTTCCATGACGATGATGGCTTCGCCGCCCACCGCCGCCGACACGAGCTTTCGCTGTTTGATCGAGATCGAAAGCTCGATCAGGCTCGGCCGCCCCATCTCGTAGCCCTGCTCGATCCGGAACTCGTGTCGGCCGTCGGCATGCGTCTCGCAACGCGCGAGCACGCCGGCGAATGCCGCGGCGGCCGAGCCGGTCGCCGGATCTTCTGGCACGCCGAAGCTCGGCGCGAACATGCGGGCGTGGAACGCGTTGCCCTGCTCGACCGTCTCGCGGCAGAACACGAAGGCGCCGCCCGGACCGCGTCGGTCGATCGCGTGCCAATGCGCGGGATCGATCCGGCATGTTCGAAGCCCATCGAGGCCGCGCACCGGCACGAAGGTGTAGTCCGCGCCCGCCGACCAGCACATCGGGACGAAGCGCTCGAATCCGATCTCGCGCGCATCGATCCCCAGCGCCGCCGCAAGCTCGCTGCCGGCGGCGGCCGGCCCGGTCTCCTGCGGGAGGCGCGGCAGGTCGAAACTGGCGCGGCCGCGATCGGCGCCGATCGGCTCGACCACGCACTGCACGTTGCCGACGTCCTCCTCGAGGACGATCTCGCAGGCAGCATTGCGATCCATGCGACCGAGCAGCACCGCAGTGCCGACGGTCGGATGCCCGGCGAAGGGAAGCTCCGTCGCCGGCGTGAAGATGCGCACCCGCGCCCGGTGCGACGGCTCGGCGGCGGGCAGCACGAACACGGTCTCCGATAAATTGAACTCGCGCGCGATGGCCTGCATGGTCGTGCCGTCGAGGCCTTCCGCGTCGAACACGACCGCGAGCGGATTGCCGGCGAATTTTTTGCTGGTGAACACGTCGAGCGTGGTGAAGCGCCGGCGCATGCTGACTCCTGTGCGCCACTCGCCCTGGGAGAGATGCCCGAACCGCGGAGCGGCGAGCCGGACGGGGCCACGATCATTGGGTCCACCCGGGCCCAGGGCGCCAAGCCGCCGCCTCCTCGATACATCGTTTCGCGGCCAGCCGGTCGCGAAGCTTACACGAGGTTGACGCAGATCAAAGCCTTCAGCCGAACGCCCTATAGAACTGCACTTGGTGATGGAGGACGCCATGGCGATGGTCATGATCAAGTGTCCCGAGACATCTCACGCCGTGCTGACGGGAATCGAGGTGGATGGCGGGTTGGAGAGCCTTCCCGACGTCGCATACGAAACCGATTGCCCGCTCTGTGGGGACAAGCACGTGTGGTGGAAAAAAGCGGCCCGGCTGGCGGAACCGCCCCGCCAAAGGCGGGATACGGCCGCGGTATCCCGGATGTGCTGAATGGCTGCTGCCCTCGGCGGTATTGCGCCGGCGATGGGTAGTTCGGCGACTACACCGGCTCGGCCAAAAACATCCGGCTGGGCCTGATCAGCTCCTCCTGCGCGTCGATGAGCAGCATTTCGTCCGCGCCGGCCTCGGCCGTCCTTCGCAGCACGCCGAAGATCGAGGAGGCGGCGCGCGAGAGCGCCTCGGCACTGAGCCCGCGCGGAACCAACGCAGGAAGAACAGCGCCGCGATGGCGTCGCCGGCGCCGTGAACCGCGACGGGCAGACGCGGCGTGCGCAGACGAAACCGCCCGCCCCGCTCCGCAGCGACGAGATCGATGCAGTCTTTCGGGGTCTCCTCGGTCGCGACCGAGGTGACGAGGATGACACGCGGGCCGCGCGCGGCGAGCGCGTCGATCGCGGCGAGCAAGGCCGCGAGCGTCGGCGTGGCGCCGCCCGAGAGATGCTCGAGCTCGAACTGATTGGGTGTCAGCACATCGGCAGCCGGCAGCGCGCGCTCGCGCAGGAACTCGGGGATTCCGGCGCGCACATAGACGCCGCGGCCGGCATCCCCGATCACCGGATCGCAGCAATAGCGCGCCGCCGGATTGGCGGCCTTGACCTTGGCGGCCGTCTCGAGAATCGCCTCGCCGGTTTCGGCTTTCCCGACATAGCCGGACAGCACGCCGTCGCATCTTGCGAATAGCCCGCGGTCCTCGATGCCGCGCGACAGCTCCCGGACGGCGCTCGCCTCCACCATCTCGCCGCGAAAGCTTCCGTGACCGGGATGATTGGAGAACAGCACGGTGTGGACCGGCCAGACCTCGCAGCCGAGCCGCTGCAGCGCGAACACCGCGGCGGCGTTGCCGACGTGACCGCAGGCGACGTGCGAATTGATGGAGAGGAGATTCATGGGATGCGGCCCGCGACTGACAGGTGTTTCACGGGGCGCACTCTAAAAGTTGAGTCACAAACAGCGAGAGCAGATACCCTCCCCCCTTGCCGCGGTCACTTATTCTCCAGTTTTGCGTTCGCCTGCTCGACGTATTTGTTCGTATAGGTCTTCGCGAGGTCGATGTGGGCGTTGGCGATCTCCGGAACCGACTGGCTGAACACGTCGAGCACCGCCTGGGCGCCCTTCGGATCCATGCTGCCGCTCTCCGAATACATCGGCATCGTGTTCTTGAGCGCGGCGAGATAGAGTTCCTTGTCGGGGCCGACGAGCTCAACCGGCATCTGCGCGATGATTTCCTCGGGCGTGTGCGAGTGGATCCACTTGAGCGTGGCGACGATGGCGTTGGTGAGCGCCTGGACCTCGGCCTGGTGGCCAGAAATCCATCCGGTGCGCGTATAGAGCGCCCCGCCGGGATATTCGCCGCCGAACACCGCGAGCGTATCCTTTTGCGTGCGCGTGTCGCTGAGAATTTGCACGTTCTTGTACTTGCCCTGCAGCAAGGTGACCGCCGGATCGAGCATGACCGCCGCGTCGACCAGGCCCTGCTCCTGCGCGGCGATGGCGGTTGCTTCCAGTCCGATCCCGACCACCGCGACCGAATTGGGGTCGACGCCGTTCTTGTGCAGCAGATATTTCAGGAAGAAATCGGTCGAGGACCCGGGCGCACTCACCCCCACCTTCTTGCCGGCGAGGTCCTTGATGGAATGGACCTCCTCCGCGTGCTTGGGCGAGACCACCAGAACCAACCCCGGATAGCGGTCGTAGGTCACGAACGCTTGCATCGGCTGGTTCTTGGCGGCGAGATTGACGCAATGGTCGTAATAACCGGACACGACGTCGGCGCTGCCGCCGAGCACCGCGGTCAGCGCCTGCGAGCCGCCCTTGAAATTGATGAGCTCGACCTCGAGTCCGGCCTTCTCATATTCGCCGATCTGATGCGCGAGCATCGTCGGCAGATAGCACAGGCAGCCGCCGCCGCCGACGGCGATGCTGACGTGTTTCAAACCCTCTTTCGCCGCAACCGGCCCAGTCAGCAGCGCGAGCACGCCGAGCGCCGCGAGCAGCGTTCCGAGCAACCCGCTCGTCCAAGATCGTTTCCCGGCCATGAGATCCTCCTTGTGATTATCGTTTCCGTCGTCCCGAGGCGCGCGCCGAGATGGAGCCGCAAACGTCCAAGATCTTGCAGCTACATCCCGGCCGCCGCTTTGCGCACGAAGCGGTCGTCGAAGGTCCTGTTGAGATCGACCTTGGCGCCCTTGAGCTCCGGATCGAATTGCGCAGCAGCTGATAGGCGTTCTGCATGCCCTTCTCGGTGATGATGCCGGTCTTGGAATACATCTCGATCGAAGCCTTGACCGCACGCTCGTAGAGCGCCCGATCGCCGAGATAATATTCGTCCGGCATCGTCTTCACGATTTCCTCCACGCTCGCCGCCTTGAGCCACTGCAGTCCCTTGTACAACGCGTTGACGAGGCGCTGGGTCGTGTTCGGATATTTTTCGGCGAAATCCGCCTTGAGATAGAGCACGGCGGCCGGATTGGTGCCGCCGAACAGCTTCATGTTGCCTTCCTCGGTGCGAGTGTCGGCCAGCACCGATATGTCGCCGTCCTGCTCGAGCTTGGAGACCGCCGGATCGACGTTCGAGATCGCGTCGATCTCGCCGCGCTTGATCGCGGCCACCGCGGTCGCACCGGACCCGACGCTGATGATCGACACGTCTTCGGGCTTGAGCCCGTCCTTTCCGATCAAGGCATTGACGAAGAAATGCGTGGCGGAGCCGGGCGCCGAGACGCCGATCTTGAAGCCCTTGAGGTCCTTGAACGATTTAACGCTTGCGGCTTTTTCCTTGCGGACCCCAAGCACGAATCCGGGAAACCGGCCGAGCTCGAGCACGGCTTTGATGTCCTGGCCGCGGGCCTGCATGCGCACGGTGTGCTCATAGGCGCCGGTGACGACGTCGACCGAGCCGCCGAGCAGCGCCTGCAACGACTTCGCGCCGCCGGCGAAATCGTTGATGCTGACGTTGAGGCCCTGTTCTTTGAAATAGCCGAGCCGCTCGGTGATCGACAGCGGCAGATAATAGAGTCCACTCTTGCCGCCGACCGCCAGCGTGACGTCCGGCTTCTCGATCGCCTGGGCGTGCGCCGGGTGTGACGCGAGAAGTCCGAACGCGAGCGCGCCCAGCGCCAATCTCATGCTTTTCATTGCCGCTTCCTCCCGATTTTTCGGGCGACCGGCCCATTGCGGCCAAACATGGCCGCAGCAGCCTGCATGCGCAAGCCCGCTAGGCCCGAGTCTCCGCGGCCAGCGGCCGCCATACCAGCAACCGCCGCTCGACCGCGCTGACAAGCCCGTCGATCGCCAGCACGAACACGGCCAGCACGAACATGCCGGCGAAGACTCCTGCCACGTCGAACACGCCTTCGGCTTGCTGGATCAGATAGCCGAGACCGGCAGCCGAGCCGAGGTATTCGCCGACGACGGCACCGACCACCGCGAATCCCACTGAAGTGTGCAGCGAGGAGAACATCCACGACAGCGCCGAGGGCCAATAGACATGCCGCATCAGCTGGCGTTCGCTCATGCCGAGCATGCGCGCGTTGGCGAGCACCGTGTGGCTGACTTCCTTGACGCCCTGGTAGACGTTGAAGAACACCACGAAGAACACCAGGGTAACGCCGAGCGCCACCTTCGACCAGATGCCGAGCCCGAGCCACAGCGCGAAGATCGGCGCCAACACCACGCGCGGCAGCGCGTTGATCATCTTCACATAGGGATCGAGCACGGCGGCGAGGAACGGCTTGCGCGCGAACCAAAAGCCGACGAGCGCGCCCGCCGCCGATCCGAGCACGAACGCAAGCACGGATTCGACGAGCGTCACCCAGAGGTGCCGCCAGATCGTTCCCTCGGCGAACCATCTGACGACGCGCGAGAACACGTCGACCGGGGTCGAGAAAAAGAACGGCGGCAACACGTTGGTCGCGGTGAGCACGTGCCACAGCCCGATCGCCAGAACCGCGACCAGAACCTGCAGCACTGTCAGATTCGCGCGCGACTGCACCAAGCTCAGCCTCCCCCGGTCTGGGCGTAGCCTTTGAGCACTTCGGTCTTGAGCACGTGCCAGATTTCGCGGTGGAGCGCGTGGAAGGCCGGCTCGAGCTTGACTTCGGCGATGTCGCGCGGGCGGGGCAGCGCGACGCGCCACTCGCCGAGAATTCGCGCGGCCGGGCCCGCCGACATGATGACGACGCGATCGGACAGCGCGATCGCCTCCTCGAGATCGTGGGTGACGAACAGCACCGCCTTGCGATCGGCGTTCCACAGGTCGAGCAGCAGGTTGCCCATGATCTGCCGAGTCTGGGCGTCGAGCGGGCCGAACGGCTCGTCCATCAGCAGGATTTTCGGATCGCGGATCAGCACCTGGGCGAGACCGACGCGCTTGCGTTGGCCGCCGGAGAGCATGTGCGGATAGCGGGAAGCAAAGCCCTGGAGGCCGACGCGGGTGAGCCAGCTCTCGGCACGGCTGCGCGCCTCGCGCGCCGGCACGCCAGCGACCTCGAGCCCGATCGCGACGTTCTCGATCGCGGTCTTCCACGGGAACAGGGCTTCCGCCTGAAACAGATAGCCAGCGCGCTCGTTGAGCGATGAGAGCGGCGTGCCGAAGATGGTGGTGCGTCCGGCCGAGGGGGCGAGCAGGCCCGCCGCCACGTTGAGCAGCGTCGTCTTGCCGCAGCCGGTCGGCCCCACGATCGAGACGAACTCGCCGTCGGCGACCGCCAGCGTCGCCCGTTCGACCGCCGTATAGGTGCTGCCGTCGGCGAACCGGAAACTGATGGTGACGGCATCGAGCGCGATGGCGGAACCGTTCATGCGCGGATCGGCGCTTGCTGTCGCGCTGGCTGGCTGGACCATGCTCCTCAGGCTAGCCGCCCGCTTTCCGCCTTGCAAAGCCGACTGCGCGCGGGACGCGCCCCGTCCGATCAATTCCGGCTCTTGTCCACCAGCGCCTTGGCCTTGATCCACGGCATCATGGCGCGCAGCTTCTCGCCGATCTGCTCGATCGGATGCTGGGCGAGCTTGGCGCGCATCGCCTTGAACGAGGTCTGGTTGACCTTGTTCTCCAGCATCCAATTGCGGGTGAAGCGGCCCGACTGGATGTCGTCGAGGATGCGCTTCATCTCCGCGCGCGTCTGCGCGTTGATCACCCGCGGCCCGCTGACGTATTCGCCGTATTCGGCCGTGTTGGAGATCGAGTAATTCATGGTGGCGATGCCGCCCTCGTAGATCAGGTCGACGATCAGCTTCACCTCGTGCAGGCACTCGAAATACGCCATCTCCGGCGCGTAGCCGGCCTCGACCAGCGTCTCGTAGCCGGCCTTGATCAGCTCGACGAGCCCGCCGCACAGCACGACCTGCTCGCCGAACAGATCCGTCTCGCATTCCTCGCGGAACGTGGTCTCGATGATGCCGGCCCGCCCGCCGCCGATCGCCGCACCGTAGGAGAGCCCGAGATCGTGGGCATTGCCGGAGGCGTCGCGCTCGATCGCCATCAGGCAGGGCACGCCGCCGCCGCGCTGGTATTCCGAACGCACGGTGTGGCCGGGGCCTTTGGGCGCGATCATCAGCACGTCGAGGTCGGGCCGCGGCTCGATTAGGTTGAAATGGATGTTGAGGCCGTGGGCAAACATCAGCGCCGCGCCGTCCTTCATGTTGGCGGCGAGATGGTCGCGATAGATGTCGGCCTGGAGCTCGTCGGGGGTGAGCATCATCATCACGTCGGCCCATTTCGCCGCTGCCGCGACTTCCCTGACGGGCAGCTGCGCGCTTTCCGCCTTCTTGGCCGACGCCGAGCCCTTGCGCAGCGCCACCGTGACTTCCTTCACGCCGGAGTCGCGCAGGTTGAGCGCGTGGGCATGGCCCTGGCTGCCGTAGCCGATGATGGCGACCTTCTTGCCCTTGATCAGGTTCAAGTCGGCGTCGCGATCGTAGTAAACACGCATGGTTTTCTTCCCTCATTGAGCGAATGCCAGGTTCGCCGGCCCTTCATCCCGTTACAGCTGTATGGCGGATAGCCCTCGGCAGTGTCGAGTCACATCCCTTCCGGCCCGCGAGTGATGGCGACGATGCCGGTGCGCGACACCTCGACCAGGCCGAGCGGCAGCATCAAGCCGACGAATTGATCGATCTTGTCGGTTTTGCCCGTGAGCTCGAACACGAAGCTCTCGGTCGTGGCGTCGATCACGCGGGCGCGGAATGCGTCGGACAGGCGCAGCGCCTCGACCCGGCGCTCGCCGGTGCCCCTCACTTTGACCATCGCGAGCTCGCGCTCGATCGACTTGCCGCCGATCGTCACGTCGATGACGCGGTGAATCGGCACCAGCCGCTCCAGCTGGTTCTTGATCTGCTCGATCACCATCGGGGTGCCGGTGGTCACGATGGTGATGCGGGAGAGATGCTTCTCGTGCTCGGTCTCCGAGACCGTCAGCGAATCGATGTTGTAGCCGCGTCCCGAGAACAGGCCGATGACGCGGGCGAGCACGCCGGGCTCGTTGTCGACGAGGACGGAGAGGGTGTGGCGTTCGGTAGCGGGATTTTTCATCAGCATGGCATCACACCATCACCTTGCCTTCCTCGGTGATCGCGTCCTCGAGGTCCTGCGCGGCGTCGCCGAGCAGCATCTCGTTGTGCGCGCGGCCGGCCGGGATCATCGGGAAGCAATTCTCGGCCGGATCGACCACGCAGTCGAAGATCACCGGGCGGTCGACCTTCAGCATTTCCCGGATCGCGGCATCGAGCTCCGCCGGCTTCGAGCAGCGGATGCCGACGCAATGATAAGCCTCCGCGAGCTTGACGAAATCCGGCAGCGCCTCGGTGTAGCTCTCCGAATAGCGCCCGCCGTGGAGCAGCTCCTGCCACTGCCGCACCATGCCCATGTACTGGTTGTTGATGATGAAGATCTTGATCGGCAGCCGGTACTGCACCGCGGTCGACATCTCCTGCATGGTCATCAGCACCGAGGCTTCGCCGGCGATGTCGATGACGAGCGAGTTCGGATGCGCGAGCTGCACGCCGACCGCCGCCGGCAGGCCGTACCCCATGGTGCCGAGCCCCCCGGACGTCATCCAGCGGTGCGGCTCCTCGAACTTGAAGAACTGCGCCGCCCACATCTGGTGCTGGCCGACTTCGGTGGTGATGTAGACGTCGCGATCGCGCGTGAGCGCGTAGAGCCGCTCGATCGCGTATTGCGGCTTGATGATCTCGTTCGAGTTGCGATAGGCGAGGCTCTTGCGTCCACGCCATTTGTCGATCTGCTGCCACCATTCGCCGAGCGCCGCCTTGTCGGTTGCGACCGAGGACGAGCGCCACAGCCGGATCATATCCTCGAGCACGTGCCCGCAATCGCCGACGATGCCGATGTCGGCTTTGATGTTCTTGTTGATCGAGGAGGCGTCGATGTCGACGTGGATGCGCTTGGAGCCGGGCGAGAACGCGTCGACGCGGCCGGTGATGCGATCGTCGAACCGCGCGCCGATGCACACCATGACGTCACAATCGTGCATCGCCATGTTGGCCTCGTAGGTGCCGTGCATGCCGAGCATGCCGAGCCACTGCGGATTTGCGGCCGGAAACGCGCCGAGCCCCATCAGGGTCGAGGTGATGGGAAACCCGGTGAGCTTGACGAGCTCGCGCAGGAGATGGCAGGCCTCCTTGCCGGAGTTGATGACGCCGCCGCCCGAATAGATCACCGGGCGTTTCGCGCCGGCCATCAGCGCGACCGCGGCTTTGATTTTTTCGAGATCGCCCTTGAGCTTCGGCCGGTAGGTCTTGTGCTGCACGTTTCGCGGCCCGGAGTAGAAGCCCTTGGCGAATTGCACGTCCTTGGGGACGTCGACCACCACTGGGCCCGGCCGGCCGTTCGCAGCGACATAAAACGCTTCGTGCAGCACGCGCGCGAGATCGTCGACGTTTTTGACCAGATAATTGTGCTTGGTGCACGGCCGAGTGATGCCGACGGTGTCGCATTCCTGGAAGGCGTCGTTGCCGATCAGATGCGTGGGCACCTGCCCGGTGATGCAGACGAGCGGCGTCGAATCCATCAACGCGTCGGTAAGCCCGGTCACCGCATTGGTCGCGCCCGGGCCCGAGGTGACCAGCACGCAGCCGACCTTGCCGGTCGAGCGCGCATAGCCTTCCGCGGCATGGACCGCGCCCTGCTCGTGGCGGACTAGGATGTGGCGAAGCTTGTCCTGATGGAACAGCTCATCGTAGATCGGCAGTACCGCTCCGCCCGGGTAGCCGAAGACGTGCTCCACTCCCTGATCGGCGAGCGCTTGGATCACCATTTGGGCGCCGGTCATTTGTTCTGCCATGTTCCGCTCCGCTTCCTGAACGCTCCGACTTGACCAGATTTGGCAATAAAAAAGGGGCTCAAGAGCCCCTGTCGCGCACCGCCACGTATCGCGGATGGGTCATCCATCCACGGCGGTGCGCCTGCCAATTACGAGAACAACAAAATTGTGCACGGTCGTGCCTCTCCGGCGTTTTGTTGCGCGCCTTATAGTCGCGGCACCCCCAAAGGTCAAGCGCGAACCGGCTCGAACGCCTGCAAGACGTGCTCTCGCGCCCGATCGTCAGCGATCCACGGCAAGCCCGGCAGCTGGTGGCGAAACCAGGTGAACTGCCGCTTGGCATAGCGCCGCGTGTCCTGCTTGGCTTCGATCGCGGCGGCTGCGAGCGTGAGCCTCCCGGCCAGCACTTGGCGCAGCCAGGGCACGCCGTGGGCCTTCAGGGCGGGAGAAAGCGGGTCGAGCCCGCGGGCATCGAGCGCGCGCGCCTCCTCGAGCGCACCCGCCGCGATCATGGCGTCGAAGCGCGCATCGATGCGGCGATAGAGCTCGGTGCGATCGGGATTTAGGAAAACGTTAACTGTCGCGGCCAAATCGAGCAGCGCCGGCATGCCGGCACGATGCCAGTCCGAAAGCGTCCGGCCGGTCGCCCGAACTACTTCGAGCGCGCGGGCGATCCGCACCCCGTCTTGCGAGCGGATTTTTGCCGCGCTTTCCGGGTCGCATTCGCCGAGCTCCGCGTGCAGCGCCGGCGCCCCCTCGGCGGCGAGCCGCGCGCGCAAGCCGGCGCGGAGCGCGGCCGGGACCGGCGGGATCGCGGCGAGTCCTGTTGTGAGCGCCTTGAAATAGAGCCCGGTGCCGCCGACCAGGATCGGCAGCCGCCCAGCGCGAAAAGCTTCGGCCAGCACCGGCTCCACGTCTCGCAGCCAGCGCCCCACCGAATAGGTCTCGGCGGCATCGACGTGGCCGTAGAGCCGGTGCGGAACACCGGCCTCCGCTTCGGCGCTCGGCCGTGCGGTCAGGATTCTCAGGTCGCGATAGACCTGCATGGAATCCGCATTGACGATCACGCCGCCGAGCGCTTCGGCCAAGGCGAGCGCCAGCCCCGACTTGCCGCTCGCGGTCGGCCCTGCGATAAGCACCGCCCGCTTCGCATCGCGCCGGTCCTTTTGCGCATGACTCATGTGGCAACCTTGGTCTCGGACCCCGGCGCGCCGGCGCTGGATGAGGCCGCGCTCGCCGGCGTGTGCGGCAAATTGCGCGGCTCCGAACCATGCTGGCTCGCGCCGGGCGTCGCGGCGGATATTTGCTTCACGCCCGATGCGCCGGTCGATGAGCGCCTGCTGGTCGCACAACTCCGATCCGCGCTCGCCGGGCGCCCGGTCGACGTGGTGGTGCAGCCATTGGCGCATCGGCGCAAGCGGCTTCTGGTGGCCGATATGGATTCCACCATGATCGGCCAGGAATGCGTCGACGAGCTCGCCGACAAGGTCGGGCTGAAATCCCGCATCGCGGCCATCACCGAGCGTGCCATGAACGGTGACATCGCGTTCGAGCCGGCGCTGCGCGAGCGCATCGGATTGCTTCGCGGACTGCCGCTGACAATCATCATCGTCGCGGCCGGCCGCATCGACGGCGTCGAAGAGCCGATCCTCGGACGCGACGCCAAGCACGCCGCGCTGCTCGATCTCAGGAGAAAACTCGGCCTCGCGCGCGATCAGACGCTTGCGGTCGGCGACGGCGCGAACGACCTTGCGATGCTTGAGGCTGCTGGGCTCGGCGTCGCCTATCGGGCAAGGCCCAAGGTCGCGGCGAGCGCGAGGGCGCGCATCGATCACGGCGATCTCACGGCCTTGCTTTATATCCAGGGCTACCGCCGCGAGGAGTTCGCGACGGGATAATATTCGCGTTGTCATTCCTGGGCGCCGCACAGCGGCGAACCCGGACCCCATGAACACGATTCGGGCCGACAGCGCCGTGGCTATGGATTGTGGGTCTGGCCCTTTGGGCCAGCCCGGAATGACGGGGCCCGAGGAAGCCGCTACTGCAGGGCCAGCGCCACGAACCGCACCTCGCCTTCCGCATTGGCGATCAGGAGCAGCGCCGACTTGCGGCCGTCCTTCTTGAGCTGGTCGATCTTCTTCTGCACGTCGGCGGCATTCGACACCGCCTCCTGCGCCACTTCGACGACGACGTCGCCGGCAGAAAGGCGCTTGTCCGCCGCCGCCGAGCCGCCCTCGACCGCGGTGATGACCACGCCCTTGACGGTGTCCTTGATCTTGTAGCGCTTGCGCAGGTCCTCGGTCAGGTTCGAGAGGTCGAGCCCGAGCGTCTTTTTGACCACCGATTTCTCGTCCGGAGTTCCTTCGTTCTTGGCGAGCGCGGGTTTCTTCTCGCCGTCCTCGAGCCGGCCGAGCTTCACGGTCTTGGTCTCTTCCTTGCCCTTGCGGACGACGGTGACCTGCACGTCCTTGCCGACCGGCGTGTCGGCGACGACCCGCGGCAGGTCGCGCATTTCCTTGATGTCGTGACCGTCGAACTTGACGATCACGTCGCCGGGCTCGATGCCGGCGGGCTTCGCCGGCCCCTTGTCGTCGACGCCGGCGACCAGCGCGCCGCGCGTCTGCTTCATCCCCAGACTGTCGGCGATCTCGTCGGTGACCTGCTGGATGCGCACGCCGAGCCAGCCCCGCCGCGTCTCGCCGAATTGGCGCAGCTGCTCGATGACCGGCAGCGCGGTCTTGGACGGCACGGCAAAGCCGATGCCGATCGATCCGCCCGAGGGCGAAATGATCGCGGTGTTGACCCCGATCACCTCGCCCTCCAGGTTGAACAACGGCCCGCCGGAATTGCCGCGATTGATGGCCGCATCGGTCTGAATGTAATTGTCGTACGGCCCGGAATTGATGTCGCGGTTGCGCGCCGAGACGATGCCCGCCGTCACCGAGCCGCCGAGGCTGAACGGGTTGCCGATCGCGATCACCCATTCGCCGAGCCGCAGCTTGTCCGAATCCCCGAATTTCACCGCCTTGAGCGGCCTGTCGGGCTTGACCCTGAGCAGCGCGATGTCGGTCTTCTGGTCCCGACCGATGATCTCCGCCTTGAGCTTGGCGCCGTCGTTGAGGATGACGTTGATCTCGTCGGCGTCGGAGATGACGTGATTGTTCGTCACGACGATGCCGGAGGCATCGATGATGAAACCCGAACCCAGCGAGTTGACGCGGCGCGGCGTGTGCTCGCGGTTCGGGTTGTCGCCCTGGCCGCGCCTGTTCTTGAAGAACTCGTCGAAAAATTCCTCGAATGGCGAGCCGGGCGGCAGCTGCGGCATCGGCCCCACCTTGGAATCGACCGTCTGCGAAGTGGAAATATTCACTACCGCGTCGATCACCGTTTCGGCGACTTCCGAGATCCCGTCGGGCCCGCGCGCAAGCGCCGGGGCCGAGAACGCGGTAACCGCCAGCGCGGTCGCCGTCAGGGCGGCGAAGGCGGGACGACGGAGGTTGCGGGCGCAGTTGCGAACGTAGCCGGCCATGGGGTGTCATTCTCCGAGGGGCAAGATTGGCCGGGACACTGACTCCATCCGCACCGGGACGCAAGGACGGCCTCCTGCAAGAAAACTTTTAGTGACGGGATTGAGGCGGAAAAACGACTCCAGCGAAATTCAGGCCGTTCCGGCAACGCCTGGGCGCCGCCGGGGCTCTACGGCCGGTGCCCCGAGGCCAGAACGGAACAACGGGGCGCGAGCAGCGCAAGCAAAAATAGCCGGGATTATCCTCCGGCTTCCGTCGCCCATCCTCGGGATTATTCACCCGCGTACCATCCAGATCACCACGACGCCGAGCGCCGCGCATGCGATGCCGACGATGCGCAGAAGATGCTCGGGTGTTTCCAACACGCTCAGCATCGCCCGTTTCGCGGCCCCCGGAAACGCGGCGAACGCCAATCCCTCGATGACGAAGACGAGCCCGATCGCGATCAAAAAATCGGCCATGGCCGAGTCGGCTGGCGCCGCTATTTCGTCGCGCCGCCGGCCCGCGCGTTGTCGGTCTTGGCGTCTATGCTCTTGCCGCTCGGATCGACGAAATACCGGAAGAAATCGGTGTCGGGATTGAGCAGCATGCGCGTATCGTTGTGGCGCAACCCGTTCTCATAGGCCTGCATCGAGCGATAGAAGCCGAAGAAGTCCCGATCCCTGCCGTAGGCGTCGGCGAAGATGCGGTTTCGCTGGGCGTCGCCCTCGCCGCGAATCTGCTCGGCCTTGGAAGTGGCGTCCGCGATCAGCACGGTGACGTCGCGGTCGGCCCTGGAGCGGATTTCCTGCGAGCGCTGGCTGCCCTGGGCGCGGAACTCCGCGGCCTCGCGCTGGCGCTCGGTCTGCATGCGCTGAAAGACCGCCTGGCTGTTCTGCTCGGGCAGATCCGCGCGGCGGATGCGCACGTCGACGACCGCGATGCCGAACGCGGCCGCCTCGTGATCGAGCTGCTCGCGCATTTTCTGCGTGAGCTGCGGGCGCTCGTCGCGCACCACCTGAATGAACGAGGCTTCGCCGAGCACCCGGCGCAGCGCCGAGATCAGCAGGGTGGAGAGTCGCGAATTGGCCGCCTCGATCGAGCCCACCGTCTGGTAGAACTTCAGCGGATCCTGGACCCGGTAGCGGGCGAAGGAGTCGACCACCAGGCGCTTCTGATCGGACGCGATCACTTCCTGGGAAGGCGCTTCGAGATCGAGGATGCGCTTGTCGACGCCGATGACGCTGTCGATCAGCGGCACCTTGTAGTTCAGGCCCGGCTCGGTGATCACCCAGATCGGCTTGCCGAGGCGGACCACCAGCGCCTGCTGGGTCTGATAGACCGTGAACAGCGAACCGTAGGCGACGATCAGGGCGACGACCCCGAGGACGATGACGACGCTGCTGGTGAGACTGAGCTTCATTTGCTGCCTCCCGTCTGCGGCGTCTGCGTCTGCGGACGGTGCTGCAGCTCGTTCAAGGGAAGATACGGCACCACGCCGCTTGCTCCGGCGTTCTTCGAGGTATCCACGATGATCTTGTCGGTGCCGCCGAACAGCCGCTCCATGGTCTCGAGATACATGCGCTGGCGCGTCACCTCCGGAGCAATCTTGTACTGGTCGTAGATCTTCAGGAACCGCGAGGCCTGGCCG
>WNFZ01005541.1_pt1 | contig 17577 bp, 17 predicted proteins | sample 5400081 | NCBI WGS metagenome assembly WNFZ01 (sample SAMN13153365, study PRJNA577476) | soil metagenome | isolation source: 80 cm soil or saprolite under grassland replicate 1 | place: USA:California | collected 2016-06-15 | reverse complement strand
CCCTGAAAGTTTTCGGCGGGCCACCGAAAACAGCACGCCAGCGGCGCGCGCTCCCCGGATGAGCGAAGATCTTCTCTCACTTTTCCGCAAAACCGGCGCATTGCTAGATGGTCACTTCATTTTGCGCTCCGGCTTGCACAGCCGTCAGTATTTCCAATGCGCGCTGCTCCTTGAGCACACGCAGATCGCAGCAAAAGTCTGTGGATGGCTGGCCGACAAACTTCGCCAGTTTGATTGCGACACAGTCATCTCCCCTGCTCTCGGCGGAATTATTGTCGGTCAGGAAGTCGCGCGTTCGTTAGGTAAACGCCATATCTTTGTCGAAAAAGAAGATGGAAACCTTGTCTTGCGCCGCAGTTTTCAAATCTCGGCCAACGAAAAATTCGTCGTGGTCGAAGACGTCGTCACCCGCGGCGGACGCGTGCAGGAGACGATCGATATCGTTCGCGCGCACGGAGGTATGGTTTCCGCAGTCGGGGTGATTGTCGATCGCAGCGGTGCTGCGAAACCAAATTTCGGCTGCCCATTCATTAGCCTGGTTGAAATGGACGTCGAGACGTTTTCTGCCGACAACCTGCCGCCGGATCTGGTAACAATTCCAGCCGTTAAGCCAGGTAGCAAATAGGCGCTGAGCGTTCGCGACGAGCGCCTCTAGAACTTCAACAATTCAGGCAGCGCTTTCGGATCGGTCACCGGTGCTTTGCAGGTGAAATTTTCGCACACGTAGGCGGCTGGCTTGCCTTCAACTAGTGACATCGCGCGGATAGCTTCATTCTTCTCGCCGAGAAATTTTTGGCCTTCGGCGCCGTCGGCTAAAACCAGAATTGTCTTTGGCAGAAAATGACGATGCACCTCCCTAAGTAACGCTTTGGTTTCCGGCGCATCCTTTTTCCCGGCGATCACGATCTGTCGTGGTTTAGTCAACGAGTTATCAAGCGCGACCAACATTTGCGGCATGGCGCTGGGAAAATGCGAAAGTGTGGTCGCAAACGCATCGATCGTTTTTCGCACTTGCTCCGCCATCCTTTGGTCGTCGCGGAGCTGGGATAACCGCAAAAGATTCAGCGCTGAAACCGAACTCGCTGCCGGCTCGGCGCCGTCGTTGTCGTCTTTCATCCGAAGGAAAACACTTTCGTCTTTACCGCTCGTGCTGAAGTAGCCCCCGTTTTTCTCGTCGAAAAACAAGTGGTCCTGCGTCTCCTGCAATTGGGCCGCGAGTTTGAGCCACTCGATATCGAATGAGGCTCCGTAAAGGTCGAGAAGACCCTGAATAACGAATGCATAATCGTCGGCGAACCCCTCGATATCGCCGCGGCCCCCACGATAGTTGCGATAGAGCATTTTGCTCTTTTCTTCGTAGAGATTTGTCCTGAAGAATTTGGCTGCGCGCGTTGCGATTTCCAAGTAGCGCGGTTCATCGAGCACTTGCGCACCGCGGGCATAAGCTGAAATCATCAGGCCATTCCAAGCGGCGATGATCTTGTCGTCGAGATGCGGCCGCGGTCGTTTTGCACGAATCGCAAATAGTTTCTCGCGACTTTCTGCGAGCGATTTGGCAATCTCCTGTTCGCTTTTGTTAAAGTGCTCTGCGGTTTTTGCAATGGTGTGCCGTTCAATCAATGCACTCCGTAATGGAATTCAAAAACCTCAGCGGCGTCACCCAGCGCTTCCTCAATCTCTTTTTTTGTCCAAATGTAGAATGCGCCTTCCGCAGTCTTTCTGTGGCCGGGATCGCCGATCCTGGCTACAATGGGGCTGTCGGCATCTTCGGCGGAGAAAAAGCCGCCTTCCTTCGATGTCGTGTCGCGGGCGACATAATTCAGAATGTCACGCGCAACCGATTCGAATTCGACCCTCACCGGTGCCTTCGCGTCCGCCTCTCCCTGGCCAGGGAGAGGGTTGAGGTGAGGGTCGCTCAAAATTTGGAACGCGTCGAGATAGACGACCGCGAGCTGCGCCTGGTCGTAAAGCATTTTTTCGAAGTGCGGCACATGCCAGTAACGATCAACCGAGTACCGATGAAAGCCGCCGCCGATGTGATCGTGCATGCCTCCCGCGGCCATTTTGTGAAGAGTGAACAGGGCCATTTCGAACGCGTGTTTTCCAGCTTCGCTCTTAGGATCGCGGGCATAACATCGCATCAAGAAATTGAGCGTCACTGGCCGCGGAAATTTTGGCGCGCTGCCGAACCCGCCCTCCTTTGGATCATAACTGCGGTCAAGCTGCTGATAAGCAGCGTCGAAAATGCCTGGATCAATCTTGTTTTCGTCTCTTGGTCTCGTTTGCGAGTCACGCAGCGCCGCAACGATTTGCCCCCCTTGCTCGACGATCTTGTCGTGATTTTCTTTCCAAGCAGTCGCGATCCGTTCGAGCACTTTCTTGAAGCCAGGTTGTCCGTATCGGTCTTCCGGCGGAAAATAAGTTCCGCCTACAAACGGTTTCAGATCCGGCGTCAACCAAACACTCATCGGCCACCCGCCGCCGCCGGTCGTTGCCTGAACAAAGGTCATGTAAACACGATCGACGTCGGGTCGCTCTTCCCGGTCCACCTTAATGTTCACAAATTCGCGATTCATGATCGCGGCTACTTCTTCGTTTTCGAACGATTCGTGGGCCATGACATGGCACCAGTGGCAGGTCGAATAACCAACCGAGAGAAAGATCGGTTTGTTTTCTCGACGCGCTTTGGCGAACGCTTCTTCGCCCCATGCATACCAATCGACGGGATTATGCGCGTGCTGGAGAAGGTATGGCGACTTCTCAAGAGCGAGGCGGTTTGTGTGGTCGGAACGCGCAGGCGTGCGCTGAGCAAAGGTGTCGCTCGATGTCACTAGGCACGTTAACGCCAGAAATCCAAAGCGGAAGTGGCTTCTCACCCAGCACTTTCTAAACCTGCAGCAATGCTCCGTCTAATGCGGTGCTTCAGGTTGCTGCTGAAGCCGTAATACAAGCTTTTGCCATCGGCGCTTTGTAGAACGTACACGTAGAACATATCTATCGAAAGTGCTGGGCGTTCTTGTCATTCCGAGCGAAGTCGAGGAATCTCTGGCTGTTTTTCGCGGACGTAATGATGACATCCTCAGAAAAAATTAGAGATGTCTCGACTCCGCTCGACATGACAAGGCATGGATACCACACATCTCGTTCTTCTATTTCTGGCCATCGGTGTTATCGCCTTTCTTTACTCCTCGGTCGGTCACGCCGGTGCATCGGGTTACATCGCGACAATGACGCTGTTCGGGATTGCGCCCACGGCGATTCGTCCCACTGCACTTGTGTTGAACATCCTCGTCGCGTCCATTGGCGCGTTCCAATTTTGGCGAGCCGGCCATTTTTCCTGGAAACTTTTCTGGCCATTTGCGCTGCTTTCCATTCCGGCAGCGTATGTCGGCGGCTATTTGCAGCCGTCTGCTTCGATTCTGAGGATCCTTATCGGGATTGTGCTGCTTTTCTCCGCCGCGCGGCTTGTGTTTCGCCGGAGTGATCCGCCGCAAACGTTCCCTCCCTCGCGGCCGATTGCGGTGAGCGTCGGAGCCGGTCTTGGATTTCTTGCGGGGCTAACGGGAACCGGAGGGGGAATATTTCTCACGCCGCTTCTGCTGTTTTGCCGTTGGGCGCACATTCGTCAGGCCGCCGCTGTTTCGGCACTGTTCATTTGGGTGAACTCAATTGCGGGGCTGATTGGCTACTTTACGAAAGTTCGTTCCATCCCTTCACTAGGTTTGGTTCTTGCGGCGGCTGCGGTTATCGGCGGCATCATCGGCTCGCATTTGGGGAGCAGGCGTTTTGCCGTCCGCGTGATTTCGCTTTGCCTCGCAACGATCCTGCTTATCGCCGGAATCAAACTGCTCTTTACTCGGTAGGGGCGATTGACCCCAATCGCCCGGGTTGGTTCGGGTGAACCGCCCCTACCTTAGTTCCAGCTTGGGCGCGGTGTCAGGCGACCAGGGATTCGTTTGATAATCGGACGCGACGATCTGATCGACGTACGTGCGTAAGAGCTGGCAAAACGCAGTGACATCCAGCCCGTGATGTCGCGGGATGAATGTTGACAGATTCTTCTCAGCGAGCCGGAACAAACGCACTGCAGGCGGCAAACGCCTGCCATGCTTCGCGTGCGATGGGTGTTCGAATCGCTTCTGAAGATGAACGAAAGCGCCGGCCGCCTGGATCAAGCCTTTGAAGTAATCCGCATCACGCGATTTCGTTTTCAGCCAAAGCTGCTCGAGAACGTCATGAGCTTCGTAATAACGTTGTGCGTTCCAGCAATGGAAAAACGCGCGGTAAAAGGGGTGCTTTGCAACGTCTGTCAGGTCGAAATTGACATCGTCACCACTCAGTTCGGCCACAAACTGCGAAATCCTCTCGCCTTTGTCCATGAAGCGCTTAATTTGCTCGTAGCTCAGAGAATGAGCAAACCAGCAACCATCAGCTCTTCCGAGGGACACCCTCACGCGCTCCCTCTCCCTGGCGAGGGAGAGGCGACCCCTGTGGCGCGCGGTCCGGTGCAGTAGAAATGACAGCCGCCACCCTGGCCGTTTTGCTGGCTGCGATTGCGATCTTGATTTTCTGTTCCGCGCTCTTTTCCGGAGTGGAGACCGCGCTGTTCTTGCTCAAGCTACATCAATTGCGTCGTCTGGAAGCGAATCATCCCGGACTCACTAAATTCATACAACTTTTCCAGGAAAATCCGCGCCGCGTTCTAAACGTCCTGCTGCTGGGCGACGGACTCGTGAACGTTGTGCTGGTGGTGTTGTGTCTTTTTTTTCTGTGGGAGGGGCCTTTCGCCGGACGCATTCCGCAGTGGTTGGTTGGAATTGCGATCTTTGCCGTGGTGGTGCTGTTCTGCGATTTCATTCCAAAACTCCTGGCGCTTTCGGCGCCTTATAGACTCTCGGCAATCGGCGCCCTGACGTTGCAAATAGCAATGCCGCTTCTCGATCGCATGGGACGTGGACTCGAGACGGTCAGCGCTTATGTCGTTGATCTTCTCACGCCTGTGCATCTACGTACTCGTGCGCGTTTGAGCGACGAGGAACTGGGGACGCTGATTGAGATGGGTGAAGAAGAGGGCGCTTTGTATGAAGGCGAACGCGAAATGATTCAGGAAATCATCAAGCTAGGCGACAAAACGGCGAAGGACTGCATGACACCGCGCGTCGATAGCTTCATGCTGCCGGATGATTTAACAAATGAAGATGCGATCGCGCGCTTGAAGGAGAAACGTCACCGGCGGGTCCCGGTTTATGCAGATACGTCTGATCAAATTCTCGGCATTATTGATGCGAAACTGTTTCTGCTCGATCCGTCGGAACATTACACTGAGAAACTCATCGCTCCCTCGTTTGTTTCCGAGACGATGTGTGCGTTGGAGTTACTCAACCTTTTTCTGACTCGTCCTCAAGGAATGGGAGTGGTGGTTGACGAATTTGGCGGCACCGAAGGAATCATCACCATGGACGATATCATGGAAGAGATTCTTAGCGATGCGGTGCCCCGGGGGGATGTCGCCCTGTACATCGAGCCGCTGGGACACGGTAGATTTCTCGTCAGCGGCAATGCGCGTCTGGATGATTTGAGCGAACATCTCGGTTTTCAGATCGACGCGGAAGGGATAGACACCATCGGCGGACTTGTTTTTACGCGGCTAGGGTATTTGCCGCCCTCGGGTACAAAACTCGAGATTCCGCGTCTTTCGATCACCGTGCGTCGCTCCGGACGTAAACGAATTGAGGAAGTTCTGCTGCAGAAAACGACTGCATTCGAGGCTGCGGCATGATCGTAGGATTCATCATTTTCTGTTGCTGGGTCGTTTCGTTTTTCTTCAACGGGATTGAGAGCGGGCTGCTGTCGATCGACCCGGTGCGGTTTCGGCAGAATTTGAAGCGCGGAGTGCCAGCAGCCCGGCGGCTCGATCGTCTGCTCAAACACCCGGAACGGTTGCTGGCAACCGTTCTGCTCTTCACGAATGCGGCCGACATACTTGGTCTGCTGTTGCTGACGAGACAGCTCGTTCGATCGTACGGTAATGCCGGCTTCTTATTCGCGCTGGCAATCGCACTTCCGGTTTATCTGTTCCTGCTCTCTGTGTTACCCAAGTCGCTGTTCCGGCGTTTCCCTTTTCGCGCGTTAGCTCGCCTTGCCGGCGTGCTCGAGTTCGCTTCAATGCTATTTGCGCCTCTGCTCGAACTTGGCGCACGGCTTGGCAAACTCGTCCTGCCGGCTCGTGCCGCGAAACATGCAAGTCTTTTTGCCGCTCGCGAAGAGCTAAAGCAGATCGCCACGGAAAGCGAGCGCGAAGGGGCTCTCACCGCGACCGAGCGCGCAATGATCCATAGCGTCGTTGACTTTCGCGGCGTCAAGGTTCGTGACGTGATGCTGCCCTCGACGAAAGTCGTCGTGTTGCAGCCAGGTGCGTCAACTCGGGAAGCAGTGGAACTCTCAACGGCTGCCGGTCTTGATCGTTTGCCAGTCGTCCCCCCGGGAGGGCAGCCGATTGGCCTAATTAATGTTCTCGATATCCTGCTCGACCAAGATGGAAACAAACCGCTGGGCGATTATGCCCGGCGCATTGTAACCACCACGGAGGAGGAGCCCGCCTACCGGATTGTACAGCAGTTGCGAGCTGCTCGGCTTGGTCTTGCTGCTGTCGTGGATCAAAAGAAAAACCTTCGCGGGATCGTTACCCTCGAGGACTTGATTCGACGGCTCGTTTCCTCGAGCGAGGCGCAGATCTAATTATTGTCCGCGCGCCAGCGTCTCCTCATCGGCCAGAATTCGGGCACAACTTACCAGTGCCACGTGCGAGAAAGCCTGCGGAAAATTTCCCAGCTGACGCTTATTGCGTGGATCGTACTCTTCGGAAAGCAGTCCAAGATCGTTGCGAAGATCGAGCAGGCGCTCGAATAACTCTCGCGCTTCTTTTTTCCGACCGAGGAGATGCAAACAATCGGCCAACCAAAACGAGCAGGGAAGAAATACTCCTTCGGTGCCTGGCAATCCATCGACGCCTGTTTCCTGCGGCCGATAACGTAGCACCAGGCCACCTTGCATTAATTCGCGTTCGATCGCTTCGATCGTGCCAAGGACGCGCTTGTCAGTCACTGGGAGAAACCCCACGAGCGGCATCGTGAGGAGGCTTGCATCCAGAGCATCAGATCCATAGACCTGTGTGAAAGCCTTCTTCCTCGGGTTGTAGCCGTGTTCGCAAACTTGCTCGTGAATTTGATGGCGAATTTTTTGCCAGCGACCAAAGTGCTCGTTTGCCGCGCAATCGCATTCCTCAACCAGCTTGATTGCGCGGTCGAACGCCAACCACGCCATCATTTTTGAGTGCGTAAAATGCTGGCGACCGCCGCGGACTTCCCAAATTCCCTCATCCGGCTCCTGCCAATGCGATTCGAGAAATTTCATGAGCTGGACCATTAGCGCCCAATCGGGTTCCGTCATTTTGATTCCGGCACAATCAGCCTGCCAGATCGCAGCCAGCACTTCGCCATAAACATCCAGCTGGAACTGATTCGACGCTGCATTACCAACGCGCACCGGCCGGGAGTTTTCATAGCCTGATAGCCATGGAATCTCGTACTCATCGAGACGGCGTTCGCCACGCACGCCATAGATCGTTTGCATTTGTGCCGGGCTGCCGGCGATGGCGCGCAGTAGCCATTGGCGCCAGGATGTGGCTTCGTCGCGGTAGCCCGCGCGCATTAATACCAGCAGAATGAGCGCAGCATCTCGCAACCAGCAGTAGCGATAATCCCAGTTGCGGACGCCTCCTATTTGCTCCGGTAGCGAAGTGGTAAGCGCCGCGACCAGGCCGCCTGTAGGCGCATAGGTCAATCCTTTGAGCGTGATCAGTGAGCGCACCACCGCATCGCGCCATTTCCCTTCGCTTTGAAATTGTTTCGCCCAATCTCCCCAGAATTTTTCCGTGTCGCGCAATGCGTGCTCAGGATTTATCTTTCTCGGCGGATCTGTGTGAGAGGCGAACCACGTAAGCACAAAAGGAAGGCGATCTCCTCTTGCCACGGTAAACTCGGCCACCGTGGTTAAATCTTTCCCGCACGTTTCAACCGGCGTTCGTAAGATCAATGCATCGGGCCCGGCAATCGCCTCCAGTCCATCGTGTTGTTTACGTCTCCGCACCCACGGCACGATATGCCCGTAATCGAAGCGGATGATTAGTTCCATCTGCATCGACACTTTGCCGCGCAACCCTTCGATGATGCGGATGATGTCAGGGTTCTCGCCACGCGGCGGCATAAAATCGATCAGGCGCACCGCACCACTTTTCGTTTCAATTTCCGTTTCGAGAATCAGCGTCTCTCCCCGGTAGCGGCGGCGCGTGGCTTCAACTTCCTCTGCCGGAAAAAACCGCCAGTGCCCATTTTCCTTCTCGCCGAGGAGCGACGCAAAACATGCCGGCGAATCGAACCGGGGAAAACAAAGCCAATCGACACAGCCGTCGCGACTCACCAGCGCGCCCGTCTGCGTGTCACTAAGAAACGCGTAGTCCTCGATCTTTGTATGTTCCTTTGCCACTTTAACTCTTCTCGTACTCGTGCTCCTGCTCGTAATCGTTTCGGCAGTTGTGTACGAGCGTCAATCCGTGAGGCGCGAAGCCGCAAGCCGCAAGCATGCGCTACTTTCCGGCCAGTCTTTCAATCCCATCACGCGTTAACCGGAATACGGTCCATTCGTCCATCGGCTTGGCGCCAAGCGCATGATAAAATTTTATGGCGGGCTCGTTCCAATCGAGCACGGCCCATTCCATTCGACCGCAGCTACGATCACGCGCGATCTTCGCAAGCTCTACAAGCAGCGCGCGACCATAGCCTTTGCCGCGCTTCTCAGGCTTGACGAACAAATCTTCGAGATAAAGGCCGGGCCGTCCCAGCCAAGTGGAAAAATTATGGAAGAAAACTGCGAACCCGACTGGCGATTTTCCTTCAAACGCGAGGAGAACTTCCGCGGACGGCCGTTGTCCGAACAAAACATCGATAAGCTGTTCTTCGGTCGCAGTAACTTCATGTGGCGCACGTTCATACGTAGCCAAATCGCGAATGAGCTGAAGGATGATCGGCACGTCTTCCACGCTCGCCGGACGAATGTCGAAATTTTCAGGCGTCTTCATCCTGGTGCTGATTGTCCATCACGCGCGAACGGAAGCAACTGGTGCGGTTTATCAAAAAAGAAAGCAGAAAGTCTCGACATCTTGGATGCACCTCAGGAAAAAGGGACTTCCTCAGGGAACTCAGGAGGTGAAAGACGAATCCACGTCGCGATTTACGTTGTTAAGTTTGCGCGTGGTAGCCCAGGCGATTGACTCCGAAAGCTTTCGCGCGTTGGGGTCAATCGGCCCTACCCTGATGTTAGTGCGTGACCGATGCGGTTGAGACCCTCGGCGAACATTTTCGTATTCACGCCCATGCCGATGCGAAAGTGATCAGGCATTTGGAAAAAACGACCCGGAACTGCCGAGGTATCGAATTCCGCACGCAACCGCTCTAGAAAAATATCGCCGTTGCCATCTCGTAATTTGACGAATGAGGTCGTGCCCCACTCCGTCCAAACAGCGGAAACAGCTGACTGCCGCGCGAGAAACTCGCGAAGCAATTTGCGATCCGCATCGACGATCCGGCGTGCTCTCTCGCGAAGAAGGTCTAGATGTTGGAACACGGCGACACTGAGCAGCTCGCCAGGATAAACCGCTGTCGCGCTATAAAGATCATTCAGGCGGCGCATCTTCCATGCGAGATCAGGTTGCGCCAGTATCCATCCGCATCTGAGGCCGCTAACTCCGTAAACCTTCGTCAAACTACTCGTCACCACGAACTCCGGCCCAGGATGGAATGATGTGCGCGGCGTCCCCTCATAAACAGCATCCAGATAAACTTCATCGACCAGCACGAGCGCGCCGACGCTCCGCGCCATATCGCCCATCTCGCGCAGAACCGGCTCGGGTGTAAGCACGCTTGTAGGATTATGGAGATTCGTGATCACGATAAGCCGCGTCTTCGGCGTGACGCAACGCCGAACGTCCGCCGGATCGATGGTCCAGCCATTTTCTTCCACTCGCCGGAAACGTTTCACGTCTGCTTCCAGATACCGTGCGACATCGAGAATCGGTCCATACGTTGGATGCTCGATCAACACTGCGTCTCCGGGCTCGATGATCGCTGCCATGGCAAGGTGATTCGCCATGGATGTGCCCCCAGATTCTACCACGCATTCGGGATCGACTTCGTGATGCGCAGCGATGGCTTGCTGCAACGGCGCGTAGCCGTAGCTGTTGTCCCCGTTAATTTCGAGCTCCTCCAAATTCACTGGCAATTCGCGAAGCGGAAACGGCGCCACGCCGCTCGTCGCGAGATTGAACCGCGCGCGACTCTGCGTCTTCGACCAATGCATGTAATCGGAATGCTTGTGTCTCATGAATGAGCTTCGCTGATTGTCAATTTCCACAATTTAAACCAGTTACGGCGACCTTTCTCACCTCTCTCCGCCTGAGGGGAGAGGACTGAGGTGAGGGGTTTCTGCAGCGTGAACCAGACCCTCACCCTCCCCCTCTCTCTGGAAGGGCGAGGCAACCTGTTGACGCGGATATTGTTCATCTACTCACTTTTGATCTGTGCTCGGTTAAAGCTGCTCCAGAAATAGTAAACGGGGAGAGCGGCCAGCATGATGCACAACGCGATCGCGCTATTGCGAGGCGAAGCGATGACTGCGCTTATGACTATTCCGGCGCAGGACAAAACAAACAACATCGTCGTGAAAGGATGACCCGGAACGCGATAAACAACTGTGTCTGATCCGATGTGACGCTGGCGTAAAAAGAACAGTGCTGCCGCTGTCATTGCAAAAAAGATAAAGTCGACGGTCACTTCGAAGTTCAAGATCTCGCCGTACGTTCCAGAGCAGGCGATGACGATTGCTGCCAAGCCTTGAAGGACGATCGCTACCACCGGCGCTCCCGAACGCGGCCATAACTTACCCACGCTCGCAAAGAACAGCCCATCACGCGCCATCGCGTAGTACACGCGCGGGGCTGTGAGCATGCTTTGGCTGAGGAATCCCAGAGTGGAAATTGTGATCGCGATAGCAATCCATTGCGCGCCGCGCTGGCCCAGTGCCATCCGCATCAGATCAGAAGCGGGAGTCGTGGTGGCATCCAGCCCAGCCGGGCCGAGTACTCGCAGGCACGCGAGATTAACTGCAAGGTAAAGAGCTACAACGCTACCCACGCCGATCAGCAGTCCGCGAGATAAATCGCGGCACGCATCGCGCATTTCAGCCGCAACGAAAGTCGCGGTCTGCCATCCACCGTAGGCGAAAGCGATCGGCACCATCGCTGCTCCGATTCTCTTCAACACGCCAAATGAAGCTGGTTCTCCAAGCACTCCTTCCGGTTTGAGCGAGTTATGGCCAACCACAAATCCAATGAATACGAGCGCTGCAATCGCACCAATCTTTAACAACATAAGTCCGCTCTGCACGTTGCTGCCGGCGCGTGCCCCCAGGCAGTTAATGCCAGTCAACGTGAGCAGTGTCACTGCGGCAATCGCGCTGTCGTTCCAATTCGTTCCCGTGAGCTCCCGAAAATAAGACGCAAAGATGACTGCCACCGCAGCCATGCCGCCGGTCTGCGTGACGAGAAGCAGTCCCCATCCGTACATGAATGCCACCGCAGGATGATATGCTTCGCGGAGATAGACGTACTGGCCACCTGCCGCGGGCAGGCGTGTTGCAAGCTCAGCCCAGATAAACGCGCCGCACATCGCGATACAGCCCCCGAGCACCCAGACGCCGAGGATCAGAAACGGCGTGTGAACACGGTGCGCTACCTCGGAAGGATTGGCGAAGATTCCTGCGCCCACGATGCCGCCCATCACGATCATCGTGGCATCGAATAACCCAAGCTGACGGCGCGGCTTCGAAGGTTCCAAGGTTATCCGAGCGTAGCTAAGCGGAGTGGCCTGCCAAGCCGTAGCTTCATGCGAAGACTGATTGAAGCTGGCAATGCGCCGCCAATTCTTTTCCCGCCTCTCCCCTTGGACAGGGGAGAGGGATGAAGGTGAGGGGTTGCAGCCCGGAACACGCCAACCGTCCTGACTGATCCCTCACCCTCCCCCTCTCCCTGCAAAGGAGAGGCGACCATTCGCCCCAGCGCGTTTCAGCTGGGAGAACGATTCCGAACCGACAAGTGGCTAACGCTGCCAAAAAAAAGGCCTATACGCTCTCACCTTGCGCTGGCGGTGAGTTTGTAGATTTTGAACTCTGGAGTCGTCTCCATCAGCACCGCGCTATCGCTGAGATGCTGCGCGAATTCAGGATAGTAATCTAACCACCAGAACGTGTTCGTGGTGAGAGCAACGTGTGTTGCGCCACGGCGGCGTAGCTCTTCAAGATTAGTATTTGCTTCGTGATTGTCGCTCGGATTGCCGGCGTAAATGCCGTCTTTTTCCAGAAAATGCCAGCCCTTGCGCCTCGCATAATAAAATATCGTCGGATCTCCGGTGTCTGCGGCAACGATTAACGCATCAGGCGCTGTAATCTTGTCTAGCTCCAGACCAGCGTCGCGAAGTTGAGCGGCGGAGGATTCGTAAAGTGGTCGCACACATAGAAAGGAAAGAATGCCAAACGGACTCGCGACTAGGATTGACAGTGTTATTGCGACAACACGCGAAGAGATTTTTGAGCCAAGAAAAGCGCAAGCCGCACCGGCAAGTGCAGCTGTTATCGGCACGAAAAGAAGCTGATACCATCGATGGCGGTTGCCATAGCCTGCAATGATGACGAAGAGAACCATCGCAACCAGCCACCAATGAAAAAGAGCTGAATACTTTGATCGCGGCCTGCCCGCATTGCAACGCAAGCGCGGCGCTACGAACAAACCGACGAGCGCTAAGATAGCCAGAATCGGCGTCAGGCTTGATCTCACCGTCTCTCGCGCAATAGCCCAGTACCACCCACGCAACCGACGGCAAGACCGCGAGCGCAGCGAACAGAAGCAGCTGTAGCCGGGATCGGCGATGCCGGATTGTCACGAGCTTTATTTCACGTCGGCCGGGATCACCGATCCCGGCTACAGCTAAGTACAAAAGCGGCGCGGCGACAATGATGCTCGTGGCTTTTATCAGGATGGATAGCGAGATGACGATCGCAGCCACGAGAAGCGGCGCCCACTCACGATCGCGGATCCAACGCAGGAAGAAATATAGCCCGATTATCGCGAGGCTAAGCGATGGGACATCCGGCATGAACGAACGGCCGGCAAAAACATTCAATGGCGCGAAACTAAAAAAAAATGTAGCCCAAGCCGCCGCTGTGTTGTCGAAGACCTCCCGGACAAGCAAAAAGAAAAACGGCAGCGAAACAGCGAAGAAAATTACGGCCTGGCTGCGTCCAATCCATTCGTGAATACCAGCGACCTTGTAACAAATCGCTGCGAGAAACGGCAAAATGGGAAACTCCGTTCCGACATAACCGGTCGCGTCGCCGGCCCAATCGATCTGCGGAAAACGAGCCGCCACGGCTAGAACTCCAATACCTATTACGACGTTGATCGCACGAGTGACGAACCACACTGGCCCGATGGCTTTCGTAGCTCGATTTAATCCGCCTCTCCCCTGAAGCAAGGGGAGAGGATTGAGGTGAGGGGTCTCCGGCATGGCGAGATACCAATTAAGGAACCCTCACCCTACCCTCTCCCTTGACAAGGGAGAGGCGAGAAACCAAGTCAGACAAGTACGTAGACGCGAGCTCTCGTGTGCGCATCGTGGAAGCGTCTTGACAGCCGAGGTAAAGTCAATCGGGTACGTTAATCCCAAATCACGCTGGAAAGGATTAGCATGAAATCAGCGACTTGCGTTTGTTCCCAAGCACATGCTGGATTTTTGGTGCTGACATTGCTTGCCGGCGTTGTGCTTGGTGTCGCCCAGGCACAGAACGAACCGATTCTCGTACCTGAGGCCGTCGAGTATCAGAAATTGCTCCCCGTTTTACCGGAACCGCCGCAAGGCTGGACTGCTGATAAACCGGAGGGTTCTACCGAAGACGTCGGCGGATTCAGAATCACAAACGTGCACCGCGACTATCACAAGGGTGAAGGGGACAAGGCACCGACCGCGGCGATTAGCATACTCGATTCGGTTGCTAATCCGGATTATGTCGCTGCCACCACCGCTGCATGGAACAGCAACAGCGAAAGCAGCGAAGGTTACAGCAAATCTGTCACGATCGATGGCCACCCTGGATTTGAAGCGTTCGAGAAAGACACTAAACATGCCACTCTGTGGGTAATGATCGCCAACCGTTACTTTCTCCAGATCGAGTTGCAGAACCAGGAGCCCAGCGAATTGCAGGGATGGGTCAAGCGCGTCGATTTGAAAAAACTCGCGGAGACTAAGTAGTTGGCATGCAAACCTCATGGGACAAAGAGCTGATCAAAAAACAAGTTGGTCGCACACGCGGTGACGTTTGGGATCGGCTTTATCGCTTGAATCGGTTTATGGCAAAGTTGCCACGGCCACAACGGGCCGACGATGGACACGCCGTACGAAAAGTTGTTGGCAAAGCTCGCCCGGGCTGAGGTCAAATTCATCATCGTGGGCGGAGTGGCCGTTGCTCTGAACGGTTTTGTGCGCACCACCGAAGACGTGGACATTCTGATTGAGGCATCAGCTGACAACGTTGTCCGACTGCTCGATGAATTACGAGATTTCGGTGAAGGCCACGCGCGCAAACTAAGTCCAGTCGATTTCAGCGAAAGCGAAGGCGCCGTTCGGATCATCGAACATTTTCCTCTCGACGTGTTTACCATTATGCGAGGCAAGCGTTATGCCGATCTGGTTGCCTCCACAAAATCCACGCGGATCGATGATGTCGATGTGCGCTACCTCGACGCGGAAGCACTCATTGCGCTCAAAACGGACTCGCAGCGGCACCAAGATCGCATCGACGTGTCGGCTTTGCGATCGCTGCACAATAGGCCAGGCGGGTAAACACCGAGTCAGCTCGGTTGTTTTTTGATGGTGCTCTCAAGTTATCCGGTTGATTACTTCGCCTTCTGCGCTTCACCCGCCATCGGGACAAACCGCACTGGCAACACCGCGCGCCGCTGCAACTGGCCGTTCTTTTTTTGAAGTAGGTGAAGTTCCTGATCACCGAAACCTCCAACCGGAATAATCATACGACCATCCTCTTTCAATTGGTCGATGAGCGGTTGTGGGACGTGATCCGGCGCGCAGGTGACCGTGATTGCATCGAAGGGCGCATATTCCGGCCAGCCTCTGTACCCGTCGCCCACTTTCACATGCACATTCTTGTAGCCGAGACGTTGCAGAGTTGCTTCCGCATTTTTCGCAAGCGGCTCGATGATCTCAATCGTGTAAACGTCCGCCACTAGCTCAGCTAATACTGCGGCCTGATAACCAGACCCCGTCCCGATTTCCAAGACGCGATCGCCCGGCTTCGGCTGCAGTCGCTCTGTCATGAACGCCACGATGTAAGGCTGCGAAATGGTTTGGCCGTTACCGATCGGGAGCGGACCGTCTTCGTAACTGGCAGCGCGCGAGTCCGGGGGGACGAATTCTTCCCGTGGCACTTTCGCCATCGCAGCCAGCACGCGTTGGTCGCTGACGCCGCGTGTCATCAGCTGTTGCTGCACCATCTGCTGACGCTGCGCTGCAAAATCGAAAGCTGGCGGGGCTTTTTGCCCGCAACCGGTCGCGACAAGCGCTGCGAGAATCAGAAATTGCAAAGCTCGTCTCACACAAAAAATGTAGTTCATACACAGGCGACGCGAAAGCTGTTCCCGTCGAACTCTGCGCGACACAATGCCGCGCGTGGTTGCGGGACGCGGCTCTCGGAAACCTGTTCCGGCCAGCAGTGGCCCAAAATCCAAGCATGAGCACGCCACTCGTCGGACAGCTTTATTTTCTTGAGAAGTGAGACGCGCGCTTGGCCTAGTGCGCGTGGGTCGGACTCACGAGCCGCGTGTCGGCGGTGCGGAAGTGGATGCCGGACCACACTCGGGCGTCGATGAGTTCCTTGAGCGCATCCGAGAACCGATCGAAACTCCTAGTTGTGCCCGACTTATTGCTGAATGCGCTGAAGGCGATCTTGTCGGTCTCAAAGAAGTTCTGGAGGGTGTGAACGATTGCACTAGTTCCGCAGGCGTGTCCCGAGGGGTGGTCGGGGAAGGGCGGAGTGACGAGCGGTGGGAATGGCACCGGCGTGGCCGGGTCGAACAGCGGCAGCCACGTCGGGTCGGCCTGGGTAGCCGGGTTGCCGTCGGTGTCGGCCTCGCGGATCGCCGCGATCGGACGCCAGAACTGCCAGTAGTACTTGTCGTTCCAGCAACCGATCGCGGCGTCAGCCGCAGCCAGGTTGGTCATGGCGAACAAGCGGGCGTTCTCGACGATGTCCAATCCCTGGCTGGCGGCCAGCGTCCGAAAGATCCGGTTCCAGAGGAGATTGCCATTGTCTGCCCAGAAGATCGCAGCATCGGTTTCGTCCGCCGTTCGGGTCGTGCTCGTGAGTGAGCCGACCTCTTTGACCTCGTTGAAGTCCTCCGCGTAGTCGGCACTGGTGAGCGCGTTCGGGCCGTCGGTGCGGAGCATCTCTGCACTCGGGACGATGAACGTCAGCACGTTCCCCACCCACGGCGCGGGATCGTTCCCGAAGTTCGGCGGCGTCGGACGCCAGATGCCCGGCGCTGGCGGGTACAGCGTCGGCGGCGGCCCGAAGCGTCCGTCGCCTTGCCGCGCCTCGAGCATTGCCGCGGCTGTCGCCTCACCGATAGCGACCCCATTAGCCCTCGATCCCGGTGGGTTATCGGGCAACGCCTCGATGTAGCTGTCGTAGATCGGCTCCAGGATCGGCTGCTGCGCCGGGAACAGTCCGATCAGGACCTGATAGGAGGCCGTCGCCGCGGCCCCCTCCTTCGAGTCCGTTGGATTCGCGTTCGGCTGTACAAGGTACGGCTGGTGGCTACGGTCGATCGCGTTGACCGCGTCATACACCGCCCCCTGCACCATCGCGAAGCCCAGGACACCGGCAGCTCCGAGCAGCGGCGGCTGCCCGGCGACGATCGTCGTCGAGGCGATCAGGTTCCAGTCGGTCACGGCGTCCGCGCGTGCGATCGGTGGCGACGCGAGCGCGACGAGCGCCAGTGCGATGAGAAATGGCAGAATTAGTATTTTTTTGAACTGAGTTAGTGCATTCATTTTTCTCTCTTTCTTTTGGTTTCGCGGTTTGCCTTTCATTGCGGTAAAAAAAGTGGAGTGCGATGCGCTAGTGTTATCGCGGAGGCCCGAAGGTGAGGAATTGCGGGCGACCGAAGCCGGAGGCAAAAACGGTTGGCGGGCCTCCGCCAGGAGGGAACCACAAGATATCGCCAATCACATTTGTCTCGGGTAAACCGGCCTCGGCTACAAAGAGATTGCACGAACTGTCAAAGGCCAGGCCCCGAGGTGTAGTTAGGCCGGTGGCGAAGGGGGTCTTCACGCCCATCGGATTGAAATAGACAATCGAATCGGCTCCCGGGCCGCTAAACGTTTCGATGGAAACGAA
>WNFZ01008732.1_pt1 | contig 17584 bp, 18 predicted proteins | sample 5400081 | NCBI WGS metagenome assembly WNFZ01 (sample SAMN13153365, study PRJNA577476) | soil metagenome | isolation source: 80 cm soil or saprolite under grassland replicate 1 | place: USA:California | collected 2016-06-15 | reverse complement strand
GGTTTCGCCGCGAACCATACCGGCAAAAATCGCGGCAGCGCCCGTGCTGGATAATGTGATCTTTGCAAGAAGATCGTTCAAGTCAAGTTCATCTTCAGTGATAGAGAAAATCGTCGGGTACTCCACATCATCCTCCACTCACCGGCGGGAACATGGCAAGTTCTGCGTTTTCCGGAATGACAGCTTCATCAAACGCATATTCCCGGTTGATTGTGATCAACACACTCGACATGGAGTCCTTGAGATTGGGGAATTCATCCGAAATCTTTTCTTTCAATCCTTCTACCGTCAGATCAGATGGAATATCAAGCTCCATTGACCTTGCACCAGCACGGTCGCGGAGCGTAGCAAAAAACAGAAGTTTTATATGGTTCATATGGTTCTAAATCCAGACATCGTTTGCGGCGGTTCTTTCGTTGACGACATTGCCAGTATTCACAGTGGTAGCGGGTTCAATCAACAAAATATGACACTCTTCCTGCGCAACAGGTTTATGCTCGACGCCCTTTGGAACAACAAACATTTCGCCTTCATTCAACATCACACTACCATCACGAAGTTGAATTTCCAACCGACCTTTCAACATAATAAATACTTCATCTGTCTCAGGATGATCGTGCCAGACAAATTCTCCCTGTACTTTGGCAATCTTGAAATGATAATCATTCATCCGAGCGATATTTTTGGGCTGCCAATGCTCAGAGAACAATGACAATTTCTCTTTAAAATTGATTGGTTGATAATCCATATTTACCTATCTACTTGTTTTCGTGTTCACTCATTCACCACATCACCACTTTGACCGCCGTGCTTTTCTACCAGTCGAATGTTTTGTATCCGCATGGTTTTCTCGGCAGCTTTTGCCATATCGTAAATGGTTAGCGCCGCGACTGAGACCGCCGTAAGCGCCTCCATTTCTACACCGGTTTTGCCGATCGTTTTTGCTGTCGCGGTAATGACAACTCCGGGAAGAGATTCATCTAATTCCAGATCCACATCCACCTTGGTGAGAGGCAGCGGATGACATAACGGAATCAGTTCCGAGGTCCGCTTGGAGCCGGCAATGCCCGCGATTTGGGCGACCATCAAGACGTCACCCTTTTTGATCTGTCCCGCTCGAATTAAATCAAACGTTTCTTTCTTCATGTGGACTTCGCCGCGTGCAATTGCAATTCGCTCAGTATCGGGCTTCCCCCCAACGTCCACCATGCGAGCACGACCCTGTTCGTCGAGATGAGTGAGTTTATTCGTCATGACGAAATTATATCGTAAGCGGGTATAATTTCCTGCCTATGGAAAGTCTGATAGGACGCCAGGTCAATTACACATTTCGGACGCCTGTCTATGAGGGACCGCTAGATCTTTTGCTAAATTTGATCGAGCGCGCCGAATTGGATATCACCGCCGTTTCGCTCGCCTCTGTCACCAATCAATTCCTGGAATACATCGCGGGACTTGAAGAGGTCAACGCGGAGGAAATCTCAGCTTTCCTGTTAATTGCGGCAAAGCTGCTGCAGATCAAATCGGAAGCGTTGTTGCCGCGTCCACCGGAGCGCCCCCACGGCGAAGAGGATGTAGGACAGGCGCTCGTCGACCAATTGAGACTCTACAAACGATATAAGGAAATTGGCGGTTGGCTGAACGAACGGCAGGAAGAAAACCTACGCACATTCCTCCGTATCGCTCCGCCGCCAAAGGTGGAACCGAAACTTGATTTATCGAACATTACGCTCGACAAGTTGGTTATTTCGGCACAGGAAGCGTTCCAAAAAGAGTCGGCGAAAAAGCCGTTGGGAGAGGTGATCGCCGCGCCACGCGTTACCATCCGTGAAAAGATTGATTTGATCGCCAAAATGATGAAGGAAGTGCAGCGCGCAAGTTTTCGCGCGTTATTGAATCAAGGCGCGTCGCGTTTAGAGGTTGTGGTCACATTTTTGGCAATGCTGGAACTTGTCAAGCGCTATCGGATCAACGCCTATCAGGAAGGTCTCTTCGGCGAAATCGAAATCGACCGCATGGAAGATTGGAGTGACGAGGAAGAGATCGATGTGGAATTTGAGTAAGTAGCTGATAGCTTGTAGCAATTAGCGTTTAGCAACCAGTTTTGCCGAAGCTGGTTGTTTTTGTTTTGCAATCATTCCTGCCAGCCATAATGAAATCAGCGCGCCAAGATTGTCGTAAACTAACACATCAAACACCGTGGAGTGCCTAAACGGTACAAAAGATTGATGATATTCATCTGTAGCAGCGTACAACACTGCCAGCAGCCATGCCATCCACCGCTGTTTAGGATTGAAACTAAAAACTCGCCAATACGACATGGCAAGCATGGCATAGCCGACCACATGCCCGGCTTTGAAAAGAACCTGCTTCCATAGGTTCATGGGAACAGTATCCCCGGGGAGCGCCGAGAACAGGAAGATCGACAGCATCATCAATAAAGCTGGCAGGAATTTGAAAATGGACTTGTTCGAAAATTGGAAACCAAGAAAATTTGTGGACATTCGATAAATATAAAACAAAAAGCCATTGTCAGGAAGACAATGGCTTGACTGAGTCTCAATCCAACTAAACGCTTTCCAGACGAATCGCAATCGTTCGGCTGCCATTGCCTAAATCCACGCTTTGAATCACGACTGCTTTCCCACTGGGATCCCCATCAAAGACGATGCTAAACGTGCCATTGGAAATCACTGTAAGGATTTTCCGTTCTGTATATCCTTTCGCTGTATAGGTATCGCGATAAAACTTCAGTGCATCGTCTGCCGATAATTTTGTGTAATAAACGATACTTCCATCACCCACCTGCGTGATATTGTAGGCATCCGCCGTCAGCGGAAAATCTGTTTTTACCGATGAATTGGAACTGCCGTTATCGTCACTAGAGGGTTGGGTTGGCTGCACTTCGGAAGGCTGAGTTGCATTATCGCTTGACGGAGGTACCGCTGTAGCAACATTATTTCTGCTGCCCGTTATCGCCTGACAGGCTAAGGAAGCAAACACCAGAGCAGCAATAGCAAGGTAGGTTCGATATTGTTTCATCTTGTTCTCCTTTGGCAAATTTTCCAAATTATAGTCGCGCAGAAAGCAAATCTCATCACCCATTGGGCGGACAAACAAGTACAATCGAAAAAAATTATGGTAGAGATCAAGAAAAATGATGTTCTTTTAAGAGATAAAGATCGGTGGCTTTATTTTAGTAATCCTCACCAAATTATCTCGGTGGCGGAAATCGATGAAGTCATGCCCGCGTTACAAGAACTGGAACTCCTCGTGGATAGAAATGACTGGCATGCAGCAGGATTTCTCAGCTACGAATCGGCTCCTGCGTTTGACGCCGCGCTTCTTACACAGCCGATATCTGGATTCCCCTATCTTTGGTTTGGACTCTACCCCGAGCCGCGGACCGTCAATTTGCCCAATCGCAATCAACCAAAAGCAATATTGAAATGGCAGCCAAATGTGGACCGCCAATCCTATGACGCAGCTATTGGAAAAATCAAAGAATTTATAGCAAATGGGAAAACGTACCAGGTTAATTACACGATGCGCCTGCAAACGGATTTCAGTACCGGTGCATGGGATTTCTTCCTGCACCTTGTGCAAAGCCAAAACACTCACGCTGCCTACATCGACCTGGGGCGGTATGTGATTTGTTCTGCTTCACCAGAATTATTCTTTCAACTGGACGGTGAAAACATTACTTGCCGTCCCATGAAGGGAACAGTGAAGCGTGGGCGAACAACGATTGAAGATCAGAAACGAGCAGATGTACTAAAAAATTCTGAAAAGAATCGCGCTGAAAATGTAATGATCGTAGACATGATCCGCAACGATCTGGGGCGCATCGCGAAAACAGGCAGCATTCAAGCCACGGAATTATTTGCTATTGAGCGCTACCCCACTCTTTGGCAAATGACGTCTACTGTGAAGGCACAGACGAAATCATCGCTGACCGATATTTTCTGCGCGTTATTTCCCTCCGCGTCCATCACTGGCGCACCGAAAGTCAGCACAATGAAGATCATCGATGAATTGGAAACCGCGGCGCGCAAAATCTACACCGGGGCTATTGGCTATATTTCTCCTAAAAGGAAAGCAAAGTTCAACGTGGCTATCCGCACGATACTGCTGGATCGAGAAACCCAAAAAGCAGAATATGGCGTTGGCGGTGGCATTGTCTGGGATTCAGACAGCCAGGATGAATATGCAGAGGCTTTGTTGAAGGCAAAACTCTTGAGCCAATCAGGTATCGAATTTTCCTTGCTCGAAACTATGCTTTGGACTCCCCAAAAAGGCTATTACTTATTCAATAAGCATATAGACCGTTTGTTAGATTCCGCGGACTACTTCGATTTCTCCGTATCCGGAAAGGTAATTAAGGAACATCTCAAAGAGATTGTATCTACTGGTGATACACCGCGTCGAGTAAGGTTGTTAGTCAACAAAAATGGAGTCGTGAAGACCGAATTAGCTGCATTCCACGAGGAGGAAAAACTTATTTGCGCACATTTGGCAAAGCAACCGATCGATTCAAACAACATGTTTCTTTTCCACAAGACCACGCAGCGCGATGTTTACAATAGCGCCCGCGCAGATTTTCCCGATTGCGAGGATGTGCTGCTTCAAAACGAACGCGATGAGCTAACAGAATTTACGATTGGGAATCTTGTCGTCGAGCTGGATCGTCAGCTTATTACACCACCAATTGCATGTGGCTTATTAGCGGGTACATTCCGCGCGCATTTGCTGGAGACAGGTCAAATTGTGGAAAAAGTTGTTCCTGTTCACCGTCTCAAAGATTGCACCAAAATATTTCGAATCAATTCCGTTCGTCGGTGGGAAACCGTTCTGATGGAATAGACCTTTACCGAATCTTTATGATTGCTTTACTCCCACTTCAATTTGGGAGCTTATATTGCTATCATTGCTCGTTACGACGCAACTGACCCCGTTGCCGTTACAATTGCAAAGGAAACAAACCTCCATTGAGAATTTCCTATGACGAAGATCCTTGTTATTGACGACGAACCATCTATCGTAAAGCTGATTACGGCCTACCTAAAACCGGAAGGCTATGAAGTATTGACCGCCGCAGATGGAAATTCAGGCCTGAAAGCGGCGCGTACATTCAAGCCTGATCTGGTTGTCCTGGACATTATGCTTCCTGGCATCGATGGCATTGAACTTCTTTCCCGCTTGCGCCGTGAATCAGATGTGTACGTGATTCTGTTGACAGCCAAGACTGAGGAAATCGATAAAGTCATTGGGCTTTCAGTAGGCGCTGACGATTATGTGACCAAGCCATTTAGTCCCCGTGAGTTGACGGCGCGTGTCAAAGCCGCGCTCAGACGCATCCAAGCGGGAGTAGGCGCGAGTGCGGAAAGAGGCGTGCTGTCGTTCAAGCATGTTCAAATCGATGTGGGCGCCCGAAAAGTCACCGCGGACGCAAATCCAATTGATCTGACGGCTATTGAATTTGACTTGCTTAAGGCTTTGGCAGAAAATCATGGGCGCGTGCTTTCCCGCGAGCAGCTCCTGGAAAAAGTATGGGGCGGCGAGTACTTTGGCGAAATGCGCGTGGTAGATGTGCATCTTGGTCATGTTCGCCAGAAACTTGGCAATGAGGACTTAATTGCCACTGTACGTGGCGTTGGTTATCGTTTTGAGGATGAACCATTATGATTGATCATCTTCGGCATCATCTCAGCACGAAACTTTTGCTTTCATATCTGGCAGTTATCCTGGTCGGACTGATCGTTTTGATCATTTCCAGCCAGTTTATCCTTCCCACTGCGTTTAACCGCCATATGGCTGGGATGATGGCAAATGGAACTGCCATGGGAATGGGCGGACAAGGCTTCGGGCGAGGAAATGCCACGCCGCTTTACCTTAACTTTCGCGCCGGTTTCAATGAAGCTTTGTTATATGCAGCATTGGCCGCTATTGTTACCGCGATTATCCTCAGTTTCTATTTGAGCCGCAATGTGATTACGTCTATACGAGCTTTATCCCAAGCCACACAGCGCATTGCGGATGGACGGTATGAGGAACGTGTACAAGTACCCGGCGAAGATGAAATTGCACAGCTTGCCGCTCATTTCAATCAGATGGCACAGAAACTCACCGAAACCGAATCTATGCGCCGTCAACTGATTGGCGATGTCAGCCATGAATTGCGCACGCCGCTCACTGCTATCAAGGGTTCAATGGAAGGATTGATCGATGGTGTTCTTTCGGCAACCACCGAAACGTATGAAGAAATTCATGCCGAGGCAGATCGGTTAAGTCGCCTCGTGGATGATTTACAGGAACTGAGTCGCGTCGAGGCTCACGCCTACCCATTGGATATCCGCGCGTTGGACGTTTCGGCGCTGATTCGAATGGTAACAAAACGTCTGGCTTCTCAAGCAGAATCCAAACACATTACACTGGAGATTCACATAGCTCCAAACCTGCCATCGGTTCTTGCCGACGAAGATCGAACGATTCAAATTTTGACCAACCTCACAAGCAACGCTCTGCAATACACTCCCACCGACGGACAGGTAACGATTTCTGCTCAACGAATTGACGAAGAAATTCAATTTTCTGTGAATGATAATGGCGTTGGAATTCCCGCTGAGCATCTCGCACACATCTTTGATCGTTTTTACCGGGTGGATAAGTCTCGTTCGCGCCAGGCTGGTGGTGGAAGTGGAATCGGCTTGACCATTGCACGCGCTCTTGTCGAGGCACAGGGTGGGCGCATGTGGGCAGAATCTGCTGGTGAAGGAAACGGAAGCACGTTTCATTTCACGCTGCCTGTATCAAAGTAGCTGCAGACAAAAACTGATTTGTGCATAAAGCGCTCTTTTAAGCGTCCGCCGGCGTAAGAGAACGTCGACTACACATCAACTATGAAATAAAATCAGGTACTCGCTTTTAGAGGTTGTTTATGCCTAATCAATTGATTCACGAAAGTTCTCCATATCTGCTTCAACATGCCAATAATCCGGTGAATTGGTATCCCTGGGGCGAAGAAGCGCTCGCCAAAGCAAAGGCGGAGAATAAGCCGATCTTCTTGAGCATCGGTTATGCCGCCTGCCATTGGTGCCATGTGATGGAACATGAATCGTTTGAGGATCCCGAAACCGCGGCGATCATGAACGAGAATTTTGTGTCCGTCAAAGTAGATCGCGAAGAACGTCCGGACCTCGATAGCATTTATATGCAAGCTACAACTGCAATGACGGGGTCCGGCGGCTGGCCAATGTCTGTGTTTCTCACGACCGATTTGCGTCCGTTCTACGCAGGAACTTATTTCCCGCCTGTTCGCCGGTACAACATGCCATCGTTCAAAGAAATTCTACTGAGTTTATCCAAAGCCTGGCATGAACAGCCGCAGGAAGTGGATCGCGTGGGCGATCAAGTGATTCAATATATTCAACCGCAGCTACAACCCAAAGAAATAAATGAGACTTTCACGCACGAGTCGCTGGAGGCAGCAACCAAATCCCTGCTCGATTCTTACGACTGGGGCTACGGCGGCTGGGGCGAGGCACCAAAATTTCCTCAGCCGATGACGATTGAATTTCTATCGCGTCGTGCCTTAACCGATTCGCCACATCATGAGCAAGCTTTGAAGGCATCCGTGCATATCTTGGATGCAATGTCGCGCGGCGGCATGTATGATGTGGTCGGAGGTGGTTTCGCTCGTTACAGCGTGGATAATTTTTGGCGAGTCCCGCACTTTGAAAAAATGCTTTATGACAATGCGCAGCTCGCACTGGTCTATTTACACAGTTATCTGATCACGCGTGACGTAAGGTTTCGCGAAATTTGTGAAGAGACTCTAGATTTTATTCTGCGCGAAATGACTCATCCAAATGGTGGTTTCTATAGCAGCCTGGATGCCGATTCGGAAGGAGAAGAGGGCAAGTTCTACGTCTGGACACAAGAGGAGATTGAAAATGTTCTTGGGTCTGACTTTGATTTTTTCAAGGCGGCATATGGCATTACCCCGCAAGGAAATTGGGAAGGAAAAACAGTTTTGCAGCGTGCCTTGGATGATGCATCTCTCGCGGCCCGCTTCAAGCTTGATGTAGCATCCGCGCGCCAAAAATTGAGCGAGTTGCACCGACAGCTTCTAACAGCTCGCGACAAGCGTGTTCGACCAGGCACCGACGACAAGATATTAGTGATGTGGAATTCATTAGCACTCGCCGCATTTGCAGAAGCAGGTCGCTATTTAGGTAGAAAAGATTATTTAGATGCGGCGATTAGGAACGCGCGGTTTCTGCTTGACAATCTTTACGTCAACGATCGTTTATTAAGATCCTGGCGTGAAGGACAGTCGAAACACAATGCCTATCTTGAAGATTATGCCGGATTGATTCTTGCACTTTTGTCGCTTTATCAATCCAATCCAGATCCCAAGTGGTATGCAACTGCGTTGCAGCTTGGCGATGAAATGATCGCGCACTTCGCCGATCCCAACGGCGGATTCTACGACACGCGTGACGATCATGAAGCATTACTTCTCCGCCCAAAAGACATTCAGGATAACGCCACACCCTCCGGCAATGCGTTGGCGGTTACCGTGCTCCTGGAATTCTCTGCCTATGGAGACCGGGTTGAATGGCGTGATCGGGCAGAGAAAATGCTCGGCTTTATACAAAACGCCGCGCTACGCTATCCCACTGCATTAAGGACCGTCCGCTTATCAACAATGAATCTACTGCTTATGTGTGCCAGGGGTTTGTTTGTTTGCAGCCCACGAACTCCCCGTCTGAAATGGAAAACCAATTAACAAGAGAGATGCCGTAAGGCGGATCGTCGACGATACTCGCAGAGTGCCATCCGTCCCTACAAGTGCAAAAATAGAATTCAAAGAGAAAGGCTCCGCACTGGAGCCTTTCTCTTATTTTGGTTCAATATTCCCGTTTTCGTCTGTTGATTCTTTCTTGTCATCCGGTCCTGAAAGCCCATCGCGAAATGCTTTGATGCTTTTGCCCAGCTCCCCAGCGACACTTCCAATTCGCCCGGGACCAAACAGCAACAGGACAATTATCAAGATGATGATCCATTCCCAGCCGCCTAAACGAAACATAATGTACTCCTTGTCTGATGTTCTTTATATCGTACCACACTTGAGATAGGCGGACGATTAGAGTTCACGGCGATACAATAGACCTTCGATGAAGCGAAGGGCGCGGCGGACCAGCGAACGCAATCGTGCGAACTGACGATATTGCTCGGGATGAACATGTCCCTTGCTCGGAATAGGTCCAGTCCACTGCGCCGCCAGCGCGCCCCACGTCAGACCTCCGCCGAAACCGACCATCACGAGCTTATCACCCGGCTGGATTTGTCCCTTTTCAATTGCTTCCACCATCGCAATCGGGATCGATGCAGTAGATGTATTTCCATAGTTTTGTAGGTTCACAATGAAACGGTCCATGGGCAGTTTGAGTCCGCGCGCCGCTGCCTGAATGATGCGGATATTCGCCTGATGTGGAACGATCCAGCGAATGTCATCCATTTTCAAGCCAGCACAATCCAGCACTTCCTGGGTAGCCGATGCCATCACGCGCGTAGCAAAACGGAATACTTCGTTCCCATCCATTTTGATGTAATGCTTCCCGTCATGGACGGTTGCCTCTGTGGCCGGGTGATGACTCCCGCCACCTTCCAAAGTAAGTAGGTTCCCGCCCGAACCATCAGAATGCATCACAGCGGAAAGCACGCCACCTGGTTCGTCACTGGCTTGCAACACGAATGCACCCGCGCCATCGCCAAATAAGATACAAGTGCTGCGATCCTTCCAATCCACAAAGCGCGAAAGCGTCTCTGTGCCAATAATAAGTGCTGTTTTGATCGAGCCACTGCGGATTGCCTGGGCGCCCATATTCAATGCATAAATAAATCCTGAGCAAGCTGCGGACAAATCAAATGCCCCGGCTTTGGTTGCCCCCAGTTGATCCTGGATCAAGCAGGCTGTTGCCGGGAAAATATATTCTGGCGAAGACGTTGAACAGATAATCAAATCCAAATCAGTTGGGCGAAGGTTGGCAATCGTCAATGCTTTGAACGCGGCTTCCACCGCTAGCGTTGATGGGAACTGATCCTCTTTGGCGATGTGGCGTTGTTGGATACCTGTTCGCTCACGAATCCATTGATCGTTTGTCTCAACCAATTTCGAGAGGTCATCGTTCGTCATGACCGATTCGGGCACAGACATACCCCAACCGGTAATGTGTGCATATTGCATATGGCGTGCTCCTATAGATAGATCTGACAGATTTTCCTCAATGAATTTCGGGCAGACTCTACAAAATCTGTCAGGTCTTAGCGTTATTCTTCAAAACGAGTAAATATCAGAGTGGCGTTATGTCCGCCGAAGCCAAACGAATTGGACATGACGTGCTGGGGGGAAGCCTTGCGCGCCTGGTTTGGCACGTAATCCAAGTCACAGGCTGGATCGGGTGTGTGATAGTTGATCGTCGGCGGCAAAATCTCATCACGGATCGCCATTATACAGAACGTGGCTTCCACGGCACCCGAAGCGCCAAGCAAATGTCCGGTCATCGATTTTGTGGAGGAAATTGGAATCTGATAGGCCTGTTCTCCAAAAACAGTTTTGATCGCCGCGGTCTCACTTTTATCATTCAACTGTGTGGAGGTGCCATGCGCGTTGATGTAATGGATGTCATTGATTGACAGACCTGCATCTTCCAAAGCAAGTTTCATCGACATCGCCGCGCCAGCCCCATTTTCAGCAGGAGCAGAAATATGGTGGGCGTCATCTGTAGTGCCATAGCCCGTAATTTCAGCAAGGATTTGTGCGCCGCGCTCTTTTGCATGTTCGAGAGTTTCAATGATCAGAATCCCAGCACCTTCGCCCATTAAGAAGCCATCGCGATCCTTGTCAAACGGACGCGAAGCAGTCGGCGGATCTTCATTGCGGGTGGAAAGCGCAGTCATCACATTCATGCCCGCCATCGCAACGGGAACGAGTGCAGCCTCCGAGCCGCCCGTGATCATGACATCTGCAGCGCCGCGACGAATGATATCGAGAGCTTCACCGATGGCATTATTACCGGAGGCACATGCAGTCGCAATTGCCATATTCGGACCGCGAACGCCGAAACGAATGGCTAACATTCCGGCCGCGCTGTCCGAGATCATCATTGGCACAAGGAACGGGCTGACCCGTTCTGGTCCGCGCTCGCGCATGACATCTGCCTGTTCCATCAATGTGCCAATCCCACCGATACCGGTACCGATCAAAACGCCGATGCGGTCGCGGTTGGAATCGTCAATTTTCAAGCCTGATTGTTCCAGGGCTTCTATGGTGGCAGCAGAAGCAAATTGAGTGTAACGGTCCATCTTGCGCGCATCGCGAGGACCAAATAAAGCTGCACCGTCAAATCCCTTCACTTCGGCGGCAAAACGTGTTTTATGCTTGCTGGCGTCAAAATGCGTGATCCAACCCGCACCGGATTTGCCTTCCAAAAGGGATTTCCATGTTTCCTTTACGGTATTTCCGACAGGGCTAATGCATCCCATCCCTGTTACAACGACTCGTCTCATAGAGCAATCTCCTTCAATGAAAAGGGGCAGTCCCCTGCCCCGTAAGTTCTAGGCGTTATAACACGCCTCCGCTCGATTAGACACGCCCCGCTAGATACTTCTTAATGTCTTCCACGCCTGCTGAACGTGTAAGCGGTCATGATCTGCCATAAAACCGACTACTTCCTGGAAATTTGTCGGACCGAAAATGGTGTGTCGAGCTTTCCGGGACCACATTTCGTCACTTTGTTCTTTCAAAGTTGTCAGCATTTCTATTCGCGCCACAGCAAATTCTGCCAGGGCAGCGTGACCGTTAACATTGAGATATTCACGCTCATTTGCCCAAATTCCCGTTTCGGGACGCGGGATAAACGCGCCTTCACGATCTAACAACAATTTGAGTTGCAGTATATGAATTTCACGCTCCGTATCACGCAGATGACAGACAATTTCATTCATCGCCCAATCTTCGCGGGTGGGTTCGTGACGCCATTGATCCTCCGTCAACGATGCGGTGAGACTGCTCAAAACGGCGGGTGTTGATGCCATGATCGCAAGAATCGCATCTTTGGATTTATACAACGGCTCCAGCACGGAGAAATTGACCGATTCCAGCCACGGGCGTAGATCTGCTAATTTGCCGCGCCCTGCTTCGAATCCGGCACCTGAAGCCGATTCTCCATCAATAAGATATGTTGCCAGCCCAAGTCGATGCGCGGGTTCTAAATCCCGTTTGATATCGTTTCCTACCACCAACACGGGACCTTCGGGCCAGCCCAGTCTTCCTAACACCTCAGCATAATAGGCTGGATGCGTTTTAGTAAAATGGAAATGCTCAAACGTGGAGATCAATTCCACTTGATCAGGATCAATACCCGCCCAACGGATACGATGATACGTTGCCTTGCGCGGAAAGAGTGGGTCAGTTGCAATGGCAACTCGATACCCACAGGAAAGCGCCCACTGCATCAACGAAGCAGCTTCTTCTTTTTGCCTGGTATTCGAAGCCAGAGTTGGAAAAATATTATTATAGAAATCGTCAATAACTTCCGCAAGTTCCTCTTTCGGAATCCCCAATCCTGCATAAAATTTTGAATCGAAAATTTCCTCGAGAGTATGAGTCGGATCTTCACTTTCATACATCAGGTTTGTTCCGCTGATTAGCGCGGGCAGCATTACATTGGGAGCCACGCGGGAACTCATATGTTCCCCAAGCGCCTGGAAATATGCTGGAACAAAAGCGTCAAGATTTGTATCGATTAAAGTGTCATCTAGGTCAAACAGCAAAGTTAGTGGCATAGGGTTTTCAATCAATCCCCACCAGAGGATGATTTAGGATTTAAGTTCAATTTTGAATGGCAAGGTATGACATTCACCGCAGCCAATGTGTGGTTCGGTTACATTGCGCTTGGACTTTTCACAATACGCAGAAATTTGCACGCGGCGCTGGAACAACGCGGAGACTGGTCTGCTTACGGTTGGAATGAGGCGCAAGAATTCACAGGCATTCGCGCGGCTGATCTCTGGCACCGGGCAAGTCGTACACAAATCACGTGTCCAGTGTTGACCATTTGCCTTGAGCAAGCGGCACTCCTCTGTGTTTCGTCCGCGATAGTAATCGCCATAGAAGTAAGGGCATTCAATGCCCGCGGGAGTTTTCATAAAATGGATTATAGACGTAGATGGGACCGCTTTTATCATTCATAAGCAAACTATTAATTTGAACCAATCGTCAAAGTTAGCATGTAAGCTTCAGAACGGGATACGGTCCTCCGTACATAAACGATGAGCGAGTGACTTGTTTAATTACCTTAAGTCACTCGCTCAAGTATTTGAATTTTGTATACAAAACAGAATTACACACGAGTGACGTATGCGCCAGTTTCTGTATTGACGCGAATGGTGTCACCGACTTTGACGAACTGTGGGCACTGAACTTCCAAGCCAGTTTCGGTCATAACCTTTTTGGTCACACCTGTGGCTGTATCACCACGGATGGCTGTTTCCGCTTCCACCACTTTCAAGTCCACCGAGCTTGGAATTTCCACATCCAGCGGCGCGCCATTATAGAAGGTCAACTTGACTTCCATGCCTTCCTTGAGGAAGGGAGCTTTATCGCCGAGTACATCACCTTTGATGGCAGGTTGTTCGAATGTTTCGTTATCCATGAAATGATAAAAATCCCCATCGGTGTAAAGATACGAAACATTGTGAAAGTCGAGGCTTACATCTTGAACGGACTGTCCGGAGCTGAAGGTACGCTCAATATTGGCTCCGGTGAGGAGGTTACGTGCCTTAATACGGATGTTGGCGTTCCCGCGTCCGGTTTTGTTGTGACTGTAGTCCAGCACTTTATAGAGAGTGCCATCCAATTCGAATGTGACACCCTTGCGAAGTTCATTTACATCGATCATACGTGCGCTTTCCTTGTTTTTGTTGAGATATTCTTGAAGCGGCGGGATTATACTACAAGACAAGAGAATAGAGACTGGAGAGCAGCAATCAGTGCGAGCTTTCTGAAGCGGGGTCTTCACGAAGTAACTGAACGGCATGAGGTAAAACGGGGATGACAACCTGCAAATTCTCTACAGCTCCCTTAGGGCTGCCCGGCAAATTGATAATAATCGTCTTCTTGCGGATCCCAGTAACAATTCGCGATAACATTGCATGCGGTGTGACTTTGAGACTTGCCGCTCGCATTGCTTCGGCCAGGCCAGGTGCTTCGCGCCCAATTACCGCGCGGGTTGCCTCCGGCGTCACATCGCGCGGGGCGAAGCCGGTACCGCCAGTAGTTAGGATCACATCCAGATTGTCGCCATCCGCCCAGTCAATCAGCAGGTCACGAATGGCATCTTCGTCATCAGGGAGAAGCGATTGTTGCGTCACAGACCAGCCTTGCTCTTCGACAAGACGCCTTAATGCAGGTCCCGAGACATCCTCCCGTTCGCCGCGTGAGGACCGATCGGAAACGGTCAAGATCCCAACCCGCAATGTCATGCCAATTCTTTTCCAAACAATCGGACAGTATCCATGTGATACCAGCCACGATTTTGATAATAGATTTCTACTTCAGGATTATCGTTCGTGATAAGCAAATAACATTTGAGGCAGCCTTTGGCGCGCAATCTTGATTCGACTTCATCCATAAGACGCGAACCGATTCCCTGCCCGCGAAACGAAGCGCTGACCGCCAAGTGATAAATCAAGCCGCGACGACCGTCATAGCCGCCAATGACCGAGCCAATGATTTTGTTTTCACACTCTGCAACGAGGAAAAGGTCCGGGTCGCGTGAAAACTTTTTCTCAATTTCTATTAGTGTATCCGAGCGACCAACGTGAACGCCTCGTTCGATTGATATCCAAAGATCGTAAACTGGTTGATAGTCAGCCGGGAATTGAAATTCACGAATTTTGATTTCAGACATGACAGCATTTTATTTCAATGCACGGATAAGGTCATCAGGCATAAAGGGTTTGAGCAGGAACGAATTCGCTCCCCCGCGAATACATTCATCTCTTACATTCAAACCGGAGGTCATGATGATGCGCACATCAGCATTTTCGCGATTCTTGCGAATCTTTTGAAGGATTTTCATGCCACTCTGCCCGCCAAGATGTACGTCCATAAAAAGCGCATGGGGCTTCTCACGCTGCACCTCCGCAGCGACATCGGAATCGACATCCAAGGCAACTACATCGTATCCCTCCATTTTGAGAAGGGTTTTCAAAAGCGACACCATGGTCGCATCATCTTCAGCGAGAAGTACCTTTGCCATTTGACTTTGTTTTCCTCGGTGTTGCCTTTCTCTTGGATTTGCTGCCGTTTGCCTTTGCATGGGAGCTTTTTTCCGGTCCTTCAAGCGCCGCCTGAATCACATCATCCACACTTTCGACGAAGATAAATTTCATCGATTTCTTGATTTCATCGGGGACATCATCCAAATCCTGTTCATTGCGCTTCGGTAGGATGATCGTCCGCAATCCATTACGATGCGCTGCCAGTATCTTTTCCTTGACGCCGCCGATCGGAAGCACCTGCCCTCGGAGCGTGATCTCGCCGGTCATCCCCACTTTGGGCTTGACTTTGCGCCCAGATACCAACGAAACCAACGCGGTTGCCATCGTCACACCCGCAGAGGGACCATCCTTCGGCTGCGCACCTGCCGGAATATGCATATGAAAATCAGAATGGTTGAAGAAGTCTGTGCTCAATCCAAGTTGTTTTGCGCGTGAACGAACAAATGACAAAGCGGCGCGCGCCGACTCATTCATGACGTTACCAACCGAACCGGTGATTTGGAATCCCTTGCCGCCCGGCATACTCGTGGCTTCTACAAACAGCACATCGCCGCCGTAGGGCGTCCATGCAAGACCGGGTACAACACCCGGAATTGATATCCGTTGATTCAACTCTTCATTGCTTTGGAAGATCGGATGATCCAGGTATTCTTCTACCAATGCAGGTGTGACTTCCACCGATTGAAGTTTTCCTTCAGCGATACGTGTGCCAATCTTGCGGCAGACTGCGCCGATTCTTCGTTCAAGACTGCGCACACCTGCTTCGCGTGTGTATTCTCGAATTAGCTTTCTTAGGGAATCGTCCGTGAATTTAACTTCATCCTCGCGCAAGCTGTTCTCACGAATCTGGCGCGGGATCAGATAACCTTTTGCAATGGCGATCTTTTCACTTTCGGTGTATCCCGAAAGGTAAATGATCTCCATGCGGTCGCGCAATGGACCGGGAATCGTTTCCAGAGTGTTCGCCGTCGTAATGAAAAACACCTGCGATAGATCAAATGCTACTTCGAGGTAGTTATCGCGAAATTCGCTGTTCTGTTCCGGGTCAAGTACTTCGAGCAACGCAGAGGCAGGATCGCCATGAAAATCAAAGGTCAATTTATCAATTTCATCCAGCATAAAAACTGGATTCTTCGATTCAATGCGCCGTAACGCCTGCAGAATTCTGCCGGGCATAGAGCCAATATAAGTACGGCGGTGCCCACGAATCTCAGCTTCGTCGCGCACACCACCAAGCGAGGCGCGTACGAATTTGCGATCCATCGCCCGTGCAATGGATTGCCCTAAAGATGTTTTACCAACGCCGGGAGGCCCCACAAAACACAAGATCACGCCTTCGCGTTCACGGCGAATTTTATCCTCGGAAGGTTGCTTGATCTCATCCTTGCGGTCAATGCGCAATTTCCGAATGGCAAGGAATTCGAGAATACGTTCCTTGACGTCCTGCAAGCCATAATGATCTTTATCCAGTATTTCTCGTGCGTGACCAATATCTAAGTTATCAGGCGTAGATTTCGACCACGGCAGAGACACAAGCCAATCGAGATACGAGCGAATGACACCGTATTCAGCCGCAGCCGATGGCAGGCGCGACAACCGTTCCAGTTCACGGCGCGCCTGCTTGTCAGACTCCTCGGGCATCTTTGCATCTTCAATTTTCTTGCGAAATTCTTCTGCTTCTGCAGCCTGTTCATCTTTCTCGCCGAGTTCTTTTTGGATCGCCTTCATTTGTTCGCGCAGGAAATATTCACGTTGCACTTTTTCGATTTCGCCGCGCGCTTCATTTTGAATCTTTTGTCCAAGCTGCAAGACTTCTGCTTCACGGACAAGCAAACCGATCAGTTTCTTGAGTTTATCGGCGACCGAATCGATCTCCAAGATTTCCTGCGAGTCGCGGATATCCATGCGCTGGAAGTTGGCAATCGTATACGCAGTTTGCAGCGGATCTTCCACAGCGGTGATCGAACCAGCCAATTCCTCTGGGAAGGACGGAATCATCTGCGTGATTTGCTGGAATTGGTCGCGTGCGTTGCGAGCCAGAGCGTCAATCTCCAATCCTTTTTCAACCACCTCAGGAGCAAGTTCAATGTGTGCTTTTAGATAAGGCTCTTCTTCCACAAAATCGCCAAGCCGGAAACGATCCATTCCTTGCACTAACAAGCGGATCGTTCCATCGGGTGCGCGCAACAGGCGATGGACGATTGCAATGGTTCCGACCTTATATAAATCATTG
>WNFZ01004009.1_pt1 | contig 17593 bp, 20 predicted proteins | sample 5400081 | NCBI WGS metagenome assembly WNFZ01 (sample SAMN13153365, study PRJNA577476) | soil metagenome | isolation source: 80 cm soil or saprolite under grassland replicate 1 | place: USA:California | collected 2016-06-15 | reverse complement strand
GATCGGCAAAGCGTTCAATAGTGCCAATCGCAGCCCAGACGGTTATAGCCGGGCTGGTCCCCTGAACGAAAACAACCGACAACTGAGAAGAACGGATCGAGGAACTCTCTGCCAGGGATTTAGACCCTCCTATGGAAACACAATTTGTTCTTCGTTTAGCTCTCAACCGACAGGAGGAATCATGACTGCCATCTCGGGTCCCGATTTCATCACATTAATCGTCAGTGACTTAGAAGTGTCCTACAACTTCTACAAAGTAAAGATTGGCTTGACCGAGTCGCCTGAAAAGCGCCCGAATGCCTATGCTTTTACTACAACACCATGTGGATTCGCAATCAGACAATCATCGGACAGACAAAAAACAGATAACCCCGGACAAGGAATTATCATCTGGTTGCATACTTCAGACGCAACGACCTTACACGATGAACTGAAGAAACGGGGGGTTCCTATCATGGAAGATCTTCGCCAAGGTCTGTTCGGCATGACATTCTCGTTCAGAGATCCGGATGGTTACATTATGACCATCCATGATGGCGGCTGATAGCAATCAAATATTGCGGGCTAACACAACAAGCACCGGACGGCTGGGACCGGGCGCGTTTTTTGAGGATTGTTCTAAGCTTTGGCAGTTTCCCGTTTCCAAGCCTGGTTCTCCCTAACCGCTGGTAACGCACACCATTGGGCGGCTTCGGCGAGTTTCGAATTTAGTTTGTTGCCGCCTTGACCAAATAGAACATATGTCCTAAACTTCTGCAAAGGAGAATTACCATGAGAAAAATGGTTGTTAAAGATTCGAAGGTTGTCGCAATCATGTCCATGTCGCTCGACGGCTACATTGCCGATCTCAACGATGGCGTGGCCGAGGTGTTCGACTGGTACTTCACCTCGGGGGACGTCGAAATCCACACTGGAGGAGCGGACGCCATGACGTTCAAGGTGTCCAAGCCGAGCGCCGAGCACATTCGCGGTCTCACATCCGAACTTGGTGCAGTGCTCACCGGCCGACGTACCTTCGAAGTCGCCGGAGGCTGGGGCGGAAATCATGCGTGGGGACCAGCATTCGTACTTACCCATCACATCCCCACCGGATGGCCGCGCCCCAACTCGACTGTCCACTTCGTGACCGACGGCATCGAAAGCGCCGTGAACCAGGCCAAGGCCGCCGCTGGCGGGAAGTCCGTTGGCGTCCATGGTGCTGATACCATTCAGCAGTTGCTGCATGCTGGACTCCTCGACGAAATTAGCGTCGACATCGCGGCAGTTCTTCTCGGCTCCGGAGTTCGGCTCTTTGATCACCTCGCTGGCGCCCCAATTGTCCTCGGCAACCCGACCGTCATCCAAGGCATGGGCGTCACCCACCTGCGCTACCCAGTACACAACCGGCCTGCATCAACGCCAAGTGCTTAACCGCAGTTTTCCAGGTGCGGATGGTCGACAACGGGTCGTATGAGGCCCAACAAGGCGCTAAGCTTGGGCGTCGGGCGGCACGGTGCATCACTGCATCCCAATAAATCAGCAAGGAGAGGAATGATGAGGTTTCTGCTCACTTCCGCAGGCATCAAGAACACGAGTATCCGCGACGCACTGGTCGACCTCCTGGGTAAACCAATTGCCGAATCCAGCGCGCTCTGCATTCCCACCGCGGCGTACGCGCACCCCATGGCCGGTCCTGGTGCGGCATGGCGGTTCATCAGCGGACGAGAACCCAGAACCCCCATGTGCGAATTGGGTTGGAAGTCCTTGGGAGTGCTGGAGCTCACCGCGCTGCCTAGCATCGATGAAGAGCTTTGGGTCCCCCTGGTCCAGGAGACTGACGTTCTGCTGGTGAATGGCGGCGATCCCTTGTATCTGTGCTACTGGATGCGGCAGTCTGGACTGGCGGACGTCTTGCCCTCGCTGCGCGCGGTCTACGTGGGACTGAGCGCTGGGAGCCTGGTGATGACCCCCAACATCGGGGAGGACTTCGTCGGGTGGAATCTGCCCACCGGTGGCGATAAAGCGCTCGGCATGGTTGGTTTTTCGATCTTTCCGCACCTGGATCATCCGGATCTTCCGGACAATTCCATGGCCAACGCAGAGAAGTGGGCCGCCGACATGTCGGTGCCGGCCTACGCGATTGACGATCAGACCGCCATACAAGTGACAGATGAAGCGGTCGAGGTTGTCTCCGAAGGTCATTGGAAACGGTTTACACCCTAATGGGGCATGGGCACTGGCGTTACTTCGTCCTACCCACCAGTATTCTGCAGAAGCATGCAGGGCATAACGCAAGCCATTCGGCGGCTCATATACGCACTACCGGAGTAATAGCCATGGCAACTCTCCACCTGATGGTCGGACTTCCTTGTTCAGGAAAAACAACGCTAGCGCGAGAGCTTGAACAGGAACTACCGGCGCTTCGATTGAACCTTGATGAGTGGCACATACGCCTCTTTGGTCAAGATGCAGAAGAACCAGAACACGATGCTCGGCATAGCCTAATCGAGGCACTACTCTGGAATATAGCTAGCAAGGCACTGGAATTGGGAACGAATGTTATCCTCGATTACGGTCTTTGGACGCGAGAAGAACGCGAAGATTATCGGTTGCGCGCGAAGCAACTTGGGGCTAGCAGCGAAGTACACTATCTCGATGTGCCGGCGGATGAGTTAATGAGGCGGCTTGAGAAAAGGAATTCGCAGCCTTCACAGGAAAGTTTTCTTATTTCCAAAGAAGCCATGCAGCCATGGATTGCTTTCTTCCAAAAGCCGACACTTGATGAGCTTGAGCGAAGAGAGTAAAAGGAAAGGTCAACGCTGCCCAACGCAGTGTGCACCGGACTGGCTTATGAAATCTATATTCGAAGGAGACAAGAAGTGTCGGTCTGGAGTAGAGCAATAGTTTTGCTGAGTACATACAACCTATTACAGGAGGCTTATGATGCAGGTCAACTGGAGAGCAAGCACTTGGAAGCAATTTGGGGCGGCCATCGATATGCTAGGTGATGCGATAAATTTATGCCCGGATCACCTCTGGACTGTCACCGTGTATAGAGATCCAGATGATGAACGGTATGGTCAGTTCTGGTTGATTGCTTACCATGCACTGCGCTGGCTAGACCTATATCTGACAGGCACCATGGAAGGTTTTAGGCCACCATCTCCCTTTATCGTTGGGGCGCTGCCAGAGCAACCCTACCCAAAGGAGCAGATCCTTGCGTATCTGGGCGCGTGCCGCGAGAAGTGCCAATCGACGATCGAAGCACTCACAGACGAGAGAGCGCAACAACGTTGCGTATTCGAGTGGATGGAACCTAGTTTCTTAGAGCTGCAGTTGTACAGTATGCGGCATGTTCAGGAACATGCTGCGCAGTTGAGTTTGGTGCTTGGACAACATGCTGTTACGGGCATGGATTGGATAGCCAGTGCGAGAAGCGAAAATGTATAGTAACGCGACACCTCAGCAATCTCCGAATGCCATATCCAAGTCCATTGCCGTGTTCCGAGGCGGCCCTGGCATTGGTCAAATCGTTGAGCGCCTAATAATAAGACAAACCCCTGGGCCGCTTCGAAAGCGTACTTGCGATTAGAGGCCGATCATGGGCGTAGTCATAATGCATAAAACGTCAAAAGGAGTTTGGGGTTAAGGAGACTACAATGAAAGTAGATGAAATCAAGCTGCTGTATGCTTACAACGACTGGGCTGATGCGCGCCTCCTGGCAGCCTGCGCCAGGGTGAGTCCGGAGCAGTACACTGCCCCGACCTCCTATGGGCACGGAGGATTGCGCGCCACGATGGTCCATATACTAGACAACATCTGGCAGCAGCGGATCACGCTCCAGGGGTATTATCAGGAACCTCTGGCAGATGAGGCGGCCTATGAGGCGACCGAGCTTCACGAAGATAGTCTGCCAACCCTCGCCGCGCTGCGAGAGCGCTGGATAATAGAACAACAGCAGATGCGGGCTTATCTCGACACATTGACCGAGGAAATGCTGAACAGCACGATCCATTATGTGATCCCCGGTGCGCTGCGCAAGCGTGTCGTGTGGCATATCCTGCTGGATCTCATCATCCATGCTACGCAGCACCGCAGCGAAGCCGCCGCGCTGCTGACAAGTTATGGTCAGTCTCCAGGCGACTTCGATTTCATTATGTTCATGAATGAAAGCACTCAAGGAAAATCGTGATTGCTTTGAACTTTGGCTGTTTCCCGTCTCCTAACCTTTCTGTGCCCTACCATACCTCGAACGAGGTTACCCTTCACAGGGTGCTATGCAGACACAAGCCATTGGGCGTTCTCGTGGCGAGATTCGCGGTCAATCGAGCGCCGGATAGAGAGGATGTAATTAGATTCTCAATTCATATATGAGTGAAATCAAACCGGCAGGTTGGCTCCATGTTCTGGCTGGCGAGGTATGGCACCGTCACAAATGACACTAGTATTTACCCGTTCGCAGATTCTCGCCTTCAGGTGCCGTGTCGCGGCGCTTGATGGGCGGCTGCCTCACGACCGTCGAGCTTTGCGGCTTGCAGCGTGGGCAGGTTTGCAAGACAGCATGCCGCGGGCCGCTCTACTCTCCATCCATGCGCGAATGGCTGGTACCGGACCCGAGAGTTGGGAGGATCCTTCGCTTGTCCAGATCTGGGGACCCCGGTTCAGTACTTATGTTGTGGCGAAACGCGACCTCGCGGTTTTTACTCTGGGCAGACTGCCAGACGAATCATCCCAACGGAAGCGCATCCAGGATATCGCCGCTCGGTTGCAGTCGGCACTCGCCGGACGACGGATGAGGCAGGGCGACGCGGCGCGGATCATGGGAGCGAAGCATCCTAACCTGCTGCGGTACGCCGCCTCGACGGGGACCGTCCTCATTCGCTGGGACGGTTCTCATCAACCCGACATCTGGAACGTGCCAGCACCTGAAATGGATCCACACGAGGCGCGCCTCGAACTTGCCCGGCGCTATTTGCATGTGTTCGGTCCCACCACGCCCCAAGCTTTCGCCACGTGGGCGGGCATTGGGGTGCTTTCTAGTATCAATGTGTTCGAAACGCTTGGCAAGTTGCTGACGCAGGTTCGCACTCCCATAGGGGAAGCCTGGATTCTGAGCCGAGATGAATCTCTATTCCGCGCCGCACCTAGCCTCGCCGCGCCGGCTCGACTCTTACCAAGCGGTGATACTTGGTTCTTGTTACAAGGCGCCGACCGCGAACTCTTGGTGCCCAACGAGAGTCAACGCCGCGAGCTATGGACATCCCGTGTCTGGCCGGGCGGCCTGTTCGTCGAAGGTGAGATTGTCGGCACCTGGCGGCGCGCTGCTTATATGCTAACGATCCAGACATGGCGTCGTCTTTCCCGCGCACAGCGCAGTGCAGTGGAAGCGGAGGCGATATCAATGCCCCTGCCAGGGATTGAGCGTCCGATGGATGTTCTCTGGAATTAGCGTTGAGACAAGATGGGATTTGTAATGATGAGTCTGCAAATTTCCAACAAACAAAATAAAAAGTTATCAAAGGCAATAAATCGGATCAAGAAAACTTCAGAATCCAAGCTTTGAATATGCATCCTGCCATAATTAGCATAATCGCTACTGGGAATCGAAAGGGTACCTCCTCCAGTGACGAACAGCTAGACAGGTTTTCGTTAGCAACAGGCTATGAAACTTTCATGGTGTAGTTGAGAAAAGTTTTGTATGAATGTGCTGGTGATGAATAATCAGCGAATAACCCCTGTTACGATTACCTCACCATCTTTCCATTCTGCTGAAGTGAAACGTACAGGCAAGAGTTCGGCACGCTTCAATTGTTTTTGGATTTCTGCCTCAATCGTTTTTTTCATAGATGGTGGTAGAGGCAAGCTCATGTCCAGAATCTCTACTACGGGCAGCCCATCCTTCAAAGTGAAACGCGCTTTCCCACTGACATGAAAATGTAAACCGGTAATAATGACATCGCCTTGTCCTGAAATCGAATCGGGTGTCATTGTTACTTGAGGATATGCAAATGGAATTTGTGGATATTTGTTTAGATACCACGTGATGGTTTGTTCCGCCTCTAATTCTGTAAGGCTAACTTGCCACGTTTCACCGGAATGTTTGCCAGAGCGAATATATTCCAGAAGTGCTTGGACCTCGGGATCCATAATAGGTTGCACAATATGGGGATTGGTAACATTCAGTAGGAGCCTTGCCCATGTAAACAGGTTGGCTGCGATGAGACCAATGGCGATCCAGAGATTTAGACGCGTTCTTATCGCAGCCATAGTTTTAATCCTACGATTCCTGTTGGTACGATCGCCGCCAAACAGATCACTGCCCAGATTGCAACAGCCCGATCAGATACTGTAAACTCTTGAGAAAATTTTTCCCACGGGTCTCAGGAAGTAGAGGCTGGTCATGCCCGTATGCACGCCCAATCCATAATGCTGAGAGCCCTAAGAGAAAATTTACTTCCTCTAACCGCTCCTGGTCGGGCTCAGATAAAGTGGTCCCTCAAAACTCCCTATACGAGCACGCAACTCAATGAGACGTGAATAGTAACTGGGAAGGAAACCTGTTTTGACGAGCCCCACACTTAATCAAGTTGCGATCTGTTGAAAAAGCAGTTCATACCTGCGTAGTTCGTGCCATGCTTCTAGCGCTTCGGCTTCCGAGAAAGGCTCATAATACAGACCTAAACGGGCTTGTGTATTCTGATAACGAGCTAGATAATATTTTTGGATACGTTGAGGAATTCGTTTGACGATGCCCCGCTCCATCCATGCGTTTATTTCACCCAAGAGCCAGGTTAGGCGCGAGGATTCTTCGATCTGATCGGGGTCCCCATGGAAGCCGCATTGGGGGCAAGTCCCAACCAAAACAAAATTGGGATACTTACACCGGGAGCAGTGCACATTGTGAATATTATATAACCGGAATGAATGAGACTACCATTTCTCTAATATTGAAAAGGTTACAACTTGACTGTAGAAATATGCCTTTTCGAGGGGATTTGAGACTTTACTAGAGCGTGTTATGCACTTTCATAAAGAATGAGCAATCGTGGCTGCCAATATTTTCGTTTCAGAGCCAGGAGGTTTTATGGCAATACAGATAGGAGCCGCGCTGTCATCACTGTCGACTGGCATAGGCTTAATTTGGGCAATCTACCCTATCCAAAATGGGGAGAGGCAGTTATTGAATAAACATAAAAACATGAGACACCCCGAATCTCATAAATAAGCGAAAAAGGGAGGAGGGTGGGACAACCAGAACAAGCTCAGTGCGAAACGCAAACGATAAAGCGGAGTCGGAGTTTCCCGGCTCCGCTTTCCAGTGCGATGACAAAAGGTGCGTAAGAGCCAAGAGGTAAGAGCGGCGAGGGTTGGAGCGAGAAGGGAGAGGAGGAAAGCATAAGCCAGACCGGCGATCAAGAGTAGTTTGTGGCGAGGTTGCCACTGGAATACTCTGGGGCTCTCCAATGCCAATTCACATTTGTTGTAACGGATGGCCATTTCGACTTGCCAGCGGCGAGCATATGCGAAAACAATTTGCCAGGCGAGTTCAGGGGAGTGAGCAGGTTGGTTGGTAAGCAAATACCAAGGGATTGTCCTTTGCGGCGAGCGACTACCAGCCAGAGAGGCTGGTGATGAGTAGGATCTGCGATGGGGAAAGCAATGATGCCAGTCTGGCGCTGGCAACGCCGACGGGCATCCCACAGCAGACGATGTTCCCACGAACGTTTGCCTTTACTGAACTGCCCGGGTTTGCGGAGTTGTTCTTCTTCATCCAACAAATAATAGTTCTTTGGCCAACGCAGAACAAAACGAGCCCCATGCAGGAAAGCTTGGGTCAACCAGGGGTTGCCCGCAAAACCTCGATCCCAAATATGCAATACTTTTTTGCCCCAAACCGTATCCATGTACGCTAAAACCGCACCTTCCTCCGTCCGCGCCTGGCTTTGTTGCTCACCACGAGTTGTCCACCAACGCATGTGAGCCAACGTGGGCTTCCCCTTCTTTCCAAGAACCAGAACCTTCAACCAATGAAAGCCTGGCACAAAGACGGGACGTCCACCCGGTGGATTGAAAAAACCCGGTTTGATGCGCTTGAGCTGCATTGCTTTACTGGAACGAACCGCACATAACCCTTCGGCTTGCAAACTCTCTGGTTTTTCCAAGACACTCTCATCCCAAATCACCAGTGGACGTTCGCCTTGCGCCCACAATTCTTCCACTCGCTGCGTTCCGGCTTGCCAAAAGTAATCTTCAATTAATCCAACCTCCCACCTCTTGCTGTGCACCAAAGTGCTGATCCGTTTGGTCCCCGCCCGACCATGCTCTGCTCCTAACAGATAGCTTCCCAACTCACTCAACAACAAACCATTGTTACGATGGCGATGCATGAGGATTGCCATGAGCAAACCCAGAAATGTAGTGACTAAACGCCGATCCAGTTTCTCATTCAACTTGACCAGAATCGGCCATACTAACTTCACTAATTGACGTTCTACCTGCCGCGCTTGCTCTTGTCTTTCCCCTGCCTTTCGTTTATCTTTATACATGATAGACCTCCGGTTCAGCCAGTTTTCGCAAACTTAGCTTACTCCAGAGGTCTATCTTTTTCTACTCCCTCATTTATTAATTTCGGGGTGTCTCATGTTTCTAATAGCGGGGGCAGGACTTGAACCTGCGACCTTCGGGTTATGAGTGGCAATCTGCGACCGCTGACTTTCCATCAACGGGCTGTGTTTTTTAAGCTAGCCTTACGATTTTCGATTCTAAAGAGCCTGTAGAGTTTCGGTTGTCGCGATCGACAACCGTTCTGGTGCTTTATAACATAAACGTGATGTTTGTACAACAAATTTTTTAACCGTAATCAGACAATTGAAATTTTGTCACCAATTCAGCAGATATTTATAGTGCTTGACGTTTAGTGCGTCTCACTATACAATAGGTGTGTGATCAAATCCTTCAAAGACGCCGAAACAGAGAAAATCTATCATCGCGAGCGATCACGCAAATTACCGGCTGATATACAGCAGGTGGCGCTCCGTAAGTTAAGAATGATTAACAACGCGATCAATCTCAATGATCTGCGTGTTCCGCCTGCAAATCGCCTTGAGAAATTAACTGGTAATCGTGAAGGTCAACATAGCATAAGGATCAATGACCAATGGCGTGTCTGTTTCGAATGGCGAAGCAGTGATGCATTTAATGTTGAAATTACCGACTATCATTAGAAGGAAGAAAATATGAGTAACAAACTTTCCCCTGTCCACCCAGGTGAGGTACTCCTAGAGGAATTCATCAAGCCAATGGGGTTAAGCCAGAACCGTCTAGCCATTGATATTGGCGTGGATGCGCGCCGGATTAATGAGATCGTGCTTGGCAAGCGCGCGGTTACCGCCGATACCGCCTTGCGCCTTTCACGCTTCTTTGACAATTCGCCTCAATTCTGGATGGGATTGCAGTCGCAATATGATCTCGATATTGCGCAGGATCAACTTGGGAAACGGCTAGAACGTGAAGTACGTCCCTTTGCTATGGCTCAATAAGAATTAGAAAGCGATCTAGTGAGGTCGCTCTCTTTTGTCCATGGACGTAGAAGCGTAACGCCAAGCATAGCACTGCGGTTGGCTAAGTTTTTCAATATGTCAATTGACTTCTGGATGAGTCTGCAGTTGCAGTGGGATCTGCACCATGCACAGCAGGAGGAGATGCCGATTTTGAAAAAAACGATCCAGTACGCCCCCTCTAGAACACTCCGTATCAAGGCTTACGAAAGTTGTTCTCGCTTATAATTGACAAATGACAAGGAAAAGAGGACTGCCAAAACAATTCCGTCCCCTTTTTTGGGATCACCGATTTTCCGATATTTCCATTGAAAATAATCGAGACCTAATCATACGCCGGATTCTTTCCATCGGATCATGGGATGCGGTGGGCTGGCTTCGCAACGAGCTGGGTGATGAGAGCTTACGAGAATGGCTGATTTCTCACAATGGCAGAGGGCTGACACCTCGCCAGCTACGCTTTTGGGAGCTGGTATATAACTTACCGGCCCGAAAAGTGAATAAATGGGTACAAAACGCACGGAGTGGGATTTGGGCGAAAAGATGAAATATTTGACCGAAGGCTTGCCCAAGAAACAAGTACATGTCCGTGGAGAGATTTACAAATGAGAGAACAAATCCAGATCATCGAACGGGATGGGAAGCCTGAATGGGCGATCCTTCCTTACGAAGATTATCTGCAACTAATCGAGCCGCGGAACTTTTGGAAGACATCCGGGATTTCGATGCAATCAGCGCGGCTATTGAGCGCGGCGATGAAGAACTAATCCCGGCTGAGGTGGTCAACGCTATTTTGGATGGCAAGAATCCTGTCAAAGTATCGCGTGAATATCGAGGTCTGACACAGCAGCAATTGGCCGATGCTGTAGAAATCAGCAAGCCGTACCTCTCTCAGATCGAAACGGGAAAACGGACCGGGACGACGGATGTTTTGTCTGCTATTGCGAAGGCTCTTGACGTCTCACTAGAACAAATTGCAAAAGCAGGCTCAGTCTAAACTGCATAGCGCGTACTTAGGAGAGAAGGAGATTATGGTCCAGATTCCTACACATCGTTCACCGACTCACCCTGGCGAAATGCTTCTGGAAGAGTTTCTAAATCCTATGTCGTTAACGCAGCGTGAATTAGTCGACGCAATCCACATTCCCTATCAGCGCATTAATGATATTGTCCATGGACGCAGAAAGGTGACGCCAAGCACAGCACTGCGGTTGGCTAAGTTTTTCAATATGTCGGCTGACTTCTGGATAAACCTGCAGATGCGGTGGGACATGTTTCATGCACAGCAGGAAGAGACAGCAATTTTGAAAAAGATCGAACCAGTATGGACGCCTTAAGATCTCTCGTGGTTTCGGCAGTGCGCAATTAATTGATGAGATGCCTTGAAAGTCACAGAATATCGGCGTGTGAGATCGTACTTGGAAAGTGCTCTATTACCGCCGACGCTGCCTTACGTCTTTCCCGCTTCTTTGGTCTGGATCAGATTGCAGTCGCAATACGATCTTGAAATTGCGCAAGATCAACTTGGGAAACGGCTAGAACGTGAAGTCCATCACTACGCTATGGCTCAATAAGAATTAGAGAGCGATCTCATGGGATCGCTCTCTGTTCTTAAGTCCCTTACCGACATGAAAGGCGGTGTTTACTCGATAATTATCCATTGTTCCATTCGAAGTACTCAATGCCAGCTTCATGGCTATAGTTGAAAATCTAAGCCCGCTTAAAGCAATTCCCCGTACCAAATGGTATACTTACACTGTAATTACAGAACTGGAGGCAGCATGCTACGAAAGATATTTAGGACCGGTAACAGCATCGTGGTTTCAATCCCCAAAGATATCCTTGACGAGCTGAAATTATCTGAGGGTGAAGATGTGTCAGTGGAACTTGACAGTAAGCAGCGTCAGATTGTGATCTCTCCGGTTGAAAAACCACTGGCAGTTGGTGTAGACGAAACTTTTGCCAGACAAGTGGATGAATTTATCAAGGAGTACCGCCCTGCCCTGGAGGCATTGGCTAAGTGACCATTTACCTGACAGCAGAACAGATTCTTTTTATTCACTATCGCCTGGTAAGTGAAGCTGGTGGCGAGCATGGTCTTCGAGATCTTGGGCTGCTGGAATCGGCCGTTGCACGGCCGAGCCAAACATTTGGCAACGAGGAGCTCTACCCAGACATATTTGAGAAAGCTGCTACACTGATGGAATCGCTGGTCAATAACCATCCGTTCATCGATGGAAATAAGCGGACCGGAATCGCCTGCACAGTATTATTTTTACGGCAGAATGGTATTACCTTTTCGGCAAAGAATTCAGAATTGGAAAAGTTTACACTTCGTGTTGCATCATCAAAGATCAAGCGATCTGAAATAGCAGTGTGGTTGAAAAAATATAGTCGCATATAGGAATGAGCCATATTATCAATTGGCTCTATTTTGATGTAATTGGGCTGAGAGGTCACGATTGCGTAAATTGCTGTGAAAATCCTTTCGCTCCGCTGAAAGTTGGAGCGTTTTTTGTTTGCGATATACTGTGGCAAACAACAATTGGAAAAGCGAGCGCCATGGTGGGAATGTATGATACTGTTTATGCTGAATTAGACTGTCCCTTCTGCGGCAGGCAATATCGCTATTCCCCCATGAGTTGGGAGGATGCAGAGCGTGAGGTTAAACACAATAAAGAATGGCAAATCGAATCACGACAGAAATTTCTGCGCGGTGAGAAGGCATTCTATCTGCAAGACTTCTGGGCAAAACGCGATGGCTTTGACGATATTGACACATGGATTGATCAGTTGGATACGCTTGATAAAATCGAGGCACACCGCACCGAGCGTTCGTCGGGATTGGCGGAGATTCCAACCAAAGAATTCGAGTGTGTGCTTGAAACGTTTTATGTCGGCGATGAGGTACCCAAGTATTCAGGACATTACTTTATCCCGGAAGCTTTTGAATGTGATGGGTGCAGTACGGCAGATGAACGCGTGTATGTCAAAGTCTGGCTGGAAATCGAAGAGCGCAAATTGAAAGCTGTGCTCACGCATGATCCCGAAAAGGGCAAACCATCGCGGGAAATTTTCGAGCGCCGGCAACCCGAACCGCGTTTGCTTGACCCTCATCCGCCTTTATATTTCAAATATCGCGGCATCCAAGCTCGTGCGAAATACAATGCTGAAACACAGAAATACGATTTGGAAGTCCATCATCTTCCCGAGAGTTTCACTTTTTCACATTCGGATAAAGAACTCTTGCGCGTGATGTTTGAATCCTTTGCAGATGACTATTTGTACTTGCTCGGAAAAGGAACGGACGAAAAGCAGTCGCTTCATGAACATTTGCAGTCCATCTGCCGTCACCTGCCTTCTGATTTTCAGCCTTACGGGAAGCGTGAGCGCGACGGCCCCGATTGCTCGTCTGGCTGCAAACATTTCTTCAAGCTGCCCGATAAGTTGAGCCTAGACTGGGGCGTGTGCGTGAACCCAGCCAGCCCACGCGCCGGGCTGTTGACATTCGAGCATCAAGGCTGTGAGAAGTTCGAAGGAAACGAATAATTCTTCCCTTGAATTCCTCCACCGCCTTTTGTAGCGAGGGGCATTTTGCGTAGGGAGTGCGCAAGTTAGCGATATATGTCTTCCACGCTATGGCCTAATCTGTATGCTGGAGGGCCTTCTTTGCCCGTCCCTGCCACCGCGCAGCGACCAGATAGAGCTTGCTCTGGATTTGGTAAGAGAAACACCGATTTGTGGGTATTCGATGATTTTCATAAAAAATATTGCCTTGATGGAGCAGACGGAAAATCTCGCCGTCTATTTCTGTTTATTAAGAGAGCCAGTTGCCCAAGCCATGCCTGAGAACAATGTTGAACCGGACAAGTTGTATAATGCCAGCAGAGTATCTCTGGGAACACACTAAATTTTCTATTACTGCTTCAAAGGCCTCAGTTATTGCATAACGAGATTTACTTTGAGACTTGGATTGAATAGATCGACTCATAAAGCTGGATAGCGACGCACGCGCAGAAACGTTCTCCATGAGAATTGGCAGCAGAAATCGTAAGGGGATGAGAACTGAAAGATGGAAAGTCATACGACACTCTATCTTGAAAGTAAGAATCAAACGCCCTGCGTGAGAAAATGAGCGAGAGAGAAGCCCACAGAAAGGCATTCTTGAGACTGATAAATAAAGGAATAATGCCATTTACAGAGGTGCGCCAGCTTTTTTTGGCTATCCTCATCGGAGTGGCGCGCTGCATAATAAGGGCAGGCGCCGTGGGAAAGACTCGCAGCCGTACTGGGATTTCTAACTTGCCAATGAGTTAGCAACTCAGAGATCTGTTTTTTGACTGCCCCCTTTACAAGCGACTCGAATTTCTGATAAGGGTTAGGTTTTCATGGGATATAATGAAATTATGAGCGGAGCAGTTGAAATAACAGGTACTCAACTCACCAATGCACTGCGGGCGCTGGGTATTAACTTCATCATGGGTGGACAGCGCACCAACGAAACCCTACATAAACAGCCCGCACGCCTGATTGCCGCCCTAGCGGAGAGTAATGAATCACGCCTGCGCTTATCGCTCATTCCCCTCTTTCTTGAACATACCGAATTCACCTTATACGTTCGGACGGTGGCAAAAAAACTCGACCCGACTGCTCGTCTTACGCTGCAATGCTATTACACTGCAGCAGTCTGGCTGGGTAAAAAATATCAGCAACACGGATCGCCGCCAGATTACTTTTCAGAAGAATTAGGTTTGCACCCTGTAGATGACCCTGAAGAAAACCTGCGAGCTCTGGCAAAACGTCACAAGGAGTTGAGCGGCACTTGGGTAAATTGGCTGGATACTTATTTACATGCGGCGATTGTCTGGCAAAAGGGTCTGCAATACAAAGGGACATAGATCTTGGATAACCCTGAAATTAAGTCTATTCTGCAAAGCCTGGGGGAGCGTGTCCCGCCTGGATCGCAACTCATTCTCATCGGCGGCGGAGCTTTGGCATTGTTGGGCAGCCCTCGTCTGACAATTGATATTGACTTCGTTGGCGATGATGTGCATCCGAGTGAATTCCACCGGTTCATTATGCAGATTGCTAAGGAATTGAAAATCGATGTAGAGCCAGTCCCTCTTGATCGGTTCATCCTCCTGCCAACGGGAAACACAGGACGACAGATACACATTGGGCAATTTGGAAATCTATGTTGCCGATCCATACAGCATCGCACTCAGTAAATCATGCGCGATGCCCTGCCGCACGCGCGAAAATACGATTTTCACCCCGATATACTGGATCATCTGAAAGAATTGAAGAATCGAATTGGATAACCTTTCAGGATAGCATTGATATTACGCCACTCCCCTCGGATTTCAAGGCCGGGGAGTTTTTTTGAATAAGCACGAAAGGCGGCATAAAATCAATGCTTTCAAACCACCTTCCAGCGAGCTAGCACTTGATCAATTTCATCCTGCACTTCGCCACGCGCTTCCCTACGCTCCATTCCTTGCGCAAGGAATTCATCGTAATTGGTCTCAGCATGGCGAATATGAGCAATCATGGCCAGGCGAATAAACTCTTCGTCCAGATTTTTCGCGCCCGCAGAGCGCCCCACTCTTCCGCTGTATTTCTGACAGGCATGCTCGGCTATAACTTGCTCGCGACCGGCAGGACAGTTGGGAAATAGCTCCCGCACACGGGCAGCAAAACGCATCACGTATTCCTGGTCCAGTTCAACGCGGCGTTCCGCTTCTCGCTCCCGACGACGGGCTCGAATCTCATCATCGGCCAGGCATTCCTGCTCGGCGCGTTGGAGAGCGGGCTCCTCTACCAGGAGACCCTGCCGTTCGTACCGTTTGCGGGCGCGGCTCCATTGCAAAATGACCGCGGAGAGTGTGGAATATTTTCCTGCCCGCCGGGTCAGCGCCGCATTACCCGAGGGCAGGAAGGTCAGGTGATCCAGATCCGCGCAGGTGAGGCATAGCGCCCCTTTGCCCTCGACCAGTTTGATCCAGGCATGCCGACCCAGCTCTTCTCCGCATTCACTGCAGATGGATTCACTCGTGGTAATGAAGACCTTCAAGTCCATGGGATGATCCTTCAATCGTGCGACAGTTACATTCCGCTATAGAGTCTCCAGCAATCCTTTTCCTAACGGTGTGAGGCGGATTTCAGCAAGATATTTTGATGTATAACCATCGCTCGTTCTTTCTTTATACCCATATTCCAGTGCGCCGAAACCAGCCAGGGGATAAATCACCATGCGGGCAATGGCAGAGCGCCTAATCGTTTTCGAAATATCCTGATCTGGACTCGGCCAAGTGAAGCGCGACTCTTTGATCAATTCATCGGCGAACGGTTCATAAGCTATTGACTCGCCAACGGGCAATTCCAACAGACGCTTGAGAATGACCTTTCTGAAGTTAACCGGCAAACCCTGACTCAGACCTGAGACCGGAAAGGCGATCCGCCAATCCTCGTAATTCCACCAAACATCAAGCATAAAACCGAGTTGAAGCGGGGATGCGGCGTTCAAAAACGCTTCGCCGCTCGATGTTAATCTCCAGGCACGCGCCTGCCCCCCTGTGACCAATCCGCCAGTATTGGCAAGCATGTGAAGATAGAACAACCAAAAGACATCCTCCTCGCTTCGCAATTTATAAACTTTGTCGCCAATTCTTTCATCGAGAACAGGCGGGTTGACGAATTGAGCGCAGACCTCCCGCACGGCTTTCAGCGGCAGGTTGCCCGTGGATTGCGTGCCAACGGGATGTTTCTCCTTGAAGTAGAGCAGGAGCGTCGCCATGTCCCGCCGCAGAGCCAGCGTTTCGATCAGGGCGATTTTTTTGTCAGCTAACCCACTAGCCCAGTTAGCGATTCTTTCAAGTATCTCCTCGCCTGGCGATAGGGCCAGTTCATACTGATCCGGTTCTTCCGTGCTTGCCCGGCGAGGATGGTGCAAGCCTGCGTTTACCACATTCAGGTTGAAGCGCTCGGGATCGAAATCGCCGCCAATCCATTCCCTCATTTCAGCGTGTTCAGGATGCTTTGGATCGGAGACGGCTATCAGGAAATCTTCGTAGCCCCAGATGCCACCCACATCTTCGGGCGGGCCGGCGCGTTTTCCTGCAACACAAATCGGATAGCGCGCTCCCTTTTCGGCCGGCAGAATTTTTTCGATGACCAGATCATGTTCCCAGCTATCTCCGAAATCATATTCATAGCCAAACTTGAACCCTTTGCCGCTGACGAGTTGATTCAGTTTGAAGCGAGTTTCATCTTTCGTCCTCATATCCCCAAAATCATCCTCCAAAGGCATGCCGTAGAATTCATCGTTAATGATGAAATGGTGCAGGTGGCTGTTCGTCCAACCCATCACGATCTGCAATATATCATGCAGCTTGCCCAATGTGACAGTATCCTCAACCAGCAACCTGCGCCAGATCGGCGGCTTTGAGCCGATCAGGGTAACCTTCATTTGGTAGATTCTTTTCGCGGTGGACATCCATGCTCCTTCTATCAAAAGGTCTGTCCATTAGCGGGCTATTCTCTACTCCCGATGTTGCAAATAGTGTATCATAATGTCGTCCATGAACGTCCTCCATGCTCACTACCAGCCGCCGCGTTCGCACGAGGATTCGAGCGGCATCCTTTTTTGGATGGAAACATCCGATGCGCCCGCGCCAAGACAAACTCGCGCAACGAAAAAGGCGAAGTCCCGCCTGCACCCGTTTTGCGCTGATACAAGCACACTCAAAAACATACTTGATCTTGATGGCACATCCAGATCTATCACTCTGCGCCTGCCCGCTGTCAAAGATACTCCCCTACCCTCGCCGCAACTCATTCACAACTGGAATTTGGATTCCAAAAATCCAAAACTTGCCTCTTTTCTTGTGAATGGGATTTGGGTGCAGCCCGAAAAGGCGATCCTGTCCCTACTGGCATTTTCTGCGCCTCAGCCGGATCCAACCGCTTCTTTCTCCCCCGCGCCTGACCTCCGTTACTGGAGCATGGTCTCAGCCTTGGCATTGGAGACCCTCGCGGCGCATAAGCTTGTTCCCAT
>WNFZ01015813.1_pt1 | contig 17594 bp, 12 predicted proteins | sample 5400081 | NCBI WGS metagenome assembly WNFZ01 (sample SAMN13153365, study PRJNA577476) | soil metagenome | isolation source: 80 cm soil or saprolite under grassland replicate 1 | place: USA:California | collected 2016-06-15 | reverse complement strand
TTGAAGGCTTTATGCAGTATGACTACGTTAACTATTTCATCAGCATCTTGGCACGCGATTTCGTCGTCTCTGCCGATATCACCTGGGATGCGATAGGCAGCGCGGCGGGTTGTGGTTTCGTATTGCGCTCGGACGGGAACGAAGATGCATTGAATCAGTATTTGGCAATCCTCACGCGCGTAGCCAGTGGACATGTTTTGTTTGGCACCATGGCGAAAGGGGAAGTTGTCACCGGTCAGGATATCTATGCCTATGGTCTTGACCCAGCCTTCGACTGGCAAAATAAAGCCACGAATCGCTTTACAGTTGTCGGACGTGGCAACCATTTTTGGATTTATACAAATGGCACACTGATCGGAGACATCGATCCCAGTGCCCCGCCTGTGCTGAACCTTCCACCAGAACCGGTAAAACCAGCAGATGCCAATAATCTTGCGGCAATGGCCAGTTATCTAGTAAAGAAGAAAGAGTATGATCTTGTAGTAGCACAAATGAAAGCAGACTTTCGCGCCCGACAAAAGGCTCTAAAAAATGCAAACACTGTCTTCGAGCGGGGGTTTATAGCCATGGTGGCATTGAGTCAATCTGGGCGTAAGGCTACCTGTCAGTTTGACAATGCATGGCTGTGGTTGATCAATGAATAACAAGTGAAAGCGAATCTTGGGAGTGCCTAACATCGAAAATAAGAAATATGTCGTTGCGAGGAGGGTTGAGATGTTTAGCATCGAAATCCCGACGATACTTGCACCTGAACGTGAAGCGTTCAGCTTCACACTTGCGCCTTGCGCTGAGGCGCAAGCCTCAAGCGCAGGTGAGTGCAGGTGAGCAATCTCCTCGTAAATGGACAGCTTTTTTCAATGAGCCGCTTTCGTTTAATAGGAGATTGCTTCGCTACGCTCGCAACGACATGCGTTGTCTTGTATTTTAGGCACTCCCCTAATTTTTTTCCAAATGTCTTTTGCTTTAGCTAATAGTAATCAGAAGAGGGATTATTCTCCTGGCTGAATAATTTTTTGCACTTCGGGTGGAATCAAATCTGAGACCAACTCTGGATAAATTTCCCATATCTCCGCGTGAAAAACAGACTCGCCTGGTTCCAATTTCGTTAATGGGCCCAGCGTCTCGAGTTCAAGGAATTGATCGTTGAAATAACTTTCCGCATTGCAGCCACCATCTGGATATGGTTTCGTCTCTGGTCCTACCTCAAATCGTTTCACAAAGAAAGTTCCATCCAGCCAGTAACCGATCCAGCCGTGTCGGTTAAAGTAACCAAATTTAAACGGAGGGAGTTGCGAGTCCGCGTGAACGATCACAAAGTCATCGCGCAACATCACGCGCGGATCATCCACGCGGGCGTAGGGCCACAGCGCGATGTGTCGGTTCGACAAAAGGCCGGTTGCGTCCACATTGCCAACAGGTTGAGGAAAAATTCCAACACCGCCCAAGCGAAACATCGTCAAAACCCAAGGCGCAAATTCTACCGCCCAGGCTCCCTCATTGCGAAGCTCGTGACGAAGAATCACTTGGGGTTGATCGGGGTTCAGTTCTATCTCAATGGATTTGGCAATATGAGTCCATGACTCAGCTGGCATTTCAATTCGCACACCATTGGGAAGTTCACTGAGGGCTGCACCTTCGTTATCGGGAATATAGGTACGCGGCATCGATTCAGGTGAATGCCAGAGACGATGACCACCTCGAAAATAAAAATTTCCATAGGGAGTAGATATAGGAGTTGTTCCCATATCGGCGAACATATTGGGTCTACCCATCGGCGCAAACCTTATAATACGCGCGGAATTAGCAAGATATTCCAATTGCAAAAATTGATTTTCAAGAATACTCGTTTGCTCACCGTGAAAATCGCCCATTTGACCCTCTCTTAAACAGAAAGTTTTATCGCTCTCCCGTTTTGCGCGGGATGAGACCGTGAAGAATCAATTCTTTGCCGCGAATTACTCGAAATTTCGCGAATTGGTTAAAAAGTTTGTGTGAATTCGCGGAATTCGTGGCTGAGGCTTTGGACTTTCCCGTAACATAGTTGAGGAGCTATCCCATTTTCACAAAAGATGATTTCAAGGCCGGATATAACTCTTGATAAAGCGGATATGCTTTGTGATAAGCTTCCACTTGCAATGCATCAGGTAATGTACTTCCAGTGATTTTAACTGCTGTTTTACATGCAGACCTGACATCGCTCCATGCGCCCGCGCCGACGCCTGCCAACAGCGCCGCGCCGAACGCCGCGCCTTCGCTCGTGTTTACAGTAACCAATTCTGCTTCGAGCACTGAGGCTAATATCTGCCGCCAGAGCGCGCCTTTCGTACCACCACCTGATGCGCGGACCTGTTTGATTTCACCCAGACCTGCGTTTTGAACAAGCCAATGAACGCGCCACGTGCGAGCGGGTCAGGATAAGGCGTGCGTTCTCCACTCAAGTACGGCAAGAATTGCAAGCCTTCACTTCCAGCAAGCACAGACTCAGCTTCTTTCAACAAATTATCGAAACTCATTGTTGGCACCAACCTGTCGCGATACCACTGTAAACTTCCTGCCGCGGAAAGCATCACACCCATGAAATGCCACATGCCCGGCACCGCATGACAAAACGCGTGAAGGCGACCTTCAGGCTCAATCAACGCAGATGGAGTGGTTGCAAATACAACACCGCTTGTTCCAACGGTAAGCCCAACAATCCCCGGCTCCACCGCGCCCACCCCCACCGCTTGCGCGGCTTGATCACCGCCACCCGCTGCGACGGGCGTGCCAACTTTCAGCCCGGTGAGCGAGGCGGCTTCATCAGTCACAACCCCGGTGAATTCAGGTCCTTCAAAAGTTTTCGGCATCCACGACGCATCGATACCCAACGCGCTCAACACTTCACTCGACCAATCACGCGATTTCAAATCAAAGAGCACTGTACCTGCGCCATCAGCTTTATCCATCGCATACTCGCCAGTGAGTTTAAAGCGAATATAATCTTTTGGTAAAAGCACATGCCGCGCGTTTGCATATACTTGGGGTTCATTTTTTTGTACCCACAGAATTTTGGGTGCAGTAAAACCTGTCAGCGCGACATTGCCCGTAATTTGAATAAATCTTTCTCTCCCTATGATGTGATGGATCTCATCGCATTGACTTTGTGTACGCTGATCGTTCCATAGGATCTGACCCGTCAAGCCGACCGCGGCGACTCGTTCCGCCCCGATACCAGACTCTGCTAAAACCTGGCGAATACTCGCTGAGACAGCTCTCCACCATTCGTGTGGATCCTGCTCGGACCAGAGTGGTTTCGGCGTTTGCAAGGTATGCGGCGAAGAAGCCACAGCGATGACCTGCCCCTCTTCATCAATCAAAAGAGCCTTACTGGAGGTCGTCGAGGTATCAATGCCTAGAAAATACTGCTTTGCCATCATCCCACTCAATCAACGATTCTTCTTGAAATATACATCGGCAAGGACAGCCAGCACCAACACAATCGCTTTCAGCACATACTGCCATGCGGGAGCTACATTCATCATTTGCAAGCCTGTGGAGAGACTAGCAATAATCAATGCGCCAATCATCGCGCCAGGGATCGTGCCCACGCCTCCTAGTGTAGATGTTCCACCCAAAATACAACTGGCGATTGCATCTAATTCATAACCTGTGCCAGCCGCAATGGTTCCATATCCAACGTAGGAAGCTAGCACTACACCAGCCACCCCGGAGAGGAAACCCATCAACACGAAAATTTTGAAGATCATGCCGCGGATACTAATCCCGGAGAGGCGGGCAGCGTCCCTGTTTCCTCCAATTGCGTAAGAGTAACGACCGAAGCGCGTATTGTTGGAAACATACATCATGATCCCCGCCGTGATCGCAAGCAGCAATACCGGGTTTTGGATGCCTCTATACTGGTTGACGCTATACACATAGATCAGGATGATCAAAGCAATGATACCGGTGGTCAAAAGATCAACATAAATATTTTGTAGCTCAAAACCGTGTTTACGTTTGTTTTGGCGGGCGCGGAACATGTTCCAGAAGAGGAACACAACCGCGGCTACACCTAATATCCAGCCCCATGCAACTGGAATATAACCCTGTGCAATCGTAGAAAAGCCAGGTTGGTTAGCAGGGATCGTTTTCCCTGCCGTGACTAACAAGACCAGGCCGTTGAATAGCCAAAGGCCACCCAAGGTCACAATGAAAGATGGAACTCGTAAGTAAGCAATGATATAGCCCTGGAGCGAGCCGAACGACGCCCCAAACAGCAAGCCAATCGTCACAGAGAGGATCGCTGCCAGAATTGGTTGGCTTGGCAAATAGTGATACCAAACATTTGCCTGTAAATATGCCACAATCACCGAAACAAAGCCAGCCAGTTTGCCAACCGAAAGATCAATATTTCCGGTAACGATGACCAGCACCATTCCAGCTGCCAGAAAGCCGGTAACAGACATCTGGCGAAAAAGATTGGAGACATTCTGAGCGTCCAGGTATGTACCATTCGTGGAAAAGAAAAAGATCAGCCAAATGCCAACCAAAGCCAGCAAAATCGTATAGGTTTGAACGTTGCGACGTAGGACTTGGGAAAGTTCAGAAGTGAACCTGGATTTCGATTGCGTGGTTTCAGGTGCCGATTCGGTAACAGAATTCATAGGATTGCCTCTCGAATAATTTTCGTCAGCTCTTAAGATGTGAGGCCCGTAGCTAACGCCATGACACGTTCCTGATCGGCTTCGGCAACGGGCAATGTTCCGGCGGACCGCCCGCGTGACATCACCATGACTCGATCACTCATCCCAAGAACTTCCTCCAGTTCACTGGAGATCATAATGATTGCCACACCCCTTTCAGCCAATTCGTTCATCAATTTGTATATTTCGTATTTGGCTCCCACATCGATCCCCCGCGTCGGGTCATCCATAATCAGGACTTGCGGATTGGAAAGCAACCACTTGGAAATCACCACCTTTTGCTGATTACCACCGGAAAGCGTTTCTGTCTGCACTTCTAGGCTGGGTGCTTTGATGGCTAAGTTTTTCGCTTGATGTAGGCTAGCCTTTAATTCTGCGTCCGTATCAATGCGTAAAAAGTTCGAAAACTGATCCAAGTTAGGCAACGAAATATTTTTCAGGATCGATTGGATCAAGACCAGACCCATTCCTTTGCGATCCTCAGGAACCAGGCTCAAACCAGCATCGATTGCTTCTCGAGCGCTGCGCGGCAGGATTTCTTTATTCTTTAGCTTGATTTTGCCCTCGATGATTCGGCCGTACTCACCAAATAGTGTTGTGACGAGCTCAGTGCGCCCAGATCCCATCAGACCTGCTATTCCCAGGATCTCACCGCTTCTTACGTTAAAACTTACGCCGTTCAAGACTTTGCGCTTGGGTTCGTTGGGATCGACTGCATGAAGATTTTCGACTTCAAAAACCACTTTACCAGGAGTTCGATTTCCTGTCGGAAAGCGTTCTTTCATCTCACGACCCACCATGAACCGAACCAATTTCTCCAATGTCAAAGCCTGTGTTGGCTGCGTGGTGATGACTTTGCCATCTCGCATCACAGTGACCGAATCAGCAATACGAAAAAGTTCTTCCAATTTATGAGTGATATAGATGCAGGTAATACCATAGGATTTGAGCGTTTTCAGGATATCCATTAACTTTTCGACTTCAGCTTCGCTGAGGGCGCTGGTTGGTTCATCTAAGATGAGGACCGTGGCGTTTTCCGAAAGGGCTTTGGCAATCTCCACCATCTGCATCCTACCAACTCCCAATGCTTTGACCTTCTCTTCCGGCGAGATATTGAGCTGATACCTCGTCAGAATCTCACGCGTGTCCGCGTAAAGTTTCTCCCAATTGATCACTCCGTGCTCCAGCGGTTCGCGGCCCAGAAAAACATTTTCCCCTACCGTCATGCTGGGAACCAGTGTCAGCTCCTGATAAACAATCGCAATGCCTCGTTCAGAAGCCTTGCGGATCGCGCCTTCCGCCAACATTAATTCTTCACCATTATAGATGACACTGCCCTGATAAGTCCCATATGGATAGACCCCCGAAAGAATTTTCATGAGTGTGGATTTGCCGGCGCCATTTTCCCCGCAGATGCCATGAATCTCGCCCCGCTTGATCTGAAAAGAGACTTCCTTTAAAGCGACTACACCTGGAAATTCCTTCGTTACATTCTTAAATTCAAGAATGACATCATTATCCACGTTGAACTCCTGCGATCTGAAAATCTATTTCCATGATACTTCATAATATGAGAAATTCCCGGCCCTTTTTTCTCAGGGCCGGGAAATCAAGCAATTTAGATTCTATGAACTTGGTTTTGGCGGGCGTTGATCTTCAGGGATGTCGCGGTAGACATCGTCATAAGATTGGAAGCCACTCTTTACAACAAGGTCGTAGACATTGTCCTTATTCACCTGTTGGACGGGCAGGAAGACACAGGGCACCTCACCGGTCTTGCTCGGATCAACGGTCAATTCTGCGAGAGTGAAGTTCTTCATCCCTTCTACAGCTTGACCCTTGATCAACTTGTCCATGACATCGACAGCCAACGGCGAAAGATTTCGAATGTCTTTGAGGATAGATACGGTCAATTCGCCTTTCACGATGCTGTTGCTACCATCCGCCGTCGCATCCTGTCCAGAGATCGGTACCTTGCCTGCTAAACCCTGGGCTTTCATCGCTTGCAGAGCACCCAGCGCAGTACCATCATTGGAAGCCACCACTGCGTCGATATCATTTTTCTGAGCGGTCAGAATGTTCTCCATGATTTTGAGCGCATTCGCGGGATCCCAGTTGTCAACCCCCTGTTGAGCCACGATTTCGATTTTGCCCGAATCAACATATGGTTGCAGGATTTCGGTTTGACCCTTTGTGAAGAGCGTAGCATTGTTGTCAGTGGGTGAACCGGCAAGTTGTACAACACGAGCCGCACCATTCGCAGACACATCCCAGTCGTCAGCGTCAATGGCTTTCATCACTCCAAGCGCCTGCTGGCGGCCAACTTCCACGTTATCAAAGGAAAGATAAGCCGCGATCTTGGCTGTCTTGATCAAGCGATCATAAGCGATCACTTTTACACCCGCATCAGCTGCTTTGTCCACTGAAGTCACAATGGCATCGCCATCCTCAGCGACAATGATCAAACCCTTGACGCCCTGGCTCACCATGTTGTCAATCTGATCGTTCTGTAGCTTCACATCATGGTTGGCTTCCTGTGAAATGACCTCATAGCCTTTTTCTGTTAGCAACTTGCGCATCAGTGTGTCTTCGTTTTTCCAGCGCTCCGTTGCGAAATCGGAAAAGGAAAGACCAATCTTCGTCTTTCCAGCCGCAGCTGGCGCAGCACCACAACCAGCTAACATGATTGATGTGATCACCACTAGAGAGAAGATGGTGATCAAAGTACGATTGGATTTCATCTTAGTTCTCCTTCATGATTGGTTTTATCTGACAATGTTCTGCGGAAAGGAAAGAGTTTGTTTATACCTGCATGGCACCTCCGTAGGAAGACACGCTCTATTGGGAAAATGAAGCACGCCTGCTGAAACTCAACTGATGACCATTTCACGCAAAATATCATCCAGCACAATTGCGACGGCCCCGAACAGACAGTCGTTGGCTCCGCGGTCAGAGAATGCAACTCGCAAGCGATCAGCATAAGGTTGTAATACATTGGAAAAAATTGTTTTTTCAATAATCGGTTGCAGGATATCCCTCGCTTGAATAAATGCACCGCCAATGAGAACAAGCTCCGGGTCAAACACATGGACGATATCAACAATACCTGTTCCCAGATGGACAGCTACTGCTTCGATTGCCTGGCGGCATAGCGTGTTTCCTTCCAAGGCAAATTTAACAACCATTTCAAAAGTCAGCTGATCCAAGTCTCCAGAGCAGGTGTCCAACAGAAATTGATCCGGATGATTCTGAAGTTCTTTTTTCACCCGATTAAGCACTGCGCGGGGTCCCACCTGCGTTTCCCAACAACCAACGCGCCCACAACCACATTGCTCACCTACTGGATCGCGCTGAATATGGCCGATTTCGCCTGCATATCCATGTCCTCCATGGAATAGTTTACCGCCCATCATGATACCGCCGCCCAAACCTATGCCAGCACTTAAGTAAATGAAATTATCAACGTTGCGGGCAATTCCAAAATAGTATTCGCCCAGGGCTGCCAAATTTGCTTCGTTCTCGATGTAGATAGGCAAATGAAAACGCTGGTTCCACATCAAACGTAGCGGCACATTGGTCCAGTGCAGGTTCGGCGCCATGATCAAAGTGCCTTGCTGGACATGCACCAAGCCTGCGACACCGACACCGATTCCAAGTGGCCTGAGTTGATGTTCGCTGGCAAGGAAAAGTGCCTGTTCAATCAACTGCTCTGCTTGGCTAATGATGCTCGTTTGAGATTGGGATGGATCAATTTGAATTCTGGTATCCCAAATCGTTTCGGCTACAAAATTAGTAAGAAGGACAGCGATAAAATCCACCCCTATTTCTACTCCAATGACTGCACCGCCATCCGGTCTCAGGCCCAATAAGACAGCTGGACGGCCAATGCCAGGATCCTTTTGCTCACCCTCAAAAACGAGACCTTCTTCAATCAACACATTCACGATATTCGAAACCGTACCTCGATTTAAACCTGTAATATTTGCCACACGAGCGCGCGAAATGGGCGCGTGAAGTCGAAGCATATTCAGAATAATCGACTTATTTATCTTTCGTACCTTTTCTTGGTCGCCAGTAAGCATAAAGGAGGGGAGTTTGTTTATTGATTAGATAAACTAATTCCATAAACATTGTAATCATCCGTTCATAAAATGCAATAGGCAAATCCTTAAAATTTTGCGAACGTTGCTGAAATGGTCAACTTAGTGTCAGAACATATTGATTTTTCAGCGCACGCCCAATAATACTTCGACGGTTAATTGGTCAAGGCGTTCATACTTAAGTCCCCGGGCACTCAGCACAGAACGGTCAAAGTTTTCGGCCCTTAATGCGTCCGCTTTTTGGGAGCTATACTTTCCGAAGTATTGATCCATCGAGCCGTCATCGGCATTGATCTCCGCCACCAAGGCTTGGATCTCTTGATCGGCATTCCAGCAGGCTGCCTTGTCCTTGAGGATCATCAAGTGTTTCGATGAACGCCAGCATGTGACCGGTGGTGGCATTGTACATATCTCCACGCGGTTCATTGGGCTTGGCTTCCAGCGCGAACTTCAAGTCATATTTTTTGTCCAACACATATTCACACAAAAAATTCATCGCTTCACGCGAACGTTTGATGGAAGTGATCGGGTCTTTCCCTGCGTCCGTTTCGGTCCCCTCTCGGCCGCCCCAAAACACGTAGACCTTCGCGCCAAGTTCCACACCGAGATCGATCGCGTTCATAGTCTTCTGCAAAGCATAAGCGCGCACTTTGGGGTCGTTGGAAGTGAACGCACCGTCCTTGAAGACTGGATTTCGGAATAGGTCGGTAGTTGCCATCGGGACAACCAGACCCGTCTCTGCAAGGGCAGCTTTGAACTCACGCACGATCTGATCTCGCTCGACGGGCGTCGCGTCGATTGGCACAAGATCATTATCGTGAAGGTTGACACCCCAAGCGCCAACCTCTGCAAGCAGATGGACAAGCTCTGGTGGCGATTTTACGGCTCGCACTGGCCCACCGAATGGGTCGCCGCCAATATTGCCAACTGTCCATAAGCCGAATGTGAATTTGTGTTCTGGTTTGGGGGTGTAGTCAGTCATGAAAGACTCCTTGAGTTTTTGCCTAAATCTTGGCCGCGTCTGCCCGGTGAACAGCCACCTACTTCCAGGCGGAACTCGCCGGGTTCGAGCGTCAATATGCCGTCATCGTTATAAAACGACATCATCTTAGGTGTCAATGTGAACTTCAGTGAGCCGCTTTCGTCCGCTTTGAGAACGACTCTTTCGAAGCCAACCAGATGATGAAGCGGGACAATGGTTGAGGCCTCGAGATCGGTTAGGTAAAACTGCACCACCTCGGCTGAGTCTTGACCGCCGTTGTTACGCACGGTCACGTTGACGTTAAGAGAATCTCCAAGAGCAATCTCTGTTTTATCGAGTTGCAAATCCGAATATTCGAAACAACTGTAACTTAGACCAAAACCGAAAGGATAGAGCGGCTCTTCGGTCATGTAACGATAGGTGCGTCCATTCATGCTGTAATCATCGAAGGCAGGAAGTTGATCGAGCGACCTGGGAAACGTGACCGGAAGTTTACCTGCCGGCGAAACATCACCAAAGAGCACATCCGCCACTGCCCTGCCGCCCTCCATGCCAGGATACCAGACAAAGAGAATCGCATCCACCATCTCCTCCACCTCGCCTAGTGCAACGGGACTTCCACCGGTGAGGAGGAGCACGATTTTCACACCATGAATCGCAAGTTCCTTGATGTAATTTACCTGACTCTGTGGAAGAGAGATACTATCACGATCACCGTTCATTGGAGAGAGAAGCGATTCGCCTTCTTCGCCTTCGAGAAATGAGGAGAGACCTGCGCAAACAATCGCAAAATCCGCTGACTGTGCCATCCCAGGAGCCCAGGTATTTTTGATCTCACGCGGATGCTTCAATAAGGATCCCGACGTATATTCCATACCCATCCCTTCTGGAATACGCCCCGTGATGCCTTCCAACAAGGTGGTCATCTGATTGTTGAAACCATAATAGTTGCCAAGCAGCACTTCCACGCTGGTGGCAGTGGGGCCCGTGACAAAAATCTTTTTTGTGGATGGTTTGATCGGTAGGATATTATTTCTATTCTTCAACAGAACTACCGCCTCAGTCGCCGTATGATACGCTAGTTGACGATGCTCCTCACAAGCAACGATATCTGTTGAGATCGATGTAAACGGCACTTCTTCCTGCGGGTCGAACATGCCAAGCTTGAAGCGTGTGAGGAAGGTACGTTCCAGAGCGCGATCCACGTCTGCTTCGGTGATAAGACCACGCTGGATCGCTTCCGGAATTTCATTGAAAACATGATCGCACCCTAGGTCGCACCCACCTTGCAAAGCCAGAGCGGCAGATTCCGCTGCATCTTTCGTGACTTTGTGATTGAGATGAAAATCGGACAACGCCCCACAGTCCGAGACCACATGCCCTTGGAATTTCCATGCTCCGCGCAGGATCTCACCGATCAAAAGCTTGCTGGCACAACAGGCCTCGTCGAGCGTCCGGTTGTAGGCGCCCATAACCGATTCGACCTTTGCTTCGGTGACAAGTTTTTTGAAAGCAGGCAGGTATGTGTCGTACAGTTCACGCTTTGTCACAATGGCGTTGAAAATGTGACGATCCTTTTCCGGCCCAGAATGAACGGCATAATGCTTGGCACACGCGGCTGCTTTGAGATATTTGGGATGATCGCCCTGCAAACCCTTCACAAAGGCAGACGCCATCTCGCCCGTCAAGAAGGGATCTTCCCCCCATGTCTCTTGCCCGCGCCCCCAACGCGGATCACGAAAAATATTCACATTCGGCGACCAAAAGGTGAGCCCTTGGTATTGATCGGTATAACCGTTACGGCGCAGCGCGGCATGATATTTCGCGCGTCCTTCATCACCAATCGCCGACGCAACTCGATGGATTAATTCTTTGTTCCAGGTTGCCGCCATGCCAATCGCCTGCGGGAAGACAGTAGCGCGTCCGTTGCGGCCAACACCGTGCAGTGCCTCATTCCAATAGTTGTAAGCGGGGATGTTTAGGCGTGGCACACCTTGCGCCGGGTGACTCATCAGGCTTACTTTTTCATCAAGAGTCAACCGACCCACTAAATCCTTTGCCCGTTGAGCAAATGACAGAGATGTGTCCAGATACGAAAGTTTTTCCGATGTGCTTGTGGCACCCATGAAGTACTCCTTTGAAGGAAGTCAGGCACCTTTCTCAAATAACAGCCAATGTCATCCTTATTGAGATGTAGTCCCGTCGAATGGTCGCCGGAGAGTGGTGTTCCATCCAAGGCAAATTGATTCGGGTACGAGTCCAAACCTTGCGAAGCGAGGAAGTCCAGCACTCGGTTCGACTGTTCCACCTGCCACGGGTCCGCAGCGAACCAGGCGTAATCCACCGCGACATTTGAAAGCGTGCGCCAGGCATCGAAACGAAAATCCTTGTGATCATCAGTGCCATGAGGTATGCCATCGAAGTTTGCATAGTCGGGCATGAGACCTGTTTTCTGATTAGCCGCCTTTTTGAAAACCTCACGGCTGACCTGCGCGGCTTGCGACCAAAATTCGTTATCCTGCTCGGCGGCGCGCGACCACAACTCGTAATATGCGGGAAGGTGATAGGAAGGATCACTAAAGCTCGAATCACGGCCGATCTTCGGAACGAAAACAACCTGTTTTTGTTCGAGACTGAACATATTGGTCGCGAGATCGCTTTTTGTATCTTCCTTATGAAGCATCGTATTGAGAATTTCTTGAGCCTGTGCCTGATAATCGAAGATGTCTTCGCCGTCACCCCAACGAGTAGAAGCAAATAACAACGCGGTGACAAACCACTCTTCACCATCGGAAGCAGGATTGGAATCCAATTTTTTTCCATCAGGCGTGCAGTGCCACGCAAAGTATCCCTGATAAGGACCATCCGATTGATACATATAGGTCTTAGCCCATTTCCATAAACGGTTGAACTCTTCCTGTTTATTGAATTGAACCGCAATCATCATACCGTAAGACATGCCCTCGGTTCGTACATCGCTATTGCCGATGTCCTCGATATAAGCCATATCCTCACCGACGGGATAGTATACGCGCTCGACATCATCATTGCCGTAAAAAAGTTGATTCCAAGCCGCATCCAGTTTGGCTTGTATGTCCGCGTCAGATTTGCCCAAATACTCCTTAAATAAATTTCGATATTCTCCACTAGAGAACGCGCCAACATGAGGTTGTGGAGTCAAGGTGGGAGAAGCCGTAGGCGGCACAGACGTGAGTATAGGCATAATTGTCGAGGGCGCGCAACTTACAATCAAGGAAGACGCGAATGAAAGAATCACCAGCAAATAGACGACGGACTTCATGATTGTATCAACTCTGATTCGTATCCTTCAGGCGAGAATTCAGATTTATCCAAACCAACATATTCAAACAAGTCGAAGTCAGCATGGTTAGTACTGACTCCTCCATTACTGCTCGCGTACATACCAAGAAATGCGCCGACAAAACCACCTGCAACCGGTGTACTCAGAATTCGTCCATCCACATTTTCGGCGATTGCGTGCCATTCTTCGGGTTTATCAGCAAAATAAAAATTGTATGCCTGCTCATGTGCTTCTACTTTTAAAAAGATTTGCCCAGCATTGATAGGTCGTTCATAAAGTAATACTTCCACACCCTGCTCCCGTTTGATCAAACGAAGGATGGGTTCAGCACTTTTCGTTACGATGAACAGGAAGTGAAAATTATTATTCTGAATGAGAGCAAGCCCAGCGCACTCATCCTCTCCCTGTGGCGTGAAATCAAATGCTGTCTGCGCGGCAAAGTGAATATGTTGCTGCCGGCGCCCAACAAAACTGGGATTGACTTGTTCCAACAAACGTTCCGGGCGCAATTTCAAATGCAGATAACCGGGGCGCTCATCCAGGCTCCAGAATTTCTCGCGCGGTGTCCGCAGAAAGTTCCAATACAGGGGAAGTGTTGGCTCATCAAAATCATCACGAGCTGGTATAGAGGGCCAGGTCTGTTCGGGCAAATTGGGAGCCGGGTACGTAAATTTGACTCGCCCAGTGCCGGGACTCACGATGGGCCAACCTTCCTCCCAGCGCACTGGAACCAAAAAAGTCTCACGGCCAAGGTTATAGAAATAACCCCCGCAGGGCCGCATGGCTAAACATACCATCCACCACTCACCCGATCCTGTTTCTACAAGATCAGCATGACCTGTCCCTACAATCGGATAATCCAACCCAAGGTGACGATGAGTCAAAATCGGGTTGCGCGGATTTCCCTCATAAGGACCTGTAACTTTGTCGCTCTTTGCAATTGTCACGGCATGATTGTGAGCCGTTCCACCTTCGGCAATCGTCAAATAGTAGTGACCCTGAATTTTATAAATATGGGGTGCCTCCGCCCAGATCGCTTTTTTCAGCGCGCCATCCCAAAGCACATATGTCTCTCCAATGAGACGCATATTTTTAATATCTAATTCCCGAAGCCAGATCTCGGTGTGCCCTTCATATTGACTCTGAGCAGCCATACGATTGCCAACATACCAGACGCGCCCATCATCATCGAAGAACAGTGATGGGTCGATTCCGAGCGCATCTTCCAACCAATATGGCTCTGACCAGGGGCCCGCTGGGTCTGTTGCAGTAACGATAAAGTTGCCTGATTTGGTTTTTCCATCTATAAGTGTATTGATCACATAAAACGTACCATTTGAAAAACGAATGGTGGGCGCGTATAAACCACCGGATGGACGCACCTCATCAAGAGCTAATTGCGAAGGTCGGTCGAGGACATGTCCAATTTGATGCCAATGGATCAAGTCTCGGCTATGAAAAATTGGGAGTCCGGGAAAATATTCAAACGTGGATGTGACTAAATAATAGTCATCACCAACGCGGCAAATCGAAGGGTCAGGGTAAAAGCCTGAGAGGATGGGGTTGCGAAATGTTTTGCGCAAGGGTTCATCCTTTGATAGCGCCTGCAGTGAGGCCTGAGACGATTTGTCGCTCGGCAAGCAGATAGAAGATAATTGTAGGAATGGCGGATAACGCCACAAAGGCAGACACCAGCGACAGGTCCTGGCCATACTGACCTTGAAATTGCATTGTTCCGAGGGGCAGGGTCCAAAGCTTATCGCTGTTCAACACTACAAGAGGTACAAGCAAGTCATTCCAACTGACGATCATGGTCAATGCCGCAACAGCAGATAAAGCCGGTCGCGCCAGCGGGAGCAGGATACGCCAGAAAAAGTCAAGCGCAGTGCAACCATCGATGTAGGCCGCATCTTGCAGTTCGGCCGGGATCGCCGTAAAAAAGCCACGTAATATCAAGATATTACCGGATAACTGAAATGCGGTCTGTACCAGAATAACCCCCCACAAACTATCAATCAAATTCATCTGGCGCAAGACAAAGTAGACTGGCAAGATTGCGATGTTAATAGGAAACATCAAGCCCAGAGTGAATAAATTGAAGACTAAGTTCTTGGAGCGAAACTCCATGCGGGCAAATACAAATGCGGCTAGGCTGCAAATAATGACAACGCCGGAAGTTGTCGCTAGCATCACAAGCAGGCTGTTGCGCATCATGATCCAAAACGCGTAGGAAGACTGGCCCAGGATCAAAGTGAGATTTTCCCAGCGCGGGGGAATAGGGAGAGTGTAAGGGTGAGTCATAAATTCCCCACGCGTTTTCAGTGCCCCAAAAACCAGAATAACGACCGGCACGAAGACAAGCACCACAACCACAGAAAGAATCAGATACTGAAGAAATCTCGATAGGGATTTTTGAACAGGCGAGAGTCGATAGGAAATGGGTGTTGTCATCGCCTTCTCCTTTTTAGATACCGGTCAAATAATCGGGTTTGCGCGTCAGACGTAGGTAAATCAGCGAAAAGATCAAACAGATCAGGAACATATAGATCGCCACCGCAGAGCCATATCCGAGTTGGAAACGCACAAAGCCAAAACGATACATATACGTTGCCAGTGTTTCACTGGCGTTGACCGGTCCACCCTTGGTCATGATCCAAACTAAAATGAATTGTTGAATAGAGCCAAGTACGGACAAATAGACCGATGTACGGATGGTGCTGCTAAGTAACGGCAGGGTAATATAAAAGAAACTCTGAAAGCTATTTGCGCCATCGATGCGTCCCGCTTCTTCAATCTCGGTGGGAATATTTTGGAGGCCCGTCAAATATAACAACATGTGGAAACCAAAGTATTTCCAGGTGAGCGCAATAAAGACAGCCAGCAGAACGGTATCAGTGTTTCCTAACCAGGGTTGAGCTTTGGTGCCCGGGAAAAGGACCAAAACCGCGTTGAGAAAACCGCGCTCGGGATCAGGGTTGTAAAGGAACAACCACATGATCGCTGTAATGACTTCAGAGAGTACATAAGGCATGAAAAAGATGGTTCGGAAAAAGACCCGCCCAGGTAGATTGCGCCCAACCAATACTGCCAGCCCTAGTGACAAAGGCAGTTGAAGAAGCAGAGAGAATGCTATGATGAAAAGCCCATTTCGGAGTGCAAGCAGAAATACTCTATCACTCAGGATCTTTTTGAAATTGTTCAGCCCCACTAAATCCACCGCAGGGCCAAAGCCCTTCCAGTTAAAAAAACTGTAGTATACGGATTGGAAAATGGGAAAGATCACAAAGAGCAAAAACAGGATAAGTGCAGGCAGCAGGAATAAAGCAATAATTAAATTATCTTGAGTACGACGAGGAGCACCTGTTCCACGTCTTAATTTTAAGATGTCTGGAATGGCAGGAACTTGCATGTAAAGCCTCTTTCTCTAATAGACTTTCTGAGATGAAATTGGTAAAAAGGCTTCCGAATACCGTCCCGCAGGCAATGCCCTGACTGACATAGTCGTGTCGAGGGTTTTCAGTCCTGCCTGCGGGACGTATATGTTTGATGACAGATACGAGATGAGGATTTCCGAACTATCCACACACCTGTCTTTGCCAATGAGAGTTACTTTAATTCTTGTGCGGCGGAGTCTTCAATCGCCTGGGCAGCTTGCTCAGGGGTCAAAGTCCCGGCGAAAATTCCCTGAGTGCTATCGTTGATCACAGAACCCATTGCCGGTGGCAGCGCCTGGTCGTAGTAGAGCTGGAAATACTGGGCAGCCGCAAAGGTCTTCTGCAACTCGATCATGAGAGGATCAGTTAAACCGGCCTCGCCGCCCTTGACAACCGGAATAGCCAGGCCCATCTTGGCCAGAGTGGTCTGATGCTCCGCTGTGGTCAGGAATTTAAGAAAGTCGACGGCTTCATCTGGAGCATTCTTGCCAACAGCAATCCCATTTCCACCACCGACAGCATCGGTTATGTCGCCCTTGCCTCCCTCGACCATTGGGAAGGCGAAGAAGCCCAGTTTATCACCAATGCCCTGCTTGTCGGCGCTGTTATCTTTCTCCACCGATGGTGCCCACTGTCCCATCAATTCCATGGCCGCTTTGCCGTTGCCCATGGCGGTGGCTTCATCACCGTACGTCGCGCCTAAGAAGCCGTCCTGGAATGGCTGAAGAGCGATCAACTCCTGGAGTTTCTTGCCAGCCTCAACGAACGCTGGGTCAGTGAAGGAGCCGGTGCGTAAGAGCGCACCTTCAAAGTTATCCTTGCCGCCAAGGCGGGTGACGAGATACGCCCACATGTGCATTCCAGGCCATTTATCTCCTTCGCCCAGTGCAATGGGAGTGATACCAGCGGTTTTGAGCTTCTTTACATCATCAAGAAGTTCGGTCCAGGTTGTAGGTGGCGCATCAATGCCGGCCTGGGCAAACAAATCCTTGTTGTACCAAAAGCCGATCATACCCATATCCCACGGCACGCCGTAATTCTTGTCCTTGTAGGAATAGACTCCCAACGCCCCGG
>WNFZ01014266.1_pt1 | contig 17597 bp, 22 predicted proteins | sample 5400081 | NCBI WGS metagenome assembly WNFZ01 (sample SAMN13153365, study PRJNA577476) | soil metagenome | isolation source: 80 cm soil or saprolite under grassland replicate 1 | place: USA:California | collected 2016-06-15 | reverse complement strand
CCATTGCTGCGCCATCGCTTGATCATCCAGCATCCTGCATCCAGAATCCAGCATCGGGATTTCCGCAATGAAACTCTTGCTGATCGACGGTCATTACTACGTTTATCGCTCGTTTTTTGCCATTCCGAATCTCTCCAACTCGCGCGGCGAACCGACCAACGCCATCTTCGGTTTTACCAAAACGCTTCGTCTCATGCTCAAACACTTGCGGCCAGATCTGGGCGCGGTGGTGTGGGACGAAGGCGTGCCACAGAAGCGAGTGGACCTGCAGCCTGCTTACAAAGAGACGCGCAAAGAGATGCCAACGCCGATGATCCCTCAGCTCGAGTTCATCCAAGAAACCTTGACGCCATTCCTTGGCTTTAAAAACATTTCGCTGCCGAACACCGAAGCGGACGATTTGATGGGTTGCTACGCCATCGCCGCGTGCCAGCGCCGCGGGATGGAAGTCGTACTCGCCACTAATGACAAGGATTTGTATCAATTGGTCGGACCCTGCGTGAAAGTTTACACGACCGCGAAAGCGGATCTCGCTTCGCCCAGAGATGCGTTCGCCTTGCTGAGCGAAGAGCAGGTCACTGCAAAGTGGGAGGTTTCCCCAAAACTTATCGGTGATGTCCTTGCCTTGACGGGCGATTCGGTGGACAACATCCCCGGCGTTGGCCTGGGTCGCAAAACAGCCGCAACGCTGATTCGCGAGCACGGCAGTCTCGAAGCGCTACTGGCCAATATCGACAAGGTCAAGAATCAGCGCACTCGCGAAAAGCTGGCCAACGCGCATGACCAGATTTTGCAAAACCGAAAAATGGTCGATCTGGATTGCCATTTGGGATTGCCAGTGGCGATCGATGAGCTTCGAATTGAGCCTAATTATCCGAAGCTGATTGCCGCGCTGGAGAAGTGTGAGTTCAAATCGCTGCTTCAGGAGGTGCGCGACGAAGCCGCCCGAACGAATACTGACGTGCAGGGGAGCCTTCTGTAGCGGCGCCTCTGCCTGCCACGTCGTAGCTTTGCGGAGACGGGGTGAAGGCCCCATTTTAATCTTGGCTGGGATCGGTTGTAACGTCCTGAGCCGCCTGAAATTAATGTCAGACACGAATTCTTCGTAAAAAATTCGAACGGGCGGCGCCGTTTGCTGTCGAATTAAATAGGTTAAGGCGATTCGGGCGGTAGCGCGTGTTTTTAGATTCGTTGTTTCTCCTTACCGCGCGTGCTGCCCGAATCTTTTTTTTGTCTGGATCGATCTCGTCGGTCAGACAATTTCAACAGGTCGCCATTTTCTCCGTGTGGCGCGGGAACCCCTCCAAAGCGCACTCGCATTCTACAGTTATGACCCCGGGCTAAACGCGAATTTGAAAACCAGCGTGCGTGAGCGATGCGTTATCAGCCAGAGCCCACGCCAATGCCAACGAAGGCCGACCATTACGATCCAATCGCCGCCGCGCTCAAAGAAGATATTGGCCAGGGCGATATCACCACTGACTTTTTTGTGCCGGCAACTTTGCACGCGACAGGACGCATTATTACGCGTGAAAGAGCTGTTGTCGCTGGCACTGGAACCGTGGCGGAGGTTTTCCGGCAAGTCGATCCATCAATCGACACCCAGATTCTTCACCGCGATAGCGACGAAGTTGTTGCCGGGGATGTGATCATTGAGGTTCGTGGTGTGGCACGTTCCATTCTCAAGGCAGAACGTGTGGCATTGAATTTTTTGCAGCGCCTCTGTGGCATCGCGACGCTGACACGCCAATTCGTCGACGCCGTTAAAGATCACCCGGCCAAAATTTTGGATACACGAAAAACCACCCCCGGTCTGCGGAGCTTGGAAAAAGCCGCCGTGGTTGCTGGTGGCGGGGAGAATCACCGTTTTGGTTTATACGATATGGTGCTCGTGAAAGACAACCATTTGGCGACCTTTAATGGACTCTCCGGTCTTGCTGACCGAATCAAGCAGCTTCGCCAGGAGCGACAAAGCATCCGTATCGAAGTGGAAGCCGATGATCTGGAAAAAGTTCGCGCCTTCGTCGCAATTCAGGGAATAGACGTAATCCTGCTCGACAACATGACACCGGCTCAAATTAGGCCGTTGCGCTCAAAACAGACAATATCAAATTCGAAGCAAGCGGCGGCATCACTCTCAAAAACGTCAACCGCATTGCGGCCACCGGGGTGGATTATATTTCGGTGGGTAGCCTCACGCACGCCGCGCGGGCAATCGATATTGGCTTGGAAATGACCCATGTCCCCCGCTGAGATGTTGGAGCGGTTCGTCGCTGATGAGATGCAAGCTGCTCTCGGCAACGCCATCATTGGCCGCGAAATTATCGTCCTCGATCAAACCGGTTCGACCAACGACGCGATCTTGCAAATCGCGACGCCAGATTCAGAGGAGGGCCTGGTTCTCTTTGCCGAACACCAGATGGCCGGCCGCGGACAACGAGGTAATCGTTGGGAATCGGCGGCGGCAAAGGGGCTTTGGTTCTCAATCCTGTTGCGACCCGGGATCGAGATAAACCGTTCCCCTCTGCTCACCAGCTGGGCGGCCGAAACTATTTCGGGGACGATCGAAAACGAATTCTCTCTCAAAACAACCATCAAGTTGCCCAATGATGTCCAGATTGACGGTCGAAAGGTTGCCGGTGTTCTGGTAGAGATGCGCGCGCACAAAAAAGCGCCGCATTCGGCTATCGTCGGAATGGGAATCAACGTGAATCAGGCATTGGAAGATTTTCCCAAAGAGCTGCAGTCCCGGGCAATTTCGCTTGCGATCGCGTTAGGCCGACAAGTTGATCGTCAGAACTTTGCCATCGCCCTTTTGCGTAATCTGGATCGCAGCTACAGAGAGCGTTTTCGCTGACGCGGGTCAATTGTTAAAAGGGTTACGAAGGTTACATTGTTACAAAAGACCAACCGAGAAGGACCGATGTAACGCTTGTAACGATGTAACGTTTTTTAACTTTTTATCTGCTCTGCCAACCATTCCCGATACACTTGGGGCGAGATTTCTGAGGGCTTGATCTCGCTGCGCCCACCCCAGAACACGTTCGTATAAGAGACCGGGATACCGCACGCCTGCAGATGTTGATCTATCGCCGCTTTGTGTTCGAGCAGCAGTTGTTTGTCCGTTCCGTGCGCAACGGCCATGATGTTGACATTCTTGAATTCCGGTCCGGCCTCGCGCCAATAGCAATGCGTCAGAATATGATGGCGCCCGACTTCGCCGCCAGCTTCGATTTCGCGACCCGGCGGCACGGCCCAGTGAAAAAGGGCATTGAATCGCGTGACGCGCACTCCGGCGGTCGACGGTTTGACATGTTCGAGGAAAGTTGAAAAGCGGCCAATGATCTTGCGTGCGTTCAACTGCTCGGCCACGCGATAGAATTCATCAAGCGAAACACCGGCTTCTTTCGCGCGGGCAGACCAGGGCGTTCGCTGAATTTCTTCCGGAGCTAATTCGCGCTTGAGCGCGAGCAAGACTTTCCATTCATGCTCGCTTAGATCGACAACGTGCACTGGAAGCATTTTCGCGGGCGCTTCTGACCTGCTCCCAGGTTCAATCGTTTTTCGCCGAACGTGACCAACGCCGAGGGTGAAAATTCCTTTCGCCGGCATCACTCGAAAACGCTCCGCGCCGACTCTTTCCGCGAGCAATTCGCAATGCTGCTGCAAAGAAAATCCGTGCGGCACTTTCACGGTTGTCCAGAGTTTATAATCCGATCCTGACGTTAGCGTGTCGGTCGAGCGCAGGACCACGTGCCCGGAAAAAGGATCGCGCTGAAACATCCAATCGAACGCGTTTTCGATCTTATCGTCAGGGACCTTCCACGCCACGAGCGCGCCATCAGCCAGATTGGTTGCGAGCAAGGTCTGCCGGACGCGCCGGATCGTTCCCGCGCGCAACATTGCCGCGATGCGCGCCATGACAATATCGACATTCACACTTGAGCGTCGCGCGATTTCCTCGAAAGGCTCGCGTATGAAGCCTTCGATCTTATCCTCCGAAATCGCGAGGATTTTCTCGTTGATCGGATCGTTATGTTCTACCGGCAACATCCCGCTGCTAATTAGCGCGTCACCGAGTAAATTGTCCAATACCATGGTTCGATATCCGGATGACCTGTCCTTGCTCGAAGCGCGCAATTTGTTTTTTCGTGACGCGAAGCTCGGCCCGGATGGCGGTTACCGCGATCGCTGGGTGCGCGTTGAGACCAAGCCAGTCCCTTTTTATTTTCCGAATTGGCCAGCGCGCGTGGCGGCAGCGCGCTTACACGATTTGCATCACATCGCGGCCGAGTATGAAACAGATTGGCCCGGGGAAGCGGAAATTGCCGCGTGGGAAATTGCCAGTGGATGTGCACGGTATCATGCGGCGTGGGTCCTAAACTTTGGCGGATTCGGCGCCGGGCTGGTCGTTGCGCCGAGGAGACTTTTCCGCGCGTTCCTGCGCGGACGCCGCGCAAAGACAAATTTATATAAGAGTGGCTTCGATAAATCGCGGCTTGATGATATCACGGTCGGAATGTTGCGCGATCAACTCGGATTGCGCGCGGCGCTTCCATCCGCCAGTGCCACCGACGTCGGACTGTTCCTTCTTTGGTGCATCCCGTCCGTGCTTGCCTGGCTGCCGCTTCCGTTTCTTACTATCATCCTCTTCTGGCTGATTACGTAAATTCAGGCCGCGCAGGAAAAAATGGCCGCAAAGTGACAGCCCGAGCCGGCGAGGACGAACAGGTGCCAGACAAAATGAGCGTAGCGCAAACGCTCATTCACGAAAAATAACACGCCCATGGTGTAGGCGATGCCGCCCGCTACAAGCCAAACCAGTGCAGGAAACGGCATCGCCAATGTCATCGGGCGAGCCGCAATAAGCGCCAGCCAACCAGTGCCGAGATAAAGAGTCATCGAAAGTTTCGGATGGCGCGAGGGCCCGCGCGTCGTCTTTAAGAAAACGCCAAAAATCGCCAGCGCCCAAACAACCGCGAGTATGGTGGATCCCCCGAAGCCGCGAAGCGGGCCGAGCGTAAACGGCGTGTAAGTCCCGGCGATCAGCAAAAAGATCGCTGAGTGGTCCAACGTCCGCAAAACCGATTTCCCGCGCGTTTGCGGCCACGCGTGGTACAGCGTTGAACCGAGATACAACATCGAGAGCGTGACCACAAAAATCACCGTGCCGAGAAAAAAGCCGGGGCTACTACGACGAGCTTCCAGGAGAAGAATCGGCGCGCCGATTAACGCTGCGCACAAGCCGATACCGTGACTGATACTGTTCGCCAGTTCTTCGCCAGCGGATTGCATCCGTTTCGGTAAAACACGCAGCTCATCGCTCATATTCACGGCAGGTGTGGCTCGGGCACGTTGAACCATTGCTCCAGATATTGTTTTCGTTCTTCCACCATTTGTCGCAATCGTTGCTGCTGATCCGGCCGAGGGATCGAATTCATTCGATCTTGCGCACGATCGAGAATCCCATCTATCTCGCGCAGATTCAACGCATACAAGTTGCGCAACTCATTGTCCGCTTGCTGCGCGATCGGCCTCAGCTTCAGGTCCTGCTCTGGCGTGAGACGCAAGCGTGTGCGCCAGCAATCCACCGCAAAGGGCGCTCCCGGTGGCAGCTCGCTCCGTCGCGGCATCTCGTATTTCATCGCGCGGATCGTGAGAAATCCACCGGTCACCCCGCCCGCAACAAAGATTGCAATCAGCGTCAAAACGACTTTCCATCGATCTACCGCGTTCATGCTAACAAAAAACAAAGAGGAAGCACTAAAAGCCATCTTTTTCGATGCGGTTGGAACGCTCTTTTTTCTTACCAAGACGGTGGGGGATCATTATGCGCTGGTCGGACGTGAAGTTGGCTTGACGCTTGATGCACAGCAGCTCGATCGCGCGTTTTACAAGGCTTGGAACCAGATGCCACGGCGTACCGCCATCGACGGCCCGCGCCCGAACGATGACAGAGACTGGTGGCGCGAACTGGTTGACCTCGTGCTTGATCAGGTTGCGCCTTCATTGAGCGAATTTGATCGCGATAATTTTTTCGAAATCGCCTACGAACATTTCGCCGATGCTGGTGTTTGGGAATTGTATCCCGAAGTCGTTGGCGTCTTGGAGAAACTACAGCCGCATTTTCAGCTCGCCGTCATCTCAAATTTCGATGGGCGTTTGCGGTTCATCCTTGGGCACCTCGGCATCTCCAAATATTTTGCGCATATTTTTATCTCTAGCGAGCTCGGCGCCGATAAGCCCGACCCAGAGATTTTTCGGCGCGCGGTAAAGTTTATCGGCGTAAGGCCGAATGAGGTGTTGCATGTCGGCGATGATCCGGAACGCGACTGGAAAGCAGCCGTGGAAGCTGGGTTGTCGATCTTTCGTTTGGATCGACAAAAGAATTCGCTGCGCGATTTGCTGGCTATTTTGAAATTCTAGGGCAAGCGCGCCGCTTGCCGGGTCTACCATTGGCAGACGAAGCGCCTGCCCTACAACCTTGCGACCGCGCGCGATCTGGATTACAAACCTTATTCTCCTCGGGTCGGTAGCTCAATCGGTAGAGCAGCGCCCTTTTAAGGCGTTGGTTCCGGGTTCGAGTCCCGGCCGACCCATTTTTGCCTCGCATGCAGGCGTGCCAATCGCAGTTAGCGGGATAAACTAGCGAGCGGCTGGATTTATGATCTCCCATAAACACAAGTGCATTTTCGTTGAAGTGCCCAAGACTGGCTCGACCAGCGTCAGAGGCATCCTCGGCAAAGCCTGGAAACCGCACCTGAATCTGTGGCAGATCAAAAATCACATGGAGACATATTGGACCCATTACGGCGGGCGAAAGAACCGGATTCTGGAATCTCTTTATCTGCTGCTGCCGGAAGAGCGCCGAAGAGAAATCGGGCGAAAGCAATTCGAGGCCTACTTTAAATTCGGATTTGTTCGCAACCCCTGGGACCGTGTCGTCTCCCTCTACGAGCGCACGGAGGCTATGCAGCTCAGGGACAAGATGAGTTTCGAAGAATTTGTCGACTGGATTCAGTATAGCAGCAGCACCTGCGTCCATTCTTCCCCGCATCGCTACCAATTGGATTGGTTCGTCGATCCCAATGGAAATGTGCTCGCCGATTTCATCGGAAAGTTCGAACAGTTCAAAGTGGACATCGAGCGGTTTGGTTATGAGTTCGCCGGATAAAATAAAGGCGGTCGTTCTCACCTGCGATCGCTATCGAGCGATCACGAAGCATTTGATCGTTCAGTACGAACGATTGTGGCCCGATCATCCGTTTGTCTTCCATGTTCCCTATCAGGAGCTTGGCGGCGTCGATAGCGAACGAATCAAATATTTCACGTCGCCCTCGGATATTAAGGGAACCGTTTTGCATTTGCTCGCGGACATCGATGATGAGGAGTGGATTTATTGGTGCGTGGACGACAAATATCCGATTCAGCTCCTCGCCGACAAAATTGTGGGCCTGATTTCCCACGCCATGCGTTCGCCGGAAGTAAGCGGTCTCTTGTTCTGCAGATGTGGAGCGACATTGGACAATCCCAAACGCGCCCTCTATCGACACCAGATCAAAAATCCCTTTGGCGATGTTTACCTGGAACGCAAAGCCTGGTTCCAAATATGGATTCATCAGCTTCTCCGCGCCAAAGTGCTACGGCATCTTTTCACTCATCTGCCGGACCATATTCCTAATGCGAAGACAATGGATGAACTGAAAAACGACGTGCCGAAACTGGCTGAACATCGGTTATTTGTGACGCAGGAAAGTTTCGCCGTTTTCGGAGAAAGCACCCAGGGAGGCGTGATTACGCAAAATTGCTACGACAGCATCATCGCCACTGGGATTGAGTTGCCAGAATGGTTTCGCCATCCAAACGGCCAACATGTGACGATGGGGAAATTATAGGATTCTTATTGCTCTTCGAACGCATAACCAAAACGTTCGATCTCTGGAGCGAAGCGCTTCCTGATTAATTCGCAAAGCTCAGCGTCATAGTAATTCGAATAATGTTCGCGATTCGAACGATTATATTGTGGCAGTGGCGCGTCGGGGATACCCAGTCTGGCGCAGACGGCGCGGAAGTTATCCACCAAATTTTCGAAGCGCATGATGTAATTAACGTTGCCGAATGGGTCCGCTTCGCCTTTATCCAGCCTCAGATAGTCTGTCACCGACAGCGCTTTTAGGATGAGCTTCTTAAATTCCTTCCGATCCCAAGTTTCCACGAGTTGTGTAGTCCCGAAATAATACGAGACCATACGGTCCCATGGATTTCGGACGCACGTAAACTTGTAAAGATCGAGGAACCGCGCTTCACCCAACACCGCGCGATATTCGGCGAGCGTTGAGTGCTTTTTGATTTTGTAATTCGGATTGCGCAGCCCAAAACGCTCGATCCCGTCCTGCTCAGCGCGTAAAGCTACGATTTCATCCTCCGAATAGTGGCGGAGGGTGCTTTGAATCGAGTTACCACCCGTTTTCGGTATGTGAACGAACAGAAACTGTTTCTGAAAAGAGATCATCGTCCCACAGGTGCGGGGTTTATTTTACCGCGCGTTGCCGAATTGGGCGAGTACTGGCGGGCATTCACTGGTCGTGCGACAGATTGCCGGGGAGCAGAGGGTGCCAGCCTGTGCTCCCCAGCGACTGCTCCATGATCATTTCTCACGAACACAGATTCATCTTTATCAAGACAGCGAAGACCGCGGGCACCAGCATTGAAGTTTTCCTGTCAAAGCATTGCGGCCACCAGGACATCGTGACGCCGATCTTTCCACCGGTCGCAGGGCATCAGCCTCGTAATTACAAGGGATTCATCAATCCGCTCCCGGCAATTGCTGAGAGGCCGCACAAAATTCTCTCCGCGTTGGTGTCCGCATTGATCAAGCGCGACAAATTTTACAATCATATGCCGGCGTCCCTCGGGAAAAAACGCGTTCCTCCCCGAGTTTGGAACAGCTACTTCAAATTTTGCGTGGAAAGAAATCCATGGGACAAGGTTTTGTCTCATTACCACATGCACGCCGCCCGGGAAGGCGGATCGCTTTCCCTCGATGAGTATCTCGCGCGCGGCCGGTTCCCAATTAACTATTTTCGATACACTGATGATTCCGGCGCGAAAATCATCGTAGACCGAGTTCTCCATTATGAGAACCTCGCTGCCGAGCTCGGCGAAGTGTTTTCGCAATTAAACGTCTCTTTCGACGGAACGCTTGGCATAAAAGCCAAGTCGGAATACCGCACTGATCGCAGAAAGTATCAGTTGGTCTTTAACGACGAACAACGCAGAATCGTCGAGAACGCCTTTGCCAGAGAAATCGAATTGCACGGTTACCGCTTTGAGCCGTAGCCGCAGTGCGGTGCTGACTCAGATCTTGACCTTATCATTTGTGGATCCCTGCCAGCGGTGAATCTCACCGGCGTAGCGCGAAATCACCGATGCATACTGTCGATCTGAATAAAGATTGCGGGTTTCCAGCGGGTCGTTCTTCAGGTTATATAATTCGTTCAAATCCTTGTCGCGCAGACACAGTTTCCACCCATCGGGAGACACCACAGCGCGTGTGGACTCATCGACGGCGCGCTTGATCATGCGGCGGGGCGCCAATGAGGTTCCTTTTTTAACCTTGGTCCGGTTTGGGGCCCACTCGACAAAGATGCTTTCCGGCGGCAGCGCCTCTTCGTGGATTACCGGTAGCAGGCTCTTGCCCGCACATTGAGGATGCTTTGGCTGGCCCAGGAAATCGAGCAATGTCGGGACAAGGTCGATGTGGCTCACTGGTTGTGGAACGAGTTTGCCGCGCTTCTGACCAGGCAGCCGGATCAGGAACGGAACGCGCGCGGCTTCTTCGAACATCACTTCTTTGGCAAATAAATGATGTGCACCCAGGCTGTCACCGTGGTCGCTCGTGTGCACGACGATTGTGTTGTCGCTTAAGCCAAATCGCTCCAGGCAGCCAAGAACGGCGCCGATGCTTTGATCGACCAAGGTAACCAATCCCAGATAGCGCTGTTTGATGCTACGATATTCGTCGGGTGTGACCCCAAAGAAAAACGGATGGGGCAGGCGCTGCCGATCACGAATCGCTCTGGCTTGCTGCCATTCACGCATCAACCTATAGCGCAGAGGAATATCTTCGCTTTCGGGAAGCGTGGCGGTAGGATCGAGATCGATCTCGCTTAGCGGATGCTCATCGTTCAGCGGACCATTGTAAGGCGAATGAGGCTCCACAAATGCGACCACGAGGATGAACGGATCGCGAAAATGTTTTTCGATAAACTCGCACGCGTGCCTTTCGAGAAATTTCGACCTCGATAGTTCGATGGGCAGGTTGCTAACAGCCAGCTCCGAGAACGCTCCATCCTTTTCGTCGGCAGTCTGGCCCGTCGCCATGAGGAAATTTGTGTAATCCCCAGGCTCTTCGGTCGAAATCCATTGGTGAAATCCTCGGCGCGCCGGCCCGTCATCACCAAGGTGCCATTTCCCCACGTACGCAGTTCGATAATCTTTATCGGGTAACGTAGGTTCGCTCGAACACCACCGACTCAGAAGCAAGCTTGTTCAGATTGGGCGCATGAACTTTCCTGCCCCCATAGCAAGCGATCGTGTCCGCTCTTTGCTGGTCCGGCAAAAAGAAGATCAAATTCGGTTTGCGCTGCGCGGCCATGGATTGAGAGGTCTCGTACTAAATCAGCCCTGGCGACCGGCTGCAACGGGTGAGTGGCGAAGCAGGGCGCTCCCCCAAAGAAAATCTTTGCGCGGGTCCAGATAAATCACATTGTCGTGCTTTGTCGCCGATGAAATCCTTCGCGATCGTTTGCCTTCTCTTACTGGCTCCCATCTGTTGCCGCGCAGCCGAGTTCGATTTGGCAGCAACTGCCACAAACCAACTCGCCGTCGATCTTCATCGCCAGCTCGCCACGGGCAACGAGAACCTCTGTGTTTCACCCTACTCAATTGAAAGCGCGCTGGCGATGACGTTCGCCGGCGCAGACGGCGAGACTCGCGAGGAAATGGCGGGTGTTTTGCATTTTCCAAAAAACGATAATGGCGTGCCGGCCTCATTCGCTTCGCTCCAGCATTCGCTCGAAGAAATGAGCGCAAAGACGGCGGAACTCGTAAAGCAATCGAAAAGATTCGGCGGTCCAAGCGAACCGATCACACTGGTTATCGCCAATCGACTCTTTGCGCAAAAAGGATACGATTTTCGCCAGGCTTTTCTATCGGTTGTGAAACAAAATTACGACGCGGGATTTGAGCCAATCGATTTCGTTGCCGATGCCTCCGGAGCCACTCAGCGCATCAACAAATGGGTCGCCGATCAAACCCGTAACCGGATTCGCGATCTCGTTCCCGCCGGCGCACTTAACGAAACAACGCGACTCGTCCTGGCGAACGCGCTTTATCTAAAGGCGCCGTGGGCCGATCCGTTCTCCGACAACGCAACGAAGCCGGAACCATTCCATATTCACGGCGGCGCGTCTGTCGATGTTCCGATGATGCGAAAAATGGATCGGCATTTCGGGTATGCGAAGCGCGACAGATTCAGGGCGGTGAGTCTCTCTTACGCAGGTAATGATCTCCAATTCCTAGTTCTACTTCCCGACGACGTAAATGGGCTGCGCGCACTGGAATCGAACCTGACCGCGGAGATGCTGGCAGAATGCGCTAAGCTCGAAGCGCGAGAGGAAGTCGATCTTCATCTGCCAAAGTTCAAGATCGAGCTGCCAACGATTGCGCTGGCAGAAAAATTCGAAGCGCTCGGGATGAAGACGGCATTCGATCAACCGCGGGGCAGCGCCAATTTCGACCGAATGGCGCCGCGGAAGCCGAATGATTATCTGTATATCTCACAGGTCTTTCACAAAACCTTTATCGCGGTCGATGAGAAAGGAACGGAGGCAGCCGCGGCCACGGCCGTGGCGATGATGGCTGGAAGTGCCCGTATACAACGCCCGGCCCCGGTCGAACTGAGAGTCGATCGCCCATTCCTCTATGCGATCCAGCATGTTCCAAGCGGCGCGTGTCTTTTTCTCGGGCGCGTGACCGATCCACGCTGAAATGGACGTCTCAACCTTTGCAAACCTCATCAACGCATTCGCGGTAACGGCAGGCGTCATTTTCGCAGCGGCGCAAATCCGATATTACCGCCAGCGACGCCGACGCGACGCGATGCTTGAGTTGGTGCGCTCGTTTCAGAGTCCCGCATTTACGAGTGCACTGAGGCGCGTGCTTTCCCTGCCAGATGGGGCGAATGCACAGAAAATCCACGAAGTGCTCGGACCTGACGGTGAAGATGCCGTTTACCTGGTTTCGCTGACTTGGGAAAGCATCGGTGTGTTGCTATTTCGTCGTGAGCTCACGCTTGATCTGGTCGATGATTTCTTTAGCGGTCCCATTCTTCTTTCCTGGCAGAAGCTTCGCGTTTGGGCCGAGGAATGGCGCCGCTCGCTCAACCGAGAGACGGGCTCCGAGTGGTTTCACTGGTTGGCTGAGCGAATGATGGAACGCGAGAAGCTCGCGCCGCCGGTGCCGGCTTACGTCGCACACCGCACATGGCGCGAAACCCGCCGGCATTAGTCTTTTTCTCGGGCGCATGACCGATCCCTCGCTGAGCAAGGAAGGGCGCGCTTTAAGGCGCCCTGCGGCAGCGGCTGGAAAGCCGCCGCCCCTTGAACTACCCCGCATAGCTTAATTCGCCATTTACAATTTGCGCCGCGGATGTGTACGGATGCGGTTCGGTTTTGTTTGCGTCGAGAATGTGCACGACTTCAACACCGCGTGTTTTCAGAAAATCGGAAATCAGCGCGCGGTGACAGCGCCACCAAACCGCTTCTGCGCACATGATCGCAGTCGGCCCCATCTTGTTCGCAACGTCGAGAAGCCGTTCAGCGCCTGTGCGAAATTCTTCGGTTTCCATGTGATCGGCATAAGCGCGAAATGAAGCGTTGCGCCAGGCCCTTGTTGTGCGAATCCTTTCCTGCTTTTCGTCGGCCGCCTAGTTCAGGAAAATGTTCGTAGCGGATTCCGTATTCTGTGAGCGATTTTGCGAGCATTTCCCTGTTGAACTGCGGATAGCGCTTCGATCCCGGCAAGCTTCGCACATCGGCAACCAACTTGATTCCGTTCTCTTCCAGCAACGAAATGAAGACGTCGATCGTCCGCGTCGAATGTCCGATCGTCCAGATTTGTGAAACCAAAACAGCGAACCTCGCTATGGCCCTGTGGGCTTTGGAGCTGCGCTGGTTGGCGCCATGGATTTAAGCAATCGGCCGAGTTCGCTATTCGTCGAAATAACGGCCGTGGTATCCTTTTCAAATCCGGCGCGTATGACGTCGAGGCTGCGGAGAAAAGTATAAAGTTCCTGTGCCTCGGGAGGATTGAATGCTGCGGCATAAATGGAAGCCGCTTCGGCATCGGCTCTGCCTTCGATCTCGAGCGCATTTTTGGTGGCAGTAGAACTGATCGCGGCAACATCGCTTTCTTTTTGGCCGCTGATATTCGCAGCTTCGCCACGGCCTTCGGAACGGAATCGCGCGGCGATCTGATGCCGCTCACTCGACATGCGTTCGATGATTTTCTCGGCGACTGCTGGATTGTACTTGCTGCGCTTAAAGCGCTCATCGAGTAATTCGATGCCGAAGTCGGCGATCTTTTGCCGGGTGCGTTCGGTAATCTGTTTCTCGATTTCACCGCGGCCAAACTCGACATCGGGAATCGAGCTGGGCAGAAGCGTGCCGCTTTTCTCAAGCTCCGCATCGCGCAATGGCTTTCGCCCTTTGGTCACCCGAATAATCTCGACGAGATCGTGCGCCGCAACGGCAGTGCGCGTTTCGCTGCCGAGGATGTCATCGAGACGTGAAAGCGCACTGCGCTCGTCGTTGAGGCGATTGTAATAGAGAAATGGATCGCTGATGCGCCATCGCGCGAAGCAATCGACGATGATGTAGAGCTTGTCTTTGGTGGGACATTCGGTTGGCGGTCCGTCCCAGGCGAGGATGCGTTTGTCGAATCGCTGCAGTTTGTCGATGATTGGAAGTTTTATCTTCAGCCCAGGCGTCGTGACGGTGCGAATGATTTTGCCGAAACGCGTGACGATGGCTGTTTCGTATTGATGGACAACGAAGAGCAACGTTCCCCATTTTAGCACGGTCAAAATGAAAAGAACGCCCACAATCGACATCAACGGGCTTTGCAAAAATCGCACGATGGCCGAGAGGGCCGCAGGTCGTGGAGTCACATCGATCACGTTCATGGCGACGTCCTAGGCTGCTCCGTTGGCAGCAGCGGTAATGTCTGGAGAATGCTCTTCAAGCTGTCATCGATGATGATTTTCTTTTGCAAGCTGGGCAAAATCGCCTGCATCGCTTCGAGATAGAGACGGCGACGAGTCACCTCCGGCGCTTTGCGATATTCGGCGAGCAACAGCGAGAATTTTTCCACCTCGCCTCTGGCTTCGTTTACGCGACGGAAGGCATACGCTTCGGCTTGCTTCTCCCGTTCCTTCGCCTGACCGCGCGCGTTCGGAACGGCGTCGTTATAGACTGCCCAAGCTTGGTTAATCGCGGTTTGCTTCTCCTGTTGCGCCTGGTTGACCTCGTTGAAGGCAGCCTGCACCACAGGCGGCGGACGCACCGTTGCCAGTTGTACTTGTTGGATCTGAATCCCCAGGCCGTACTGCGAACTCAGGTCGGCCAGACGTTTCAAAGTTGACGTCTCAATATCGTGTCGCCCAATCGTGAGTACTTCGTCAACGGTACGATCACCGATCACTTCCCGCATCACGCTTTCGGAAAGATCGCGTAAGGTTTTCTCCGGTTCGCGCGCACCGAAGAGGTACAATTTTGGATCGGTGATGCGGTACTGCACCACCCACGGCACAAGGGCAGTGTTGAGATCGCCGGTGATCATCGTCTCGGTTTCCGCCGGTTCCATGTCGCCCTGGTAAATGTTAGTTGCGTTCGGCGAGGTGAAACCAAATTCGAGTTTCAATAGCCGTTGCGTCGGTACGACGTGAATCTCGTCAACGTACGGAATCGCATAAGCGAGACCGGGATTTACAAGGTCGTGGTAAGCGCCGAAGCGCGTCTTCACCCCGACGGAGTTTGCCGGAATGGACGTAAAGCCCAACAGCAGCGTAAAGAATGAGATGACCAGACCGGCGCAGGCGACCAAGCCGAGCAGCAACCTTACCGGCTTCACTTCAGCATTGGGCGACGCGATCACGTTGGCCATTTGCCACAGTTTTGAGCCTAACGCACGCTCGCGCGCAAGTCTTTCCTGTCGCCGCTTGGCAAGTTGTCGATCTTGACGCTTTGATTACGAGGGATTTCTGATAATTTCCTGAGGCAAACTGGAGACGCGAAATGAACAAAATATTCTTACCAGCAGTTGTCGGACTTATTACATTGGTATCGGTGCAAGCAGCCGAGACACAAAAGCAGCCCGCGGCCGGAACGCCCGCGCCGGATTTCAGTTTAACAACCAGCGATGGCAGTCAGGTCAGTCTCAAAGATTATCGCGGGAAATGGGTGGTGCTCTACTTTTATCCGAAAGATTTCACGAGCGGTTGCACGCTGGAAGCACGGAATTTTCAGCGCGACCTCGCGAAATATGAGGAAGCCGGGGCAGTCGTTCTCGGCGTCAGTGTCGATACCGCGCAGTCGCACAAGGATTTCTGTGCGAAGGAAGGGCTCAATTTCAAATTGCTGGCCGACCCCGATGCGGCGGTCTCGACCGAATATGGATCGGTGATGGATTACAAGGGGGGAAAGCTCGCCGCGCGCAATACTTTTATCATCAATCCCCGAGGCGAGATCGCCAAGGTCTACACCGGCGTGAAGCCTGCCGAGCACAGCGAGCAAGTACTGAAGGATTTAGCCGAATTAGGGAAGCGTTAATCAAACTGGGAGGTCATAATGGCAGGTTCAAGAAAATCGATCGATTGCAGGGATTATCCGAGTGAGAAAAATTGCTCGCTAAAAATCTCGGGCACGGAAGAGGAAGTGCTCGATGCGGCGGTGCAGCATGCTGTTTCAGCCCACCGACACGAAAATTCGCCCGAATTGCGCGATCAAATCAAGTCGATGCTCAAAGACGAGAGCGATTGATCCGTAGCGGCAAACGCCAATGCGACGGAAGTCATAGCTTAGCCCACTAAACACACGAAAAGACACGAAATTTCCAGATAAGAACTGGCGGGTTCTCTTTCTGCGCGCAGTCTTGCTGCTTCTTTCCGTGTCATTCGTGTGTTTCGTGGGCTAAAGTCCGCTGCCTAAACAGGTGTGAGGCTAAGAAGAATTTTCGGCAGTCTGTGGCAGTGGATCGCGGTCGGAGTTGTATATTTGGCTGTGATTCTCTTCGGTCATCTGCCCGATCATCTGATTTTGTTTCCCACGACCGCCCCGATCGATGCGGAGGGGGCTGTTCGCAAAATGTTGCCGTTCCAGAACGGTCAATTCGAAGTGTGGACGGCAAAATCGCACCGCGCCCAAGAAAAGGGCGGCGCGGACATCTATGTTTTGCGCTTTTACGGGAATGCCGATCGCGCGGATCGTTGGGTGGCAGCGGAAGCGGAAGAATGGAACGATCGCGCCGTTGAAGTCTGGGGAATGAATTATCCCGGATTCGGTGGGAGCACTGGACCAGCGCGCCTTTCCCGGATTGGCCCGGCGGCGCTCGCGGCGTTTGATGAACTAAAACGTCAGGCAGGAGGACGACCGATTGTGCTCTTCGGCGCGAGCATCGGTGCGACCGCCGCGCTTCACGTGGCTGCGCAGCGTCCCGTCACCGGACTGATTTTGCATAATCCTCCGCCGTTGTGCCAAATGATCTTGCGTCAGTTTGGCTGGTGGAATCTCTGGCTGCTGGCGGGTCCTATGGCGTTGCAGATTCCCCGAGATCTCGACAGTATTTCAAACGCGAAGGCGATTCATGCGCCGGCGATTTTCTTGCTCGCGGAAAAAGATGAAGTGGTAGCGCCTCGCTTTCACCGGCTGGTGGTTGACGCCTACGCTGGCGAAAAGCGCGTGATCTCGCTCCGCGGCGCTTATCACAACCGGCTGGTGGTTGACGCCTACGCTGGCGAAAAGCGCGTGATCTCGCTCCGCGGCGCTTATCACAACGACCCAATCGAAGGCGTCGGATTGGCAGACTTCTATCACGCCCTCGACTGGTTGCTGGCGAAGACGAATTCACCTGCCGGGTTATAGCGGCGCATCCCGGTAGCGCACGCGTCTCGCGTGTTGGCGAGCGCGTCCTCCTCGCGATCGCGAACTTTTCTTAAAACGTCGCCGGATTCCGTGATGCAAGCACAGGAAAAGATTGTTGCGGCGAGACACCGCAACCGACACGCGAGACGCGTGCGCTACCCAACCATTCTCATCGCGGCGCGATAGCGAGTGCTTGGATCACTTTCTCCATCCCGCTCACGACCAACGCGAAGCGATCGTAATCTAGTTTGTCGGGGGTGTCGGTAGCGCTGTGATAATCCGGATAACGAAACGGCGCCGTATCGGTGATCATGATGCCGGGGTAACCATGCTGCCAGAACGACCATTGGTCCGACCAGCTCACGCCGGGAATGAACGCGGGCAGCGCCGCCCCTT
>WNFZ01007594.1_pt1 | contig 17598 bp, 27 predicted proteins | sample 5400081 | NCBI WGS metagenome assembly WNFZ01 (sample SAMN13153365, study PRJNA577476) | soil metagenome | isolation source: 80 cm soil or saprolite under grassland replicate 1 | place: USA:California | collected 2016-06-15 | reverse complement strand
CTTGATCACGCGCCCCTTCGGATGCGGCGGGCACGCGTCGCCTTCCTTACCCGCCCTGACGCGCCGAGCAGGCTTAGCCTCGTGCAACGCCAGGGCGATCGCATCCGCCACCCACTCCTGCCGGGTGCGCGTACCCCGGACTGCGTCGATGGAGTCAGCGATGTCCTGCGAAACACGCAACGGGATCGCGACACGGGAAGCCATGCCCCCATGATACTCTCCCCGTATCACCCATCTGATCTAGACACGGGACGGTAAAGATGGCGAAGACAATCGGTGACGGCGACACGCGGGACTTCGACGAAACCCGCAGGCTCCTCTACATGGCGCTCGCTGCGCCCCGCACCAAGAAATACAACCTGGTCGGGACGCTGGTCAACGCGCTGCGGCACCACCATGCGCTAGACGACGACAATGATCCGAGCGCCGCGCAGATGATGAAGATGCTGATCTCCATGGTCGACGGTGAAGTAGACGCGGACACCCTGGCCGAACGCTGGATCTGGGGACAGATCGGCCGCATCACCGACGAACTCGGCGACTGATCTGCTTGGGCATGTCACTCCTTCGTGGTATGGTTGGTCCTGCCCGGGTCGACCGTGCGGGTCACCAGACCCGGGCACCGATCCGGGGTGACTGGAGTTCGGTCCCAGCCCGGCCTCATAAGCCGGAAAAACGCAAGTTCGAATCTTGCCCCCGGCACTAGAACAAGGTAAGTTCGTCGTCTTCAGAACCTGATCTGGCCGAACAGCGAGCCGATGCCCTTGAATACTTCTCCCAGGCCAGCGCCGACAGCTGCCATGCCGTGCACACCGGGCTGGTTGACGATCCCGATGATCCACAGGATCAGAAGAGAAGCGGCTATGGCGCCAGCTATGCTGACGACTTGCCTCGCGCCGTCCAGCATTACGTTTCCTCCATGTCAGGGTTGTGCTCCCAGTACGGCAGCGAACCAGTGTTGACCGTCTTGCTGCGCGGGCCGCATTCGGGTGGCGTGTACACAAGTTCCCTCAGCCCTGGCCGGATCCGCCGCACGACCCACGGGCCAGCAGGAGTCAGGTCTTCTTCGTTCACGTGATTTCCTCATCTGCAGCGTCGGCGGGGACGGGGTTCCATTCGATCAGCTTGCTGAACGTCCCGATCTGCGCGACCTTATCGAAGTGGTGCGCCTCATGCACGCCGTCCGGGTCGACCAGTTCGAGGAGCCTGTCGATCACGTCACGCAAGTCGTGCAGTTCATCCGCACTACCGTTCTCGGCGTACTCCCCGGCTTCCTCGAAGATTTTCTTCCGCAGCGACGACACCGGAGTCTGGCAGGTACGCCACTGCCCGGAGACACCATGTTCCCGGGCCCAATTCTCCACGTCGTCGCGTACGATTTTCCAGCTCACAGCTCTCCTACATCAAATAGTGCCCCCTGGCGGGGGTCTGGTGCGGGCGGCGGTTTCCTGACCTGCATCGCTTTGGCTCGCTCATCGGGGTCGTTTGTTCTCCACCGTGCGAATCGGGAGTAGGTGTGCGAGTAGTCCACGGTGATCCCGATCCTCCCGTACGCGGCGGCGACCATCGAGGTGCACCCGGTCCCGCCGAACGGATCCAGGACTATGCTCGGCCTAGTCGGCGCGCTGGTGTCGGGGCAGGCGCACGCGTACCCGGTGATCCCGTGGGTACGGACGAGCCGCTGACCGCCCCGCCCGTCACGCCCGTGCACTGTGTCGCGGGACAACGGGATCACCCGGTCGAGGCTGCCTCCAGCTGCGGTGCCGATGATCGCATGGATGGGTCGCCGCCCTTCGCCGCACGCGGTGCAGATGCCGTCTGGGGAAAACCCCTGGATGACGCGGCGGCACAGCTCAAAGGGGTAAGCTGCGTAATGTTCCCCTTCGGGGCGCAGGCTGGGACGGCCGGCCTGACCGGCCCACGACCAGGATTCCCGGGCGAGCATCCGCATGTACGCCTCGCCTTCTTTCCATGTGCTGAACCAGCAGACTGTCCTGCCGTCCCACACCAGGCGGCACTGCGGCCCGATCAGCGGCTGCAACGGGAACTCCCACACCGAACCCGGAAGCTTCCCCAGGGGATGCAGGCTGTTCTCCAGGCTGAACGTGTGCGCGGGCTGCCCGTCGTAATCCGACCGGCGGGACAGCCCCGCCTGCTTCTGCCCCGGCGCGAACCTGGTGAACGACTCGGGGGCATGGTCCTCGCGGATCTCATCGACCGCCGTGAAGTACCGCTGCTGTTGCACCAGGTGGAAGATGTACTCGTGACTAGTGCGCACCCGGTCCTGCACTGATTCGGGAATGCCATTGCTGTTCTCGGTGAGAATCCCCGATGCCAGGGCGAATTCATGGGGAGCGTCCGCGATTTCTATGTTCCAGAACTGGCGGGCGCGTGACTGACGGATAGCTATGACCTCACCGTCGGGTCGCTTACGACGGGTCGGTTCAAGATACAGGGTGCCGGACCAGCCAGGGAAATCGCGCCCGTCAAAGTGGTGCACCGTACGGCGGAGGCGGAGACTGTAGCCGAGCCGCGCGGCGATGGTACGCAGATCCACGGCCAGGCCGTCGTTCGCGGTGAAGCCGAGTATCCAGCGATCGTTCTTGGTCTCGTAGTGTCCATCACCATGCAGGTACCCGTCCAGGAGCGCACGCAGGAACGTATCACTACGCCGCCAGCAGGCAGGAGACAGCCGCTTGTCTCGGGCTGTACGTCCTCCGACGTAGGTGTCGATGATGCCTCGGATTACCTTGCCGGACAGGTTCGCCGTCGCGCTGTTCCCCTTGGTGTGATGCAGTGCGAAACGGCCATCGAATGCATCGGCGATGATCTTCATCCGGTCGAAACGCTCAGTCTCGCGAATGTGGCTGGCGATCTGCACCATATCTTCAGAGCGCGAACCCTCCGCGATGTAAAGGCCGGTCAGCCAGCCGGTCATCTCATTGTCGAGACCACCGACAGTCGCCGAGCCTGATGCGAGACGCACTATGGGTACGACGTCGCCGACTGTTAGTTCATCAGCCCTGACGATTCCGCGAGCGGTGGGCCACTTATGGTTCGGCGTACAACCGACTCGCTCCCCGTTGCGGAACTCGATTTCCAGGTCGGCCGCAAGGGGCGGTATCGGCCTGCCACGGTAGCGCGCCTGCCGCGCCGCCAAGCTTGATGCAGCGCGCCCCTCAGTAGGGGGCGTCGGTTCACAGCGCAGCATGGGCGACCACTTCGATCCGGTCCAGAGTTCGGCAGTGCCAGCTACGCAGCGCGCCAGGTCCTTTACCATGACCACTTTTTCGCGACCATTCACCCGGGCGTAAACCTGCGTCCCACCGCTCAGGCACTTCGACCAGATGATGTCACGGCGCAGTACCAGATCTAGTTCATCTGTGCACGCCAGCGCGTAACGCCACGGCAAACCTAGCAGGCTCTTGTCGTGGCCAGTGGGGACACACGAACCGGTCCCGCCGCCGTCCACGTAGCCCGTCTTGGAACCTGAACCATGAATGGTGGTACGCGTGCCGCGGCCGTACTTATCTCCGAGATTCACAAAAAGACTCCCGGCGGGCTTTAGTACCCGCACCCATTCGCGAGTACACCGGGTCAGACTGTCGATATACTCGCGAGCGTTCCCTTCGGAGCCGATCTGCCCTTCGTAATGTTTACCGGCGTCGACATATGACCGCTGCGAGTAGTAAGGCGGACTCGTGCAGAGAAGGTCAACGGACTCGTCGGGGAGCGGAAGATGCGCGGCATCACCGCGTAGTACGACAGCCGCGCCTCTCACAGGTCCTCCTGGGGGACAGCTCCGAAGTTCGCGCGGATGGAGATGCCAACCCATCCGTCTGGTTCGGAGGCTTCGCGGTGCCTTTCCAGGTGGTCTGTATGCGCGGCAGCGTTCAGTATCAGGGTACGGCCGTCGTTCAGCACGCAGTCCATGCACCACGCTTCACCCCTGTCTGGGTACGGGTCAAGCCACCGGGACAAGGCGAAACGCATCTTCGTCAACCGCGAGTGCGGGTTAGACACGACGTCCGATCCTTCCGTAACGCCGTACGTCTTCTCGTGCCTGACGCCGCCATTTGCGCTGCTCCAGCGTTCGGTGTTTCTTGCTCTTAATCTTTATCTGGTGCTTCTTAGACATCCCGCTTCCTTTCACAGGTCAGCGTCAGTTTCAGCTGGTCGGCGTACGGCATCATGCCGCGCATCCGGTTCAGCTCGATCATGACCAGCTCGCGCCACCCGAGCACGAACGCGTCGGCCAGCTCCAGGCTGATGGTATAGGTCAGGCTGGCGTGTGCCGTGTCATCAGTCATCTTGTGCCTCTTTCAGCAGCTTCGCGTCGCGTAGTGCGTCGGCGATGCGCCGCGCTGTGGACAGTCCGCATATCCCCGCGGCCTGTGCTTCTGCCGCGTGATACAGCGCGGCGTGGATGACTTTCTCCGCATCACCCCAGGTGGCCGGGTTCTCCATGACCCACTCCCCTCTCGTTATCCTGGGCTCGGCTGGGGTCGCAATACCGGCCGGGGCCGGGCGCGTTCACGAGCGCGGCGGATCAGCGTGGTGACCAGCGCGCGGGATTTCGCGCCATACGCGCGGGGTGCCCGTTTCCGCCGCCGGCCTCGCCGCCGCCATAGGTAGATCGCGAGGAGCGCGTTGCCCGCCGCGACTACCGCCCAGGCCCATTCGTGCCGGACCACCATCCCGGTGAGGCCGACCAGCGCACTGGCGGTCCAGCCGCAGTAGAACGCGCCCCGCGATGAATGCAGAGCCCACCGCGCCGCACCCGAGCTGACCGGCGGTATCACCACCGCCGTCATCAGGTTCGTGATGAAGTCGGCTACCATCATTGCGGACGGGGTGCGTACATGGGCTTGGTGGCCTCGTAGGATCCGGCGCAGGGACACTGGCGGCAGATGCAGATACCGCCGATGGTGTACTTCATGAAACACCGCTGGCACATGCACCAGCAGAACCTCATTCCCTCAGCCATGTGCAGCCGGTCGTGTTTGGGGCCGGTTTTCGGGAGCTGGCTGGGGGTGTTGTGAAGCTGAACCAGCGAAGGATGCGTCATGCGCTTAGCGTACCACGATTGTCTGAGCCTACGCCTCCCATTCGAGGTGCCAAGCCTCACACGGGACACCAGTGAGTCTCAGCAAAGTTCCCCACGATACCATCCCCACCCCCGCAGGATGCGATAGAACCGCGTGATACCCGCCGCGCAACTGCACCCCGTACACCAGGCCAGGCACGTACGCGTCCTCGTCACACGGCCAGAACCCGGCCAGCCGCGCCCCGCCCAGCCCAGCCATGGCGGCGACCTCCAGGTAATCCCCGAGGCCGCCGCCGCTGGCCGCAGAATGCAACTCCAGGATCTCCGCATCCGACACGATGATACCAGTAGCGGCATACAGGTGCTCCGCGACCGCGACCGCCGCGCATACCGGCAGATCATGCAGGTTTCCGGCGGGCTCGCCGTTTTTTCTTTGGCTATCGTCCTGCCCTTGGGCAGGTCCGCCGGGAAACGCGATAGCGGGTTTCTTTTTCGGCAGCGGCTTGAGATGCGCCCGCGCCCTAGCCTGAGATGCGCGGCCCGCCGCCGCCCACCTCAGCGCGGCCTGATGCCGCGCCTTCGACACGGGCGGGGGCTTACCCGTCTTCTGGATCGCGGCGCGGCGAGTGGCGGCCTGGGATGCGCGGCCCGCCGCTGCCCATGCGCGGCCCGCCGCTGCCTGCGCTGCTGACCGTTTGTGTTTCGGCTGCCTCACGACGACTCCCCGAGTCGGTTACCGCCAGTCTAGCGCGGTTCGACCTTCAGCATCGGCCAGCAGTAGTGCACAAGTCCGTCGTCTTCCAGGATCTCGAAATCGCCGCCGTCACCGAACCCGAGCAGTCTCCCCTCGGTGATCGTGGGGATGCCTCGTTCCTCACCAACGTGCACTGTCCCGTCGGTGTAGTCCAGTACGACCCGGACCTGCTGGCCGAGCAGCGATCGTGCGTAGTCGCCCGGTTCGGACGGGCCGGACTTGCGGATACGCACAGTACGCGACCCGTACATCTCCTGAAGCAGCGAAATGGCGTGGTCAGAATCTTCGGAACTCACCCGCCTCACCCCTTGCATGTTTTTTTACAGTGAGTTATTGTGGCCTTGGAGGGGTCTGTCTAGGACTCTTAGTCCGAGCCTTCTGGCGGCAGATTCTCCGCATCTTCGGGGAACGCGCCGCGGATTTCTTCTTCCAGGTCATACGGCAGGGCCTCACGCCCGGTACGCCGGTCCAGCGCCCGCCGCATCAGGTTCTCCGCGAGTTTCAGGTCTTCCGGGTCCAGTATCACCTCGATCCGGCGCAGCCGCGCTGTCGTGACCGTCTCACCCGACTCGAAATCGGTCGTGCCTTTCTTGCCGCTGACCAGGCAGATGCACACGTGGATCTTCCTGGCGTCGTTCAGGTCGTACACGATCTCGGATAGGCCATTCCCGTCGCCACTAGGAAGCGATCCGCTCAGATTCACGCTCATACAGTTCTCCTTGCACGGGCACCGCCGCTGGGGCGGAGCCGATCGATGTTGCGGCGACAGGCCCGACAGAGCCGTTTGCCGTGGTACCAGTAAATGTCACCATCCGCATACGGATGGCCGTTGATGCACGCCTCGTTCGGCGCGACCCTACGCCGAGCGTTCTCGGCGGCTGTGACCGGTTCCATATGCGCTGGATTACAGCAGTCTCGGAATCGGCAGCCTCGGTCTCTAACATGGTCTAGTTCGGGTAGCGGCGGCTCCCCGAACAGCAGTATCCAGATGTAGCGGTGCGCGAGACGCGTAACGCGGCTCTTGATGTTGCCGTAACCCTGACGGTCGTGCTGACCTGGCCAGCGCACGCAGTCGTCAGATGGAAGCTGGTCCAGGACTTTTCTCACGTTAACGCTGCGTCGGCGTGCCTCAGCTACGCGATCCGCAACGCTGATTGACATGGTGTCATCCCTTCTTACAGGTGGTGTTCCGAATGGCTGTCGACAGGGGACTGATCCGCTGGGTCCTGATCATCGCGGCGCTCGTCTTCGGCGCGCTGTGGTTTCTCGCCACGGTCGCGTCCGGATTCTCCGTTCCCGGCTGGGTCCCCCCGGCCGGGTTCTTGTGCCTGGCCGTCGCGGTCGCGATGCCCTAGCTCGTGCCGCCGGACTTCGGCTTGGAAGTTACGCAGGCCACGGTAGTCACTGCCGCCGTTAACGGGGTGGGTGGAGACAAGATGACCCTGCGGGCAGAAAACCCGCAGGTGGTTGCTGTGCGCCTTACGGACAGTGACGTAGCCTTGTCGTCGCAGCTCACGTAGGTACTGCTCGTGATCCTTCGCCACCCGGACTCCCTTCTTTTTACCGACAGCGTATCACGCGAGACCAGGGAGGGGCATGCCAGCCAGGCGCAGGCAGGGTGCGATAGAAAAGGCCGTACGCAGAGACCTGCGCGCCTTCCCCGAAGCCATCTCCGGTGGCGCCGTAGCGCAAGCCATGCTCACCCTGGCCGCTGAGGCTGACACCCGGTCCCTGGAACCCCGCGACCTTGCCCAGCTCCTGCGGGAACTGCGGCTGTGCTCCGTACAGCTCCGCGACATGGCCCCCCCGGGGGCGGAGGGAGACAAAATCGACGAGCTGCGCAAGAAGCGTGAGGAGCGCCTGCTCCGCGAACACGGGGGACAGGGATAGATCACGGACAAGCACGAATACCTGTCGACGTCATGCCTACACGGCCAGCACGACTACTGCCAGAGCATGACCGGCAGCAACGGGACCACCGAGTGGGCCAAAACGCCATCCTCATGCAAATTCTGCGGGTCGCCCTGCGTCTGCCCGTGCCACGAGAGGAAGGCTTAGATGAGCGAGCCAGTACCTGAGCACAGCTCAGAGGAAGGTCCCGAGGACCCGATCAGCGCACTCGCTGAGGGCGTGGCGCAGCAGCATGAGATGTTCATGCAGGAACCCAGGATCTGCTCCCTGCCGGTCACCCACTCGTACCAGACGGGCCTGGAATGCGTCGAGTTCTGCGAATCGGTCGGGTTCGAGTGGGATCCGTGGCAATCATGGTCGCTGGAAAAATCTCTCGGCACCCGTCCGAACGGCACCTGGGCAGCGAAAGAAGTCGCCGAGGTGGTAGGAAGGCAGAACGGGAAGAACGCCATCGTGGAGGGGCGGGAACTGTTCGGCCTGTTCGAGCTGTCAGAACCCCTGATCATCCACACGGCGCACGAATTCAAGGCGTCCAACGAGCACTTCCTGCGGCTGAAAGACCGGATCAAGGGCTGCGAGGAGCTGGACCGGCGGGTCAAGTCGATCATCACCTCCCATGGTGAGGAAGCGGTCCTGCTGCGTCCCGCCCCGGCGCTGATCTTCGGAGCCAGCCGGAAACTGATCCGTAAGACCGTCGCGCCCCGGTTGCGGTTCCTCGCCCGTTCGCGCGGTTCCGGCCGAAGCTTTACGTGTTCTTGCCTCATCTGGGATGAGGCGATGATCCTGACCGTCGACCAGGTTGGCGCGTCGATGCCGACCATGAGCGCGGTGCCGAACCCGCAGCTGTGGTACCTCGCGTCCGCCGGGTATCCGGACTCCACCCAGCTGGCGTCGGTACGGCGCCGGGGTATCCGCGGGGACGACGACCGGCTCGCCTACTTCGAGTGGTCGATCCGCCCCCACAACGAGCTGTGCCCCCGCGACGAGCGGGTAGGCCGCCGGTCCAACGAGTTCATCGTCTGCCGCGAACACGACGACCGGGACGACCCGGCGTCGTGGGCGAAAGCGAACCCCGCGCTGGGCTACCGGATCACCACCGAGCACGTCGAATGGGAACTGGGCTCTATGCCCGTCGACGCGTTTAATGTGGAGCGTCTCGGCGCGGGGCACTGGCCCACCGACGACGAGGGCTGGCTGGCCGTTTCGGAGGACCAGTGGGATGCCTGTGAAACTCAGGTCATTGGCGGGTCCGTGACGCCATTCGTTTTCGCAGTGGACGTGACACCCGACCTGACCGCTGCGTGCATATCAGTGGTGTGGCAGCGGCCCTCCGACGGGCTGGTCATTGTCGAAATCCCGCAGGACTGCTTCCGGCCCGGAACCGGCTGGGTTGTACCGAGATTGCTGGAACTGCGCCGGAAATGGCGGCCAATAGGAATAGCCGTACCTAAGTCCGCGCCCGCCGCGGCGCTCATCAACGATGCCGAGAACCACGGCCTGGACTTGCTGAAAGTGACCTCGGCGGAGGAAGCGCAAGCGTTCACCTTGATGATCACCGCGATCCGGGATAAAAAAATAGGCCAGCTCGGACCCGAAGAGGCACCTTACCTGAGAAGCGCAGTAGCCAGAGCCGAAACACGTGATGTCGGCGACGGAATGCGAATATGGTCCCGCAAGAATACCGCCGCCGATATCACGCCTCTGACCAGCGCGACTTTGGCACATTGGGCTTTCGATAAATTGCGGCGCAACTACAATCCGCTGAAATCCATTGGATGATCAGCGGCACGCCGCCACTATGCTGTGCTTCGCTCAGCCGCGCTTTTCTCAGCTTGGCTTCGCTTCGCTATGATTTTTCCTGCTCGACCTGCCCGGGGATGGTCTTCCGGGGCGGCCCGAACAGTACGGCTTCGATATCGGCTAGCCGCTGCTCGGCTGAGGACATCCGATTATGCAGGTTGCGGATGACGATGCCAGTGGCTTCCCACCGCTTACGTTCGGCCGTGTCCATGTCCCCTACCGGGGCATGCTCGATGTGGGCCAGCGCCCGGCTGAGCGACCTGTCGGATTTGCGACGGTGGTCCTGCGCGATGCCCGCGAACTCTCCAGGACGGGCCACCCGGTATCCCTTGCCGCGTTCGGCGACTAGGGCGCAGTTGTGGTCCCGAAGCAGGATCGGCCGAGCTGCCGATACCGCCTGCCGGACCTGCGCCCGCTCCTCATCGCTGACGCCGATCGCCTGGGCGATACGCTCGAATGTCAGCAGGTCCCCGTACGCCATCTCCGCGGCCAGCTCGGCCACGATCACCCGGATGGCCCGGGAGCCTTTCGGCTGGAAAGCAGCCATGATTTTCTCGCTCTCGTAAATGACTATGCTACGCTGGGCTCTACTGCGCTCCGCTGGGCTTTACTGCGCTGCACTGTGCTGGACTGCGCTGGACTGCGCTGCACTGCGCTCAGCTATGCTCGGCTTTGCTTCGCTATGTCCAATTTCGTGATCTTGACATTAAACCGGCCGTAGCCGATCTTGCGGGCGTTGCCGACGCCGACATTCCCGGCTGCTTCCATGACCTTGACGAAGCTCTCCCAGTTGATCATCTCCGGGATAATGACGGCGGTCGTCGTGATGGACCAGCCCGGGAAGACCGGCCGCATCAGAGGCAGCAGGCCCTTGTTCCGGCTGGACGGGTTCGGGTTAACGAGGGTCCGGAACCGGTACCGGGTATCGGCCCATAGCTTCTTCAGGTCGTCCGGCCCGTCGTGGTCGATGATCAGCTCGGGCGGGGCGGCTTCCAGCATGATCGCGCCGCGGTCCTCGATTTTCGTGCCCAGGTTGTATTCGCGGGCTGCCGCGACGATCGCCCGGAGCAGATTATTCGCCGGAAGGTATAGCTTGCCGTCCTGGTTGACGTAGAGTGAGCCGCGCCAGTTCAGATGATCCTTGCGCTCCCGCTGCTCGTCGGTCAGCTTCTTGCGTCCTCGTCCGGCGTCGACCAGCTCGGCGATCTGGACCGCGATCGGGTTGGTGTCGTCGGCTAGTTCCCCGTTATTGAGGACTAGCCCCGGTGGCCTGCCTGTCAGTTCCAGCGTGACCCTGGTCGCTGCCTGCATGATCGTTTCTCCTGTTCGGTGAACTATCTTTGCTGCGCTGCGCTACTCTGTACTTCGCTCTGCTTAGCTCGGCTCGGCTTTGCTTCCGCTCAGCTGCGCTCCGCTATGCTGTACCCCGCTGGGCTTCGCATGCGTGCAAAGCATACCAACAAAGTACGCATGCGCCAAATCCTGGAGGACCGTGAGTATCCCCGACCCGCCTAGCATGAGACTCGGCCGCCGCCCCGCCGATCCGGCACGCCTCGCCCGCACCGCGAAGGAGGAAAGGCCCTGCTGATGACGCTGAATGCGGCTGACCAGGAATTCATCGACCGGATGGTGCCGCACCACCGGCAGGCCGTGGCGATGGCCCGCATGGTTCTCGCTGGCGGCAGCGACCCTCGGGTCCACCGGCTCGCGGAGAACGTGATCGCGGCGCAGACAGCGGAGATAAAGGAGATGCTCTCCTGGGGCGCCCGCCCGGCTGCGGGCCCGCATGGCAGTATGGGTATGAAAGGCGCCCGCCCGAAACCAGAACCAGTGTAAAATCCAGGCGGACACTGACGTCGGATTTTACAGGAGAAGGTAATGGCAGACGACGAGCAGGCGCAGGTGCACCTGGACGGCACCCCGATCGACCCGGTCGACCCGGACTGGGTGTTCGCGCAAGTTCTGAGCCGGTGGCTGCTGCTGCACCACATCGGCGGTAACAAACAGGTCGCGCGGGAAGCCCGACGCTGGCTGGACGCCAAGGGGCTCTGATGAGAACGCAAGTCGCGGATTCCACCTGGCACACGGTGTATCTCATCGGGCCGTTCAAGTTCGAGACCTGGAAAGGCTCGCCGGACGCCCATCCGATGTTCTGGATTTACCCTCGGCCGCCGAAACGTGCGGTTCAGGTCACCATCTGGCGTCGCAAATTCGAGTTCCGCGTGTAGGAGGATCATGGCAACGGCAACCAGGCCCCTGGCTTCAGTCCCGGTCGAGGCGATCTCTGAGCACGCCGACCAGGTACGCGCCGGGCAGGTCCTCGTCACCGTGATCACCGCGTTGTTCTTCGGATTCGGATGGACGATCGGCGCATCGTGGCGCGGTATCGTGTTCTGCTGCGTTGCTGTCCGGTACGGGTACAGGCAAGGTGCGCACATCACCGTCACGCCCGCTGCGCCACGGGAAACAGGATAGGCTGCGGCCATTGCGGCCGTTGCTGCCTTGGCTGCCGTAACACGACTGGACCGAGTCGCTTATCTTAAACCCCGCTGGTCTTAACAGGTGGGAGAGCGCGCCGAGCTGACTACTCGCGCTCCTGCCCCGGGTCGCTTCTAGCCAGCTCACTTACGGGGCGGCGGTGACTAGTACGTCCCACCCGCTTCGCGCCCCCCCCACGTGTGACGGTGGGCCGCGCCCGTTCCAGGCATCCGCCGGTAAAGGCGGACCGGATGTGCGCGTACCTATACAGGCGGGGGCCTGAACCAGGCCACCCTGTGGTTCTAGAAGCCTTTCGGGCAGCCCAGCAAGAAACACTGTAGCGCATGAGACGGAGGCTGGCAATGGGTCTTGTTGACCGCGTTCAGGCCAGCCGCTCCGAATCCAGGGTCATTAGCGCCGTGCCCTGGCGCCCCTGGGACAGTGCTTCCTTCCCGTTCAGCGCCGGCGGCCCCGCCCGCCCGTCCCGCACGATCTACGGCGCGGACGGGGCGCTGCGGCTGGCCCCCCTGTACGCGTGCGTCCGGCTGATCGCCGAGTACATCGCGTCGCTGCCCCTGAAGGTCTACCTCAAAGACCCCTCTGGCCGGGCCCGCCAGTACACCGGCCCGTCGATCTTCGACGATCCCGCCCCGGGCACCAACGTGATGGACTGGCTGTACGAGTGCCTGACGTCGCTGCTGCTGCACGGCAACGCGTGGGGATACATCCTGGGGCGGGACGGGTACGGGTACCCGACGCAGATCCAGTGGATGCCCCCGGACATGGTGACCGTCACCGACGACCAGTCCCAGCCGTTCAACCCGCTCCGGTCGCAGGTGTACTTCTACGGGCGGCGGATGAACCGGGAAGAATACATCCACATCAAGGCGTTCGCGATCCCGGGTCGCACCGAGGGAATCTCGCCGCTGCGCGCGTTCGCGCTGACCATCGCGAACGGCCTGGAAGCCCAGCAGTACGGCACCGACTGGTTCGCCGCTGGCGGGTTTCCCCCCGGCACGTTCAAAAATGTTGAAATTGAGATAGACCCGACGCAGGCGGCGGAAATCCGGTCGATGCTCACCACGTCGATCCGCAGGCGCGAACCCCTGGTTTACGGCCGGGACTGGGAATACCACCCAGTAACTATTCCCCCGTCCGAGGCACAGTTCATCGAAGCGCTCCAGCTCGACGCGACCATGATCGCCGCGGTCTATAACCTGCCCCCGGACAGGGTTGGCGGCAAGAAAGGTGACAGCCTCACCTACTCGTCGACCATGCAGGCGGCGATCCAGATCATTGAGGCGCTGCGCCCGTGGCTGGTGCGGCTGGAAACGGCGTTCTTCAGCATCCTCCCGCAGAACCGGTTCTGCCGGTTCAACTCCGATGCACTACTGAAAACGGACCTGAAGGAACGCGCGGACATCTACCGCGTGTGGCGGGAGATCGGGTTCAAGTCGGTCGACGAGATGCGCGAAACCGAGGACCTGGAACCGCTGCCCAACGAAACCGGCGCGGACAACATCCCGCTGGAAGCGATCATCGCGATGTCCCGGTCCACCCGGGCAATCCCGAACACGCTGCTCCCGCAGGTCACCCTGGAACAGCGGCTGCTATACGAATACCTCCAGTCGCTCGCCGCAGGAGCCGAACCGCCAGGGCTGCCGCCGGGCGCGGGTCAGGCTGTCGGTGCGGGCGCGGGTAACGCCCCACCCGCGGTCGACGTGCCCGGCGCGCTCGGAGCCAACACCGACACGGGCGGCGGTTTCAAGCCGCCGAACGTACTCCAGCAGATCGTCAAGGACATGCTGTCCGTCCGCAGCGACGGGACCGTCGACCCGATTCTCGGGCAGATCGTCGCCGCCGTGAGGCAAGCCGAACGCGACGATCAGCTAGGTCCCGAGTTCGTGGGCCCGTGGATCCCGCCGAAGGCCAGCTCGAACGGCAACGGTCGTCACTGATCAGGAGAAATGTTATGCCGCCTCGCAGGATGTCGCACCCGTCGCGGACCGGCAAACCCGCGCCGAACACGAAGGCCCCCGCTGGGTCGTACGCGCTACCCGGCGGTGGTCCCGGCGGAGCAGACGCCTACCCGGTCCAGGACCGTGCGCATGGCGCTAATGCCCTAGCCCGGGTGGAGCAGCACGGCACGCCCGAAGAGAAGGCGAAGGTGCGGGCGGCGGTTAAACGCAGGTACCCGGATCTACCCAGCTCGAAGGGTGAAGGCGATTCGGCTGCGGCTAAGGCCAAGCCTGCAACATCAAGTAAGAAAGCCCGGCCCGCCAGGAAATCCTGACCGGCGTAGCACATAAGAGAGGGACAGGAGATATGGCTGAGCTGGACACCGCGAACCTCCTTGATTCGCAATTCGCCTTCATTGAGGACGGCGGCCTGCGCGACCCGGGCGGGAGGACCACCCCGCGGAATAAGCGGCATTTCCCGATCCACGATGCGGAGGCGGTGCGCCGGTCGCTGTCGCAGGCCCCGACCGACCCGTTCGGGAAGCAGGCCATGCCCGCGATCCTCACCGCTGCCCGCAAGTTCGGCGTGAACATCACAGGGGCTCAGCGGGCTTTCGGCGGGATGGAACCGGACTCGTCGAGGTTCCCGGAGCGGCGGTTCACCCGGTTCCCGCTGGAGCTGCGCGCCGACCCCGGCGAGGACACCGCGATGGGCCCTCGGCACATCTGGGGGTACGCGGCGTGTTTCGATAAGCTGTCGCGGAAACTGGGCGGGTTCGTGGAGCAGGTCAACCGGAACGCGTTCGACGAGTCGAAGCTGGACGGCTGGACCGACGTGGTGTGCCGGTACAACCACAAGGACGACATGCTGCTCGGCACCATCCACGCGGGGACACTGCGGATGAACATCGACGAAACCGGGCTGATGTACGACGTGAAACCCCCGAACGCCCGCTCCGACGTCCTGGAATACGTGCAGCGCGGCGACATCCGCCACTCGTCTTTCGCGTTCCGCGTGTACCCCGGCGGCGACGAGTGGGGCGTGTCGGAGTACAACTACCCGATGCGCACCCTGCACGCCGTGCAGCTCGTCGACGTCGCCCCCGTCCTGGACCCCGCATATCCGGACGCGACAGCGGCAGCGCGGGCGCTGGACGGCGCGGTACGGTCCCTGTCCGACTGGGTGCAAGCCGAACCCGACGAAGTACGGGAACGGCTAGTCGAGAACCGCGCGATGGAATTCTTCAAGCGCACCGACAACATCGGCCCCTCCCGGCAGGACAAGCAGGCCAAGCAGGCACGGAAGAAGACCCTCACCGGGGCGCTCGCCATGCTCGACCTCCTCGACAACAACCAGGACCCGTACGTCGACGCCGAGTAAGACGATGCGCGGGTGGAAATGCCGCACCTGCGGACACCTCAACCCGTTGTTCACCGGTAAATGCCGCATCTGCGGCAAACGATAACTAAATAATGTTACCGCGGCCATAGCCACCTTTCCAGGTGCGGATGGAGCCGGTTCTTAACAGATCCGTCCGTACAAGGAAAGGCCAGGCAATGGCTAGTGAAATCGCTAAGAGGCTGCGCGATCAGCGTCTGAACGTCTGGAATGAGGCGAAGAAGATCGCCGAGGACGCAGCCGGCGAGAACCGTTCCTTTACCCCGGAGGAGCAGGGTAAGTGGGACGCCATGCAGGAAGAGATGCGCACGCTGGACCAGCGCATCGGTGCCGTGCTCGAAACGCAGAAGCGCGCCAAGCAGGCCGACGAAGCGTTCAACGACCTCGAAGGCCGCCCCCGCGAAGGTGCGGCGGGCACTCCGGCGCAGCGGGACATGTCCGAGGAAATCCGCAAGTGGGCCCGCGGCGAGGAAGGCTCCAAGCGGGCGCTGGAAATCCGGCGTCAGGCACAGGGCCCGATTAACTACCGGACCCTGCTGACCACGGGTACCCCGTCGACGATCGTCCCGACGGACTTCTACGACCAGCTCATTTCCCATCTCATCGAGGTTTCGGGCTTGATGCAGTGCGGGCCCACCGTCCTGAACACCGGCGGCGGTGAAACTCTCCAGGTCCCGAAGACGACCGGCCACTCGACCGGCGCATCCGCAGCTCAGGGTCTCGCCATCGCCACGTCCGACCCGGCGTTCTCCATGCAGTCCCTGTCCGCCATCAAGTTCGGCGTCCTGCTCCAGGTCGCCCGCGAACTGATCGACGACACCGCCGTCGACCTGCTCGGCTACCTCGCCATGCAGGCAGGCCGGGCGATCGGGAACGTGTTCGGCTCCTCGCTCATCAACGGCACCAACAACATCTCCGGCGGGCTCATCGCCGGGGCGACAACCGGTGTCACCGGCGCAACGACCGGTGTTTCCGGCGCACCTTCCTACGCGAACCTCGTCGACCTGGAATACTCCGTCATCGCGCCATACCGGCAGTCCCGCTCCTGCTACTGGCTCGCGGCTGACAAGACCATCGGCGGATTCAGGAAGATCACCGACACAGTCGGCCGCCCCATCTGGGAGCCCTCCGCGGTACTCGGGTCCCCCGACCTGCTACTCGGCAAGCCGCTCGTTGCCGACCCGTTCATGCCCGCGCAGGCAACCGGCGCGAAATGCATCGCCTTCGGGGACTTCTCCCAGTACTTTGTCAGGCTCGTCGGCGGGGTACGCTTTGAAAGGAGTGATGACTTTGCTTTCGGTACTGACCTCGTAACCTTCAGGGCCATTTTGCGCGGTGATGGCACTCTTGTGGACAGGACCGGCGCAATCTCGTTGTACGTGGGCGCAGCAAGTTAGTCCCCTGAGCTGGGGTTTTCTCTGACGGTGCTGTGGTAGACTCCTCCTAGAGAGGAGCTACCATGGCCCGTCGGAACCTCAGCGATCCGCGTTATACGCGGACGTGTATCAACCCGTCATGTGGGCGGGAGTTTCAGCAGAAGAAGCCTGCCCAGGTGGTGTGCGGCACACAGTGTCGCGGGTGGCTAGTTGCGCAGGTACGGGATCACTCGGGTGGTCTGCGCGCGAAGGCGGGGCTCGCACCCAGGATCTGCGAGAACACCGAATGTGGGCGGGAGTACACGCCGATCAGGGAAAATCAGATCTCGTGCTCACCGAAGTGCTACCGCAAAACCGAAGCGTGGCGACAGGTTCAACGCGAACAGGATGCGCGCCCAGAACGTAAGGAACAACAGAACGAGCGGCGCAGGCAAGGGCCATACCGCAGGACGGCGCTTCGGCGGGTCGGTATGACGGTCGAGGAATATGAGGCCAAGCTTGCTGAGCAGGGTGGCGCGTGCGCATTGTGCGGTCGAAAGCCCCAGGATGGCTTCAAGGCTGACGGTGGCCGAATGCCCGCGCTGAGTCGTGATCATGACCATAAGACCGGTGTATGGCGGGACCTACTGTGCGGGCCCTGTAATCAGGGTCTGGGTCTATTCCAGGATGACCCCGCGCTGCTACGGGCGGCGGCAGGTTACATCGAACGTCACAGGAGCGTGGCAGTGTGATTATCCAGATGCTGGCGAACATGTCGAGCGGTCGTCATGATGGCCGGGTGTGGCCTCCTGCGTGGACTGACTTTGAGGTCCCTGACTGGGAGGGGCGGGATCTGGTTGCCGGCGGGAACGCGATCTTCGTCGCGGATTCGTGGC
>WNFZ01002437.1_pt1 | contig 17602 bp, 21 predicted proteins | sample 5400081 | NCBI WGS metagenome assembly WNFZ01 (sample SAMN13153365, study PRJNA577476) | soil metagenome | isolation source: 80 cm soil or saprolite under grassland replicate 1 | place: USA:California | collected 2016-06-15 | reverse complement strand
CTGGTTGTCGATCTCCGGCGTCGGCTTCGACGAGGGCACGGTGTACGCGTTCCGCGACATCACGGAAGAGCGCGCGCTCGAGAGGATTCGGCAGGACCTCGTCGCAACGGTGTCACACGAGCTGCGCACGCCGCTGGCCGCAATCTACGGTTCCGCGCTCACACTCGCACGCGACGACCTCGAGCTGGAGGACGCGCTCCACGACAAGCTGATGGAGGTGATCGTGGAAGAGTCCTCGCGCCTCGCCGACATCGTCAACGACCTGCTGGTCGCGAGCCAGCTCGACGCCGGCCGGCTCGAGGTGCACATCGAACGCTGCGACGCGCGAGCGTTGACGGAGGCGGTGATCGCGGCCGCCCGGACGCATCTTCCCGAGGGCGTGACGGTCGAGCTGGACGTCGGGACGAACGACCTGCCGCTGGTGGCCGCGGACGAGGGTCAGCTCAGGCAAGTGCTGGGCAACCTGATCGACAACGCCGTCAAGTACTCGCCCGACGGCGGCGACGTGCGCATCCGGCTGGAGCGCTCCGACGAGTACGTTCGCTTCCGTGTCTCCGACGAGGGGCTCGGGATCCCTCCTGCCGAGCACGGCCGGATCTTCGAGAAGTTCTATCGGCTCGATCCCCACATGGCCCGCGGCATCGGCGGGACCGGCCTCGGCCTGTACATCTCGCGCGAGCTCGTCCGGCGGGTGAAAGGACGGATCTGGGTCGAGCCGAACGACGGCCAGGGCTCGGTCTTCTACGTCGAGATCCCGGCCGCCGCAGAATCCGAGGCGGGCCGAAAACTCCGGATCGAGGCTGGGGCGGGCTCCTAGTCTCAACCCGAACCGACGGCAAACTGCGCTTCGAAGCGCATGACGCCCCCGACAAGAGTGTGGCTAACCGTATTCGGTAGGGGCCCCACGGCGACGACACTATGGGTGTGACAGTCCTGATCGTCGACGATCATCCGAGCTTCCGGGCCAGCGCCCGGACGCTCCTCGAGGCCGAGGGCTACGAGATCGTCGGCGAGGCGGAGAACGGAGCCGATGCGGTGCAGGCCGCCGAGCAGCTCCGTCCCGACCTCGTGCTGCTCGACATCCAGCTCCCCGACCTCGACGGGTTCGAGGTCGCCGAGCAACTGCGGAAGCTGGACGACCCGCCTGAGGTCGTCCTCACGTCGAGCCGCGACGGCGCCGACTACGGCCGCTGCATCGAGTGCAGCGGCGCGCGCGGCTTCGTCCCGAAGGCGGATCTGTCCGGCGCCGCGATCGCGGCGCTTCTAGTCACGTGACGCGCCGGCGCTTCTCCGGCGCCCGCAAGCGGATGCCCTTCAAGCCGATCTTCGACACCATCTTCGAGGACATTCCCGAGCGCGCGACTCCAGGCGAAGTCCAGGAGGGACTGAGGCGAGCGCTTCACGACCCAGGTCTCCAGATCGCCTACTGGTATGACGAGGGAGGTCACTTCGTCGACGTCGACGGCAACCGCTTCGACCTTCCGGAGGAAACGAGCGATCGAGTCGTCACTCGTCTCGAATACGCCGATACGCCCGTGGCCGCGCTCGTCCACGCTGCCTCCCTGCGGGACGAGCCCGACCTGCTGGAGACGGTCGCGGGCGCAGCGAGGATCGCGCTCGAGCGGGACAAGCTTCTCGTCGAGGTCAAGGCGCGCGCAGAGCGGTACCGGGCGCTGCTGCAGGCGATGCCCGATCTCATGTTCCGCATCTCGGGCGACGGCAGGTACCTCGGGTACAGCGCTCCCAGCGACCGCGATCTCTTCGTCAAGCAGGTCGAGGGCCTGACGGTCTGGGATCGGCTCCCCGTCGAGCTCGCCGAGCGCGTGATGGACGCCGGCCACGCCGCGCTTGCGCAGAGGGACGTGCCGGTCGTCGAGTACGAGCTCGAGTTCGACGGCGAGACGCGCTACTACGAGGGCCGCTTCGCCGCGAGCGGCGAAAACGAGTTCCTGATGATCGTGCGCGAGATCACCGAGCGGAAGCGCCAGCAAGAGGAGCTCGAGGCGTCGCGCGCACGCATCGTCGCTGCGGGTGACGAGGCGCGCCAGAAGCTCGAGCGAAACCTCCACGACGGCGCACAGCAGCGGCTCGTCTCGATCTCGCTGTCGCTTCGGCTGGCCCAGGCCCAGCTGCACAGGGATCCGGCCGCGGCCGAGCAGCTCCTGGAGGCGTCACGGGAAGAGCTCGCGCAGGCACTCGAGGAGTTGCGCGAGCTTGCACGCGGCATCCATCCCGCCGTACTCACAGACCGCGGTCTGGAGGCCGCCCTCGAAGCACTTGCCGCCCGTTCGCCGCTCCCAGTGGAGATCGACGGCCCCGATCGAGACCTTCCGGCTCCGGTGGAGGCGGCCGCGTACTACGTCGTCTCGGAGGCGCTTGCAAGCGTCACGAAGTACGCCCACGCGTCCTCGGTGAAGGTGACGATCGGACGCAGCAACGGGTACGCGCTGATCGAGGTCGAGGACGACGGCGTCGGCGGGGCCGACCCCCTCCGCGGCTCCGGGCTACGCGGTCTCGACGACCGCATCGCGTCCCTTGGCGGAAAGCTCGCCGTCGACAGCCCACCGGGCGTGGGAACCCGCGTTCGTGCTGAGATCCCACTGGAGTAGGCTGGAATGCCGGAACTTCCTCATGGAACCATCACGCTCGTCTTCACCGACGTCGAGGGCTCGACGCAGCTCGTCCAGCGGCTCGGCGACGGCTACGCCCAGCTCCTCGACGACCATCGCCGTCTGTTCCGCGACGCGATCACGGCCGCCGGCGGACACGTCGTCGACCACCGCGGTGACGAATTCTTCGTCGTCTTCGAGGAGGCCGCCGCGGCTGCAGAAGCTGCTTGCGCGACCCAGCGTGCATTCGCAGGACACGCCTGGCCGGAGGGCGTCGAACTGCGGGTCCGGATGGGGATGCACACGGGCGAGCCGAACTTCCGCGACGGCGCGTATTTCGGACTGGACGTCCACCGTGCGGCGCGCATCTGCCAGGCGGGCAGCGGCGGTCAGATTCTCGTCTCTCAGCGCACGCGCGAGTCCCTCGACTCCTCGCACGAGCTCGAGGACCTCGGGGAGCACGAGCTTCCGGGCCTCGACAAGCCGGAGCGGCTCTTCCAGCTCAAGGTCGCCGGGCTGCCGTCGCGCTTTCCGCCGCTCAGTACGGCACGAAGGGGCTTTCGCGGCATGCGCGTAGTCCTCTCCGACGACTCGGTCCTGCTGCGCGAGGGAATCGCACGCCTGCTCGAGGACGCGGGCTTCGAAGTCGTCGCGCAGAGCGGAACGGCCGACGATCTTCTCCGTCACGTGGGGATGCACAAGCCCGACGTCGCGCTGGTGGACATCCGGATGCCGCCGACCCAGACAGACGAGGGGTTGCGCGCAGCGCAGCAGATCCGGGAGCGGTGGCCGGAGACCGGCGTGCTCGTGCTCTCGCAGTACGTAGAGCCCACGTATGCGATGGAGCTGCTCGGCGAAAACGCCGAGGGCGTGGGCTATCTCCTGAAGGATCGAGTCTCCGACGTGGACGAGTTCGCCGCGGCGGTGCGGCGTGTCGGCGAAGGCGGTTCGGCGCTCGATCCCGCGGTCGTGTCCCAACTCGTCGGGCGGCGGCGGCGTGACGATCCGCTGGAGGAGTTGACGCCGCGGGAGCGCGAGGTACTGGAGCTGATGGCGGAGGGCCGCTCGAACCAGGCGATCGCGGAGCGGATGGTGATCACGCTGCGCGCGGTCGAGAAGCACGTGACGAGCATCTTCGGAAAGCTCCGCCTGCCGGCGACGGCCGAGGACCACCGGCGCGTGCTCGCAGTTCTGACGTATCTCCGTTCATAGCGCGCGCGTCCTTTTCCGGCCTCCCTGTCGCAAAGGCAGGCGGTGACGCCGGCGGAGAAGGCCGCGTGTGGAAGAAAAGTCACAGTTTCGGCGCGAACGCCATGCCCCAGCGGGACAGTTCGGCCACGTCCCTACGGGACGTGGCCGGGGACAGTCCCAGGACGCGGCCCGAAGGGCCGCGTCCAGCGGGGATTGCAGCGGCCACTGCCTAGGGTTAAACCGCACCGCAAGAGGCCAGTCCGCCCCCTGGCCTCCGTCCTGCGCGACGGCGAATCTGTATGGCATGACCGTCGACCAGCTCAACGCACAGCTTCGTTGGCTCGTTCTGGAGCGCCAGGCGCTCCGCGAGCGCGGAGCGGCCACGGACGAACTCGAGCGGAACAGGCTCGCGATCGTTCGCGGGCAGTTGCAGCTGTCGTGGGCATACATCGAGCTCCACCGACCGTGTGAGCTCGACCGGGCCGCTTAGGCCTCCACCCTCCCCTCCTCCTGAAGGCCGCTACACCCCTAGCGGCCTTCACCCTCCCCTCCTCCTGAAGGCCGCTACACCCCTAGCGGCCTTCACCCTGCTTGCGCAGCTGGGGGAACCTCCCGGTTCCCCCAGACCCCTCCACTGGTCCGCCTTCGGCGAACAGGCGGCTGCGCCGCCGGCCTTCTCTCTCTGCATGTGCGGTTCTCCCCCAGAAAGACACCTGGGAGCCGCATTCCAGCCGCCTGGCGCCGGTGGGACGCTGAGCCGGTCAGCTAGCGAAGGAGCAATTCCTCATGTCACCCCTGAAGCGTTCCAACAACATCGCGGCCCGGATGGGCCGCTGGAGCGCGAGCCACTGGAAGACCGCCGTCTTCGGCTGGCTCGCGTTCGTGGTCGCCGCGTTCTTCATCGGCAACGTCGTCGGGACGAAGAACATGAAGGACGACGACTACACCACCGGCCAGTCGCACCGGGCCGAGCAGATCCTCAAGGACGGCTTTCCGGGGTCGGATGCGCAGACGGAGATCGTCCTCGTACAGAGCTCGAAGCTCAGCGTCAACGCCCGGGCCTTTCAATCGACGGTGAACGACGTCATCGACGCGGTCAAGGGCAATCCCTCGGTCAAGGACGTCAAGTCCCCGCTTGACCCGGCGAACGCCGACCAGGTCTCCAGGGACCGCCAGACCGCGATGGTCACGTGGGAGATGAAAGGCAAGTACGACCACGCGAAGACGAAGATCGACGCGATCGAAGCGGCTGTCGACAGGGTCGGCGACCGTCATCCGTCGTTCTACGTCGGCGAGGCTGGGTCCGTCAGCTCGCAGAAGGCGATCGACGAGCTGTTCAGCGATCAGCTCAAGACCGCGGGCGAGCGGTCGATCCCGATCACGATCATCGTCCTGCTGCTCGTTTTCGGCGCGCTCGTGGCCGTCGGCGTGCCGCTACTGCTCGCCCTCTCGGGCGTCCTGGCGACCGTCGGGCTCGTCGCATTCCCCAGCCACCTCGTGCCGATGGACAACAACGTCAGCGCGGTGATCCTGCTGATCGGGCTTGCGGTCGGTGTCGACTACTCGCTCTTCTATCTCAAGCGTGAGCGCGAGGAGCGGGCGGCCGGCAAGGATTCCAGGGCCGCTCTCGAGGCCGCAGCCGCGACGTCGGGCCGGTCGGTGCTCATCTCCGGCTTCACCGTGATGATCGCGATGGCCGGGATGATGTTCTCCGGCGACAAGGGCTACCTCGGCTTCGGTATCGCGACGATGATGGTCGTCGGCGTCACGATGCTCGGCTCGTTGACCGTGCTGCCGGCGCTGTTGTCGAAGCTCGGCGACCGCGTCGAGAAGGGCAAGATCCCGTACCTGAACCGGCTCCGGCACGAGAGCGGCGAGAACCGAGTCTGGAAGAGGATCCTGGCTCCCGCGATGCGCCGTCCGGGAATCGCAGCGGCAGTGGCAGGCGGTGCGCTCCTCGTGATGGCCTTGCCGGTCCTGCACATCCACACCGCACAGAGCGGCCTCAACTCCCTGCCGAACAGCGCACCGACCGTCGAGACGATCAAGAAGATCGGCGACGTGTTCTCGGACGGCGAGGTCGCGCAGACGCAAGTCGCGGTCAAGGCGAACATCGACTCAGCTGCGACGCAACAGGCGCTTGCCGCGCTGAAGACGAAGGTCGCTGCAGCTCATCTGAATACGAGCTCGATCGACATGGAAGTGAATCCGTCCCACACCGTCGCTCGAGTGGACATTCCGCTCGTCGGCGAGGGCACGGACGCCGAGTCGAACGCGGCGCTGCGCAAGCTCCGCAACGACATCCTCCCTGCGACGATCGGGCAGGTGGACGGTGCTGAGTACGCCGTGACCGGAACGACCGCGATCTCAGCCGATTCGAACTCGCTGCTGAAGCGGAAGGCCCCGATCGTGTTCGGCTTCGTGCTCGTGTTCGCATTCATTCTGCTCCTGATCACGTTCCGCTCGATCGTGATCGCGCTGAAGGCGATCGTCCTCAACCTCCTCTCCGTGGGAGCGGCCTACGGCGTACTCGTGGCCGTGTTCCAGTGGGGCTGGGGCGAGAGCTTGCTCGGGTTCCAGGGAAACGGCGGAATCGCCTCGTGGCTGCCGATCTTCATGTTCGTGATCCTGTTCGGGCTCTCGATGGACTACCACGTCTTCATCCTGAGCCGCGTGCGGGAGGCCTACGACCGCGGCATGAAGACCGAGGAAGCGGTTGCGCACGGCATCACGACCACCGCCGGCGTCGTCTCCAGCGCCGCCCTGGTGATGGTCGGTGCGTTCGCGGTGTTCGCCCTCATGCCGATCCTGGACATGAAGGAGATGGGCATCGGCCTCGCCGCGGCGGTACTGATCGACGCCACAATCGTTCGGGCGGTACTGCTGCCGGCGACGATGAAGCTGCTCGGCGACTGGAACTGGTACCTGCCGACGTGGCTCGACTGGCTGCCCCGCTTGGAGCACGACGCCAAGGTCCCCGAGATCGCTCCGGCCCCGGCAGCCGGCGTCTAGCTCCTCCCGCCCCTTCGCTAACCAGAAGCGCCCCGGTGACAGCCGGGGCGCTTCGCGTTTCAGGAGCCGGAGGTGGGACTCGAACCCACGGCATCGTCCTTACAAGGGACGCGCTCTGCCAGCTGAGCTACTCCGGCCCTGCACTCATGGTAGGCCAAGGTCGTGTTGTCTGTTTTGGACACGGCCCAGCCGATCGAATGGGCAGGCTCTCGACATGAGGCATCCAAAGGCGGTCGGTGATCAGACGACGCTTGCAGCAATGCTTGCCCTTCAGGACGTTGGATTCATCGTGTCAGTCCCGTTTGGAGAAAACGCACGCTACGACCTTGTGATCGATGACGAGATCCGGCTTGCTCGCGTCCAGTGCAAGACGGGTCGGCTTCGCGAAGGCGCCGTGGTGTTCAAAGTCTGCAGTAGCTACGCGCATCACTCCAACCCAGCCTCAGCTGCACGGGATTATCTCGGCCAAGTCGAGTACTTCGCCGTGTATTGCCCCGGTACGAGCGGCGTCTACCCCGATCGAAGGTGTTCCTTTGCGCTGGGAGGCACGACTGCGCGTTGCGTCAAGCCGCAACGGACAAGAGCATCGCGCTCGGCCTGCTGCTGACTACGAGATAGGTCGCGTCGTGATTCCTAGAGAAGAACCTGGCGCGACTTCTGGTGCGTGAGGATCTTCCGCTTGACGCGCTGGAGCGCGTTGTCGATCGTCTTCGTGTCGCAGCCCAGGTCCTCGGCCATCTCCTCGTAGGACGCGCCCTCGAGGTACAGGCGCAACGCGTCGTGCTCGAGCTGCGAGAGGCCCGTCCCGAGCGTGAAGACGAGGCTCTGCAGCTCCTCCGAGGAGATCACGCAGATGGACGGCTCGTCGACGCCCGGCCCCGGGAGGGCGTCGCCAAGCGTGCAGTCGCTGTCCGAGTCCTGCCCGGCCGGCGTGTGGCTGAAGGAGACGTACGTATTGAGCGGGGCGTGCTTGAACCGGGTCGCGGTCTTGATCGCCGTGATGATCTGACGAGTCACGCAGAGCTCGGCGAAGCTCCGGAAGGATGTCTCCTTGTCGGCGCGGAAGTCGCGCACCGCCTTGTAGAGCCCGATCAGCCCCTCCTGGACGAGATCCTCGGAGTCGCCCCCGGCCAGGAAGTAGGAGCTCGCCTTCAGTCGAACGAAGCCGGTGTAGCGGCGGATCAGGACGTCGAGCGCCCCTCCGTCGCCGTTCCGGGCACGCAGAACGAGCTGGAGGTCTTCGAGCTCTCTCTGGGCCTTCTGCGCAGCGGTTGCGGGCCGTGCGGCCATGTTGGCCTCCCCCGGGTCGGCGGCGAGACGAAAGTCTCACCCTAAGGTTGAGCCAGAAGATAGCAAGGTCCGCTGCTCTTTACAAGGCGTTTGCGGTGGACCCAGGATGCTACGAACGTATGTTCGCTAAACGGCCACGAGCAATCGCACGCCCGCTTCGGCCAGCAGCGCTTCGGCCGTCTCCGCCAACTGCTCGCGGATCGCCTCGCCCACGAGCTGACCGTCCTCGTCGAACTTCGTCGGCGCGTGCCCCACCGCCACCTCCGCGTCGACGATGCGAGCGCCGGTCGCGGCGAGGACCTTCCGCAGTTCCACCTGCGCCCAGACCGCGCCGAAGGCCCCGTGCTTGTTCCCACGACCGCCCGGGACCGAGGGCGCCGACGCCGAGGACTGGGCGGCCTAGCGGCCGCGACGCATCCTTTCCAGCGCTTCACGGGTAGCAGGATCCAGCCGGTCGCGCAGGTGCTGTGGACGGTCCTCCCTGTGGACGACCGTCTCCATGTCGCCGAGGAACGTCGCCGACGAGCGCTTCTGCACCTCCTGGCCGGACGTGCCGCGCACGGCGGCGTCGGACGACACCAGGCACACGATCTCTGTGCCGCGGTGCTCGGCGGCCAACCGCTCGATGAGCGTGTCCGCGTTCTCGGCGTAGCGCACCTCGAGCGGCCCGTAGGTCTCGTCAGTTCCTGCTCCGTCGAACACGAGCACTCCGCGTGCGCCCTTGAGCGCGACGAAGCTCGCGAGCTCGTCGCGCAGCTGTCGCAGGTCCTCGAACTTCCCCGCGTGGAAGAGGTTGTGTCCGTCGAACAGGTACAGAGTGGGTTCAGCCATCGCGGACACGCGGGGTCGCCGCCGGTTCAGCCACGCCGTTGCCTCTTCGCCTCGTAGAGCAGGAGCGCGGCGGCCACGCTGACGTTCAGCGACTCGACGTTGCCGGCCATCGGAATCGAGACCGCGTCGTCGCATGTACGCCGCACGAGCGGGCGAAGCCCCTTGCCCTCCGCGCCGAAGACGAGCGCGACGCCGCCGCTCAGGTCCGCCTCCCACATCGGCGTCGCACCGTTGCCGACGGCGGCGTAGATCCAGAGGTCGCCGCGCTTCACCTCGCCGAGGTAGCGCGCAAGGTTCGGGACCACTGCCACGGGGAGATGCTCCACCGCGCCGGCCGAAGCGCGGCACACCGCGGATGTCACCGTCGCGGATCCATGCGCGGGCACGACGACTCCCGTCGCTCCCACCCCCTCGGCACTGCGGCAGACGGCGCCCAGGTTTCGTGGGTCCGTGACCTGGTCGAGGCAAGCCAGCAACGGTCGCTCGGTCGCCGCGAGCTCCCACGCATCTGCGTAGCGATACGGCTCGCACCAGGCGAGGACCCCCTGGTGGTCGCGCGTCCCCACGGCTTCGCTGAGCTCGCGCTCCAACTTCACCTGCACTCGCGGCCGCTCCGTCTCGCGAAGCCACGCTTCGGCCTTGAGCGCCCGCTCCGTCGCCCACAGCTCGAGGCCCTCCCGCCGGCCGCGCAACGCCTCCCGCACCGCGCGCCGGCCGTAGACCTGCTCGCGCGTCACTTCGGCACGAGCTGGAAGCCGTCCGCCGCGTCGCGGGCTTCCCAGCCGGCAGCCTCGATCTCCGCCCGGAGCCGATCCGCCTCCTCGAAGTCCCGCGCCGCGCGAGCCTGCTGACGGCGCTCGGCCAGCTGGACCACATCCGGCGGCGCCTCCTGCTGCTCTGCCAGCGAAGCCAGACCGAAGGCGTCGAGTGCACGTGCCAGCAGGTCGTGGTCGCGCCAGCCGTGCATAACCGCCAGCGCCTCCGGGGTGTTGAAATCGTCCTCGAGCGCACGTGTGAAGCGCTCCCACTCCCCCTCATCGGCAGACTGCGAAGGTCCGCGGAAAACGTCGCGAAATCGCTCCACCCGCGCCTCAGCTGCCGCCATCGTCTCATCGGAGAAGTCGATCGGCTTCGACCAGTGCCCGGTGAGGAAGTACACGAGAACGCTCTCCCGCCCCCAACGCTCGAGCACGTCCCGCAACGGGGCGATGTTCCCGACCGACTTCGACATCTTCTCGCGGGCGAGTTCGAGCAGCCCGTTGTGCATCCAGATGCGCGCGAACTCGCGGCCCGCGGCTTGCGACTGCGCCCGCTCGTTCTCGTGGTGGGGGAAGACGAGATCGAGGCCGCCGAGATGGAGCTCGAAGCTGGGCCCGAGGAACTTCTCCGCCATCGCCGAGCACTCGATGTGCCAGCCGGGACGGCCGCGTCCCCAGGGCGAGTCCCACCACGTGTCCTCACCCTCCTTGTTCGCCTTCCAGAGCGAGAAGTCGCGCGGGTCCTCCTTGAGTGGGTTCGGCTCCTGCTCTTCGACCTGGTCGGGGCGCTGGCCGGAGAGGCGGCCGTACTCCGGGAAGCGCGCGACGCGGAAGTACACGTCGCCGCCTGCCTCGTACGCGTAGCCGTCGCGAACGAGCTCCTCGATCAGCGCGATGATCTCGGGAATCGTCTCGGTCGCCTTCGGCTCGTGGTTCGGGCGGCCGAGGCCGAGCGCCTCCGTGTCCTCGATGTACCACTGCGTGGCCTGCGCAGCGAGCTCGGCGCTGTGGTCGGGAGCGGCCTCGTAGATGCTGTCGTTGACGTCCGTGATGTTCTCGACCAGCGTGACGTCGTAGCCGCGGAGCTCGAGCCACCGCTTCAGCCACATCGAGAGCACGAACGGACGCGCGTTGCCGACGTGGATGCGCTGATAGACGGTCGGGCCGCAGGTGTACATGCCGATCCGCGCCGGCGGATCGGGGAGGTCGACCTTTTTCTTGGTCAGCGTGTCAAAGAGCCGCATCGATCCGGCGGAGAGCCTCCTCGAGCGGTAGCGCGGCGATGACAGCCCAGAGCTCCGGGCCGCGCTCGCGCCCCGTGAGCGCGACGCGAAGCGCGCGCAGGTCGCCGCCGACGGCCTTCAGCTCGCGGACGATCGAGCGCGCGTCCACCGTCCCGTTCGTACGCTCGAGCAGTTCTCTGAATCGCTCGAGCGTTTCCGGCGACGAAGCCTTTGCCGGAGCCGGAGCCGTGAGGACGGCGTCCGCGTACTCCTTCGCCTCTTGCAGATCACGCGCTCCGCGCAGCGCCGGGACGAGCTGGACCGGCGCAGGGACTCGCTCGGCCAACTCCTCGTCGCTCATCGCTTCGATCGCCTCGATCGCTAGACGGCGGATGCGCGCGAGGTCGTAGTGGACGTCGTGCTGGGGAACCCCGAGCTCCTCGAGGTACCGCCTCACCGCTTCGCCGGGAATACCGGCCTCGCGCAACGACGCGACGGTCGCGCCGGGGGCCCGCTTTGCGAGCTTCTTGCCATCCTCGCCGAGGATGAGGCCGTGGTGGACGAACTCGGGCGGCGCCGCGCCGAGCGCCTCGAACAGCCGTCGATGCAGCGTCTCGTTCGGACGGTGGTCGAAGCCGCGGACGACGTGCGTGATGCCGAAGTCGGCGTCGTCGACGACGCTCGCGAGGTGGTACGTCGCCGTGCCGTCCTCACGCAGGAGCGTGATCCCGTCGAAGCGGTCGCCCAGCGGCGCGACAGCTTCCCGGTAGCGCTGCTGGCGCTCGCTCTGCCGCACGGGGCCCTCGTCCCACGAAAGCCCGAGCCACTCGAGGTCGCGGATGATTTCCTCCTCCCCGCCCGGCACGTTGCGGGCGGGATCGGTGTCGTCGATCCGGAGCAGCATCCAGTCGCCCAGACGGCGGTTGGCGACCGCGCTCAGTGCGTTTCCGACATGCAACGACCCGGTGGGGCTGGGGGCGAAGCGGACTCGTTTCATCGCGCTGCCAGTCTAGATTCGGGCCCAGCGGTGGCGTCTGCGCGGGTAACGCAAAGCAGCTTCGACCCGGCGCTAAGGATGAGCTCTCCGAAAGCAGTGCAAATTGCGGAAGACGGACGTGGCCGTAAGGGCAGGAGCGGGTAGGACCGCCGTAGCGAGAGAAAGGGGGCAAGGGTGTCTCAGCTACTACCCGAACGCCGCTCGAGGCTCGCACCCGAACGGTGGGAGCCGTTGAGGGAGTTCGAGCAGGTCAGCGACCGCATGCGTCGGCTGCTCGACCAGACGTTCGGCGGGTTCGACTGGCCTTCGTCCTTGATGGAGACAGGCGGCTGGTCGCCGCCCGTCGACATCGAGGAGACCGACGACGCGTACGTCGTCGAGGCCGAGCTTCCCGGCGTCAAACGTGAAGACCTGAGCATCGAGCTCATCGGCAACGAGCTCACGATCACGGGCGAGGTCAAGGAGCGAAAGCGGGAAGGCGCCCTACGACGACAAACTCGCCGGACAGGGCGCTTCGACTACCGCGTCACGCTCCCGGATCACGTGGAGGCCGACAGGATCGAGGCGAACCTCACCGAGGGCGTCCTCACCGTCCGCGTGCCGAAGTCCGAGCGCGCCCAGCGCCGACGGATCGAGGTGAAGTTGTAGGGGGTAGGGGCCGGTGTACGCCGGCCCCTACCCCCACATCCCTGGCCAGGGGAGGCTCGACCGCACAACCGCCGCGCCGCGCCCCCAGGTGAGGGAAATGTCCCGAGGACATGTCTCGGGGGCACCGGGCCCGCACATGGCTCCGCGGGGGGAGGCCCGGCGGTTGTTCTACGGTTCGCGCGATGGAGGATGCCCTCCTCGTCTGGTTCCAGACCTCTGGACGTGACCTGCCGTGGAGAAGGACGCGCGACCCGTACGCCATCCTTGTCTCCGAGGTGATGCTGCAGCAGACGCAGGTCGACCGCGTCGTCCCGCGTTACCTCGCCTGGCTGCAGCGCTGGCCGACGGTCGACGCGCTGGCGGCGGCGTCGCCGGCGGACGTGATCCGCGAGTGGCAGGGACTCGGCTACAACCGCCGCGGCCTCAACCTGCACCGTGCCGCGCGCCGGGTCGCGGCGGACGGCTGGCCACAGGACCTGACGGAGCTGCCGGGAGTCGGCGCATACACCGCTGCCGCGGTCGCCAACTTCGCCTTCGGACGCAACGTCCTGCCAATCGACACGAACGTCCGCCGCGTCCAGGAACGCACCGGCCAGACCTTCTCGCCGGCCGCCGGGCAGGCGCTGATGGATCTGGGTGCGACCGTCTGCCTCGCGCGCGTGCCGCGCTGCGGAGTGTGTCCCCTCGCGCACGAGTGCCCATCACGCGGCCAGCGTTACGAGCCGCTCCGCAGGCAGTCACGGTTCGAGGGCTCGTTCCGGCAGCGACGGGCAGACGTGCTCAGGCTCGTCGCGGAGTCCCCGCGCCGCGCCACCGACCTCGACGCTGAAGCAATGTCCGCACTCGAAGCGGACGGCCTGATCGAGCGCTTCGGCGCCGCGGTGCGACTGCCCGAATGAGGACATTTCATCTTCTTGTAAGCCGGACGTAACCGCCGCGAAAGATCCGCTCGTCACCCTCTCCGCACACGACCAAGGAGGAAGTCATGCGACGAGCGATAGCGACGGCCGTCGGCGCAGCGGCGGTGGTTCTCGGTCCAGGCGCCGGCGCGGCGTGGGCCGACTTCGTCTGCCCAGTCTTGCCCGTCTCGGATCAGGCGAAGGAGAACTCGAACGCGAACTTCATCACCATCTCCGGGGGTGACACGTCGATCCTGCCCGGCAAGGCAGGCGACGCAGCCACCAGTCCCGTCAACGCCCCCGCCCAAGCGACGAACCAGGACGGCGCCGGATCGCCGGCCGGAGCGCATGCCGGCCCGGGCGATCCCGGCTACAGCGCCATCTGGAACACGCCTTAGCGGCCTAAGGCACCGCTTGCGGTGCCGTCATCAGGACGCGCGGGCTCTGCCCGCGCGTCCGTCTGAAATCGACCAGCCGACCGTTCTTGGCCCACACGAAACCGAACGAATTAAGCCCCTCGTAACCCGCGCGAGGGCGGTGGTCGCCCACAATGTGGGAGTGACCACCGTCCTCGTCGTCGACGACGAGCCGACTATCCGCGAGGTCGTCGTCCGCTACCTCGAGCGCGACGGGTTCCGCACGCTCGAGGCTGGCGACGGTCGCAGCGCGAAGGAGCTGCTCGAGGCGGACCCACCCAATCTCGTGGTGCTCGACGTGATGCTGCCCGGAATGGACGGGCTCGCGCTCTGCCGCTGGATCCGGGCGCGCTCGGATCTCCCCATCATCATGCTGACCGCCCGCGGAGAGGAAGCCGATCGCATCGTCGGCCTGGAGCTCGGTGCGGACGACTACGTCAGCAAGCCCTTTTCGCCGCGCGAGCTCGCGGCACGCGTGCGCACCGTGCTCCGCCGAGCCCAGCCGACGCCGGTCCAGGATCAGCGCCTCGAGTTCGACGGCCTCGAGCTCGACGCGGCCACGCGCGAGGTGAGAAAGGACGGCAAGCCGCTGCGCCTGACCGCGAAGGAGTTCGACTTGCTCTGGTTCCTCGCCAGCCATCCACGGCGCGTCTTCTCGAGGGACCAGCTGATGAGCCGCGTCTGGGGCTATGAAGCCGCGCTCGACACGGGGACGATCACCGTCCACGTGCGGCGGCTGCGGGAGAAGATCGAGACCGACCCGTCGCGGCCGCGCTTCCTGGAGACGGTCTGGGGCGTCGGCTACCGGTTCGTCTCGTGACACAGCTGGCGCTCATCGTGGCCGCGGCGACGCTCGGCGCCGGCCTGGCGGCGGTCCTGGTTCTTCGCCTGCTCCCGACCGTGCGGCTCCAGCTCGCGGGCCTCGCCTTCCTCGCGGTGGTACTGCCGCTCGGCGCCGTGCTGCTCTCCGGCTGGGTGATGTTCCACATGGGCGACGACGTCAAGATCCTCGCCGTCGCCTCCGCGTCGGCGACGGTCGCGGTCGGCGCGGCACTCGCCCTCGCGTGGTCGATCTCCTCACGGATGCGCGCTCTGCAGCAAACATCGCAAGCGCTTGCAGCGGGTGATCTCTCCGTGCGCGCCCCCGTTACCGGTCCGCGCGAGCTCGAGGAACTGGCCCGCGCGACGAACGAGATGGCGGCGAACGTCGAGCGGCTGTTCGATGCCCGCCGGCAACTCGTCGCCTGGGCGAGCCACGACCTCCGCACACCCCTCGCATCGCTGCGGGCGATGTTGGAGGCAATCGAGGACGGCCTCGTCGAGCCGGACGAATACGTCCCCGCGATGCGAGAGCAGGTGGAGCGGTTGAACGTCCTCGTCGAGGACCTCTTCGAGCTGGCGCGGATCGACGCCGGCGTGTTGACCCTCGAGCTCCGCGACGCGCCCATCGCCGATGTCGTCGAGTCGTGCCTGCGCGGCCTCGAGGCCGAGGCTCGCTCCCGCCACGTCCGGCTCGAGGCGCGTGTCGCTGGAAGCGTGCCCCCCGTGCACTGCGCACCGGAACAGGTCGAGCGCGTCCTCTTCAATCTGCTCACGAACGCGTTGCGACATACGCCCTCGGACGGCTCGATCGCCGTGGTCGTCGAGCCCGAGGGAGCCGAGGTGCAGGTCGCTGTCGAGGACACGGGCGAGGGCCTGACCGGCGAGGCGCAGGAGCGGATGTTCGAGCGTTTCTGGCGCGGCGACGCGGCACGAGCGAGCGGAAACGGCGGCGGCGCCGGCCTCGGGCTGGCGATCGCGCAGGGCCTCGTGCACGCACAGGGCGGCCGAATCTGGGCGGAGCCCCGTCCCGAGGGCGGCGCTCGAATCTGCTTCACCCTTCCCGCCGCAAGCTAGTTAAGGTCGGAACCGTGGAGACGCGCTACGAAGAGTTGATAGCGCGCCTGCGTGAGGCGGCGCAGCCCGACCGTCCCGCACCTGAGCAGATGGCCCGCTACCTGGAGAAGGTGCGCCTCCACGCCTACAAGGTCACCGACCGCGACATCGACGAACTGAAGTCGGCCGGCTTCAGCGAGGACGAGATCTTCGAGCACACCGTGTCGGCCGCAACCGCCGCCGGACTCGAGCGGCTCGACGCCGGACTAGGGACACTGCGATGAGGCTCGCAGTCGTCGACGCCAGCGCCGATCCGCTCCGCGAGCGGTTCGGCCGCGAGCCGCTCGGCGTACTCAAGACGCTCTACTACCGGCCCGAGCTCTTCGGCCGCCCGTACTCGGACGCACTCGACATCGCGCTGCGCGGACCCTCCGATTGGACCCCGGGCGAGCGCGAGCTCTTCGCGGCGTTCGTCTCTTCGCTCAATCAGTGCCCCTTCTGAACGAACGCCCACGGCGCGGTCGCGTCGTACGCGCTCGGCGAGGAGGTCTGGGAGGAGGTGCAGCGCGACTGGCGCTCGGCACCGATCGAGGAGCGGTTGCGCGCCACGCTCGGGTTTCTCGAGCAGCTGACGCTTCGGCCCGAGCAGCTGACACCTGACGACGCAGCTGCAGTGCGCGCCGCAGGGGTCAGCGAGGAGGCGCTGGTCGACGCGATCCACGTCGGTGCGCTCTTCAACATGATCGCCCGGCTCGCCGACTCCCTGGGCTGGGACGTACCGGCTTTCGAGGAGTTCCACGCTCGTGCCGACGGGATGCTGGCCGGCGGATACGCCCTCGACTGACCGGGTAAAGTGCCGTCGCGATGACTGCCTCGATCTGGTTCTATCTCCTCCCGCTCTACATCCTCGGCGGCCTGCTCGTGCTGCTGGGGAGCTTCGCGCTGCTCGGGCGGATTCGCGGCGGTCGTTATCTGAAGCCGATCCTGGACTGGCTCATGAAGGTGCCGCTGCTCGGCCGAGGGATGCGGAAGGCCTCCCAGGCGGCGCTCGAGCGGCAGAATCCCGAGCTCGCAAGCGCCGTCAAGAAGCTCGAGCGTTCCGGCGTCGCGCGCGATCCGCAGCGTGCACAGCAGGCGCTCTCGCGTCTCAGCGCCGAGGAACGGCGCGCCTATCTCGACGCGACCGCCGACCAGACCGAAGGGATCGCGCAAAACCGCGCGCAACGACGCCAGCTCGAGCGGGCCCGCAAGGGCCGCCGCCGCTAGCGCGAAATCAACGCTATTGCTTGCGCGGCGAGACCTTCGCCGCGGCCGGTGAAGCCGAGCCGATCGGTTGTCGTCGCACGCACGCTGATGGGAGCGCCGACGGCATCCGAGAGCTTCGATTCCATCTCGGCGCGGCGTTCGGCGATCCGCGGCTGCTCGCCGATGAGGACGCAGTCGGCGTTGACGACCGAGTAGCCCGCTTCGCGCACGCGCACGAGCGCATCCACGAGCAGCTCCCGCGACGAGATCCCTTCTGGCGTGGAGGAATCGGAAGGAAAGAGTGAGCCGATGTCGCCGAGGCCGGCGGCGCCGAGCACCGCGTCGATGAGCGCATGCGTGACGACGTCGCCGTCCGAATGACCGGCGAGACCGCGAGGCGACTCGAACTCGACGCCGCCGAGGACGAGTGGAATTCCGTCCGCGAACGCATGCGCATCGACGCCGATCCCGACGCGGAGGCCGCTCACCCCAGCGGCTCCTGCCGGGAGCCGCGCTCCGCGAAGACGGTGACCGTCTCGTACCCGGCCGAGCGCAGCAGCTCGCGCGCACGATCGAAGTCGCGGCCGACGACGTCCGGCTCGTGCGCG
>WNFZ01002431.1_pt1 | contig 17629 bp, 14 predicted proteins | sample 5400081 | NCBI WGS metagenome assembly WNFZ01 (sample SAMN13153365, study PRJNA577476) | soil metagenome | isolation source: 80 cm soil or saprolite under grassland replicate 1 | place: USA:California | collected 2016-06-15 | reverse complement strand
CTCCGTAGCCCTCATCCGGGTCCAGCATTGATAGTCCTTCGAAGCCTTCGCGTGGAACGAGTACGAGGCGATCTGAGCTAAACCGGCGGCCCTTCCAACCACCCCGTACCACAACCCGCGTGGCCACTGAGGATGCGACCACCAGAGCGCAAAGGAATAGGTTCCCGGCGGTCACTAGGGGAAGCTGAATGACCGGGGTACGATCCCGCGATCAGCCAAGGAAATCGTCGGAGTCGCGATGGCCAGTGCGGCGAAGAAGACTTTCGACAAGACCCTGGACCGGGTGGTCGGTCTGTTGCTGCTCCACGAGCCGCTCCATGGAATCAAAGGGCGCCCCCGCCAGCACGTTTCCGACTTGCTTCGCTCCGCACTCGTTCTGGCTATGGCAGCGCTCGACGCCCTGGTCCTGGACAGTGTCTCGGAGGCCGTGCCCGCTCTGGCCAAGAAGGGCATGCTGGGTCCCACGGTGGCGAAGTGGGTGAAGGAGACCTCCGACCGGGTTGTAGGTTTCTTCGCGGAGTCGGACCCGCACCAAGCGCTCGCCGATCTCTGTCGCGAGCAGCTCGGGCTGCAGACCTTCCAGAGGTCGGCTGCCATCGAGGGAATCCTCCGAGACGTGATCGGTGCCGATCCGCCGTGGGACCGGGCTGCGAGCACCCTCTCGTCGAATTGGGGCGAGACGATCACGGGGGACGAGGTGAAGGCGATGCTCGACGTGTACGTGGACAGGAGGAACCGGATCGTGCACTCCGGGGATATGAAGCCGGGGAAAGTCGCGACTCAGCCGATTCGGCTTGGCTTCGTTACCCAGAGTGGGGCGGTCGTGCAGGCCGTGGGAGAGGCCGTCTCGGAGGTCGTCGCCGCCCGCGTGAGGTCGCAGCCTTGACCGATCCAGAGCGCTCGGAGAAACCAGCGGGGCCAGCAGCAAACCAGCAGCAGACGGGAGGGGAAACGCGGGGAAAGGCGGGGGCTACGGTCCCGCAACGGTCCCGCAGACTGCAGGGGAACAGGGGGGAAACGAGGGTAAGGGAGGGTAGACAAAACTCCTGGTCAGAGGCGGTTTCGGCCCATCGGCCCAGGTAGCCGCCGGAGGCGAAAACAGACTCTTAATCTGCGCGTCACAGGTTCGAATCCTGTAGGGCCCACACATGTCCAAGGCCCAACCCTGCAGATCTGGGACGGTGAAGAGCTCATCAAGACGGTCCTGCGCACCAACACCAAGGAGGTGAGGAAGAAACACGCCGCACGAGCGAGCTGATCGTGCAAGGATGGCCCACGAGGTGTAACGGATCAGGCGGAGCCATTCCGTCACGCATCAGGCGAACCCTCACAGGCCCACACTGTAGGGCCCACACATTGCTCAGGCTTCTCCCTGACGTCCTCGACCCTAGACAGAAGGCAATTCGACGGACGCTACCTCGACCAGCCTGGAGATCGCCTCGAGGTCCAACGGCTGGGCAAAGTAGAACCCTTGCCCCAGTGTGCACTGCAGCTCGAGGAGTCGATCGAGCTGCTCCTCCCTCTCGATGCCCTCGGCCACGGGTAGCAGCTGCAGCGTCCCGGCGAGCTCGATGATGCTGGCCGTGAGGGCCGACTGCTCGCCTCGGCCGCTGACCTCATCTATGAACGACTTGTCCACCTTGAGGATGTCGACGGGAAAGCGACGCAGGTAGTTGAGGGAAGAGTATCCAGTCCCGAAGTCGTCGATGGCGAGCTTCACACCGAGGTCCTTCAGCTGGTTCAGTCGGATGATGGCCATGTCGGTGTCCTGCATCATCGCGGTCTCGGTGATCTCGAGGATCAGGCTTCTGGGATCGAGGCCAGAGCTCCGCAGCGCTCCCCGCACTTCGTCGATCAGGCCGGGGTGCTGGAGTTGCCGGGCCGAGATGTTCACCGACATCGTGAGCGGTTGTTCCTTGCGGTACTTCTCCTGGAGCATCACCCCCTGACGGCATGCCTCCTGCAGGACCCAAGCGCCGATCCGCACGATGAGTCCTGTCTCCTCCGCCAGCGGGATGAACTCCATCGGCAGGACCAGACCTCGCCGCGGGTGCCGCCATCTGATCAGTGCTTCGACTCCGCTCAGGACACCGCTTTGAAGCACGAACACGGGCTGGTAGAAGAGCTCGAATTCCTGGTGCTCCACCGCTCGCTGCAGGTCGGCCTTCAGCTCCAGACGCGACAGGACTGCGGCGTGCATCTCGGGCTGGAACACCTGGTATCTGCCCTTGCCCTGGCTCTTGGCCATGTACATGGCGACGTCCGCGTTGCGGAGGATTTCCTCCGCGCCTTTTCCCCCCTTTCGATCTTCGTCACCGATGGCGATGCCGACGCTGGCCCTGATGAAGACTTCCTTGTCCCCGACCCGAACCGGGCGCTCGAGAATGCTCATCATCCGCTCGGCGACCTCGGCGGCTCTGCTGGAACCCGCGTCCTCCAGGAGGACAGCGAACTCGTCTCCCCCAAGCCGTGCGGCCGTATCGGCGGCCCGCAGACAGCCGCGGATCCGCTCTCCCACCACCGCGAGGAGCTGGTCCCCGACGGCGTGCCCGAGGCTGTCGTTGATCGTCTTGAAGTCGTCGATGTCGAGGAACAGGACCGAGATGGGCCGATCGTCTCGCTGCTGGCGCTCCAGGGCGTGCTCTACGCGGTCCCGGAACAGGGCACGATTCGCCAGGCCGGTGATCGCGTCGTGGAAAGCCTGGTGCTGGAGCTGCTCCTCGAACGCCCTCCGCTCGCTCACGTCCCGAGTGTTCATCACGATGCCGCCGACCTCTGGGTCATCCGACAGGTCGGTGCACAGCGACTCGACGTGCAGCCAGGCGCCGTCCCGATGCCGCCACCTGAACTCGAGGAGCGAAGAAGCGTTGCGGCCATCGACCACTTCGGCCAGGACGTTGACCACTCCCGAAGCATCGTCGGGGTGGACCAGGTCCAGTAAGCGATGGCCTACCAGTTGGTCGGGTGCATATCCGAGGACCCGCCGGACCGAGGGACTCTGATAGCGCACGGTCGAATCCGGAGCCATGACCGTCATCACATCCGAGGAGTTCTGCACCAGTGACTTGTACCTGGCCTCGCTCTTACGGCGGTGAAGATCCTCTGTGAGGAGTGCGCTCTCCAGCGCCAGGCCGATCTGCGTGGCCAATGCGGCAACGCCATCCTGGATCTCGTGTGGCAGTTCGGACTCGCTTCCCACCACGACCAGGCCGTTGGTCCCTTCCCGGATCGTCAACGGAGCGATCAAGACGGCTCCGGCCTCGTCCGCCATGTAGAGGGCTCGACGTACGGGCTCCTCGGGAGCGACCAGCTCGACCGGCCTCCCCTGATCCAGTGCGGATACGGTCCAGCGCGGCAGGGCCAGCAGGTCCAGGGTGTGGCCGCGACCGTTCGAGCCGGAGGGTCCATCGGCCGCCACCACCCTGAGCTCGTTTCCGGAGTCCCCTCCGAGCCACAGGCGGACATCCGGACCTTCACCGACCAGCTTGCGGACGGCATCGATCGTCGCCTGGTACAAGTTTTCGAGACCGGCCGCAGCCACGAACGACGCGCCCGCTTCACGCAAGGCCCGCTCCCTTGCTTCGGCCAGCTCGTGCCTGCGGACCAGGCCGTTCATCCGGGCGATCGCCAGGAGGAAGAGCGATACCGAGCCTGCCAGGACGACGGGGGTCTGGATGGGCTCCCCGCGGATGGCCTGAACCGCCTGTACGGCGGGAGCCATCAAAGATGCTCCACCCAGGACGAGCAGCCGGCCCTGGGGCAACCGCCGGTCTCGCCTGGAGGCGGGCTCGGACATCCCACGCATGGAGGGGTGCAGCGCAGCCGCTCCCCACAAGACGTAGAAGGAAAGCCACCCCGCCTCCAGCGGACCTCCGTTCTGGTAGATCACGCCGGAGAGCTGCACCATGCCGTATGCAGCATCCGTGGCCAACAGGGCGATCGATGCCGACACCAACAAGTAGAACGACGGTTCCCTCCGCCCGACGCCAACCGTGAGCCGGGCGATCACGGCCAGCAGCAGGACGTCCATGAACGGATAGGCCATGGAGGTCACCTTCACCGGTAGCGTGAGGGTGAAGTCGCGCGCGTAAGGGGCCATGAGAAACTCCCAGGCCAGGAGGCCCAGGCCGATGGCGACGATCACGGAGTCGATCAGGCTGTCGCGGTCTCGCCCGGGCGTTCGATGGCGGATCAACAGCAGGATGCCTGCGATCAGGCAGGGGTACACACCCAGATAGAAGACGTCCCCGATCGACGGGAACGGGATCTCTGTGTGAAACAGCCGCGGATAGTTGTAGGTGATCACGTCTCCGAGGATGAACAGGGCCTGCCCGGCCGCGAACAGGAACCAGGGGGCCCGCCGTCGGGGCCGGTGGAGCTTAGTCCCGATCAGGATGGCGAAGACGGAGGAGGCCCCGAGCACGTTGAAGAAGGGTCCACTCTTGGCGAGCGGGGGGACGAAGTAGTAACAGACGCCCCCGCAAGCGCCGAACGCCAAGTACAGCAACCAGGCCCGATTTCTCACCTTAGTGTTATCGGAAGCTGCAATTGGCTGCTTAGCCTGGGATGAGCTCCTCTACCAGGGAGGATTTGGAGCTCGGCTCCTCATCGCCCTCGATGTCCCGCATCCCCGGCAGGAACAGGGCAGCCAGAGTGATCACCCCGCCGAGCAGGCCGGCCCACACCAGGGTGGTCCTGGCCCCCAGAACGGAAGCGATTGGCCCGGTCACCGCGAAAGAGACCGGCACCAGCCCGATCGAGATGAACCAGTCGAAGCTGGAGACGCGCCCGAGAAGGTTGCCGGGAACCAGGCGATGCTTCGTGGTGGCCCACACGACGGCCCCGGCCGTCTCTAGGGCATTGAAGACAAGGCTGGCCACCATGGCCTGCCAGGGGACCCGGGCCAGGCCGTAACCAGCCACCGCGAACGTGGCCACAGCCCAGCTGACATACATGAACGTCACGAAGCGCCGAGGGATCCCGCTGTGCCCGACCACGATCGCGCCACCGATGGCTCCGACCCCGCCCATGGCGAACACCCACCCCAGAACGCCTGCTCCCCCTCCCATGTCGTTCTTCACGATGTACGGAAGGAGGACTTCGACCGGCCCCATGAACAGGAGGTAAGCCAGGGTGGCAGCGAGGAAGGTCCCCCACAGCCAGATGCGGCTCCGAACGAAGCGGAAACCCTCCCGGACCTCGCGAACCGCCGCCCCGGAGGATCGGGCCTCCCAAGGTTCCTCCAACCGGCCCGGGGGGGACGGAGTCGGTCGCATAAGAAGGACGCAGGCGGCCGACACGAAGAAGGTGGCTGCATCGACCAGGAACGCCGAGCCCGTTCCCCACAGGGCGATCAGCCAACCGCCCAGGGCAGGCCCGATCAGCCTCAGCGCTGCCGGCCTCACGAACTGATCCAAGGAGTTCGCCGAGCCAAGCAGCTCGGCGGGCACGACGTCGGGGACGATCGCGTCGAAGGCCGGTCCGAAGAACGCCGTCGCTCCGCCGTAGACGGCCCCGAGGATTATCACCTGCCACAGGTGCAGAGCGCCCATGGCCGCGAGAAGGCCGAGCGCGCCCATGGCCGCGCCTCGCACGACGTCCGCCGCGATCATCAGCCGCCGCCGATCCACCCGGTCGCTGGCTACCCCTCCGGCAAGCAGGAACAGTACGTGGGGGAGTGAGACCGCCACCCCGACAACGGACAGCGCGGTCGGGGCATTGGACAGCTGGTAGACCTGCCACGCCAGTGCCACGAGGAACACCCCGTCCCCGACGAGGGACGCGGTCATGCCCGTCCATAGAAGCCTGAAGTCCCGATTGCGCAGCGGAAGCATCATCTTCAAGCTGCTGAAGGAATTCCCCCCGGCTCCCATCGATCCTCTCCGTCTCCGCACTGGGCCGCGAGCCGGTCAGCTCCGATTCAACAGGCGAAGTGGATTGTTCCGGTCGGGCATCTGGAACCGCGTCGAGAGCTCAGAGAGGACCTCGATCAGGTGCTCGACTTGCTCGTCTGTGTTGGCAGCCGTCAACTGGATCCGGAAGCCCACCTGGTGGCGGGGGACCAACGGATAGGCAGCCATCGTCACGTAGATACCTCGTTCGAAGAGGTGGAGCCCGACCTCGTCGATGTCAGCCGGATCGGCCAGCGGGATCTCGATGATGGGGTAACCGGAGGTGTTGGTCGTATGGATCCCCCGCGCCTTCAAGGCTTCCAGGACGCGAAGGGTCATCCGATACACCTCGTGCCGGAGCCGGTCGCCCCGGAGGGCGTTCACGCGGAGGCCCTCGATCGCGGTGGCCAGAGACGCCACCGGTGAGGGGCCCGAGTACAGGTACGGCGGAGCGGCGGTCTTGAGGATCTCCTTGAGGTGTGTCGGCAGAGCAAGGAAGGCCGCCAGCGACGAGTACGCCTTGGAGAGCCCCGCCACGAGCACGATGTTCTCGTAGGTTTCGCCCGTGTGTCGGACGATGCCGTTTCCGCGGTTCCCGTACGCGCACAGCTCGTCCGATGCGCGCTCACCGATCATGCCGAATCCGTGAGCATCGTCGACGTACAGGAGCGCCTCGTGCTCCCTGGCCAGCCGGGCGAACTCCGGGAGGTCCGGCGCGTTGCCGGTCATGCTGTTGATCCCATCCATACAGATCACCCGTGGTCCCGTGCGTCGCTTCTCCAGCAGCCGGCCAAGCTCCTCTGAATCTCCGTGCCGGAACCGGTGCACGGTGGCGCCATGCCCACGAGCGATGGCGCAACCGTCATAGACGGTCTTGTGAGCTCTCCCGTCCAGGAAGATCGAGCCGCTCCCGGCGAGGACCGGGATCACGGACATGTGGATGTGGGTGATGGTGGGGAGCACCAGGGTGTCCTCGCTCCCCAGCAGCTCGGCCAGCTGTTCCTCGAGCTGGCGATACAAGACCGGACTGCCCAGGAGCCGCGACCAGCTGGGATGGGTCCCCCACCTCTCGAGGTAGCCCTGGACCGCCCCGATGATTTCCGAGTCCAGATCCAGGCCGAGGTAGTTGCACGATGCGAAGTCGGCCAGCCACCTGTCGCCCACCCGGATCATCCGCCCGTCGACTTCGTCGATGACGGCGTCCACCATCGGGTGGGAGTACTGAAGGCGGGCCAGGTCCGCGCACGTCTGCAACCAGCGATCCAGCCACTGGTCGTCCTTGCGACGGAGAGGTTTCTGGCCGCCCGGCCGATCGCCCGCGCCCGGCTGGGCGACCGCCCTCGACCACGAGGTCGGCACCATGAAAGAGGCATCGGCCTGGGCTGCTCGCGCCTTGACTCCATGGCAACGGGCTGAGCACAACGACGTCACGTTCAGTTGCTTGCCGCGACCGCCGATATCTCCCTCGTTGAAGGGCAGGTAGGTTGGCATGCATGTCAGGGGGACGGCGCACTTCCCCTTTAACTCGGTCGGGTCGGTCGAGCGGCGATGGTCGCGCCTGTCAAGCGCTGGATCGCTCTTTGCCGGGTTCCTTCTTGGGTCCAGCGGGTCCCACACCTCGTGCAGAACGCATGGCGAGTGGAGCTGAGGACGATCACGACACGCACGGAGCGGCACACAGGACATCGGGACATGGCCCGTCCCCTTTCCGAGTAGCGAAACTCACGTTCCGAGTGCCTTCTGAAGGATTGACTTCGCCGCGTCGATGGCCACGGCGAAGCCGACGTTCTCCGCTTGGCTGCTGCCGGCGGCGTTGATCCCGATGACCTCGCCGTCCAGGGTCACCAGCGGCCCGCCGGAGTTCCCCGAGTTGAGGGCCGCGTCGGTCTGGATCACATCGTGATACGTCCTGGTTGAGGTCTGTGGCCCTCCGCTCGAGTCCTGGACCTCGATGGTCCGCTGGATCGAGCTGATGATCCCGGAGGTCACCGTGGGCGCTCCGGAGAGGTCGAGCGCATAGCCGATGGCGATCACCCGCTCCCCCACCGCCACCTTGGAGGAGTCGCCGAGGGTGACCGTCGAGAGGTTGCGGGCGTCTATCTTCAGGACCGCCAGGTCGTGCGCCTGATCGGTCGTCAGCACGCGGGCCGACAGAGTGCGACCGTCGGGAAGTGTCACCTTTGTTTCCAGCGCATTCTGGATGACGTGATGGTTCGTGAGGATCACTCCGTCCGAGCGGACGACGAACCCGGTGCCCACGGCCTCGCTCGTCGAACTTGCTGCTCTCCGCCCGAGAGCTCCAAGCGCAGGTGGCGAGCCCGAGGGCAAGGCCCACGTCGTCGAGCGCGCCACGAGCTCGCTGCCTTCTCTCGGACGCGCTGACACCCAACCGCACGAGGGCCGTCTCCACGTTCTCCTGGCCGGTCAGCGTTGGGATGAGGTTGGAACCCTGGAACACGAAGCCGAAGCTTCGGCTCCTCATCTCGGTGAGCGCCCCCTCTCGCATCCGAGCGAGGTCCCGGCCCTCGAACAGCACGGAGCCGGTCGTGGGGCGACCAGCGCGCCGAGCAGCTGCAGCAAGGCGGTCTTCCCTTGCCCGGTCGGCCCCTGGATGGCCAGGAACTCGCCCTGGGTGAGCGACAGGCTCACATCGTCGAGCGCCTTGATGGCCGCTCGGCCCTTCCGGTAGAGCTTGGTTACTTTCCGAAGCTCGTACATCTGGGGTCCTTTCTCCCGTGTTGGCCTGGTGGCTCGAACGTCATTCGCTTCTCCTGGCGAGCTCATTCCACCCGCCGCAGCGCCTCCGCCGGACGGAGGCGGGCCGCCCGCCAGCCGCCGAGGAGCCCCGCCAGGACGCCGCCGGCAAGCGCGAGGCCGATGGCCAGGGCGAACAGGCTCGCCGAAAGTAGCGCCCTGAGCGGGACGGTGACCGTGTGAGACGCGGCTTGGAGCGCCTGGCCGATCGGGCCGGGCGCGGTCACTGCGCTACCGGTGCCGGCAGCGCCCACAGTGGCCTTCAGGCTCGGCAAGAGCCTCGACACCAGGAACGTGCCGCCCACACCCAGGCCGATGCCGAGGATCCCGCCCAGGATCCCCTGCACGACGGCTTCGCCCATCACCTGGCCCACTACCCTCCGGGTCCGCCAACCCAGGGCCTTCAGCGTGCCGAATTCCCTGATCCGCCTGCCGACCGCGGAGATGGTGAGAAGGCTCGCCACCGCGAACGCGGCGATCAGCGCGGAGGCCGAGAGCCATGTCCCGAGGTTCCCCGACAGGTTCGAGGCGCTGGCCAGCGAGCCGCTCACCTGTGAGGCGAGGTCATCGGCTGTGGTCACCGTAGCCTTGGGCAGCACCTTCTGGATCTCCGCCTTGATCCTGGCGATGGCCGAGGCGCTCGTGGCCTTGACGTAGATCCTGTTGACCTTGCCCGAGAGGCCGGCGAAGCGGGGCGGGAGGAGCCCGAGCTGGGAAGGCCCGGGAACGTCCCTTCCAGATGGATGGCGATGAGCGAGAGGCCACCGGAGGCCTGGCTTACGCCCGACAGGTTGGAGAGCTTCGAGACCCGATCCGCCGACATCGCGGCGGATCCCGGGCTCTGGAGGATCTGATCGCGAGAGAACGCCTCGCCCTGCTGGCTCGGTCCGCGGGGTTCAATCCGAACCGGGCCGGTCCTGTGCCCGCAGCGGCCGCCTGGGTGACCGTGATGTCGGTGCCGACGCCGTAGAGCGAGTGGAGTACCGACTCCTGCGCCGCACTCACTCCTTCGGACATCGCCGAGACGGTGACGACCAAGGCGATCCCGAGCGCGACCACGACGGCCTGTCGCCGCCTGCGGCGAAGCTCACGGCCAACGTGGGTGAAGAACATGTCTCCTCCCTTCTTTCGCCGCATCGCAGCGAGAACCTCTGGATGAAACAGGCCACGGTTGAGCCGCACCTGAATCCACGCTCGGAGGTTGCTGAGAGTTTGGGCTGGCGTTCGGTTGGCCAGGCTCGTACCGGGCTACCTGTCGGCGTGGGCCCTCGCCGCCGCCTTCTCCAGCTTCGCGCTGTTCGCGCTGAGCACGGTCCATGCCCTCACCGCCGGGACGGATGCAGGCTCGAGCTTGTTCCGGCTGGCGGTGGTTGCCGCGTGCGGACTGGTGACGGGGCTGACCGCCCTCCGAATCGCGCGCTCCATACTGCGCTCGGCGGTCCAACCGGTACATTAGGGAGCCGTGAAGCTCGAGGTCCACCCGCTGACGAAGGACCGTTGGCAGGATCTTGTGGAGCTGTTCGGCCGTCCGGGAGCCTCGATCGTCCGCGGATGTTGGTGCATGTACTACCGGAAGTCGGGGCAGAGCGGCATCGGCCCGGGCCAACAGAACAGGAGGACGCTCAAGTCCCTGGTAGACGAGGGCCACGTCCCCGGCCTAATCGGCTACCGAGGACGGGAGCCCGGTCGGATGGATCTCCCTCAGTCCCCGCGAGGACTACGTGAAGCTCCGGCGTTCCCCGATCATGAAGCCGGTCGACGACAAGCCGGTCTGGTCGATCGTCTGCTTCTTCGTGGACAAGGGAGCGCGGGGAAGAGGAGTCTCCGAGGCGCTCCTGTGGGGCGCCATCGACTACGCACGTTCGCAAGGCGCTACCCTGCTCGAGGCCTACCCCATCGACAAGAAGGAGCGAAGCCACCCGCACTTCATGTTCTTCGGGGCCAAGAGCATGTACGACCGGGCCGGCTTCAAGGAGGCGGCCCGGCGGAAAGAGGCTCGCCCGGTGATGCGGAGGGCCATTCGCCGCAAGAAAGCCTAGTCAGATGCCCTGGCCGAAGCCGACTCGTCGGCGCCGGCTCCGTCGGGCCGGGGATCTTCCTCCGGGGAGCCGACAGGAAGGCGTACTTCGAATGTGGTGCCCGCTCCGTTCGAGGACGTGGCGCTCACCTTCCCGGCGTGGGCTTCCACGATCGCGGAGACGATCGATAGGCCGAGTCCCGCTCCGCCGGTCCCCCTGGACCGGGTGGGATCTCCTCTGTAGAAGCGCTCGAACACCCGCATGGCCACCTCCGGGGACAGCCCCGGCCCTTCGTCGGCCACGGTGAGGACAAGTTCACCGTCTGCACGCCTGATCTTCACTCGGACGGGGGTCCCCTTGGGCGTATGAACGCGGGTGTTGTCCAACAAGTTGTCGAGCACCTGACGGAGCCTTCCCTCGTCACCGACCACGGAGGCCGGCCCCTCCACGTCGACGCTGATGGGGCGCCCGCTGTCTATGGCACGAGCGCTCTCCGCCGCGTCCTCGGCGATCCTGGCCAGGTCGACCCGTTCTCGTTCCAGCGGTCGTCCCTGATCGAGCCGGGCCAGGAGGAGCAGGTCGTCCACCAGCACGCCCATGCGGGATGCTTCCGCCTCGATGCGGCTCATGGACTTGGCGAGATCCTCCGGCCGCGAGTCCGCCCCGCGCCGAAACAGCTCCGCGTACCCCCGGATAGAAGTCAGAGGGGTTCGGAGCTCGTGGGAGGCGTCGGCGACGAACCGGCGCAGCCGCGATTCCGAAGCCCGGCGCTCCTCGAAGGCCGCCTCGATCTGCGCCAGCATCGAGTTCAGGGCCAGGCCCAGGCGGCCGATCTCTGTGCGCTCGTCAGTGGGCTCGACGCGACGGGTGAGGTCTCCGGCCGCGATCGCCCCCGCCGTCTCACCCATTCGTTCGAGAGGACGCAGTCCCCGACGGACCAGCCAGTAGGAGAGCAATCCCAGGCCGAGAAGGACAGCGCCGGACACGATTCCCTCGATGAGGCGAAGGCGCGAGAGTGTGTCCTCCACATCTGTCAGTGGGATCGCCACGATCAGAATTCCCTGCTGCGACTGGGTCCCGGTGCGAATACTCACCGCGTCCGCCAGCACGCGGAAACGAGTCGAGGAACGGTCGGCTGCACCGGTCGTGAAGATGTCCGGACGGTTGTCCGGCGCTCCCAGCCTGGGGAGGGTGGACGGAAGCGACGGTTTCGGCGGGGCTGTCCCTGCGTACCCTTCGTATGTGAACGTGCGGTCCTTGAGGGCGACACCCTTCGAGTCGAGAACCGCGCCATAGGTGCCGGCGGGGAACTGCGAATCCGGTCCCCCAGGGTTGCCCGGGAAGGGCCGGCCCTCACCAAGGGCGTGGGCCACGGGAAACTCTGCCGCCGTCAGTTGCTGGTCGACGCGGTTCAGCAGGGACGAACGAAGAGACGTGTACGTCACCACGTTCGAGACGGCCAGGCCCGCGAACACCAGGACGATGACAGCGACGAGCAGCTTCAGCCTGAGCGGCATGCGATCACTCCGGCGGGAGCCGAAGCACGTACCCGACGCCCCTGACGGTGTGGATCAGCCTGGGCCCCCGTCCGTCCACCTTCTTCCTCAGGTAGCTGATGTAGGTCTCGACGATGGAGGAGTCGCCCCCGAAGTCGTAGTTCCAGACATGATCGAGGATCTGGCTCTTCGAGAGCACCCTGCGGGGGTTCGAGAGGAGGAACCGCAGGAGGTTGAACTCAGTGGCGGTGAGATCCACGGGCTCTTCCTGCCTCCACACCTCGTGGGAGTCCTCGTCCATCTCCAGGTCGGCAAACTTCAGTCGCTCGGGCTGGGGCCCGGAACCCCGAGCCCGCCGCAAGATCGCCCGGATGCGGGCGACCAGCTCCTCCAGGCTGAAAGGCTTCGTGACGTAGTCGTCTCCCCCGATGGTGAGACCGCGGACCTTGTCTTCCGTGGCGTCCCGGGCGGTGAGGAAGAGAACGGGGACCCGTCGTCCCCGGTCGATCAGCTTCCGCTGAACGTCGAATCCATCCACGTCGGGAAGCATGACGTCAAGGACGATCAGCTCGGGCCGAAACGACTCCACGAGGGACAGCGCATCCCGGCCGTTCGCGGCCGACGTCACCTCGAACCCCTCGTACCGCAGGGCCGTGGCAACGAGATCGGTGATGTAGGCCTCGTCGTCCACGACGAGAACCCGCGCACGATCGTCCGGCGGGGTGGACCCCTGCGTCGTCGACATCGTCAAGGACTCCATCGCTCGTTTCCCCTTCCTTCGTGAAAGGCTAGTCCAGCATCCGAACCTTAAGGAATGCTGTGAGTCCGCCCAGAGTTGGATGAATCGGCATCCGCGCAGCCGATCTCTGGGGAAACTGTTGCACGATTCTCAGAGATTTCTAAAGCCCCGGTGATTCGATGTGGTGTTGCACCGAAGACCGTTCGGCCGCAAGGAGGCGGAAAATGCGACTCCGGTCCCGTAACGCCATCGCCCTCGGCCTCGCCGCACTGATCCTCATCGGGGCAGGGGTTGCCCTGGCCCAATCGCAGTCGCCCTCACCTTCCCCGTCCTCCCAACAGGGGAAGTCCCGGGCCCTCGGACGGAACGCGTTCCTGGACGACGTGGCCCGGCGCCTCGGGATCCAGCGCTCGAAGTTGGACGCCGCGCTCGAGGCCATGGCCCTCGCCGACGTGAAGCGGGCCGAGGACAACGGCTTCATCGCCAGCTCCCAGGCGGATCGGATCCGGGAACGGATCAACACCGGAGACGCCAAAGGCCTGGGCGGATTCGGCCTGCACGGTCCTCTGGGCCTCGGGCTGGGCGGGTTCGGGCACCACGGCGGGTTCTTAAAGGGTCATCTTGGTCGAGGAACCGGCCTGCTGACCGCCGCGGCGAACTACCTGGGTATCTCCGAGGCGAACCTGATGGAGGCCTTGCGGTCGAAGACCCTCGCTCAGGTCGCCGGGGATCAGGACAAGTCCGTCGACGGGCTCGAGGCGGCGCTCCGGACGGCCAAGAAGGCCCAGCTCGACGACTCTGTGTCCGGTGGCCAGATCACCAGCGCTCAGGAGAACGCCCTCCTCGGCCGGTTCGATTCGCAGATCGGCGACGTGGTGAACGGGATCCCTCCCGCTTTGACCGACCTTGCCCGTCGCCTCGGTGTCGCTCGCCCAAGGCTCATCGCAGCCATCAAGAACGCCGCGATCGACAGGGTCGACGCCGCGCTGGCCCAGGGGAACATCACCAAGGTGCAGGCCGACGCGATCAAGCAGCGGATCAAGTCGAGCCCGGCGTGGCCTCTGGGCGGTGGCATCGGTCTCTGCGGCGGCCCGGGCCGCTTCGGCTTCGGATTCGGATCCGCGGGGCTCGGCGATCGCTTCGACCACCGCGGATACAGCGAGGACGTGGTCGGGTTGTAGAGGTCGGCGCCGCCCGGAAACGCCCACCGGGCGGCGCCGAGTCCTGCCCGCGCTTTTTTGGATCAGCTTTGTGCGCTAGACAACGTTGTCTCAGAAGGGGCGACGATCTCCTCCCACCCGGGTTGACAAGCCGGAACTGATCATGTTTGAGTGCGACAACGTTGTCGGACCAAGGAGGGGCCAGCCAAACATGAGGCCGCGTTCCACCATGCGGGACGTTGCCCGGGCCGCCGGGGTCAGCCTGAAGACGGTTTCCCGTGTGGTCAACGAAGAGCGTGGAGTCGGGGCCGAGGCCGCGGCCCGAGTCAAGAAGGCCATCGAGTCACTCGGCTACCGCCCGAACGACATGGCCCGCAACCTTCGACGCCGCCAGCGCTCCTCGAGCCTGGGGCTGATCATCGAGGACATCAGGAACCCCTTCTACTCCGCCATCGCCCGGGCGGTGGAGGAGGTGGCGCAGGCCAGGCGGCAGCAGGTGATCCTGGGCAACTCCAACGAGGACCCGCGCTCAGAGCGAGCGCTCGTCGGCGCGTTCCTGGAGCGCAGGGTGAGTGGCCTCTTGCTCGTGCCCGCCGGTAGGGATCACAGGTACCTCGAGATCGAGCTGGCGCAGGGGATGCCCGTGGTCTTCATGGACCGACCGCCGGGGAACATCGAGGCCGACGTCGTGCTGCTCGACAACGCGGGTGGGGCGCGGCTGGCCGCGGAGCACCTGGTTGGACAGGGGCATCGGCGGATCGGGGTGGTCGGTGACCCGGGAACGATCTACACGATCGGGAAACGGGTGGATGGATTCCGGGAGGCTCTGGCGGATGCTCGCGCTCCGCTCGATGAGTCCCTGCTGCGCCTGGGCGCCCGCGACGTACTCGAGGCGGAGACCGCCACGCGCGAGCTGCTGTCCCAGCCTGATCCTCCCACGGCGATCTTCGCCACGAACAACCGGGCGAGCGTCGGGGCGCTTCGGGCGATGCGGCATCCGGGGGCTCGGGTTGCGCTGGTCGGGTTCGACGACTTCGAGCTGGCGGACCTTCTGTCCGTGACGGTCGTTCGCCACAATCCCCTGGAAATGGGGCGCCGGGCCGCCGAGCTACTGTTCGCTCGCCTTGCCGGTGACGACCGCGGCCCGCAGACGGTCGTGCTGCCTACCGAGTTGGTGGTCCGGGGAACGTTCCCCGTTCGGGCAGCCCGGGAGCTGGTCCAGGATGGCGCAGCTCACCACGAGGAACCGTTCGTTGCCGCAGAGACCTCGGCATGAATCTCGGAGAGGGGTGAGGCAACGTACAAAGGGAAGGGGCCCGGGACGGAGGGCACGGCGACTCAAGGAGGGGGACATGATGAGAAAGGGAATCATCCTGGCGCTGATGGTGGGGCTCGTGGCGACGGCCTGCGGAGGAGGGGGCGGTGAGAAGAAGAGCACCACCACGAGCAAGAAAGTAGAGGTGTTCAGCTGGTGGACCGCTGGGGGGGAAGCTCAAGCGCTGGACGCCCTGGTAAAGGTGTTCAACCAGAAGTATCCGAACTTCTCCTTCGACAACGCGGCGGTCGCCGGAGGAGGCGGATCAGCCGCGCGAGCAGTGCTTGCTACTCGTCTGTCCGCCAACAAGCCGCCCGCCTCCTGGCAGTCGCACGCCGGCCAGGAGGTCCTCAGCAACTATGCCGACGCCGGCGAACTCCAGAGCCTCAACTCCCTGTTCCAGCAGCAGGGGTGGACGAGCGTGATGCCGAAGGGTCTCATCGATCTCCTCACCGAGAAGGGGACCATCTACGCGGTACCGGTGAACATCCATCGGGCCAACGTCATCTGGTACAACGCGGCGGTCCTACAGAAGAATGGGGTCGACGTGCCGACCACATGGGACGCTTTCTTCGCCGCCGCCGCCAAGCTGAAGGCAGCAGGCGTCACCCCCCTCGGGCTCGGCAACGCGGACAAGTTCGCCGTGAAGCAGCTCCTCGAAACGATCCTTCTCGCAACGCTGGGTCCGGACAAGTACACCGGCTTGTGGAACGGGTCCACGGACTGGAATGGCTCCGATGTGACGGCTGCCATCGGTACCTTCGCCCGCGCGCTCACCTATGCCAACAGCGACTACTCCAGTCTGACCTGGGACCAAGCGGCCGGGCTGGTGGCCAAGGGCGACGCCGCCTTCACGGTCATGGGCGACTGGGCGGAGGGTTTCTTCAAGGCCCAAGGGCTGAAGCCCAACGCCGATTTCGGCTGGGCGGCCTCGCCGGGAACCGACGGCGTCTTCGACATGCTGGCAGACGTCTTCGTCCTCCCGAAGAACTCGCCCAATCAGGCCGGCACCATGGCCTGGCTGACCGTGGCCGGGTCCAAGGAGGGACAGGACGCGTTCAACCCGATCAAGGGATCGATCCCTGCCAGGACGGACGCCGACCCGGGTAAGTACGACGAGTACCAGAAGTGGTCGCTGGATCAGTGGAAGACCGACACCATCGTCGGGAGCCTGGCCCACGGCGCTGCAGCCAGCAGCAGTTGGAGCACAGACATCGACACCGCGCTCGGGCTGTTCCTGACCAACAACGACAAGGCGGGCTTCCAGAAGGCATTGGCTCAAGCCTGCGTGGACGCGGGTAAGTGTTCGTGAGCTAGGGCACGATCTGGGCCAGCCCCCGCACGTGCGGGGGCTGGCCCGGGCTCGATCACATCAGGTAAGAGATCGGCTGACGCCAGTGCCGGTACCAATGGCCGACCAAGAGCAGGGGGCGGTGCGGAGATGATCAGCCGCATCAAGCGCATCAAGAAGGACTGGCTCCTGGCCGGCCTCCTCATCTCGCCGTCCGTCATCGCTATCGGAATCTTCGTGTATGGCTTCATCGGCTGGTCCATACGCGTGTCCTTCAGCAAGTGGAAGGGGCTCGTCGCGAACTACGCGTGGGCAGGCTGGAGCAACTACCAGAAGCTGTTCGGCGATCCCAGATTCCACATCGACGTCCGCAATACGCTCTACTTCACCGCTTTCTTCCTGACGGGCGCGATCGTCGTCGGACTGACCACTGCCATCTTGCTCGACCGGGGAATCCCTGGGGAGGCGGTGTTCCGAAGCATCTATTTATTCCCGATGGCGATCTCATTCATCGTGACCGGAGTGGTGTGGCGCTGGCTGATGAACCCAGCCACCGGTACTCGCACCAGCGGCCTCAACCTGCTCTTCAAGGACGCCGGCCTCGGCGTCCTGGCGAACAACTGGCACACCACGCACCCTCCCTGGGGGATCACCTTCGTAGCTCTTCCGGCGGTCTGGCAGATGTCCGGATTCATGATGGCCCTCTTCCTGGGTGGTCTGCGCAGCATCCCCGATGACCTCCGGGAGGCTGCCCGAGTGGATGGGGCCAGCGAACTGCAGATCTATCGCCGGGTCATCCTGCCCTTGCTCCGGCCGGTGGCCCTCTCTGCCGTCATCATCCTCGGGCATATCTCCCTGAAGATCTTCGACCTGATCGTGGCGATGGGAGGGGCCGGGGACCTCCGTCTGGACATGCCGTCGATCTACATGTGGACCACCACGTTCGATGCCTTCAATTACGCGCG